>Ga0209991_10000048_pt1 | contig 48249 bp, 38 predicted proteins | sample ChitaG_FD_183167 | JGI IMG/M metagenome (GOLD analysis project Ga0209991, IMG submission 183167) | Deep subsurface microbial communities from South Pacific Ocean to uncover new lineages of life (NeLLi) - Chile_00310 metaG (SPAdes)... | ecosystem: Environmental > Aquatic > Marine > Oceanic >... | reverse complement strand
TCGACGCCGTAGTCAACATTCCCGCCCGCATCATCGACGGCGTGCTCAACGGCGAATTCGACTCCACCCCCGGGCACCTGCCGGGACTTCTAGAGAATCGCGGCGGGCTGATCGCTGTGGTCGCCGGTATTGACCGGGAGATCGGCGTCGCAATCAGGGACTCGGCGACATCTGCCGACGACGAGCTACCCGATATGGTCGCCGGCGCAGCGACATCGATCAGTGACCCGTCCGCAGCCGGCGGCGGGGAATCAGTTTCCGGCGAGTCCGATCCACCCGCTGAAGACCGGGATGCACAAGCGAATGACATTGAAGCCGATTCCGACATCGACGACGGCCTCGTCGCCGGGGAACCGGCCAACGATGAGACCACTGACAAGGCCAATGGTGAGGCCAGCGAGCCCCAAGTTGCCGACGACACCGAAATGTCCCTAGAACTCGACGAACTTGCAGAGGACGCGGTCACCGAGGAACTCGAAAAAGCCTTCGGCGCAACCGCGAACGAGACTGCTGATGACAACCTGGCTTACGACGACGCGGTGCCGGGAATCGCAGCCGAGTTGGTCGACGTCGATGAGGTTGACGGCGCCGCTGAGGATGACACTGCCCCAACGAGCGACCTAGCAGCATGAAACGGCAGCTCGTCACGGTGGCGAAACGCTGCCACCCCATTTCTCATTGATTCGTGCAAACGTGCCGTCGTTCTGCACGATCGTGAGCCACTGGTTCACCCACTGCTGCAATGCGGGGCCCTTGCGGGAAATCAGGTACGCCTTCTGTGAAAAAGTGAACGGGTTGTCGATACTGACTGCGCATTGATCGGGAATGCTCTGCGTCTGCCACCGGATCTCGCTGACGTCGGTGATCATGACATCCGCGTGATCGTTTTCCAGTTGTTCAAAGATGGTTTTGTTGTCCGGGTACTCAACGATCTGGGCCTGTTTGATGTGTTCATGATCGAAGTCAGCATTGCTTCCGCCTGGGTTCACCACGACACGCACGCCCGGCCTGTCAATGTCGGCTAAATCTGTGTAACGGGAAGCGTCCTCGCAGCGCGTGATAGCTGCTTTACCATCGCGCACAACAGGGTTGCTGTACAGCGCGCTCTTCGCCCGATCGAGGGTGATGGTGATCCCGCCCATCGCCATGTCACATTTGGCGCTCAGGTCCTCCATCATGGTGGGCCAGGTGGTGGGCACCAGATTCAGCTCAACGCCTAGGCGCTGGGATAGATCCTGCGCCAGGTCAACATCTATCCCGCTCCACTCCCCTTGTGAATCAAGATAAGTGAAGGGGGGATAGTCACCGGTGCTGCAGACGTTGATGGCTCCGCGTTGCAGGATCTGATCGAGATCACCGAACGGCTGGATCTGATCGGGACCGGCGGGCGCGGCGTTATTGGCCCCGCACGCCGCGCAGAGCATGGTTAGCAGCGATACACCGCCTGCGAGGAAACGCTTCAGGTGCTTCATTGACACACATCCACTCCCGATGCAGTAGCTCGGTACCGTTTGTCAAGAGAATCCCGCTGACCAGGCGTTATTGAGTCGGGGTGGCGGGATTCGAACCCACGACCTCTTCGTCCCGAACGAAGCACGCTACCAAGCTGCGCCACACCCCGCGTGAAGCCACGACAGCGTATCGCACGGTCGAAGCTTCAGGCCAAACGCGCGTTGCCTCCCGCGACGCACCGCGGGATGGATCTAGGGTGTCGGTGGCGTTATACACACTGTCGGTTACACACGGAGGAAACGAGGCGCGCCATGACTGGGCTAGGGGCATCGATCTACCTGGGCTTTTTCATGGTTGCCGCTCTCTGGCTGCTAATTACCGCCGACGGCCCACTCCTGCGGGGCACCGATGATCGAGGCCAGCGTCCGGATCGCTCGAATTCGGTCAACGGTGTGGCCGGCTCGGAAGGGCCGAGCCCCTGGCTGGCCAGTCATTAGTCGCTGAAATAAGTGAGGAACGTCGTCCGCCTAGGAACGTCGGCTGCCTAAGGCTGGTATCGCCGACGCACTCACCGCACCGCTGCGATCGGATGCGACTGCTCTGCCGCCGATCTGGCTTCTGAACCGCCGGTCGGAGCCGCCACGAGTGTCAGCAGGGTCGCCTCGGGGCGGCAGCAGAACCGAAACGGGGCGAACGGGGAGGTGCCGACGCCGGCAGACACGTGTAGTTGGGTATGCACACCCCACTTGGACGGGCCTTTGACCCGCGACCGGTCAAGTTCACAGTTGGTGACGATCGCGCCGTAGAACGGCACGCACAGCTGCCCGCCGTGTGTGTGGCCGGCCATCACGAGCTGGTATCCGTCCGCGGCGAAACGGTCCAACACACGGGGCTCGGGGGAGTGCGCCAGGCCGAGTGTCAGGTTCGCGGTCGGATTCGCAGGCCCGGCGATGGTGTCGTAGCGGTCCCGCGACAGGTGCGGATCGTCGACGCCGGCCGCGGCGATGTGCAGGCCCGCCACATCGAATTGGCGCCGGGTGTGGGTCATGTCCAACCAACCGCGTTCGGTGAACGCTGCCCGCAGGTCCTTCCACGGCAGTGGCTCCCCCTGAACCCGGTGCGTCGGATTGGTCAGATAGTTGGCCGGGTTCTTCAGCTTCGGGGCGAAGTAGTCATTGCTACCGAAGACGAACACGCCCGGAACCGACAGCAGATCGCCGAGGGCTTGCACCACCGCCGGCACCGCTTTGGGGTGCGACAAGTTGTCGCCGGTGTTGACGATGAAGTCGGGAGTCCAGCTGGCCAGATCGCGAACCCATGCTTGCTTTCGCCGTTGCGAGGGCCGCATGTGGATGTCGCTGATGTGTAGGACCTTCAGCGGTGACGAGCCCGGCGCAAGCACCGGCATCGTCGCTTCACGGACCACGAAAGCATTGCGCTCGATCAGCGAGGCGTAGCTGATGCCCGCCACGAGCGTGCCGATCGATGCGGTAGCGGTCGTCTTCAAGATCGCACCGGTCGAAGCTGCAGCCATGCCCGCCAGCCTACTGCCAGTGGTTGTACGACACAGTGCGTGGCGTCACCCGCGGCGGCCCGATTATCACGGCGGTGGGGGCAGCGGCGGAGGCGGTGGCGGAGGCGGCGGAGGTAGGGGTGCTCCCGGGGGTGGAGGTGGAGGTCCTCCGGGGGGCGGGGGTGGTGGCGGCGGCGGAATGAGGACCGGCACCGTAATCGGAGGTAAGCCAGGTATCTGGATGACCGTCTGCCCCACTGGTGGCGGAATGCCGGGTGGTGGCGGGGGCCCACCGGGCGGTGGCGGTGGCGGTGCAGGCGGGATGCCGTTGGAGACTCGGATCGTGATGATGGACCCGGGCACCGTCTGGCCGCTCGGAGACGTCCCAACGACCGCGCCAGCCGGAGAGTGGCTCTTCACCGGTGTCGCTTGATCGGCGACTTGGAAGCCGGCGGAGCGCAGTCGCTGCCGGGCAGCGGCCTGCTTCATTCCGGAGACGGTGGGCACCCGGGAACCGGGGGCGCCGTCGACGTAGCGCGGATCAGTCGGTGGCAGCGTGACCTCGCCGAAGTCGGTGGCGATCGGCAGCATCGCCGTGAACCACGTCCGAGCGGGTTCATTACCGCCGAACAGATTTCCATTGCCGCACTGGCGCAGCGGGAACGAGCACAGCTCGCTGGGGTCCGGGGAGTCGTCGTACACATAGCTGGCCGCTGCAAGCTGATTGGTGAACCCAAGGAAGGCCGATGATCTGTTGGCTTCCGTAGTACCGGTTTTGCCTGACATCGGCAGACTCCAGCCGGCTGAACCCGCGGCGCCGGCCGCGGTTCCCGAGCCCCTGTCGTCTCTGCTCATCGCGTTGGCCAGGGTGTTGGCAAGACCTGCCGGGACCGCCTGCTCGCAAATTTCGGTGGTCACCGAGACCTCCTCGCCCTGGCGATCGAGGACCTTCTCGATCGGGTTGGGCGGGCACCACATGCCACCGGAGGCCAGCGTCGCCCCGACATTGGACAGCTCCAGCGCGTTCACCTCGATCGGTCCCAGCGTGAACGAACCCAGGTTCTGCCGTTTGACGAAATCAGCGAGACTCTCGTTGCTCTCAGGGTCGTAGTCACGCGCGGTCCCGGGCAGCGCGTAGGACCGCAGCCCCAACTTCACCGCCATGTCCACTGTGCGCTGCACCCCAACCTGGGCGATCAGCTTGGCGAATGCGGTGTTCGGTGAGGTCGCCAGAGCGTCGGTGACACTCATCGACCCTCGGTATTTACCGGCGTTTCGGACACACCATGTCATCGGCGGGCAGTTCTTCGCACCGCCGCTGCCCAGGCCCTTGGCCTGGAACCGGGCGGGTGCCTCCAGTTGGGCATTGATCCCCATGCCCATATCAAGGGCGGCCGCGGTGGTGAAAATCTTGAACACCGATCCCGCGCCATTGCCCGCCAGTGCGAACGGCTGAGGCTGCATCGTCTCCCCGGCGTCGAGGTCCAGACCGTAGGTGCGGTTGCTGGCCATCGCGAGCACCGGGTGGGATTCCTTGCCCGGGCGGATCACGCTCATGACGCTGGCGACCCCGTCAAGATCTGGGCTGGCGAAGTCGGTAATCGCCGACTTGACCGCGCCCTGCACTTCGGGGTCCAGAGTGGTCTTGATCAGGTAGCCGCCTCTGGCGACCTGATCCTTGCTGATGCCCGCGCGGGCGAGGTAATCGAGAGCGTAATCGCAGAAGAAGGCTCGATCGCCAGCCGCGATGCAACCGCGAGGTAGCTCGTTGGGCTGCGGCAACACGCCCAGCGGCTGCTGCTTGGCTTCGCGCAGCTCAGCGGCGTGCTCGGGCAGGTTCTCGATCATGGTGTCCAGAACCACGTTCCGGCGCTCGAGCGCTCCGTCGGGGTTGGTGTATGGATTCAAGGTGCTCGTCGATTGCACCATGCCGGCTAGGAGCGCGGACTGCGCCCAATTCAACTCCGCGGCGCTGATGCCGAAATAGGTCTGCGCGGCGTCCTGGACCCCGAACGCCCCGTTGCCGAACGACACCAGGTTGAGGTAGCGCGTCAGAATCTCCGGCTTGGTGAACGTCTTGCCCAGCGTCAACGCCATCCGGATCTCGCGCAGCTTGCGAGCCGGGGTGGTCTCGATTGCCGCCCGCTTCTCAGCGTCGGTCTGAGCGACCACTAACAGCTGGTAGTTCTTGACGTACTGCTGTTCGAGTGTCGAACCGCCGCGCGTGTCGAGATTGCCCGATAGATATCCCGAAAGTCCTGTGAGGGTTCCCTGCCAGTCCACACCGTTGTGATCGGCAAACCTCTTGTCCTCGATCGAGACGATCGCCAGTTTCATCGTGTTGGCGATCTGATCGCTGCGGGCCTCGAAGCGGCGTTGGGCGTACAGCCAGGCGATGATGTTCCCCTTGGCGTCGACCATCGTCGACACCTGGGGCACCTCACCCTCGACGAGCTGGGTCGAGCCGTTGGCAACGACGTCGGATGCGCGGTTGGACATCAAGCCGAAGCCGCCGACGACCGGAAACATGAGTGCAGCGGCCAGCACACTGGCGAGCAGGCAGCACCAGGCGAGCTTGATGATCGTGACCGCCACCGGCGGTTTTGTCGGGGGGTCCTCCGGCATGCGTACAGACTAGCGACGACTCGGTCCCGGACTCCACGGAGCAGCCCAGATCGACTCTGGGCACCCTTGTCAAACGCCGGTATCCGGCACCGTAGCGGCCGGACGGCACGGGCGTCCCAAAAAATGGTCACAAACGTATTGCGCCGAACACCACTGACCACCTAAGTTAGGCAGACAGTGCGATGCAGGTCACACCAGACCATCGTGTTGTGGCCTAGATCGCACTAAGCGATTGACGTCGGAGTACAAATTTCGTCTGCGTTGTCGGGGCGCGGCCAGAACGAAAGGCATCGCAAGTGTCAGGTATCAAGCCCGCCGCTCCCAACACCACGGTGGATCCGACCGCCCACTCCATTGTGCAGGGTGCAGAGGCTGAAGCCCGTATTGCGTGGGTTTCACATGCCCGGTGTCGCCAGGCTGACCCGGACGAACTGTTCGTTCGCGGCGCCGCGCAGCGCAAAGCAGCGGTGATCTGCCGGCACTGTCCCGTGATCGCCGAGTGCGGTGCGGACGCGCTGGACAATCGCGTGGAGTTCGGTGTGTGGGGAGGCATGACCGAACGTCAGCGCCGCGCCTTGCTGAAGCAACACCCCGAAGTGGTGTCCTGGGCGGAATTCTTTGCTGCTCAGCGCAAGCGTCGCAGCGCTGGCTAATTCGACTTCCTGCCGTGCCCGTGATGGTTCGTCAGGCCGTGCTCGTCAGGCCGTGCTCGTCAGGCCGTGCCCGTCTGGCTGGGAGCCTCACCGGTGATCTGATCGGCGATCGCCCGCAGCGCCTCTAGATCCGATACGTCAAATGGCAGCGACGGCACCCCCACGATCGCCACGGTTGGGTTGGCGCCGGTAAATCGCGACAAGAGCCGTACTTCTCGCTTGGCCGTCGACGCACGGTCAGCGTGTATCCGCAGAGCGGCCACCGCCAACGCCCCGGGATCTGTCTTCTCCAACTCCGCGGCGGCCTCGGCCGCCTTGTCCGCTTTGAGCTTGCACAGCGTGGGGTGGGTTCGGTTCAAGATCAAACCGGCCAGCGGCATGTGTTCGGTGGATAGTCGGTCGACGAAGAAGGACGCCTCACGCAACGCGTCAGGTTCAGCGGCCGACACCACGACGAACTGAGTGCCCCGGCGTTTGAGTAGCTCGTAGGTGCGATCGGCCTTCTCCCTGAATCCCCCAAACGTGGCATCCAGAGATTGGACGAAGGCAGCCGCATCGGACAACATCTGCGATCCGAGGATCGTTGACATGGCCTTCATTGCCAGGCCGACAGCACCGGTCAACAGGCGGCCGACGCCGCGTCCGGGGGCTAGCAGCAAGCGCCACAATCTGCTGTCCATGAAACTGCCCAGCCGCTTCGGCGCGTCGAGGAAGTCCAGCGCGTTGCGTGACGGCGGGGTGTCCACCACGATCAGGTCCCATCTATCTTCTGCGAGAAGCTGGCCCAGCTTCTCCATAGCCATGTACTCCTGCGTACCGGCAAGTGACGTGGCCACCGTCTGATAGAACTGGTTGTCCAAAATGGCGTCCGCGGTGCCGTCCCCCGAGTACTGAACCACCATCTCGTCGAAGGTGCGCCGCATGTCAAGCATCATCGCGTGGAGTTCACCGCTCACTTCTGGCGCCAGCGGAACCCGTTGAGGGTTGTTGCCCAGGTTCTGGATTCCCAGTGCCTGGGCGAGACGTTTAGCCGGGTCGATGGTGAGCACGACGACGGTGCGGCCGTATTCTGCCGCGCGTAGTGCCATCGCCGCGGCGGTCGTGGTCTTGCCGACGCCGCCCGCGCCGCAGCAGACGATCACCCGGTTCGACCTGTCGCGCAGGATCGAGACCATGTCCAGGGCCGGTGGGGTGGTGCTCATTGGTTTCCTCCGCTCACCGGACGCCCTGTTGGGCGAGTGCCTCGGCTAGTTCGTACAGGCTTCCCAGGTCGACGCCGTCGGGCAGCGCCGGCAGTTCGAGGCGGGGGACGTCGATTTCGACGAGCTGTTCGGCATTCTCAGTCCGCGCCGTGATGCGCGTGGCGTGTTGGATGGTCTCGGTGAGGAGGCCGGCGAAATCCGCCTCGGGCAGCGTGATGCCGGCGCTCGCCAAACCGGCCTGCGCAGCTTCGGCGTCGAGGCCGCCCGCTGTCGCCTTCGCGAGGTCGCCGGGGCTCAGGTAGGCCGGGATGTTCCGGTTGACGAACACGCTGCCGATCGGCAGCTCCAGCTGCCGAAGCTCGTTGATCGCCTCGATCGTTTCTTGGATCGGCAGCGCTTCCAGCAGTGTGACCAGATGGATTGCCGTCAGGTCGGAATGCAGGAGCCTGACCACCCCCTCAGCCTGAGAATGCACAGGTCCGCCCCGTGCGAGGTCGGAGATCGCCTTGGTGACGTCGAGGAATCGGGCGATGCGCCCGGTGGGCGGTGCATCGACCACAATCGCGTCGTAAACGATCTGCTTACCCTTGGGTTCTGCTGTACCTCCACTGTCGGAGCGGACCACGATCTCTTTGATCTTGCCGGTGAGCAGCACGTCGCGGAGGCCGGGCGCGATCGTCGTTGCGAACTCCACAGCACCGATGCGGCGCATCGCCCGCCCGGCCAACCCGAGGTTGTAGAACATGTCGAGGTACTCGAGGAATGCCGTTTCGGTGTCGATCGCTAGCGCGTTGACCACGCCACCGCCCTCGGCGGTCGCGATCTTGACTTCCTCGTGGGGCAGCGGCGGCACATCGAACAGCTGCGCGATACCTTGGCGCCCTTCGACTTCCACCAGCAGCACCTTGCGGCCACCTGCGGCCAACGCCAACGCCAGGGCCGCGGCGATCGTCGACTTACCGGTGCCGCCTTTGCCAGTGACGAAATGCAGGCGTGCCTTGGTCAGGCGGGACGGCCAGCCGACCAGCCCCGAACTGCTCTGTGTGGTTGCCACCAGTGCATGCTAGCCATAGCAGGCCTGTCGGCGGATAAGCTCAGCCGTATGAGCGAATCAACCCGCTGGGAGTACGCGACTATCCCGCTGCTGACGCACGCCACCAAACAGATCCTCGACCAGTGGGGCGAGGACGGTTGGGAGCTGGTCGCGGTCCTGCCCGGTCCGACCGGCGAGCAGCACGTCGCCTACCTCAAACGACCGAAATGAGCAGGCCGGAGCAGTCTGGCCGGCAACCTCAGACACCGTCGGCCCGGCTGGCCGAGCACGGCATTGAACTTCCCGAGGTGGTCGTGCCGCTCGCGGCTTATGTACCCGCGGTGCGCGCCGGAAACCTCGTGTACACCGCAGGGCAATTGCCGATGGCGGCCGGCGAGCTGCCGATGACAGGCAAGGTGGGGGGAGAGGTCTCTGCGGACGAGGCGAAGAGCCTGGCCCGACAATGCGCGCTGAACGCATTGGCCGCCGTCGACTCATTGGTCGGTATCGACTCGGTGGTGCGCGTGGTCAAGGTCGTCGGGTTCGTGGCCTCCGCGCCGGGTTTCAACGGCCAGCCCGGTGTGATCAACGGCGCCTCCGAGCTGTTCGGAGAGGCGTTCGGGGAGGCCGGGTCGCATGCCCGTTCAGCGATCGGGGTGTCCGAGCTGCCCCTGGACGCGCCTGTGGAAGTGGAAGTCATCGTAGAGGTCGCGTGACGCGTGAGTGCACTGGAGCATCCGGCCTACGGACTGCTGCGACCGGTCACCGAGACCGCTTCCGTCCTGCTCTGTGACAATCCGGGGTCGATGACTCTCGATGGCACCAATACCTGGGTTCTGCAGGGCCCAGGAAGCAACGAGATGGTCGTCGTGGACCCCGGACCCGATGAGGACCCCGGATCCCTAAACGAGGACGGGCACCTTGAGCGACTGGCCGCGCTCGGGCCGATCCCGCTGGTGCTCATCAGCCACCGTCACTCTGACCATACCGGCGGGATCGACCGGATCGTGGAGCTCACCGGAGCTGTTGTGCGCTCGGCGGGTAGTGGATTCCTGCGTGGCATGGGTGGACCGCTGACCGACGGCGAGGTGATAGACGCCGCCGGCCTACGCATCACCGTCATGGCCACGCCGGGCCATACAGCTGACTCGGTTTCGTTTCTCCTGGGCGACGTGGGCGGAAAGGGCAGTGACGGTGAGAGTGCGGTGCTGACCGCGGACACCATCCTGGGTCGCGGAACCACCGTGATCGACCGCGAAGACGGCGACTTGGGCGACTACCTCGATACGCTGCACCGCCTGCGCGGGTTGGGACATCGCACTGTGCTGCCTGGTCACGGCGCTGAGCTCGACGACATCGTTGCCGTCAGCGAGACCTATCTCGCACACCGACACGAGCGACTCTCTCAGGTCCGGGCGGCGCTGAGTGAACTCGGTGAAGGCGCCAGCTGTCGCGAAGTGGTCGAGCACGTCTACACCGATGTCGACGAAAAACTCTGGGACGTGGCCGAATGGTCGGTGCAGGCCCAGCTGGACTATTTGCGCCGCTGACCTACGCCAGTAGAAATGTCATCGGGCTCGGAGCCGGATGCTCGCTCGTTACCTCGCTCGGAGCCGGATGCTCGCTCGTTACCTCGCTCGGAGCCGGATGCTCGCTCGTTACCTCGCTCGGAGCCGGATGCTCGCTCGTTACCTCGCTCGGCGGGCCAGTCGCTCGGAGTCCGAGATCAACACGCTCTTGCCTTCGAGCCGGATCCACCCGCGATGGGCGAAGTCGGCCAGCGCTTTGTTGACAGTCTCCCGTGACGCTCCGACCAGCTGCGCGATCTCTTCCTGCGTGAGGTCGTGGGTCACCCTCAGAGCCCCGCCCTCCTGCGTGCCGAACCGCTGCGCGAGCTGCAGCAGCTGCTTGGCTACCCGGCCGGGCACGTCGGTGAAGATGAGGTCGGCGAGGTTGTTGTTGGTGCGGCGCAGCCGCCGGGCCAGCACGCGTAGCAGTTGCTCTGCGATTTCGGGACGGTCGACAATCCAGGCACGTAGCGCTTCGCGGCCCATTGATACCGTGCGAACTTCGGTGATGGTCGTGGCGCTCGACGTGCGGGGCCCCGGATCGAAGATCGACAACTCTCCGAACATGTCGGATGGGCCCATGATCGTCAGCAGGTTCTCGCGGCCGTCCGGCGAGCGCCTGCCGATCTTCACCTTCCCTGAGATGATGATGTACAGCCGGTCGCCGGGCTCGCCCTCGGCGAACACCGTGTGCCCGCGTGGAAAGTCGACTGGCTGCAACTGCTTGGTCAGCGCGGAAACGGCGCTGGGTTCGACCCCCTGGAAGATTCCGGCCCTGGCCAGGATCTCGTCCACGTTGCCCCTCTTAAAGTTGCTTTTTGATCAGATACACGACACGCAAGACGGCCTCAAGTTGGATCGCGAGATCAGACTAGTTGTACGCCTTTTGGTGACCAGTTCACGCTACACAGGATTCGCATGCCGGGTCTGCTGAAATTCAGGATTGCTGTGGTGATGTAAGGACTGGTGGGTGGCTAAATCCGGCGCGGGGACCAAATCGACGAGCTCGCCCGCCGTCGAGGCCGCGTCGCGGCTGATGCCCGACTCGACGCGGTCAAGGCCTAAGGCTGCCAACATCAGCATCCCTGGAATCAACCCAACCAGCAGCCAAGACACGAAGCTGAAGTAAACACTGCTGCGGTCTCGGGACGGTCACGAATCGCCTTCGTTCTAGACCCGATCCAGCCCCGGGGCGCGACGAACCGACTTCAGTAGGCTGGTCTGGTGAGTGCGGGTGATGCTTCGGCACGCGGATCAGCTGGCCCCAAGCGGCCGCGACGGACCCCGGGCCGCAACTGGGACGAGGAGTCCCGCCTAGCCCTGATTCGGCGCGCCCGCCGGATGAACCGCATTCTGGCGGAAGCATTTCCACATGTGTACTGCGAGCTGGACTTCACCAATCCGCTCGAGCTCACGGTTGCCACGATCCTGTCGGCGCAGAGCACCGACAAACGAGTCAACCTCACCACCCCGCCGCTGTTCGCGAAATTCCGTACCGCCCTTGACTACGCGCAGGCCGACCGCGCCGAACTCGAGGAGCTCATCCGGCCGACCGGATTCTTCCGCAACAAGGCCAACTCGCTCATTGGGCTGGGCCAGGAGCTGGTGGAGCGGTTCGACGGCCAGGTGCCCGGGACGCTCGAGGAACTCGTCACCTTGCCCGGCGTGGGCCGAAAAACCGCCAATGTTGTCCTCGGCAACGCATTCGATGTGCCAGGCATCACCGTCGACACCCATTTTGGCAGGCTGGTTCGGCGCTGGCGCTGGACGTCCTTGGAGGATCCGGTCAAGGTCGAGCATGCCGTCGGAGAACTCGTCGAACGCAGCGAGTGGACCCTGCTTAGCCACCGGGTGATCTTCCATGGCCGCCGCGTCTGCCACGCGCGCAAGCCGGCATGTGGTGTGTGCGTGCTAGCCAAGGACTGCCCGTCCTTTGGCGTGGGTCCGACCGACCCGCTGATTGCCGCGCCGTTGGTCAAGGGCCCCGAAGCCGAGCACCTACTCGCGCTGGCTGGACTCTAGACCAGTGAGGACCTCAGCGCGCTGGAGCATCGTGGCGGCGGTGGTTGTCGTCGCGCTCGGCGGGGCGCTGTGGTCAGAACTCGGCGCCGACAAGCCCCGGTCATCCTCATCGCCGGACACCGTCTCCGCTCGTGACCGCCGCGCCGCCGACACCGTCGAGGCGCTCGCGGGTCCGCGCGCCCGAGCCGACCTCGAACCCTGCCCGGGGCCAAGCTCCGGCTCGGGCCCCGGCCCCGAACTCTTGCGTGGGATTGTGCTCGAGTGCGCGGGCGACGGATCTGAGGTCGACGTCGCCGAAGCACTCGCGGGCCGCCCCACCGTCCTGAACCTGTGGGCGTACTGGTGCGGCCCATGCGCTGACGAACTACCCGCGATGGCCGAGTATCAGAGGCGCGTCGGACCGGCGGTGACGGTGTTGACGGTGCATGAAGATGAGAACGAGGCCGCAGCGTTGCTGCGCCTCGCGGAACTGGGAGTACGGCTACCAACGCTGCAGGATGGCCGCAGATCCATCGCCGCAGCATTGCAGGTTCCCAACGTCATGCCGGCAACGGTGGTTTTGCGCGCGGACGGTAGCGTTGCCGAGGTTCTGCCTCGGCCTTTCGCCACTGCCGACGAAATCGCCGAGGCGGTCAACCCGAAGTTGGGAGTGGGCTGAAATTGGCCGGCATGGGCACGTCGAGCTGGGCGAATAACGTCGGCGGTCTGACTCCCGCGGCCGCGCCGCCCTGGCTGACACCTCTCATCGATGGTCCCCGTGCCGTCAAGAGCGCCTACCGCCGCCAAGTGCCAACAGAGGTGCTCGCTGCTCTGACCGCAGCCAACGCCGCCGCAGCACTGACGGGTACCCGCCGCGACGCCGCGGTGCTGGTGCTGTTCTCTGGGCCGCAGAACGGATCGCCCGGCGTGCTGCCAGACGACGCGGATCTCCTCGTCACCGTGCGCTCGTCGACGCTGCGCCACCATGCTGGGCAGGCTGCCTTTCCGGGAGGTGCCACAGATTCTGGCGACGATGGACCGGTGCACACCGCCCTTCGGGAGGCCACCGAGGAGACTGGGATCGATGTGAACCGCCTGCACCCGCTGAATGCCCTCGAGCGGATGTTCATCCCGCCGTCGGGTTTCCACGTCGTGCCGGTACTGGCGTACTCACCGGACCCCGGACCGATCGCCGTCGTCGACTCGTCTGAGACAGCGCTGGTCGCGCGGGTTCCGGTCCGGGCATTCGTCAATCCGGAAAATCGGATCACGGTGTACCGTCGCCAGAGCTCACGGCGCTTCGCCGGGCCGGCGTTCCTGCTCAACGAGATGCTCGTGTGGGGGTTCACCGGACAGATCATCTCGGTGCTGCTCGACGCCGCAGGCTGGGCGGAACCGTGGGACACCGACAATGTGCGCGAACTCGACGACGCAATGGCGCTCCTGCACGGTCCCGGCAGTTACGGTGATGGCCAACAATGACATCGTCACACTGGCTAGACCTAACCATCCTCGCCGTTGCGCTTATCGCTGCCATCTCGGGCTGGCGATCAGGGGCGCCGGGTTCTCTGCTGGCCCTTGTCGGGGTTGTTCTCGGTGCGGTGGCGGGGGTTCTGCTCGCCCCGCACATCGTCAGTCACATCAGTGGACCGCGCACCCAGCTCTTCGTGACATTGTTCCTGATTCTGACGCTGGTGGTCGTCGGTGAGATCGCCGGCGTCGTTCTCGGTAGGGCGGTGCGCGGTGCGATCCGCAATCCCACGCTGCGCATCTTGGACTCGGTGGTCGGCGTTGCGCTTCAGCTGGTCCTCGTACTGACTGCTTCGTGGCTACTGGGCACCGCGTTGACATCCTCCCCGCAGCCCAATCTCGTCGCGGCCGTTCGTGGTTCGCAGGTGATCGCCGAGGTTGACGCGGTGGCGCCGAGCTGGCTGCGATCAGTACCCAACCGGCTCTCTGCGCTGTGGGACAACGCCGGGCTGCACGACGTACTCAAGCCGTTCGGACCGACAACGCTTGCGGCGGTCGAGGCCCCCGATCCGACGTTGGCCGCCTCTGCGGTGGTCGCCCTGACTCGTCCGAGCGTGGTCAGGGTCCGCGGGGTCGCAACGAGTTGCCAGAAGGTGCTCGAAGGCAGCGGGTTTGTGGTCGCGCCGAACCGGGTGATGTCCAACGCCCACGTTGTCGCCGGTTCGGAGAGCGTCACCGTCGACGTGGACGGCCAGACCTACGACGCGCACGTGGTCTCCTACGACCCTGACGCCGACGTCTCGATCCTCGATGTGCCCGATTTGCCATCCGCCCCCCTGCAGTTCGCCGCCGACGAAGCTTCTTCGGGAACAGACGGGATCGTCATGGGCTATCCCGGCGGCGGAGAATTCACCGCCACCCCGGCGCGCGTCCGAGAGGTCATCAAGCTCAATGGCCCCGACATCTATCGCGGCACGACCGTTACTCGTGAGGTCTACACCATCAGAGGCACTGTGAAGCAGGGAAATTCGGGTGGCCCCATGATCAACCGCGCAGGCAAGGTGCTTGGCGTGGTGTTCGGCGCCGCAGTCGACGATGTCGACACCGGCTTTGTGCTCACCGCAGACGAGGTAGCGGAGCAGATGGCCAAGGTGGGTAGCGTCGAGCCGGTGCCCACCGGCAAGTGCGTCAGCTAGCCAGCCAACTGAGATGCCCGCCGGGTACTCATTATGTGTAGTTTGCGCTCGTCTTAGATCCGAGCGCGCTCTGTCGCCGGCGGCCGCTCTAGAGCAGTCCGAGTAGGCGTAGGTCCGTGATGTATTTGGCGATCACTGCAGCCGTGATATGCGGAATATCTTTGTCTGCACCGATTTTGGCGTCCTGCACGGCAGAACGGAACCGGTCGGCCGGGAAGACCGACCCTCGGATCGGCGCGGCTGGTTCTTGGTAGTTGTGCAGCAACGGCAAGAGGGACGCCTGGCGTTGCTTCTCTGGCAGCGCACGTAGAGCGGTCTCGAATCGCTGCACCCAATGGTGGTAGTCGGAGATCCGCACGACGGCATTTCCGGCGTCGATCAGCCAGTCGACGAATTCGTCGAGTCCGATACCGTCGTCATGAGGATTCATCACGTGATAGGTGGCGAATCCGTCAACGATCCGGGCGCCCAGAGTGGAGACCGCGTCGGCGATGAACTCGACTGGCAGCCCGTCGTAATGCGCGCGCTGCCGGTTGCCGTCAGTATCGAGGCAGTAGAACGACCCGGGTGCGATCCCAGTGGCCACCAAGCTGAACATCATCCGGGTAAACATGTCCGGGACGTTGAGCTGCCCCTGATAGGTGGTGTCCGCCAGGATCATGTCGCAACGGAAAACCGCGGCCGGCAAGCCGCACAGATCGTTGGCATCCCGCAGCAGCACCTCACCCGCCCACTTGCTGTTTCCGTAACCGTTTGCGTAGCTGTCATCGCATGCGCGCGTGGGGCTTATCTCCCGGATATCGGCGTCCTCGGTGAACGTACCGGGTGAGACCTGTTCGCCTACGGCGATGGTGGACAGGTAGGTGACGGGCTTGATTTTCGTGGTGAGCGCGATCCGGATCAGTTCTGCGGTGCCCAGCACGTTGGGACCGAATAGCTGGCTGTACGGCAGAACATGATTGACGAGCGCGGCAGGATCAACGATCAGATCAACGGTGTCGGCCAACCGCTGCCAGCTCTGCTGGTCCAGGCCAAGATTCTGCTCTGCCTTGTCCCCGGCGATGACCTCCAGATGATCAGCGGCCAGGCCTCGGTAGTGGCTCAGCAGCTGGGGATCGCCGCTGTCGAAGGTCGCGTCAAGACGTTGGCGCGCATCGTCGTCGGATTTGCCCCGCACAAGGCAAATCAGCGTGCCACCGACCTGGTCCATGCGCTCTAACCATTGCAGGGCTAAATAGCGGCCGAGGAAGCCGGTTGCTCCGGTCAACAGTACTGTGCGCACCTCAGTGCTCGGCCCGGGCAAGGACTTCGCGGCCGAAAGTGTCTCGGTGTCGAGGAACTTGTCCAGGGTGAGGTCGCAGGCGTGCGCCTGCACCGCATCCCGGCCATGGATGCTGGCAAATGTCGGGCGCTTGGTCCCGGGCGCCCGCTCGGTTTCGATGTAGGCGCTCAGGGATTGCAGGTCCGATGTTGGGCTGACGATGACGCCCACGGGAACGTCGACGTCGAAGATGTCGTTCAGCAGATTGGCGAATGTCAACGCCGACAACGAGTCTCCACCCAGGTCGGTGAAATGGGCGTCGGGGGCCGGGTCGACGGTCGAGCCGCCTAGCAGCGCAGACACCGCTCGGCGGACGGTGGTAAGGACCGGCCCGTCAGCACCGTTGCGGCGTAGGTCGTCGAGTTCGTTGGCCTGACCGTCGGCCAGATCGGTGTACAGCTGTTCGAGCCGTTCGCCGTAGCGCTGTTTCAGCTTGGGCCGCGCCAACTTGCGGATCCCGGTGAGCAGGCCGTTGTCCACGGTGAACGGCGTGGTCTCGATGATGAAGTCGCGCGGCACTTCGTAGGACTGTAGGTCAGTGTTTTTCGCTACGCCCTGCAGCGCATCGGCAATCAACGGTTTCAGCTCTGCCAAGTCGTGAGCTTGTAGTGCCTCTGCGGTGGGTACCACCACCGCCAGCAGGTAGGAATGCGCGCTGTTGCCGTAGACGTATATCTGCTCTACCAGTGCGATGTCGCCGAACACCGCCTCCAACTTCGCGACCGTGACGAACTCGCCCTGGGCAAGCTTGAACACGTTGTTGCGGCGGCCGACATACACCAGCTGATCGGGGCCCACCTGCGCTACGACATCACCTGTCCGATAAAAGCCGTCGGCGTCGAACACCTCGGCGGTGACCTCCGGGCGCTTGTAATAGCCCGGGAACATGCTCGCCGTCTTGACGAGCAACTCACCTCGGGGATACGGCCGGTCGGTGAGGAAATACCCCAGGTCCGGCACGTCTACCAGCTTGTAATCGATCACCGCCTGGCGCTGTAGTTCGCCGTCGAACCAGAGCATCCCCGCCTCGGTGGAGCCGTAGCTGTCCACCAGGTTCAGATCGAGGAGGGACTCGACCCAGGTCTTCAACTCCACGGAGATGGGCGCGGAGCCCGTCATCGCGCTTAGGTACCTCCCGCCCAGGAGGTGTTGGCGTTGTTCTTCGAGCACCTGTGATTCGATCGCGGCACGCCCGTCGCCGTTGGCGTCGTCGGCCAACCTGCTGTTGACCTCCCGCTGGAACTCGCTAAACAGCATCTCCCAGACTCTGGGTACGAAAACCAACTCGGTGGGGCGCACCAATGCGAGGTCTTCGAGGAACGTCGAAAGGTCACTCTTGGCCGAAACATAGGCTGTGCCGCCATTGCCCAGCGTGCCGTAGAGGATCGTGCGGCCCATGATGTGGCTCATCGGCATGAAGTTGGCCGTGATCGACGCGGCGCTCTCCCCGAACCAGTTCCCACTCGACCACATACCGGCGGCCGCGCTCTGCAGATACATCGCCCCTTTGGGAGCGCCGGTGCTGCCCGAGGTGTAGACCAGCAACGACAGCGGATCCTCCTCGCCGGGCACAGTGGCCGGCGCCATCGGTAACGTTCGTCCGCGTTCCACCAAGTGGCCCAGTGTCTCGATGTCAACCGCGGTGTCGGCGAGCCGCGCGCGGGCGTTCTCGAGTGCCTCGCGATGATCGTCTACCTCCTGGTGATAGTCGAATACGACGAGGCGCGTGGGCGTATGACCGTCGAGAATCAGTTCGGTGGCATCCGACAGGTATTCGACACTCGCTGCGATCACCGCCGCCTCCGTCTCGACGAAGATAGGCCGCAGCTGGGTGATCGCCGCGCCGGATTGCAGGGGGACTGACACTGCACCGATGCGTGCCAGAGCCAAATCGACTGTGGCGTAATCGACGCTGGTGAAGCCGAGTACGGCGACGCGATCGCCGGCGGACACCGAGCTTTCGCCGTCGGTCAACGCACTGGCCAGGGCGCCGGCACGGTCCCACAGCTCGCGGTAGGTGACGGTCTCGAACCTCGGAAGCAGCTCCAGCGAAGTACGGCCGCTCTGCGGGTCGCTGACGAACCGGACGACACGGTGCCCCATTGCGGGTCGATCCGCATAGCCCACCATCGCCGCCTCGATAACCGCCGGCAGAAATGGCCTAGCTTGCTCGATTGCGGCGGCAACAGCTGCACTGGGGCGGGTCGCAGCGAACTGTGGGTCGGCGATGGACAATTCGGCCACGCGGCGGGCGAGCCGCTGATCGTCGGTCTCACTAGACATGGCAGTCCTCAATGCATTGGGGTGATGGTTCAACACTAACGACTTCCAGCGGTCACTTTCTGGCTCTTTGGTGCCAGAAGTACGTTCGTTCACCCACAGCTGCGGTGCATTTCCGTGGGGTCTAAATGCCTAATCTCGAAGTTGGACAGAAAGTTACGGCTCGCACGAAGCGGCTTAAGCCCCGACGGCGTGCTCCACGAAACTCGGCGCAGTGAGATTCGCCACGAGTGCGGGATAGCTGGTGAGTGTCGCCCCGCGGTGGCCGAAACTTATGGGCTACATACGTGTGGCTAGGGGATTACTTACGTGCGCCTTAGTTACGTGTGCCTTAGCCGTACAGCTGGGTCAGGAAGCGCGACAGTTGGTCGTTGACCGTCTCCGGCGCTTCCTCGTGCCCGAAGTGACCCGCGCCGTCGATCGACACATACCGTCCGTGCGGGGCGTAGCGCTGTGTTCGATACACCGGATCGGCCAGCACATAGGGGTCGGCGTCACCGCGCAGATGCAGCACCGGAACTGACAGCGAGCGCTTCATCAACCGCATAAAGCGGCGCCCCTCGCTGCGCAGCTGGCTGCGGACCGCCCAGCGTTGATACTCCAACGCAGAGTGCGCGGCCGACGGAATCTGGATGGCGCGCCGCAGATGCTCAATGGTTTCCGAGAAATCTTCGCTGGCCTGCCATGTGGCGCTGGATCGGTGCCGCACGAGTCGCTCCAGTTCGGCGCCGTGGCGCCGGGTCAACGCGTGCTCGGGCCAGCCGGGCACCTGATAGCGCAACATTGAGGGCAACAGCGCTCTGCCTTGATCGCGACGCCTCAACGCCGATGCCCGCAGCGCAGCGGGGTGGGGGGAGCTCACCACCGCGATTGCGTGCACCGCTCTGGGATGCAGGACTGCGGTGGCCCAGCAGACCAGCCCGCCGTCCGCGTGACCCACCAGCGTGGCCGATTGGTGTCCCAGCGCGCGCACCAGCCCCGCGGTGTCCCCGGCCAGTGTCCACCCGTCATAGCCGCGCGGAGGCTTGTCGCTGCCTCCGTAGCCGCGGAGGTCGACCGCCACCACCCGGGCGCCAGTGAGGCCGGTCAGCTGGTGTCGCCAGGACCACCAGAACGAACCAAACCCGTGCAGCAGGATGACCAGCGGCCGATCCGTCAGCGTCTTTGATTCGGCATCGGCATCGGCACGTCGCTCGGCCTCGACGACGTGAAGCCGAATCCCGTTCGCGTGCACGTCCAAGTGGCGCCACGGTCCGCCGATGCGTACAACCGACGGATCGGGCCGGCCCATTACCAGCCTGACGGGTCGGCGGTTGAGGCCCGCCTATCGTCCGCGGACGTGATTGCCCTGGCGGGCTTGTCCGGCCCGGGGGCCAGGGCTTCGGGGATCTCCTTGACCGACTCGATGGTCTGCTGCGGGCCCCGGATGCGGCGCACTTTGAGATAGCCGAAAAGTGCCAACACCACGGTGACCGCGACCATGATCCCGAACACGATGAGGAACGCCGCCCACCGCCAAAGCCAGCTGTCCAGAAGCTCGGCCAGGAAGAAGAAAAAGAAGAACGTCGAGTAGAACAACACCACCATCGCCAGGATGAAGAAGGCGCTGCCGGTCAGGCCCTTCTTGACGTCGCGGGTGATCTCAGCCTTGGCCAGTGCCATCTCGGCGCGCACCAGCGTCGATAGCTGCGAGGTGGCATCCTTGACCAAATCACCGATCGACGGGTCCGGCTTGGCCGCATGGGGGTCCACCAAAGGTATCGAGGTCACGGTGGTCGGCACGCCGTTTCTGCGCTCGCTCACGGAAACTTCCTTCCCGCATCTGCTGTCAGGTCACGGTTCATAATCGGGTCAATGTTGCCACGTGGCGTCGCGCTTGACTGATCCCGCCCGAGGATAGACTGCGTGAGTTCCTGCGTAAGGCGAGTCGGGAATGTCGATTGGGGATGAACTTTTGAGGACCAGCGGCCGGCTCAGCGGTCTGAGGGTGCTCATTGGCGCCGTCGTCGTGACGCTGGCCGTCGCGCTTATGTCCGGGATCGTCGCAACCGCCCAGGCGGACGTCCCGGTGACACTGGGGGGCGGCTCGGGTCTGGTCGTCGACGGCGAGACTCTGTGCACACTGACCACCATCGGCACCGACAACCGTGGCAGCCTGATTGGGTTCACCTCTGCCCACTGCGGGGGGCCGGGGGCTGTCGTGGCCGCCGAGGGCGCCGAGAACGCGGGTGTCGTCGGCACGATGGTGGCAGGCAACGATGGCCTGGATTATGCGGTGATTAGGTTCGATCGGGCAAAAGTCAACCCGGTCAGTTCCATCAGGGGCTTCCGTATCGACGGTCTCGGCCCAGACCCCACCCTCGGTGACGTGGCCTGCAAGCTCGGACGCACGACCGGCTATTCGTGCGGTGTCACCTGGGGCCGCGGCGAAGAGCCCGGCACGATCGTCAACCAGGTCTGCGGGCAACCCGGCGACTCCGGAGCGCCTGTCACGGTAAACAACCGGCTCGTCGGCATGATTCACGGAGCTTTCTCTGAGGTGCTGCCGACCTGCGTGGTCAGTTTCATCCCGTTGCACACGCCGGCGGTGACGATGTCGTTTAACACCCAGCTTGCCGATATCACGGCCAAAGGCCGACCAGGCAGCGGCTTCGTCCCGGTGGGGAGCAGCTGAGCGTCCTCGCAGGTGCGCTCGTCTGTGGCTTCAGTAACCCGCCGGCTGCTATTTACTGGCGCGGATCGCCTCGAACACCCCGGGATCCAGCAGTGTCGAAGTGTCTCCGAGTTCGCGGCCTTCGGCCACGTCACGCAGCAGCCGGCGCATGATCTTGCCGCTTCGGGTCTTCGGGAGCTCGGGCACCACATGGATCTCGCGCGGCTTGGCGATCGGTGAGATCTCCCGGGACACTTCGGCGCGTAGTTCGTCGACCATCGCCTCGTGCGACATCGCGGTGGCGTGCGCTTTGAGGATGACGAAGGCACAGATGGCTTGGCCGGTGTGCTCGTCGGTGGCCCCCACGACAGCTGCCTCGGCGACACTAGTGTGCCCGACCAACGCGGACTCCACCTCGGCCGTCGAGATCCGGTGGCCGGAAATGTTCATCACGTCGTCGATGCGGCCGAGAACCCAGATCTCGCCGTCACTGCCGTAGCGGGCGCCGTCGCCGGCGAAGTACCAACCCTGCTGGGCGAACCGAGACCAGTAAGTCTCCTGGAACCGCTCCGGGTCACCCCAGATACCACGCAGCATCGCCGGCCACGGCTTGTCCAGTACCAGATACCCGGGGACGTGTTCACCCGCGTCGCCGCCTGGTTTGAGCTCGTTTCCGTCGTCGTCTACGACCTTGGCTGAGATGCCGGGCAGCGGACGCATCGCCGAACCGGGCTTGCAGTCGGTCACACCCGGCAACGGCGCGATCATCGCAGCACCGGTCTCGGTCTGCCACCAGGTGTCTACGACCGGAGTCTTCCCGCCTCCGAACACCTTGCGATACCACCGCCAGGCTTCGGGGTTGATCGGCTCACCCACCGAACCCAGGAGGCGCAGGCTGGTCAAATCGTGTTCAAAGGCGAGCTCACGGCCCCACTTCATGAAAGTCCGCACGACCGTCGGAGCGGTGTAATAGATTGTGACACCGTACTTTTCGATGATCTGGTAATGCCTGTGTTCATCGGGTGAGGCCGGAGTGCCTTCGTACACGACTTGGGAGGTGCCATTGGACAATGGCCCGTACACGATGTAGCTGTGCCCGGTAACCCAGCCGATATCGGCGGTGCACCAATACACATCGGAGTCCGGTTTCACGTCGAACACGTTGAAATGTGTGTACGACGCCTGAGTCAAGTATCCGCCCGAGGTGTGCATGATGCCCTTGGGCTTTCCCGTGGTGCCCGATGTGTAGAGCAGGAACAGGGGATGCTCGGAATCGAACGCTGCCGGAATGTGGGTCGTGGGTGCGATTTCTACGGTCTCGTCCCACCACAGGTCACGGCCCTCGGTCCACGGCACGTCGATTCCGGTGCGCCGCACCACAAGTACGTGCTCGACGGGGTTGTCCTCGCCGAGACCTTCAATCGCCTCGTCCACCCCTTCCTTGAGCGGGGCTGCCGTGCCGCGGCGGAACTGCCCATCAGTGGTGATCACCAGCTTGGCCTGGGCGTCGTCGATGCGGGCTCGCAGCGCTGAGGCCGAGAACCCCGCGAACACCACTGAGTGCATGGCGCCCAGCCGCGCGCAGGCCAACATCGCGACGATGGCCTCGGGCACCATCGGCATGTAGATGGCGACCCGATCGCCGGATTTCAAACCGAGATCGGTCAGCGCGTTGGCAGCCTGGCTGACCGCGTCTTTGAGCTGCGCGTAGGTGATCTCGCGGGCATCGCCCACAGGTTCGCCTTCCCAGTAGATGGCGACGCGGTCTCCGTTGCCGGCCTCCACGTGACGGTCTACGCAGTTGTAGGCGACGTTGAGTTTGCCGCCGACGAACCACTTGGCGACCGGCGCCCCGGACCAGTCGAGCACCTCGGTGAACGGCGTCTCCCAGCTCAGGCGGTTGGCCTGGCCAGCCCAGAAAGCCAGGCGGTCTGCCTCGGCCTCGTCGTACATCGCCTCCGGCGCATTGGCATTCGCGACGAACTCAGGCGCCGGTGGGTACGAAGACTGGTCTTCTATGTGCGTCTCGGACATGACTGTGAGGGTAGTCACTCACCCCATTCACCCACGCATCGAGGTTGGCGCTCACAAGCCGGGCAGTGGGCGCCAGGCGATCGGCAGTTTCGATCGACAGCGAAAGTCGTCAGTGGCTGGGTGCAGCCGTGGGCTAGCGTGGGCGGTCGTGACGAGTAGCGGGCGCAGATGACGGCCAAGGAGCCAGCCTCCAGGGACGTCCTGGCGCCGCTGTCCGCGCTGCCCGGTGTCGCGCAGGCAGGCGAGGAGGCGCGCGAGGCGCTCGGCAAGGCGCACCGGCACCGCGCCAACCTTCGTGGCTGGCCGAAGACCGCAGCCGAGGCGGCGCTGCGGGCGGCCCGGGCTTCCTCTGTGCTCGACGGTGGGCCCCTGAAGTTTTCCGATGGCGGACCCGACGATGCCGGCAGCGATCCGGTGCTTGCAGGCGCGCTGCGGGTGGCTGAGGCGCTCGAAGGTGGCGAGGGCGCGCTGGTCGGTGTCTGGCGACGGGCGCCGCTTCAGGCCATCGCGAGATTGCACGCCTTGGCGGCTGCAGATCTGGTCGATGGTGGCGAATTGGGGCGGCCGCGCGGCGACCTCGATGTGGGACGCAGGCTTGAGTTGCTCGCCGACATCGCGACCGGGGCAACGCGGGTACCTGCGACGGTGCTGGCGGCCGTTGTGCATGGTGAGTTGCTCACGCTGCGGCCCTTCGGCACCGCGGACGGCGTCGTAGCGCGCGGAATGTCCCGGCTGGTGACCATCGCCGGCGGTCTGGACCCGCACGGTCTGGGCGTTCCGGAGGTGCATTGGATGCGGGGCTCTGGCGATTACCACGCTGCGGCCCGGGGTTTTGCGTCGGGGACTGCGGAGGGCTTGACGGCGTGGTTGATCCTCAGCAGCGAGGGACTGCAAGCCGGGGCACGTGAGGCCTTGTCCATCGCGCAGTCGGTGTCTTCTTGATCCGGGCCGATTCGATAGCCGTCCCAGAGGTGAAAGCCGATGGGAGCCTTGGCCCCTGACTCTCAGGGGTGCAACAGTTCCCAGGGGTGCCATAGCAAAATGAAGCGGGCGGCGCCCCGAAGCAATTAGAAATTGTTTCGGGGTGCCGCCCGCTAGCACGGATCCCGGTTACCAAGCGTGCTTGTTGAGGTTACGTGGGTGGCCTCGGCGTTCTTACGAAGCGCTACGACTTACGACCCCACCCAAGGAGCTGTATTAGTCGTTCGATTTTCGCAATTCCGCAAGCCCGCAACACTTTTACCTATTCCGCGGTATGTGCTCCGCGTGGGTTCCGAGACCCGTGCTGGGAGTCGAGATCGGGAGTTCGAGCCTTCTCTTCTGGCTCGAACTTGGCCTCACTCGGCTGCCGTGCTTCCTTTGTACTACGTGAGATCGGGTACAGCAAGGCCCAATTGCGGCGGTGAACCCAGATCGTTATGACGGTGCCCTAGCTACCGTCAGGTAGCTTGGCCTCAGAAGGCGAAACGGCGCAGCAGCGAGTAGGTCAGCGCACCGGCCGCCACGGCGCTCACCCCGACTGCGGCCGTGGTAGCCACCGCCGCTCCCGACGGAGCGGGGATGCGGTCGCGCAGCGACACGGGCTTGGAGAAAGTCTGCACTTGCCAACCGCGCGCTGTGGCCTCTTTGCGCAACGTGCGATCCGGATTCACCACAGTGCTGTGGCCCACCGCCTGGAGCATCGGAAGGTCGCTGGCCGAGTCTGAGTAGGCGTAACAATGATCGAGGTTGTAGCCCTCGCGGGCGGCCAGCGCACGGACGGCCTCGGCCTTGCCCTCGCCGAAGCAGTGGAACGCGATCTCGCCGGTGTACTTGCCGTCCTCAACGACCATCCGCGTCGCCATTACGTGAGTGGCGCCGAGCGCGCGGGCGATCGGCGCGACGATCTCCTCCCCGGACGCCGACACCACGACGACATCGCGACCGCACAGCCGGTGGTCGGCGATGAGTTCGGCGGCCTCGGCGAACACCAAGGGATCCACGATGTCGTGCAGTGTCTCGCTGACGATCGACTTGACCTGTTCGACGTCCCAGCCGGCGCACATTTTGGTGATGTAGGAACGCATCCGGTCCATCTGGTCGTGGTCGGCGCCAGACATCAAGAACAGAAATTGCGCGTACGACGATTTGAGGACAGCGCGCCGATTAATTAGCCCTTGGCTGAGAAAAGGTTTGCTGAAAGCACGCATGCTCGATTTCGCGATCACCGTTTTGTCGAGATCGAAGAACGCGGCAGTGCGGATGTGGCGGTCCGAATGGGCGGGCTGCTGGGCGGCTGGGTCCGCGCCGCCCGCCGTGTCGAATAAGGTCACGCCGTCAGCATAAACAGAGGCTGTCTGATACCCCGCTACAGCGGGTGCAAAATGGCAGTTCACGACGCCTGCCTGTGGCCGTTGCTTTCCTGGTCCGGGGCAACTTTTTGGCATTTCAGAACTTGCGCCCGCCGACTCCGGCATGTGTATAGTGGGCAGCACTCGGCTTAGGCTGGGTGTGGATCAGCCCGACCCCCCGGGGCTGATACACGACGACCTCCGCCTCCTCCCCCCCTGGCGGGGGTCGTCCTCGTTTCTGGGCGACTTCTTCCTGAATGACTTCGCTTTGCGGGCAGTTACCGCAAACTCCAAGAATTGTGGGGAATTGTTCTGATCGCGACGGGCGAACTGTTGTCCCCAATTCCGAGTTTATCCACAGAATTCGGCCGGCCCCTTTCCTAGGATTCGTTCACCCTCAACGCTTGATTAATGACAGCGCCCGCCGAGCCCGTCCGGATTCTGGCCGTGATCGACGACCAGTCACTCAACACCGATATCGACCGCTTGGTGGCCGCCGCCGGCTTGCAGGTGGTGCGGGCCGGGGACCCTTCCAGCCCTAGGGTGTGGGCCAGTGCGGCGGCGATTCTGCTGGATACTGATGCCGCCCGGCGTTGCGGGGAGCGGGGCTTCTCCCGGCGCCCGCGGGTGTTCCTGGTCGGTCACTCAGACCCCGGACCCGCCGACTGGGAGGCTGCCGTCGCTGTCGGTGCGCAGCGGGTTGTGACCTTGCCCAAAGACGATCGCGAACTTATGGCGGCCCTGTCTACCGCCACGGAGGCATCGTTGGTCTCACACCACAGCAGCTCGCGTGGGCCTGTCGTGGCCGTCCTGGCAGGTCGTGGAGGTGCGGGAGCGTCCGTATTTGCCACTGCACTGGCACAGGTCGCCGCAGAATCATTACTCATCGACGGGGATCCGTGGGGCGGCGGGCTCGACCTTGTCCTCGGTACCGAAACGGACTCTGGCCTGCGGTGGCCCGATCTTTCGTCCGCCGGTGGGCGCCTGAGCTATCCGGCACTGAAAGACGCGCTGCCCGGGTATCACGGGGTGAGCCTGCTCTCCTGCAGTCGAGCGTTCTCAGGCGATCCTGCCGGAAACAACATCAGCTCTCCGCCGTTGGCCGCGGTGATCGACGCTGGAAGTCGAGCAGGGGTCACCGTCGTCTGCGACGTGGCTCGACAGCCGACGCCGGCGGCAGAGACCGCTTTGGCCGCCGCGGACCTCGTGTTGTTGATCACAACGGCAGACGTGCGCTCGTGTGCGGCCTCTGCGGCGACTGCGCAGTGGGCGTCGGCCGGGAATCCCAACATCGCGGTGCTCGTGCGTGGCCCGTCCCCGGGTGGTCTCAGATCGATCGACATCGCTCGGATTTTGGGGTTGCCGGTGCTGGCGTCGATGCGCCCCGAAACTGGCCTCCGGCCGCGTCTGGAACGCGGCGGTCTAAGGCTTCGGCGGCGGTCGCCGCTGGCCAGTGCCGCCCGCAAGGTGCTTGGAGTTCTTGGCCAGAGCCCGCATCTCGGACACGTCAACGGGCCTGCGTTATGAGCGCGCCGCTGATCGATCGCGTGCGAGAGCGGCTCGCGGCCGATGGCGTTCCGCTGCGCCCGAGCGTGGTGGCCGCGGCGATCCGTGCAGAGTCCGGCGGGGTGCTTGGGGATGCCGAGGTGTTGACCAACCTGCGCGACCTGCAGACCGAACTTGTCGGCGCCGGGATTCTTGAACCGCTGCTGTGCAGTCCCGGCACTACCGACGTGTTGGTGACGGCTCCTGACGAGGTCTGGGTGGATGACGGCAAAAGTTTGCGAAGAAGCGCCGTTCGATTCGCTGACGAGGCGGCCGTGCGCCGGCTTGCCCAGCGGCTGGCGTTGAGCGCGGGGCGCCGCCTCGATGAGGCTCAACCCTGGGTTGACGGGTATCTCGGCCAACTGGTTTCAGCCCACAGCGGCGGCCTACTCAGGGTCCGGTTGCATGTGGTGCTTCCCCCGATCGCCGCGGCAGGCACGTGTCTGTCGCTGCGGGTACTTCGACCGGCCACCCAGGATCTCGATGCGCTTGTCGAATCGGGGGCCATCGACGTCGAGGCCGGAAAGTTGTTGCGCGACGTCATCGATGCCCGGCTGGCGTTCGTCGTCTCAGGCGGAACAGGAGCGGGCAAGACCACACTGTTGGCCGCGCTGCTCGGCGCCGTGGCGGCCGACGAGCGCATCGTGAGTGTCGAGGATGCCGCCGAGCTGGCTCCCCGGCACCCGCACGTGGTCAAACTGGTCGCCCGTTGCGCCAACGTTGAGGGGGTCGGCGAGGTGACTGTGCGTGAGCTGGTCAAGCAGGCGTTGCGGATGAGGCCCGATCGAATCGTCATCGGCGAGGTGCGCGGCGCTGAGGTTGTCGATCTACTCGCGGCGCTGAACACCGGGCACGACGGTGGCGCGGGCACGGTGCACGCCAACAATCCCACAGAGGTGCCCACCCGGTTCGAAGCGCTCGCCGCACTCGGCGGGCTTGATCGCTCCGCGTTGCACAGTCAGCTGGCCGCGGCAATTCAGGTTGTACTGCACATGACACGCGAGCGCACCGGACGCCGCTATCTGAGCGAGGTGGGGCTGTTGCAGCGCGGAGTCGACGGCCGAGTGAGCGTGCTGCCCTGCTGGGACCGCCAGGACGGCTTCGGCCGCGGCGCGGACTCCCTGGATGCGTTGGTGCGTGCGCGGAGGCGGCTGTGACGATCGCGGCTCTCGCCCTTGCAGTGGCTGTGCTCATTGTTCCGGGCTCCTCGCGGCGTCGTGCCGAGGTGCTCATGGGCCTGACGTGGCGCCGTCGCCAATTCAGGGTGATGCCTTTGGCGGTGATCGCGTGTGCAGCGCTGCCGTGGCTGATGCCATGGACGACCACGGTCGGGCTGGGTCTGCTGGCCGCCACGCTCCTGGCCCGTCGTCGCCTCGCTGTTCGCCGGAAGGCCCGCATCGGAGAAGCGTTTGCGTTGCAGACAGCGCTGGATGTCATGGTGGGGGAGTTGCGGGTCGGTGCACACCCGGTCGCTGCGATCGCCGTTGCGGCCAAAGAGTCGCACGGCCGTATCGCCGAGGCGCTGAGATCAGTTGCCGCGCGCGCTGTCCTGGGAGCCGATGTGGCGGCAGGACTGCGAGCCCAGGCGCAGCGATCAACATCGCCGGGCCACTGGGAGAGGTTGGCCGTATGTTGGCACCTCGCCCAGACGCACGGGTTGGCAATCGCAACGCTGATGCAAGCCGCACAGCGTGACATTGTTGAGCGCGAACGCTTCCAGGGGCGCGTGGCGGCCGGCATGGCTGGTGCCCGAGCGACCGCGGCGATCCTCGCCGGACTGCCGCTGCTCGGTGTGCTACTCGGCCAATCGGTCGGTGCCGATCCACTACGTTTTCTGCTCTCCGGGGGCGCGGGCGGATGGCTGTTCGTCCTGGGCGCCGGATTGATCTGCTGTGGCCTGCTCTGGTCGGACGGCATCACTTCGAGAGTGGTCATATGAGTTGGGCTGCAATGTTTCTCGCCGCTTCATTGCTCGCATTGCCCAGCGCATCAGTGGCCAGGGTGCAGACAGGTCAGCCGGCGGTAGGCAACCGACTTCCGTGCGCAGTCGTCGACGACTGCTTCGCGGCGGCGGCGAGCCTGGACGTCCTTGCGGCGTGCCTACGCTCCGGGATGGCGGTATCGACGGCGGCGGCTGGCGTGGCTGAATCGGCGCCCGCGACCATGGCGGTAGTGCTCCGGCGTGGCGCCGATCTTCTCTCGCTGGGCGCCGACCCCGCTACGGCCTGGGTGAGTCCTGTTGAACCGGCGGACAAACACATGCAGGTGTTTATGAGGTTGGCGCGTCGATCGGCGTGCTCAGGCGCCGCGCTTGCGCAGCGGGTGGAGGATCTTGCCCTCCAGTTGCGTGCTGAGGCGGCTGACGCCGCAATCGCCAAGGCTGAGCGCGCCTCGGTCTTGATCGCCGCACCGCTGGGGCTGTGCTATCTCCCGGCATTCCTGTGCCTAGGCGTGGTGCCGGTAATCGCTGGGCTGACTGGCGAGGTCCTGCGCTCGGGAGTTTTGTAATCAGAAATGAAGGAGAGAAATATTGATGAGACAACGTTTTCAGGATCTGCGAAGCCGCCTGGTCGTCATCGCGCTGGCCGACGACGGGATGTCGACAGTCGAATACGCAATCGGCACGCTGGCAGCTGCTGCGTTCGGCGCCATCCTCTACGCCGTCGTCACCGGAGACTCGATTGTCGGTGCTTTGACAAACATCATCGCCCGGGCGTTGAACACCAACGTCTAGGTGGCGAATACGGAATCGCCACGGTGGAGACGGCTTTCGCGATTCTCGCGCTGGTAACCTTCCTGGCGGTCTCGATGGCAGGCTTCACCGCATTGTCCATGCAGGTGCGCTGTGTGGATGCGGCTCGGGAGGCGGCACGTCTGGCCGCGCGCGGTGACGATAGTGGCGCCGACCGAGCAGCGCGGGTCATCGGACCGGCGGGCGCGCTGCTGCATCTACGCCGTAGCCGAGACTATGTTGTTGCGACCGTATCCTCGAAATCGGCTTTGCTGCCCGGGGTTTCAATCAACGCCGAGGCTTTCGCCGCGATTGAACCTGGCGTTGGGTGAACGAGGATCGACCAGCCTGATCGGTGCCGCCATCATCGCGGCATTGGCCGCGATGACCGTGGCCGGTGCGCACGTCGGGGCGGCAGTCATCGCGCGACACCGTGCGCAGGCAGCTGCGGACCTGGCCGCGCTCGCCGGTGCGGGGTATGTTCCCACCGGAACGGATACCGCATGCGCGCAGGCCTCTGCGCTCGCGCGTGCAATGGGGGCGACGGCTGTCGCATGCGCACTGCACGGGCTCGACATCGTCGTCAGCGTGGAGGTGTCGACCACATTGGGCCTGTCCCGGATGGGGCCGGCTCGGGCCGTTGCCAGGGCCGGTCCGGCAGACTCGGGAGGTTAGTTTTCTTCGGTGGCGTTGTCGCCAGCAGCGTCTTTGGCGGAGGTATTTGCTTTGCGCGAGCGCGCTTTTCGCTTACCACCGGTCGGCTGCTCGGCACCGTTTGACTTCGTGGCGGCGAGTTCTTCCTGTGTGGGCAACCGAAATGCCGCTTCGCCGGCGTATAGACCCTCGTCGAGTTCGACGCGGTACACGGTCACATGGACCGGAGTCCAACCCCCGTTGAGCGCGACCATCTGCAACACAGCCGAGGTTGCCCCGTCGGCGAACTCCGTCGCCATCGTGGCCCGCGTGGGCTGATCGTCGGGGTGACCCCGGTCGCCCACAACGCCTGCTCTCCAGTCGAAGAACGGAGCGGGGTCGTCGAGCCACTTCAGCAGAGACCAATTCCTCGGGTCGACGAGGGCTCGATGCACGCCCGGCTCAGCCGCGTTGTTGAGGATACGTTGACCAAGGACATCCTCCTGGATGCTCACGCCCTCCTGAACGCTGCGCCAGTTCATCGCCCGGGAAATCACTCGCTCCGCGCCGTCCTCTCGGATTTCTGATATGGAACGGGTGACGAATCCGACGGTGATCCGCTCGCCCAGGTAATCGGTGAAGTCCCAGGTATCGCAGATCGACTGCCCTGCTTCGGGGTGCATTACCATGCTGATGATCTCGGACTCGCTGGGGTCGAGATCACGCCGGGGAAGTGCCTCGGCGAACACCCGTCCCAACATGGCCTCCTGGGCTGGATCCCACCCACCGATGCGCAGCGACTCGGGGGTGTCGGTGACGGTTCTCGCAGTGAGATCCACCATCAACGATCCGATGAGCGGACGCGGTGGTGGTTCCTCGTCGGGTGTCCCCACCCAGATCTGCACCCCGTGGATCTCCCCATCCGACATCTGGACGACCTCGGTACGAATCACGCGGTCGTTCTTGGGCGTGATGCTGGTCAAGCCCTTGCGGGCGCGGGCCGTCTCACCAATGGCGCTCTGGATGGCCATCAAGTGGGTATCTCGTCGCAGGAATGTAGTGATCGGCACCAAGTCTTTGGTGTGGGCTCCCTGTGCGACGACGGCAGGCTCGCTGCCCAGTGTTTCCACGAGCAGCCAGTCGTGGGTCATAGCGCTCATCGTACCGATGGGCAGGAAGCCGGTCGGTGATGAAGTCGTCTCGAGATCGGCAATGTCGACGTTGGCGTACCGGTGAGCTGCCCATCCCCGTGTTGCGAAACACAGTTTCCACAGGTAATTTGCCAGCAGCCTGGTAGGCGGGATCCGGAAAGGATCTCGCGGACCCGATTGTTCGCCGCCGCAGTTCGTTAATTGTTGCGCTGTTCAGCGGGGTCCGAATTTCTCGTTTTCAGAGGCGATCGTTGAGGGGTCGGTCGCTCTGTGGATTCAAGGGATCGGGGCCGTGAGCTGGCCGACTACGAGCCGTAGTAGGCGGACGGCACCCTCCTTGTCCAAGGGGTCGTTGCCGCTTCCGCATTTGGGCGACTGCACGCAGGATGGGCAGCCCATCGGGCATTCGCAGGCATTGATGGCTGCGGCCGTGGCCTCCCACCACGTGGTGACGGTGCGGAATCCGCGGGCAGCGAAGCCCGCGCCGCCGGGATAGCCGTCGTAGACGAATATCGTCGGTAGGCCGCCGACCGGGCCGACCGCGGTAGAAACCCCGCCGATGTCACCGCGATCGCAGCTGGCGAGCAGCGGCAGCAGCCCGATGGCTGCATGTTCGGCTGCGTGCAGGGATCCCGGGATCCGTAGTGCGTCGACGCCGCTGTCCTGCAGCGCTTCTGGGGTGATCGTGCACATCACAGCTACGGTCTGGAGGGTGCGCGTCGGCATGTCGAGTTCGACAAAGTCGATCACCTCCCCCTCTAGGCTGCGGCGAAGGTATCCGGTCACGGTGTTGCTGACTGAGACGGGCACCAGACCGACTGTGACCGGTCCGTGGCTGGAACGTTCGCCTTGTCCGGTGACCTCGACGTGGGTCAGCTCCCGGGCGTAGGTCGTGTAGCCGGGATCCGCGGCATGGACGAAGGCGATGCCGTCCTCGAGGTCGAGCGAATCGACTACGTAATTATCGCCCTGATGCAGGTATACCGCCCCGGGGTGGACTGACGCTGGTGCCTGCCCCGCCCCCGCAGTGCCCACTATGCGGCCCGTGTCGCCCTCCAGGATCGCGATCTGCCCGCCGGTAGTGCCCCGGATGTCCACACCGGGGTGCGGATCGACTCCTGGAGCGGGAAAGTAGCCACGCGGCCGCCGGCGAAGTAACCCGTCGTCGACCAATCCGCGGGCAACCGCTTCGGCGTCCCAGGTGCGTACCTCGGCGTCGGTCAGCGGAAGCTCGGTGGCGGCACAAAGAAGCTGTGGGCCAAGAACATACGGATTGCCAGGATCGATGACGACACGCTCGATGGGTTTGTCGAGTAGGGCGGCGGGGTGGTTGACCAGGTAGGTGTCTAGGGGATCGTCGCGGGCGATCAGCACGACGAGTGCCCCCTGCCCGCGTCTGCCCGCGCGGCCCGCCTGTTGCCAGAACGACGCGACGGTGCCAGGAAAGCCGGCTAAGACGACGGCATCAAGACCCGCGATGTCCACCCCCAGCTCCAAGGCGTTGGTCGTGGCCACGCCGCGTAGTTCGCCGCTGGCCAGCGTGCGTTCGAGCTGGCGGCGGTCCTCGGCGAGATAGCCGGCTCGGTAGGAGGCAACCTGCTCAGCGAGTTGCGGTGCCGTAGCGGCCAGTCGATCCTTGGCTCCCAACGCGGTGAGTTCAGCACCCCGACGTGATCGCACGAACGTGAGCATGCGGGCTCCCTCGGCGATCAGGTCGGCCATCACCCGTGCGGCCTCGGATCCCGCTGGTCGTCGCACCGGGGCTCCGTTCTCCCCGATGAGATTATCGATCAGGGCGGGTTCCCACAGCGCGACCGTGCGCGCCCCCTGAGGTGAGCCGTCGTTGGTAACCTCCGTCACGGTTTGGCCCAACAGCTCGGATGCCGTGATGGCGGGCTGTGCGGTGGTCGCGCTGGCGAAGATCACCGTGGGCCCGCCGGGGTCAGCGCCCGTTGCCGAATACCTCGTGCACAACCGGTGCAGGCGGCGCAACACCATGGCGACGTTTGATCCGAAAACCCCTCGGTAGTAATGGCACTCGTCTACCACGACGTACTTGAGATTCCTCAGGAATACCGCCCAGCGAGCGTGGTTACGCAGCAACGACAGATGGATCATGTCCGGATTTGAGAAGATCCAGCGGGATCGTTCCCGCGCGAAGCGCCGAACCTCGGCAGAACTGTCGCCGTCGTAGGGTGTCGGAGCGAGGTCGGCGAGTCCGGGCACAACGGAGGTCAGCGCCGCAGCCGAGCGCAACTGATCGTGTCCGAGCGCCTTGGTCGGCGCCAGATACAGGGCCCGCGACCGCGGGTTTTCCTTCAGAGCAGTCAGTATCGGCAGCTGGTATGCGAGCGACTTTCCAGAAGCAGTACCCGTGCTGAGCACCACGTGGTGCCCGCTGTGAGCGAGCTCGGCGGCCGCCAGTTGATGCGACCATGGCGCATCGATGCCGCGATCGCGGAAGCCTCTCACCACATCCGGGTCGGCCCAATGTGGCCACGGGTGTGTTTTGGCGCGCCGTGGCGGAAGGTCTGTGACATGGCGCAAGGGGTGTTCGCCGGCAGCGGTACCGGCGAGAGCGCTCGCCAGCAGGTCGCGGCCGAAATTCGATACTGGATCTGTCACCTCGGCCCCTCCCGGGCGTTGCCCGAACGCCGCCCTAATGGCGACCGTAGGTGAATTGTTCACCACATGATTCTTCCGAGACTGTCGCCGCGGCCCTCAAACATGGTTGACTAATGGCGGTCGCAGCTTCTGTGTTCGTGTATTCGCACTCGCAGGATCGTCGTTGTGGTCGTGGTTCCTGCGGGGGTTGTAGGTCGGGTCGAGTTCCGAGCACTCCTGGAAGGATTGCGGCCGGAACGGGGCCCGGTGCATCGGAAGTCGGTGGACCGCTCCCGTATAGAGAAGGAAAGTACGAGAAATGCCACAGGGAACTGTGAAGTGGTTCAACGCGGAGAAGGGCTTCGGCTTTATCGCCCCCGAGGACGGCTCTGCTGATGTGTTTGTCCACTACACGGAGATTCAGGGCAGCGGCTTCCGCACCCTGGAAGAGAATCAGAAGGTCGAGTTCGAGGTCGGTCAGAGCCCCAAGGGGCCGCAGGCCACCGGCGTTCGGGCCGTCTGAGAAGAAGCGGGCCTAACCAGAGACCTCTTGACCACCCCCCGTCATCCAGCACGGAAGGCGTGGGGGTGTTCTCTGTTCATGCAGTGCCCGCCACAGTGCCCGCCACAGTGCCCTTCACGGTGCCCTGCGGCCCGGCTGCCTTAGGGTCACTGGTGTGAGCCAGCTGTCCTTCTTCTCGGCTGAGTCGGTACCACCGGCCATCGCCGACTTGACAGGAATGCTGGCTGCGCCCGGACAGGTCGCCCTGGTGCGCAGCACACGGGAACCGGCTGCGCGGTTGTCGGTGGTTGTGGACCGGTTGTGGCGCGCCGAGGCGCTGGGCGAGATGATCGCTGAGGCCGCATTGCGCGCTGAGATCGCCACTACCGACGAGGGCACGCCGCTGGTCCGGACCGCGCTGGATGCTCGCCTGGTCAAGATTGCCGGCGAGTGGACGGGCGGAGCGGTCAAGACCGTCCCGCCGCAGTGGCTGCCTGGGCCTCGGGAATTGCGGGCCTGGGTGCTGGCATCCGGAAAGCCCGATTCGGACCGTTATCTGCTGGGATTGGACCCGCATGCCCCCGAGACACATTCGCCGCTCGCATCGGCGATGATGAGGGTGGGGATTGCGCCGACATTGGTCGGCACCCGCGGGACGACTCCGGCGTTGCGGATCAGCGGTCGGCGGCGGCTATCGCGCCTGGTAGAGAACTTGGGGGAACCACCCGATGGTGACGAAGCGCTGGCGTGTTGGCCACGGGTATAAAAGCATTTCCGACATTCACGGTCGGGGGCCAGTTTGCGTCGGCAGGCCGGGGGTGCCAAATTGTCAGTTGCTGGAGCGGGCCGCACGAATGGCGGCGGCCCGACTGGCAGCTGAAGAAGTGGAGCTAGGCGAAGGTGGCTGACGAGAACCGCGTCCGGCGACTCGTAATTGTCGAGTCGCCTACCAAGGCGCGCAAGATCGCAGGATATCTGGGGTCCAACTACGTCGTCGAGTCATCCCGTGGACACATCCGTGACCTGCCCAGGGTCGCCGCAGACGTCCCTGCCAAGTACAAATCCGAGCCGTGGGCGCGCCTCGGAGTCAATGTCAATGCCGACTTCGAACCGCTGTATATCGTCAGCCCCGATAAGAAGAGCACCGTAACCGAGCTGAAAGGCCTGCTGAAGAACGCCGACGAGCTTTACCTGGCCACAGACGGTGACCGTGAGGGTGAAGCGATCGCCTGGCATCTGCTCCAGACATTGAAACCGCGCATACCGGTCAAGAGGATGGTGTTCCACGAGATCACCGAGCCGGCTATCCGCGCGGCCGCCAACAATCCGCGCGACCTGGACAACGACCTGGTGGATGCCCAGGAGACCCGGCGCATCCTCGACCGGCTCTACGGCTATGAGGTCAGCCCGGTGCTGTGGAAGAAGGTCGCTCCGAAGCTGTCGGCAGGCCGGGTGCAGTCCGTCGCGACCCGCATCATCGTGCAGCGGGAACGCGAGAGAATGGCATTCCGCAGCGCGGGCTACTGGGATGTCACCGCCGAACTCGACGCCAGCGTGTCCGATGCAGCCGCCTCTCCTCCCAAGTTCACCGCCAAGCTCAACACCGTCGATGGGCGGCGGGTGGCAACCGGCCGTGATTTCGACTCCCTGGGTGCGGTCAAGAAACCCGACGAGGTACTCGTCCTGGACGAGGCGGCGGCGGGCGACCTGGCCTTGGGTTTGCGTGGCGCCGCGTTGCAGGTGTCGTCTGTCGAGCAGAAGCCCTATACGCGCCGGCCCTACCCACCTTTCATGACCTCGACGCTGCAGCAGGAAGCCGGTCGCAAGCTGCGATTCTCCTCGGAGCGGACGATGAGCATTGCGCAACGTCTCTACGAAAACGGCTACATCACATATATGCGTACCGACTCGACGAATTTGTCGGCCAGCGCTATTGATGCCGCGCGTAACCAGGCCAGCCAGCTTTACGGTCAGGAATACTTGCACCCGTCGCCGCGGCAGTACACCCGCAAGGTCAAGAACGCTCAGGAGGCCCACGAGGCCATTCGCCCCTCAGGTGATGTGTTCCAGACCCCGGGTCAGTTGCACTCGGCAATGGACAGCGACGAGTTTCGACTCTACGAGCTGATCTGGCAACGCACCGTCGCCTCACAGATGGCCGATGCCCGCGGTACGACGCTGTCACTGCGCATTGGCGGAAGTTCCCAGCTCGGCGACACACCCTCAAGGGATGTGGTGTTCAACGCCAGCGGTCGCACTATCACGTTCCCGGGCTTCCTCAAGGCGTACGTGGAGAGCCTGGACGAGCAGGCCGGCGGTGAGGCCGACGACGCCGAGAGCCGGTTGCCGAACCTGACCCAGGGGCAGCGGGTCGACGCGGCACGGCTGACCGCCGACGGGCACACCACCAACCCGCCCGCTCGGTACACCGAAGCATCGCTGATCAAGATGCTGGAAGATTTCGGCATCGGCCGGCCCTCGACCTACTCGTCGATCATCAAGACCATTCAGGACCGCGGCTACGTGCACAAGAAAGGCAGTGCGCTCGTCCCATCTTGGGTGGCGTTCGCCGTCATCGGGCTTCTCGAGCAGCACTTCGGGCGCCTGGTCGACTATGACTTTACAGCGGCGATGGAAGACGAACTTGACCAGATCGCCTCCGGTACTCAGCGAAGGTCCAACTGGCTCAACAACTTCTACTTCGGAGGCGATTACGGTGTCGAGGGCTCGATCGCGCGTGCTGGCGGGCTCAAGAAACTCGTCGGCGGCAACCTCGAAGAGATCGACGCCCGGCTGGTCAACTCCATCAAGCTCTTTGACGACGACCAGGGCCGCGCAATCAACGTCCGCGTCGGCCGCAACGGCCCGTATCTCGAGCGGATGGTCGCCAATGATCCCGAGAACCCAGGAGAGCTGACTCCGCAGCGGGCGAACCTGAGCGATGACCTGACACCGGACCAGCTGACTCTCGAACTCGCCGAGAAGGCCTTCGCGACACCGCAAGAAGGCCGCGCGCTGGGGCTCGATCCCCAGTCGGGCCACAAGATCGTCGCCAAGGACGGGCGGTACGGACCGTATGTGACCGAGGTGCTGCCGGCGCCGCCAGACGATGATGGCGGCACTGCTGGAGCTCCTGCGAAGAAGGGCAAGAAGCCGACCGGCCCCAAGCCGCGCACCGGCTCGCTGCTGCGCACGATGGATCTCGAGACGGTGACGCTCGAGGATGCGCTCAAGCTGCTGTCTTTGCCCCGGGTGGTCGGTGTCGACCCTGCCAATAATGAGGAGGTCACCGCGCAGAACGGGCGATATGGTCCGTACCTCAAGCGCGGCACCGACTCTCGCTCGTTGGCCACCGAGGAGCAGATGTTCACCATCACGCTGGATGAGGCGCTGAAGATATACGCCGAGCCCAAGCGCCGTGGTAGGCAGGGTGCGGCAGCCCCACCGTTGCGGGAGTTGGGTAACGACCCCTCCAACGGCAAGCCGATGGTTATCAAGGACGGGCGGTTCGGGCCCTACGTGACTGACGGTGAGACCAATGCCAGTCTGCGCAAGGGTGATGATGTGCTGTCCATCACCGATGACCGGGCCTCTGAGTTGTTGGCCGACCGGCGGGCTCGGGGTCCGGTCAAGAAGTCGGCAAAGAAATCATCGGCGAAGAAAGCCGCGAAAGCGCCGGCGAAGAAAGCCGCCAAGAAAGCGGCGAAGAAAGCCGCCAAAAAAAGCTAGATGGGCGGGTCCACCTAGCTGGTCTCGTCGCCCGTGACCAGGTTTACTGGGCGGGCCAATTGCGTCGGCTCGGTGCGTCCGCGTAGCTCGACGGTCTCCGCGACGTTCCAACACAATGCTTCGGAGTCCAGGGCGCCGCGGACGGCTATCGCCGACGCCAGGACGTGTCCTTCTTCCAGCTTCGCCAACTCGGTCAGGCGTGCAGCCTCGTTCACCGGGTCACCGATCACTGTGTACTCGAACCGGGCCTGGGCGCCGATGTGGCCGGCGATGGCCCGCCCTGCGGACACACCAATACCGAATTCGCTCTCCCCGAGTACCTCGATGAGGCCGTCGTGCAGTTCGCGGGATGCAGCCAGCGCTGCCCCGGAGGCATTGGGGTGCTCGATCGGCGCCCCGAATATGGCCAGGGCAGCGTCACCCTGGAACTTGTTGACGAAACCACCGTGCCGGTTCACCGTGTCGACGACGACGCGGAAGAAGTCGTTGAGCAGGCTGACGACTTCGGCGGCCGGGCGAGTCGCCGCCAGTTGGGTCGAGCCGATCAGGTCGACGAAGAGCACGGCCACTTCGCGCTCCCGGCCTCCGAGTTCGGTGCCGCGTTCGAGCGCACGTCGCGCGACGTCCTCGCCGACGTAGCGGCCGAACAGGTCGCGTAATCGCTGCCGCTCAGCTAGATCGCGCACCATGTCGTTGAACCCCGCCTGCAGCAGCCCGAGCTCGCTGGCATCGTAGATCTGCATGTGGGCGTTGAAATTTCCGCGTTGCACTTCACCGAGCGCCCAGCGCAGCTGGCGCAGCGGGTCCGCTATCGACATCGCGACCAACACGGTGCTTGCCAGCCCGATCAGCAGGGCGGCGATCGCCAAAAGCAGGACCGTCGCGGTGAGCTGTTCGGCGGGTGCAGTGAGGATCGCGAACTTGCTGGCCACCAACGCGATCACAATCGCCAGCACCGGCACACCGGTGGAAAGCAGCCAGGTCAGCACTTGGCGCAGGACCACGCCGGGCGCGCGGAAACTCTCCGGCACACCGCTGCGCAGCGCGGCAACTGCCACCGGCCGAAGGACACGTTCGGATTGCAGATAGCCGACGATCGAAGTGGCGGTGGCGCCCAGCAGGGTGGCCAGGGCAACCACGGGCGCAGACGTGCTGGCTACCGGCCAGATCGCGACGATGAACACCACCGACCCCAATAACCAGGTGACGGCGCTGATCACCGAACGGTAGAAGGGCATCTTCAGCGCCCGGATACGGGCCGCTTCGGTGTCGGCCGGGTCGCGATCGGCGAGCAGCATGTCGCGGCGCTGCCAGCGCACGACGGGAACGAGCATGCGTAGCGTCACGTACGCCGCGCAGGTGAACGACACGACTAGGTAGACGAGGAAGCCCACCAGGTTGGCGGTGGGTAGGTCCTGCAACTGGACGCGGTGATGGGTCGGCAAGCCGAATCGCAGGAAGCCGAGGACCAACATGGCGCCGATGACGTCGGCCTGCAGCATGCCCAGCGTGAATAGCGGCCACGGTGTGTGAGCGACCCAGCGAAGGAATGGGCTGATTCGCCCGCTCTTGATCGCGTCGGCCACCATGGGATAACCGTATCGGGCTTGACTGACGACGAGGGGCGCCTCGGGCGGACGTGTCGGTTCACGGCGCTACTGTTATCTCGATGGCCGGTGTTTTTTCTCGTCTGGTGGGTCAGGACGCTGTGGAATTCGAGTTGAGCGCCGCAGCGCGAGCTGCGCGCGGCGATTCAGCTCACACTGTGGGTTCCGATGAGGCGAACGTCGCAATCGGCACGATGACCCACGCGTGGCTGATCACCGGGCCGCCGGGGTCGGGTCGGTCGGTGGCCGCGCTGTGTTTCGCCGCGGCCCTGCAGTGCACTTCGGACGGCGTGCCAGGGTGTGGCGAGTGCCGGGCTTGCACGACCACTATGGCCGGAACCCATGCCGACGTCCGCCGGACGATCCCGGAGGGATTGTCCATCGGGGTCGGCGCGATGCGAGCGATTGTGCAGATCGCATCGCGGCGGCCGGGTACCGGCCGATGGCAGATCGTCGTGATCGAAGACGCCGATCGACTCACCGAAGGCGCGGCCAACGCGCTGCTGAAAGTGGTCGAGGAGCCGCCGCCCTCGACGGTATTTCTGTTGTGTGCGCCCTCGGTCGATCCGGAGGACATTGCGATCACCCTGAGGTCGCGCTGCCGGCACGTCGCCCTTGTCACCCCGCCGGTGGAGGCAATTGCCCGGGTGTTGGTGGAGTCTGACGGACTACCGGAGAAGGACGCGGCTTGGGCGGCGTCGATCAGCGGCGGGCATGTTGGGCGGGCCCGCCGGCTGGCAACCGATGAGCAGGCGCGGCACAGACGTCTTCGTGCGCTCGCTCTCGCACGGGACGCGGCGACGCCGTCGCGGGCATACGCCGCTGCTGAAGAGTTGGTGGCCACCGCGGATGCCGAAGCCAAGGCGCTTACCGGGGAGCGCAACGAAGCTGAGACAGAGGAGCTACGCACTGCGCTGGGCGCCGGCGGCACAGGTAAGGGCGCAGCTGGGGCGATGCGTGGTGCCGCCGGCGCGATCAAGGACCTTGAGCGGCGCCAGAAGTCGCGTCAGACCCGCGCATCGCGGGACGCGCTCGACCGGGCGCTGATCGACCTGGCCATGTACTTCCGCGATACCTTGCTCATCTCCTCAGGCGCGCTGGGGGTGGCGCCCAATCATCCGGACATGGCCGAGAAAGTCACGGCGATGGCGGCGCACGTGGCACCGGACAAGCTGCTGCGCTGCATCGAGGCTGTGCTCGACTGTCGCGAAGCTCTGACGATCAACGTCAAACCCAAATTCGCGGTGGACGCCATGGTGGGCACTATCGGGCAGGCCTTGCGCGGCTGACGTCCGGCGGGCTGGGGGCACTCCCCTAGCAAGCTGTGGGCCCACCCGCTTGCGGGGGAGAGCGTTGGGCCCACGCACGGAGTGCAGGGGACGACCGGGGATTGACTTGGGTAGTCGGCGGCCCCTGTCGTAGACTCGGGCCGCCGACGGCGCCGGTCGCTCTTCGCAGGAGCGCTCAGCGCCCTGGCAGGCCGCCTTAGCTCAGTCGGTAGAGCGATTCACTCGTAATGAATAGGTCGGGGGTTCGACTCCCCCAGGCGGCTCCATGGTGTTCACCCGGTGGTACCCGCACAGATCACTATTGCGGTGCCACGAATTGCGGTGCTACGAACCCGATCGGGCCTGAGGCAATGCAGACCGACAGTGCCGAGGTGTTGGCCCGCACGGTGATCGCATGCCCTGCCCCGGGCAGTCGTACATAGACGCGGTTGAGGCCCGGTCGGACCGGAACCTTGACTTCCTTTCCCTCGGTCAGCGACAGCATTATCGAGCCGTCGCTGTTGGCCAGGTAGTTGAGCTCGACGGTCCACTCGGCCGGAAGCAACGGCCCGTCCAGCGGCATAAGCACCGGAATGTCGGGCTGCACGAGGTACCCGCACTGCGGAGCAGGTCCTGGACTGATAAAGCGTACCCAAGTGACTTCCGCGTCCACCAGGCGCCCCGCGGGGTCGAGCATACGTAATTCAGTTGTAGCAGAAGAGAATTCTGGTCGGTCCCGCAGGAGGCCGAACATGTGACTGGCAAGATTCTCCGGCCAGGCGACCCGCTGCAGAATCAGCGGATCGACCTCCTGATCCAACATCGGTGCCTCCGATGAGGTATGCGCGCTGGCCAGTGCAGCCCGCGCATTCTGTAGGTACTGCTGTGTGGGGTTGTCGCGCCAACTAGTCAGGAACGTCGCTGTCGAGTACACAGAGCTGATCACGAAGGCCGTCGAAAGGCATGCGGTCAAAGCCGATCTCATCCACGACGAATCCAGCCATCCCGATCGTTGTCGGTTGGGTGCGCACAACCCGACGGCAGCCAGCAGCGCCAACACCACAACAAGATCGGGTAGATAGCGCAGGGTCTGCGCTAGCTCCAGGGCGGTGAAGCGCGAGGACCGCATGAGGTAGATCGGTACCTGGCAGGCCACCGCGTACCCAAGTGCCGCCAGCCACACCGGTCCGAGGCGCTGCTTGCGCAGCAGGGTCACCGCTACGACGATTGCCAGCGCGACCCAGCCCAGAGCCATCACGGCTACCGATGGCGTCGCCCACGGCGACGCTGGCGCCCATCGCTGCCAATCCCATGGCCCACCGACGAGTCCTGGCACGATTCCGTGAGTAAATGAGCGCCACAACAGATCCCACGTCATCGACAGATCGAAACTCCAGCGCTGCTGATCGACGACCGCCAGATACACGCCGACCCAGGCTGCTGTAAGTGTCAGACAGGCCGTCCACAGCCGTGCCCCTCGTCGCCATACCGACCGGACCGAGCCGCTTCCGGTGACGTGGTAGTAGAGCGCGGCAACGGTGAACGCGACGAACGGAATAATCGCTGACTTCTCGAAGAACAACAGCCCCCCGAGGTAGGCGAGGGCGCCGGTGAGCGCATAGCGTTGGTTTCCGGTGCGCACGAGCAGAATCGCGTCGGCGCACACCCATGCCATGGCGGCCAGCATCGGTAGTGAGTTCAACGCCGCTGCCCACCAGGCGAACCCGGGTACGGCCAGCGGTGTGAACATGGCGAACGTCAAAGGGACCAGAAGAACTGGGCGCCAGCCGAGGATCACATACAGCGCCCGTAGCAGGGCCAATGAGGCCAATAGCGCCAGCACCACCAGGCTGACGGCCGGACCCATCCAATTCAGCGGGGCAAACAGGGTGACGGCGCCGGCCGCCAGGAACGCGCCCGGCATGACATGGCCGTCGTGGTCGTCGAAGAGGTACGCCGGTGACAGCAGGCTCTGGGTACCCACGCGGCCGACGAGGATCAAGTCGTCCCAATAGAAGTAGCCGTTGAACGCCAGAATCGACCGGATGACCAACTGCAGCGCAATCAGCAACAGAGCTGCGCGGGCGACCCAGGACCTCACGAGCGCAGCGCTGCCGGCGGTCGGGCCAGTGCGGCCAGGTGCATCGCTATCCCCAGCAATGGCCCGCACAGCAGGGCGATCACCGTGCGCACCTCGAGTTCCAGCGGTAGCAGCAACAGCGATGTCGAGACCACGGTGGCGCTCAACCAACCCGCCGCATAGGCCCGATGAAGTGCGGCGGCTACCGTTGCGGCGCCGGTAAGCGTCAGCAAGGCGATCGCCACGGCTGCGGCGGTGAACCAGGCCAGCAGCACGCCGTCAGCGACGTACTCTGCGCCGAAGGCTTCCTGAAGCAACCAGGGCCCGAATACGCCCGCGAGTGCGACGCCGATCGCGCCAAGCCCACCGATCACTGCCGCGGGCACCACCAGTGCCTTCATCCGATGCGCGCGCTGATCGACGAAATGCGCGATCAGATTGCCCTGCATGGCGGTGAGCGGCACCATCAGCGGTGCGCGGGTCAACGTCACCGCGAGGATCACTACCCCGCCTGCTGCGCCGAGGTCGCCGCCCGACGTTACTTTCAGCAGCACCGGAAACCCCATCACCAGTACCGCGCTGGCACCGGCCGCGGCGATCGAGTGCCCCGCGCCGCGCAGGAATGTGACCGTTGGGCCGGACGTGAGCAGCCGCGCAGCCGATCTGGTTGCCGAGGAGGCAAAAAGCATGAACAGCCACGCGATGGAGCCGGCGACTGTTGCCCATAGATATCCGCCGAGCCCCCAGCCCACCGCGAAGGTGGCCGCTGCCACCGTGACCCGCAGTGCCGCGTCGGCAACCATCAGGGCGCCGTACTCGGACCACCGGTTGGCACCGGCGAGCGCGCCGAGCAGCGTCGTGTGGAGACAGAACCCTGCCAATCCAGCGCACAACAGTATGACGCTGAGCAGGCGATCTTCGACGAAAATCTGTGCTGACCACAGCGGTGAGGTTGCGGCGATCACGAGTGCGGCGGCAAGGCCGACCCCGGCCGCGACCCGCATCGGGTGGGTGTGTTCCCTGTCCGGATCCGGTCGGCCCGCAGCCCGTGCTGCGGAACGGATCTCGCGTGTTGTCTCCTGCAACAATCCGAAGGCGGCCCCGCTGGCTAGGCCGAACGCGCCCCAGAACACACCGAAAACCGAGAATCCGGCGGGCTCGAGATCGCGTGCGGCCAGGTATAGCACCGCATATCCACATAGTGCGGTGAGTGCCGTCGCCGCCCCGACGCGGACCACGCTGCCCCGGCTGACCGCTCCCGAGGGTCCCGCGATCGGGTCGGTCACGCCCGCGCGTCCAGAGGGGGAACCTTCGTCGAGTACAGCCAGTCGTCCCACAGGGCCTGTAGAGAACCTTTGGAATACTGCGCGGCCAGAGTGGTGAAGTCGTCGGTCACCACATTGCTGTGCCAGTAGCGCGTCGTCCAATCCTGGAGTAGAGCGAAGAATGAGGTATCGCCGATCTGCTTGCGCAGTGCGTGCAGGGTGAGTGCTCCCCGCTTGTACACCTGGTCGTCGAACATGTCACGCGGACCGGGGTCGACGAGCAGCAGGTTCTTCGTCGAGCTGATCAAACGGTGGTGGTAGTGGCGGGCGAGCTCCTCGGCGCTGCGCTCACCGCAGTGCTCCGACCACAGCCACTCCGCGTAGCAGGCGAAGCCCTCATGTAACCAGATGTGGCGCCAGCGTTGCACGGTGACCGAGTTTCCGAACCACTGGTGGGCCAGTTCGTGGGCTATCAACCGCTCCGAAGTGCGCTGGCCGTCGCAATGGTTGGCGCCGAAAATCGAAATTCCCTGCGCCTCAAGGGGAATTTCGAGAACATCGTCGGTCACCACGACGGTGTAACCGCCCGCCAGCGGATAGGGGCCGAACAGCTTCACAAACAATTTCATCATCTGTGGCTGCCGTCGGAAATCGTGTTCGAAATTCGCGCGTAGCCGCTCAGGCAGGACCGAGAAGGTCTCCACGCCGTTCTTCGACATCCGGTGTCTGTCGTACACACCGATCTGCAGCGTGACCAGATATGTCGATGTGGGTTCGGCCTGTTCGTAAGTCCACGTGGTCATTCCGGCGCGGGCCCGGCGGGCAAGGAACGTGCCGTTGGCGATGGCGAAATACATGCTCTCCGTGCTGATTTGGATGCGGAAGCTGGACTTGGCGCTGGGGTGGTCATCGCACGGGAACCATGAGGACGCCCCATTTGGTTGCCCGGCGACAAGCACGCCTTCGGTCAACTCCTCGAAACCGACTTCGCCCCAATGGGAACGGATCGGACGGGGATTGCCACCGTAGCGCACCGTCACGGTTATAGCGGCGCCGGCGGGTAACCTGTCGGCAAGAGTGACGTGCAGTTTCCCCGCGGAGGTGCGGAACTGCGAGGGCCGCTTGCCGTTTACGGTCACCTTGGACACGGCAAGGGCATCCGAGAGGTCGAGGGTGAACGCTTTCAGCTCGGCCAGTGTGACAGCATTGATGGTCGCCGAACCGGCCAGCCGGTTGATGGTGACCTTGTACTCGAGCTCGAGTTCGTAGCGAGACACCCGGTAGCCGTAATTACCGGTGGTGGGTAGGTATGGGTCGATGACCGGTTGTCCGCTCTTCTTAGCTACCCGTGCGCGTCCGGTCACGCGGCTGCTGGATTCTTTGGCTCAGGACCTTGCGAGACTGAGTCTGCGCGCTTCTTGCGGGGCGGATTCCAGGGGGCAATGGGATTGCCCTGCCATCGCGTCGACGGCGGCACTTCGTCGCCGCGCATCACCAGCGAGGCAGGCCCGATGGTTGCGCCCGCGCCGATGCGTGCGGCGGGCAATGCGACGCAGTGTGGCCCGAGTGTGGCGCCCCGCTCGAGTACGACGGTGTCCATTCGCATGATGCGGTCGTGGAACAAGTGGGTCTGTACGACGCACCCGCGACTGACGGTGGAGCCCTCTCCGAGTGTCACCAGGTCGGCTTCGGGAAGCCAGTAGGTTTCACACCACACACCTCGCCCGATCTTTGCGCCCAACGCTCGCAACCATAGATTCATCACCGGTGTGCCCGCTGCGGCTCGGGCGAACCACGGCCCCGCCACTGTTTCAACGAACGTGTCCGACACCTCGTTGCGCCAGACGAATGACGACCACAGTGGATGTTCGATCGCGGTGATCCGCCCCACGACAAGCCATTTGGCCATCACCGCCACGCCGCCGGCCACGGTTCCCGCGGTCAGCAGGATGAGTCCGGTGGCTAAGGCCGCCCACGGCCAACCGAGTGTCACCGCCAAGGACTGAGCGGCCAGCAGCACTGCCACTCCGATAGCGAACGTTGCGACGACGGGGATGAGCCGGAAGGTCTCCACCGTGGCGCGCAACGCCCTTAGTCGCCCCGGGGGATGGAATGTGCGCAGTGCGTCGGCGGCGGTCGGCTCACGACGCAGCCGCACAGGCGGGCTCCCCAGCCAGGATGAGCCCGCCTTGGACTTGTGTGGAGCTGCCGAGAGCACTGCGACCAAGCCGTCGTCGGGTACGCGGCGCCCCGGCTGGGTGATACCGGAGTTGCCCAGGAACGCCCGCTTCCCGATGGTCGCTCGGGCGACGTGGATCCATCCTCCGCCCAGCTCGTAGGAAGCGACCATGGTGTCATCTGCGAGGAACGCGCCGTCCTCGACCACGGTGAACTTGGGGATCAGCAGCGCCGTTGAGATCTCGGTGCCCTTGCCCACCTTGGCTCCCAGCAGACGAAGCCACCAGGGAGTGAGCAGACTGGCATAGATAGGGAAAAGGTAGTTGCGCGCGGCGTCCATGAGTCTTTCGGTGGCCCACAGCTGCCAACCCGAACGGCTGCGGACGGGCTGGTAACCCTCGTGCACGCCGACGGCGAGCAGGCGTACAGACAACACCGTCAGCGCCGCGTAGGCGAGCACCGCGGTCAAGGTGGCAGGCACAACCCAGACAAGAGCCGGCAATACCGCAGTGCCCACTGACGCCGTGTCCCGCACGCCCCAGCCGATCACGGCCAGCCCTGCTGCCAGCGCGGCCAGCGGTAGCGCCCCTAGCAGCAGTGAGGTCAGGCCGTATATCGCTACCCACACCGGTGCCCTGGCGGGCCGGTGCCCGGGCCAGGGATGCTTGGCTTTGCCGGATTTCACCGCCGGGGACCCTTTCCAGTACTGCCGGTTCTTCACTTTTCCGGTGACACCTGAGCCAGGTGCGACATCGGCGTTGCTGCCGACCACCGCACCGGGTAGCAGGGCCGTCCTGGCACCGACTGTGGCGTCGTTGCCGACGGTGATGGGACCGACTTGGAACAGGTCGCCGTCAATCCAATGGCCGGTCAGGTCCACCTCAGGCTCGATGGAACAGCGGTGACCCAGCGTCAGCATCCCGGTCACCGGGGGAGCCGAATGCAGATCGACTCCCTTGCCGACGCTATTGCCCAGTGCGCGGGCGTAGTAGACCAACCAGGGCGCACCCGCCATGTTCTCCGCACCACTGGCCTCGGCCAGTCGCTCGGCCAGCCAGACCCGCAAGTGCGCTGAGCCGCCGCGGCGGTACGTGCCCGGCGCCAGATTGCCGGCCAGTGCACGGGCCCCGACGACGGCGATGCCCATCCGTCCCACGGGGGTGACGAACAACAGGAAACCCGCGAGGATCCACCACCAGCTGACGGGCCTGGTCCAAGCCACCAGTGACAGCGAGGCGGCGATGTTGTTGGCGATCGCCAGCCAGATCACCCACTGCATGCCCGATAGGGTGGCCAGGGGCACCATCAACGCCATTTGCACTGTCTGGGTCAGGCGTGGCACCGGTTCCACAGTCCGGGCCTGGACGGTCGGCGGCGCCTTGAGTTCGTCGAGGTAGCCGGCCAGCGATCCCAGACGCGGATGATCGTAGAGTTCGGCGACCGTCATCTGCGGGTACCGGTGCCGCAGAGCGGCGATCAACTGCGCCGCCGACAGCGATCCGCCGCCCAGGGCGAAGAAGTCCGATTGGGGGCCGTCGACAGGAGCGCCCAACACGTCGCGCCACAGTTCGGCCAGCCAGCCCGCCGTGCCGCCCAACTTGGGCCCGGCTTCGTCGTCCGACTCG
>Ga0209991_10000047_pt1 | contig 48508 bp, 74 predicted proteins | sample ChitaG_FD_183167 | JGI IMG/M metagenome (GOLD analysis project Ga0209991, IMG submission 183167) | Deep subsurface microbial communities from South Pacific Ocean to uncover new lineages of life (NeLLi) - Chile_00310 metaG (SPAdes)... | ecosystem: Environmental > Aquatic > Marine > Oceanic >... | reverse complement strand
ATAATAGCTATGATTATATTTTTTGTAATTTCTCGGAGAAAAAAGAAATCATTAAAAAAATAGGAGGATTTGAAATGAAGCGATTATTGGTTGCAATAGTTATGATAATACTGTTAGCGGGAACAGCCTTTTCGCAGACAATCCCAGTTGAGTCGGGAATACCAGTTACTATGAACGACCTCGATAGACCGCTCCTGAATAAAGACAGTGAACTCTCACCAGTATGGCGGAATAGTACTCGTGTGGATACTTTATGGTTAGCGACATCGGGTACGCTCGACACGTCAGTTGCGTATGTATCTTTCGAGCAGGTCGCGGCGATATTTTATGTGGCACAGGCTAATGATTCAACGGATTTCAAGGTATATGTTTATGCGGGAGTATGTGCGAGCACCACAAGCAGGACAGTTGTTCTTGTCGATTCGTTGGACACTTCAGGCAATATCGATGCTGCGGATGGTTTCTGGAAGGACGGCGCCGGAACTTATGTTTGGCATCACAATGTTTTTTTGAGTACGCACTTCTTTTATGTATTTACAACTGTTGCGGAATCGGGAACAGACATAAAAATTTATGATTCGTACGTGATTAGACGGAGAGGGAGATAAAACTTAAATCTCAAAATTCAAAAATGAAAGGGGATTTTGAAATGGCAGGTATAATGGAAATTGGTAAAGGATTGGTTAGCGGGATTAAAACGCTACTGACAGGGGCGGTCGGAGACAGGATTGCAGGGATTCTCGACAGAGTTGCTCCAGAGAAGCTATCAGAAGCCGAGAAGGCTCGAATTAAAATGGAGGTGGACGCTGTCGAACACGAACAGAGGATAGAGATAATAGAAAAGATTCAAGATGAGGTGGCTGCATTTTACCAACTGATTAAGGATCTTGAAGGGACTGCAAAAGACCTTATGCAGTTCGGGTTTCTCGGTAAAGTTGTTATATTTCTGCGAGGAATCCAGAGACCTCTATTCGGCTTCGGTACGTTTGTATGGGATTGGATTTATTTTAGCACTCCGGGTGATTATGATCCCGATAAGACTAAGATATTGCTGGTAATCAATTTGCTGGTACTCGGATTTCTGTTTGGCGAGAGAGCAATTAAAAACCTGACCCCTGTAATCATGATGATTTTTACAGGTAAGAAATCTCAGTAAGCAATAGGGATAAAATCATGCGTAGTGAGAGGACACGGAAAAGCGATCAGCCTTTGGAGAAGGTAAGGACGTATCTTTTCATAATTGTATTTTTTCTTGCGATTATGGGGATAATTGGCGGCGGAATAATCAAGGCATACGTTTTGCCGGAAGCTGAGAAGATTGCGGAAGAGGTTGTGAAGGAGAAGGCGTTCCCGGCAGTGAACGGTAAACTGATGCAGAAGGACATCGAATATATTAAGGATACGGTCGATAAAATTCTCGAAAAGATAAATAAGAATGGCAAATAATTTTCCTACCACAATACCACCACAAACAGTCGAAACGCGGGATAAGCCCTGGTTGCAGCGCCGGGGCTTTTTTATTTTACCGGCGGCGGGCGGTATTGTGCATGTCGAAGAGAGTGCCCGCTAATTTATTCAGGAATTTCAGGATTTTGAGCAGGAATCTGCCGATTTGCTTGAACTCTGCTTTTGCGGAGTATGGTTGTTTGTTTTTCATTTTTCACCATAGAGGGTTTATTTTTTAATTTTTTCTGTTTGTTTAAATCCCTTAATAATCCATTTGATAACAAAAAACAAAATCCAAATTAATGCAGATAAAATTAATATTATTATAGGCGTTTTAATGTTAAAAGTTGGATAAATAACCCACTTGTTATTAATAAATTGCGAGCAATGTATTATTTCTCTAATTATGAGAATAAAAGAAATAATTGTTGTGGGTAAACTAATTGTAATGAGTATTCTTTCAAATCCCCTATCAAAGTTAATTTTTGATTTATGTTTTTGATTTTTCATTTTTTGATGTATTCTTCTGGAGTATCATAATATATAATTAAAGTGTCGCTATAAACTCTTATTAAATAGTAATCAAATGGTTGATAAATATATCCTTCTTTAATATTATTATCAAAATTGTAATTACCGCCTTTTAATTCATTAATTGATTCTGGAGTAAGAACATTAAAAAAATATCTAAAAAATAGATTATTTTCAAAAAACACAATTCTATATTCACAAATTTCCTCCATTCTATACCACATTCCTGAGATTATATTTTCATTATTTTGAACATACTGTGTCGGATTATCTTCTGCGCAATAAGATAATGTTAGTATTAATGAGGCAATAAGCATTAATTTTTTCATGGTTTATTCTCCTATGTTTCTATAGATAAATAACAGGTCGATATAGTCCTGCTTTGTGGGTTTTTGATTGGGTCTGAAGCGGATTGTTTTCATCCATTTTACTTCAGCTTCGGTTATAAACATCATACGCATAGTTTTTTCGTCATCAAGTAAATCTTTTAATCCTTGAGTTATTTCCTCGTTATCATTTTTATCATTTAATTTTTCACCCCACTCATAATTATTTTCATTTAATTTAAGTATTTTTTTCCCGAAAAAAGATTCTAACGCTTCTCTATTCAAGGAAGTTGGTTCTTCGCAATTTTTTAATTTCAAAAGTGTTGACCTTGAAATTCTCGCTAATTTAGAAAGTTTATTTCTATTTAAACCCCAATATTCCATTTCTTTAGATATAAGTTCCCAAAATTTCATAATTGAATTATAATACAAATAATTTTATTTACAAGTACTATATTAGTATTAAAAGTATTTAAAAATATTTAAAAAAAGACTTGACAAAGACTATTTTTATACTTAAATTGCTATCGAAAACTAAATAAGGACTAAATGAATACTATGAATAATGACAATGTATTTAAGCATTTAACTGTCAAGCAAAAGATTTTTGACAAGTTTTCTGCATACTGCAAAATATCGAGACGTTCTAAAGTAGACCAGCTTGAAATCATAATCGAGGATTTCCTCAGAGATAAGTATATACCTGAAAAAACAGAAGCAATAGATGGATAAGTGGCGCCGTGGAGGGCGAGAATAGGCATTACTGCGGCGCTTCTTATATTTATCGGAATGATGTTGCGGAACTTTAATGTTTTTTTAACCGCAGAGACGCGGAGAAAGGAAAGTGTTATGAGTGGAGAAACCTGTAAGGCAGTAAAACCTCAATCACCATTAGACAGAGCTTTGGGGGATTTGGATCGCATTAAGGGGCTTTCTTTTGATGTTAAAAACGAGGTATCGAAAAGTGTATCTTCTGTTGTAGGTTCAGAAGTTGAGGAAGTATCTGAAGTTGAGACAGCTTCATCGGACCCAAATTGCGCAACTGATGCAATGGAGCGTGCTATTACACTTATTCGTTCCAATTTGGTAGATATAAGAACGCAAATCAGGAGACTTTAGACAGGAGGGTTGCATATGAGATAAAAGATTGAGGCATACAGTAGGTTTGTTGATTTCCAATTTGTGGAAAATTTGGTCTAAGTGAACATATGCGGGGTGAAATTCCTCGCATTCGGGCATAATGGTTAATGGCTGTTCGATTCAGTCGATGCCCGCTAATTAAACAAGGAGATGTAAAATGAATTTTATGGAGCGGATTCAAATAGCGATTCTTCAGGCAGTGCAAGAAAAGGGGATTAAAATGGCAGAAATCGAAAAAGCTACGGGAATTAGTGCACAAGAAATTAGTGGATATTTTAAAGGTCATTCGCATCTAAGCAATTTAGGTGTTCAAAAACTCATTGATTTTTTGGAGATTGATATTAGCATTCGGTTTCCAATTAAAAAAGTCGAAGTTGAAAAATGGATACAGTGTGAATGAAAGTAAAGTTGTTTAAAAGGGCGGGCACGGAGAATTGGCAGATTAAATTTCCGCATCCGGTAACTGGTCGACCTGTGAGACAGACTACGGGGACCGCGGATGATGATGAGGCGGAAAAGATAAAACAGGCGAAGGAAAGGGAATTAACATCAACTGATGAGAGGGATTTTTCAGTGATTGCTGGCAAGTATATGGATTATGCTATTAATATTAAAGAGCTTAAGCCGTTGACTATTAGGACGCAGTTGAATCGAATCAAGGTAATTAAGCCTTATTTTAGCGGAATGTTGATAACGAGAATAGACACACCTATAATCCTGGATGTGCTTGTTTTATTGATAAAAACGCGGGGAATAAGCAAGGCTACGGCGAACCGGTACATTGCTTTGCTATCTGCGATATTCGAATATGCGAAATTATATAAATACATCAAAGAAAATCCGGTGCGAGAGATTAAATATTTCAAGGAAAACAAAGGCAGGAATGCAATAATTCCTATTTTTAGTAAATTTGAGATTCGGCTGCTATTTGAAGCTGCGAGTGATAATTTCAGACCAATCATAAAATTTGCACTTTATACCGGTGCGAGATTGGGTGAGATTTGCGGATTGAAGTGGGAAGATACTGATTTCAAAAATGATTTGATTCATATAAAAAGAAGTTATGATACGACTACTAAAAGCGGTGAATTTCGTATAATCCCTATGCATCCGGAGCTTAAAGCGGAACTAAGGGGTTGGTGGTCTGACGCACCCCTTAGCGATTATGTTTTTCCGAGCACGCATCCCTCGCATATCGGAGAAATGAGGACTGCCGGGTTCAAGACTGCATGGCGGGCTACTATCCGGCGGGCAGGAATAGAATATAAAGAATTTAAGTCGTTACGTCATACTGTTGTTACTGATTTCTTGAATACATCGGGCAATACCGAATCTCAAGCAATGGAAATCTTCGGTTGGAAATCTCAAGCGATGGTGCAGAGGTATAAGCAGATGAGCCAACGCATGGAAGAATTGAAGAACGCAATAGGAAGGATGGGGTATTGATGCCTAATATAAAAAAGAAAAATGGTAAAATACATTGTATTCAAACTGATTGGAATTTTAGTGGCTATACAACAGGTTGTTCTCATTCTTTTAATGAAAATGATTTAATTGAAGGTCTTTGGCGTTGGACATACAAAAACATAACATGTGAAAATTGCAAAAATTTTGTCAATTTTGCATTATCAATAGAAAAATCAAGAACACAATAGATGGATTGGAGTATTGATGGACACGACAAAAACCCGAATTAAGAAGCTCGCAAAGTATACGCATTTGCAGAAGGTGTGGAAGCCGAAAAATCATGATTACTGCCGACATTATGATTTAGAAGAAGATTTAGATGTTGGTGTTATTGGTGAGAACACTGATGATGATGGTGCATTCTACGAACCAATAAAAGATAAAAACCGTTTTATTTGGCTTCCCCGCATTGACCAGCATATTGTGATATTGGATAGTCTGGATATTAATTGGCATTCAGGAAAAACTAAACATTACAAGATTGGAAAGCCTTATAGGATTGATTATTTTTGTAAAATCCATAAAATATTTAATCTTGTTAAATCTATAGAAGCAAAAAAAGAAGTTGATGGATTTCCTGTAAGAACATTTAGAGCAAAAACATTAGAGCAGGCATTCGACGAAGCCTGCGAATGGGTTTTACAAAATAAGGAGAAATAACATGGAATTTAATGATGAAGAAACGAAAGAAATGTTCATATCTTTATCGGGTGTTAATCACTTGCTTTCTATTGAATTATGTGAAGCAAGACAGAAAAGTATTATAATCGAGAAAAGATTAAGAGAACTTGAATTAGGAAATTTTAAATTACGAGAAAAATTAGAAGTTAAGGAAAAACAACCGAACAAATCATAAACAAAAATATACTGTTCCATTAAATTTTGGCACAGTGAGACGATTTTCGAGGGATATAAGTGCGTGAAAATACAGGAATATAGAGGTCGGGTCATCGGATTAAGAGCCCGCTGCTCTACCAATTGAGCTAATGGCGCAAGTTTTTTCAAGTATAAATCCTTCCTAATCGTCTTCAATTTAGTAAATATTTTTCCAAAAAACTAATAAAAAATAGTGCACAAAAGTGACTGTGTTTGACACAGTTGGCACAGTCTAATTGAAACCGCTCTAACTATACTTGATAATTCGTTAAAGGAAAACTAAACATGGAAACCACCATGCCAGAAATTAGAACAGCAGAACAAATCGAACAGGAAATTAAAGACCTTGAAACTGATAGAGAACATCAATATGATTCTGATATTGCAATCGAAAGTAAAAGAGATGATATTCGTGATTTAGAAGAGGAAATCAATGAGCTTGAAACAGAAATTGAAGATATTAAAAACGGAATTGACGAAGATATTAGCACTGATATGGATATGCTTAGAGAAGAATATAAAACTTTAACTGGTGAAGATTATTTCGATATTGATAAATGTCCTCATAACATTACTTTCAAAGCAATGGATGGTATTTATAGATGCCATAAATGTCTTTTACCACAAAAGGAGAATAAGAATGGATAGGAAAGAACAGGAAGCGATTTTGCGAAAAAATCTTGAAAGGTCTTTAAAATTAAGTCGGATGCCGAGTAAAATTGCGGAATTGGAATTTGCGAAATATAACGGCGTGATTCGAGGTAAGTGCAAATCCGAAGCGGGGACGCCTTATAAATTCAAGTGTGATTTGAAATGCACGGTTTTAAGCGTCGAGTTGGCGGATAATGATTAGGTTGGTTGCTGGATGCTGGATGCTTGATGCTTGATGCTGGTTTCTGGACAAAAACCGAAGATAAGAAGCAATCGCAAATAGTTAATCAGGATTTATTTGAAAGGGCGGAAAAATGAATAAGACGGTGGAGAGTTTTATGCAGGAAGTTCCGAGAGAGGCTCATTTAGTAAGTACGAGAATTGTGAAAGATTCAAGATGCTTGATGCTGGATACTGGATCGTTGCGGGATTTGAAGGCAAATATTTGGCATGAGTTTGTTACGATATATATGCTGGGGTATCGGGATTGCGAAGATGAATTTGTGGGTTTTGCCGAATTAGATAATACCGTTTTGAATAGACAAGCTGTGGAAAAATGCAGAGAGAATTTCGAGGCGTTTTTGAAAGAGAATAAATTAAATCTTTCACCACAGAGAGCACAGAGGAGCGAATAGATAATGGATAAAGGCAAAAGATTTAATTTAATGCTAAATAAGGCATTCAAAGACATTCAGGGTTCGACTGCACGTTCTAATGACCGTAATCGTCCTTATGATGGACAACCGCATACAGATGCGGGTATCCGTGGGGCAACCTTGGTTAAGGGATTGACATTTCGTGATATAAAGGACTGTTTTGTCAAAGGTGCATTACTTGCGTCATGTGATGAAGAATTATCGGATTTAGTTAGAGACAATGATTGGCTTCAAGATGATATTTACAGAATAGATTGGAAAAATGTAGACCCGATTGCAGTCGCACAGAATATGAGTGTTGAAATGGAGAGAATGATGGGGATATATCCGAATGTGCCAAAACTGATAACAAATAATGATAGCGAATAGATAATGTATACGATTAGAGACATCAGCTTTGAAACGCGCCTTGATATTCCCGAAGGCATGATGATTATTGCCCCGGAAGGATTAATGGAGAAAATATCTATGGCAAGTCATATCCTTAATGATGAAAATTTTGAGAAATATTTAAAAGCTACTTTGGAAGTTAATAAAAATAAAATATCCATAACAAAGAATATTGGGAAATAATGTATAAAATTTTCACCCTCAGCATTCTTTTTATTGGGTTAATTCTTTCAATCGGTGCGATTGGAATTTGGGGAACAGCGGGTGTTCTGCTTATTTGCACTTATTATAGAATGATTCCTGAGTATGTTAATAAGAAAAGAATAAATAATGTACACAATTAGAGTGAGCAGTTTGTCATCGTGGAATGACTGTATGAGGCGGGCGGCGGCGAAGTCGAGGGAATTGCGGGAGATTATTGCGGGTAAGGGATTTGAGTTGAATGAATCCAAGTGTGTGCATGTCGGGGCTGCCATCGGGACTGGTGTTCATGCGGGGGCTGCGTATGTAATGAATGATAAGAAAATAACCGGTGAGCCTTGCAGGGCGAAGGATATGGCAGATGTAGGGATTGAGAAGTTTCATAAAGAGATGGTTGGCGGTATAGAATTTGATGGGACGTCTCAAAATGCCAATAATTCGGATTTACAGATTCAAAGCATTTCGAAGATGTTTTGTTTTGCGGTTGCTCCGAAGATTAATCCGGTCGAGGTTGAAAAGGCACTGCCGGCGAAGGTTACGGTAGATTTTGGGATTATGGGACATGCAGATGTGATTGCAGATGAAGGGATTATAGATACTAAGACCGGTGTCCGGTTACATTCTTATCATGCGAATATGGGTGGCTATCGGATAGTTGCACGGTCAAATGATATTCCGAAAGAGACTTTGAAAAATTTGATAATAAATTGGATACCGAGAACACGGATAAACTCTAAGAGGGTTTTGGCTCAGAAGCCTCCGCAGACTATATGTTATAATCCATTGGAATGTGAAGATGAGGCATATTCGCAGCTTTACATGATTATAGAACAGGTAATGAAATTTGTGCAATCGGGTGATCCGGCGAGTTTTCCGAGAAATCCGATGAGTATGATGTGTAGCGAGAAATGGTGTCCGGCATGGGGGACGGAATTTTGCAAAATGACGAAATAATTTAACCGCAGAGGGCATAAAATGCATAAAGATTCTGGATACTTGATTCTGGATAAGGAAAAATTATGAAAACGAAAAGAGATAATTATAAAAACAAAATCAAGAACCGCATTCGCAAGTTATTAAGTGCCGCCTTCCTTACACGGAAAAGAAGTCGCATTAAGAAGCGCAAAGGTATTTCGAGGGATCGATTAGTTGCTATTAAGGACGCTAAGGATAGAAAGCTCCAGAAACAAATTGATGCTGATATTGAGACTTATATACAAAGGACTAATGCGCTCCTAAAAGTAGGGCTTACGAAAGAACCCACACAGAAAGCAAAAGCAATTATAAGACGAATGCGATATTTAAAACGCAAAACACAGTCTATTCAAAAAAAACAAGCAGCGGAGAATGCTATTAAATGTTTGAAAGACAGAAAACACAAAGCAAGGAGGATTTATGAGTACAAATAATTATGAAAAGGGGCGGTCGCCGATTATAAGGAATTTTCGACCAGGACTGCCGGAGCGGGGAAAAATCAAGATTGGAAAGAAGGGGGAATGGAGAACATCAAAAACTTCGGGTAAGGAATTTCAGTTACCGACAAAACTCGACCATTTTCTCGTAACAACGATGGAGCGGGATAATGATAACAATTTTGTCAAGGATGCGGAAATTCATAAGATGCTTGGCGAGAAGCCGAAACGGATACCGGTTTATTTAATGTACAACGATATTGCGCTTAATTTTCAATGCAGATATACGTGTTACAGGGGCAGGACTTTATGGTGTAGCGGGGACGGCGAGGGTGCATTCAGGGATGGCAAAGAAACGGAATGTCCATGCGACCATCTGGATATTGATTATAAGGGTGAATTGAAATGCAAGCCTTACGGCGTGTTGGCTGTAATAATAAAAGGCAGTGAATTTGTCGGCGGAGTATGGAAATTCCGGACTACGAGTTTTAATACGATTCGGGGACTGCTTTCTTCGATGGCGTTAATCAAAGGAATTACTCACGGTCAATTATCGGGGATTCCATTAGATTTAACCATACAGCCTAAAACTTGTATTCCGCCAGATGGTAAAAGCCAGACGGTATATGTAGTCGGGTTAGAATATAAGGGCGACCCGAGTTCTCTTTTGGAAGCCGGTTACAAAAAACTACTTACAGATGCTTCACATATTCAGAGAATGGAAAAAATTGAAGAAGAAGCTAAAAAGAATATTGATGTTGAAGTGCCGGATAATGAGGTATTAGAGGAATTTTATCCCGAACAAGTGGTGAAGGAAGAGCCGCCGCCATTGGCCGAGCCTGAGAAGAAAGAGGAAATAACCGAAGAAGGGGAAAAGCCAACCGCAAAGACCACAGAGAGAAAAGCAGAGGTCGAAGAGGAAAATGGGCAGCCTGAGGATTTGGAAATATCGTTTTAGGGGGGATTTATGAAAAAACTTGAATTTACATCTAAGGAATTGGATGCGGGGCTAAGAAAAGCCTACAGCGAAGGTTATAAGCATTGGTATTTCGATGAAGGTAGGCTTGGTCCCTATTATCCAAGTCATTCTCGTATATATGTGCCAGAGAAATATAGTGAGGCATTTACCCATTTATGGCTTTCAAATAATGGGGGTGAAGTTTTTGGTTTTATAGATGGAGAATGTTATTACAAAGGGGTTCAAATCGTTTTCAGGAAAGGCAAGCCTCGTGAGATAATAATGTTGCATAATTAAATTAAAGTAGGGAGGAGTTATGGCTACATCAGATGATTTAAAAAGTTTATCGGCAGAATTGAATAATCTTGCTGATGAAATTGAAGATTTGGAAAATGAACTTTCTGAAAAAACTTCTGAAATAGACAATTTAAAACTTGAAATAGAAAATTTAGAAAGCCGCATAAACGAATTGGAGGGACAGTTATGAAAATCAGGGTAGCGAATTTTTTGGGGGTGAAGAATGCCGAAATCGAGGTTAATTCTTTCACGGTGGTTGGGGGAGGCAATTATGACGGCAAGACATCATTAGGAAATGCTGCAGGGGCGGCGCTGATTGGTCAGGCTATGCCTCATGGGCTGCCGAAAAAGGATGTCGAGGAAATTATTCATAAGGGCGCTAAGGATGGGATGGTTTTCGTTGAGAAGGATGCGAGCTCGGTATCAATAAGTTATCCGAAATGTATTGTTAAAACGACAGGTGATAATCCACCGCATGCTTCAAGGATCGCTGTCGGGTTTGACAAAATTATGGATATGGCGACGAAGGAACGGTTTCAATTTTTCACTGATTTTTTGGAATCCGAGCCGAATCTTGAACAGTTTTTGCCTACGATAATGGAATGCGAAATGTCGGATAAGATGATAAATCAATTATGGGTCAAGATTCATTCGTTGAGTTGGGATATTGTACACGACACTGCGAAGGATCGTGGCGCCCAGATGAAAGGTATGTGGGTGCAATGTACCAAAGGTGGAGCGCCTCTCTTGTACGGTAAAAATAAGGCTGAGGCATGGTATCCTGTGGGTTGGGATGATAATTTGATTAACGCCGATATTCGGGAGTTGGAAAATGACGTTAGAGACCAAGAGAAGTTCATTGAGGTTGCTCTCAAAGAGACGGCTGTCTCGGAATCCGAGATTGCGAAAATGACGGAGCTGAAATTGGCTTTGCCGAAATTAACAAAAGAGCAAATTGAAAAAGCACGCAAAGTTATTGAGCTCGGGGCGCAATTGAATATAAAAGAGGAAAACGCAAAGAGGTTAAGTCCTCAGGAGGAAAGTCAAGACTGTCCATATTGCAAACAACCTTTAATTATAATTAATGGAATGATAGAGGAATATAAAGGCGAGCAAATCAGTGAAGCACAAAAGAAGAAAATTGCGGCGGAGTTGAAAGAAATCAATAAAGAGATAAATGAATTAAGGGCGAAAATCAACGAAGCGAAGGCTGAATCCAGCAAAGTGGAAATACTTCTGGATCAGGCGAAAGCGGCTGCGAAACAATTAGACGAGATTGATTCTACCGCGAAGGACGTGCAATCGGAAGTTGATATAGGGAGTGCAAAGGAGCGGTTGGAAAAAGCCCGGTTGCGTCTCGATGCTTTCGAGAAAAAACAGGAAGCGGATAAGATACACGCTTCGATAATAAAACAGATGGTTTTGGTGAAAGCATTATCGCCGGAAGGTATCAGAATGAAAGTGCTTAATGAGGCTATATCGAAATTTAATGTCGAAATCCGGGAGTTGAGTGCGCCGACCGGTTGGAAATCGATACAATTCGATAGTGATTTGAATTTGATGTATGGCGACAGGCATTACGTACTCTGCAGTGCATCCGAGAAATTGTGGATTAATACGGCGTTTCAACTGTTTGTAGCCAAGAAGGATGGCTCGGATTTAGTTATTGTGGACAATTTCGACACGTTTATGAAGCAAGAGCGGACATGGACAATCCAGGCGATTCTTGATTCCAAAGTGCCGGCGCTGGTGTTGATGAGCATGAGTAAGAGGGAGTTGCCGGATTTGAGCAAAATCGGCGGAAGTGCTTATTGGATTGAAGATGGAAAAATAAAATGAAAACTAAATGGATAAAATGTTCCGAGCAGTCACCTGGCACAATTAGAGATGTTTGGGTAACTTATTTAACAAAAGAAGGCAAAAGAATAGTAGGTAGAGATTGGTATAGCTGCATTCTTGGAAAATGGAATACATATTCCAATGTTATTGCTTGGGTGGATAATCCTTATCCCAAACCATACAGGGGAGATATATAATGACTGACTTAGCACAAATTATTATAAAACGAAATGATTTTGGATTGTGCCCGATTACGGGGCGGGAAATCGAGATAAGCGAGCCTGTGGAATTGGTAAAGTTTTATCCCAACACAAAGGAAGAAGAACATTATATAAAAGTTCCGACAAAATGGATTCATAATAAAAAGGAGAAAAAATGAGTAAATATTTATCTAATCTTACAGAAAATAATTTGAAATTTGCAAGGATTGTACATGAATGTCTTCAAAAATGTTTCAGAAATGGCAATCTTGATAGTGCTAAAACAATAATGGAATCGGTTAAAAATATTGTCCCCGAAGAACAAGAAGCGTTATTGTATCCTTATATTAAAGCTATTGAATATATCGAAAGTGGTGATGAAATGATATTAAAAAGGCAACATCCAGAAATGAGAGAAGCAATTTTATTGTTGGTACAAAATTTTAATGAGGAGGAAAAACTATGAGTACAAAATTAGCAATTGCGAGTGGCAAATTTAAAACTCCGAAATTCGCAGAGTTAATGCCGAACAATGGGCTGGCGATTTCGATGGAGATAGGTGATGAGGATGTCGAAATCAAAATATTGGAAAAAAAGGAATTAAAGGTGCTCGACAAAATACGTAAATGCCTGTACGATAATTTGAAAGATCGCAGTCAGGAGGTATATTGTTCAATTCTGGATGATATGCGGGCATATGCCAAGTTGCACCATGAGATTGAGACGTTGCGGGAGGCGGAGTAATGCCGAATTTAAAGAATTTTACTACATCAATATCTGCGGGTAAAACGATTGGTGAGATTGATGAATTATTAATTGAATTTGGTGCAGAAAACATTATGAAGGTTATTGAAGATAAAAGTGTGAAAGCTATAATGTTTACATTGGATTTACAAAGCAATCAAATACCTTTTAGAATTGAAGCGAATGTAGAAAAAACTGCCGAATTTTTAGCTAATGAATACAATAAATCACATTCAAGGAAATCTAAATCAAAAGATGATTTTATTAATGAGGCATACAATATTACTTGGCGAATATGGAAGGATTGGATTCACTCGCAAATTTCTATAATTGCTACTGAAAATGTTGACGCAATAAAATTATTACTTGGTTTTGTGGCTGTTAATAAGGATTTAACTCTCGGTGATAAATTTCTTGAAGGTGAATATCGAAAGATGTTGCCGGCTTTTAAATCATAAACTTGCGGGAGGCGGAATGATATTGCCCTGCAATTGCAAAAAGAATGCCGATAAACAAAGTGCGACATTCCAAGACCAGATATATGGCAAGGGAATGCGTGTTCATACGGTGGGGAAAAGAGACCAGAGCGGTAACTCGAAGCATACATGCACAGTTTGCGGCGATACAAAGATAATGAAATCGGCATAAAGTTAATTAAGGAGAAAAACAATGAAAACAAATTCAGATGATTCAGCTTTTGGTTTTGGCTATCACGATCCCAATATGGGCAATACTTGTGCAGACGGCTTAACCAAGCGTGAATATTTCATTGCAGAAGCCATGAAGGGATTGTTGGCAAATCCGACTTTTTCAAATAATTCTTATGACAGAGTATCTCAATTTGCAATAAAACAAGTAGATTCGATATTTCAGTTAATGAATAAGGACAAAAAATGACATACGAGCAGGCGATAAACGGCAGGGAGAAGATTCAGGCAGTTGTGGAATTTCCCGATGAGGTTAAGATAATACGGGTTAGCCATTCTTCATTATTTAGTATTGATGTGGGCTGGAAAAATAAAGTTGTGCATTTTCCACATGTCCTATACAGCAAATATCAAATCAAGGATTATCTGGAAGTATATGAGAAAAATTTAACCGCAAAGACACAAAGACACAAAGAATAATGACATGGCACTTAAAGAATTGACATTATTCGGGGAAGTTGACCGTATTAAAATTGCAATTAACCGGATTAAAAGATATGAGCCGCCGGAGGGATATTATCTTGCGTTCTCCGGTGGTAAAGATTCTGTCGTTATATATGAGCTTACGAAAATGAGCGGGGTGAAATTTGATGCACATTATAATAATACGACAATCGACCCGCCGGAATTGGTTCATTTTATAAGGAAATTTTATCCCGATGTGCAAGAACATAGACCTAAGTATTCATTTTTAAAATTAATTGTTAAAAAAGGTGTACCACGCAGACAATCACGTTTTTGTTGTGAATTATTGAAAGAATACGGTGGAATTGGTAGAACTGTTTTAACAGGTATTCGTTGGCAGGAATCAGCAAAGAGAAAAAATAGAAAATTATATGAAATCAGCATAAGAAATAAAAAAAAGATTTTCTTACATCCAATAATTGATTGGGATACATCGGAAATATGGGATTTTATTCATAGATATAATGTGCCATATTGTTCTCTTTATGATAATGGATTTTCACGTATTGGCTGTATTCTCTGTCCTATGCAATCATTTCATATTAAAGAAAGAGAAATGGAATTATATCCTAAACAAACAATGAATATTAAAAAGGCAATTAATAGACTTTATGAAAATAGAAAAGGTATGCCATCAGTTAGACATTGGAATTCTGGAGATGAAATGTTCAATTGGTGGATCTCGGGGAAAAGATTTCAAGAAAACGATAATGATTTGTTTGCAACAAATTAACTACTTCACGGCGACTCAGTTTTTAACATTTAAACATATGGTATTTATGAGCTTGTATGAGAGAGATTAAAATCAATCGTATTTGGGCAATGCCAAATAAATGGACATTTAGGATTAAACCAATAGCAGAATTGATTAAAAAATATATACTCAAAAATAATAACTGGATTGACCCATTTGCAGGTATGTATAGCCCAGCAAAGTATAGGAATGATTTAAATCCTGAATGTAATGCTGATTTTAACGAAGATGCTCGTGATTTTCTTAAACGTTTTTCAGATAATGAAGTTGATGGTGTTTTATTTGACCCGCCGTATAGTGTTAGACAAGTTGTTGAATGTTATAAAGGTATAGGGAAAGTTGCCACACATGAAGAAACAAAAATGACATTTTATTCTATCTGCAAAAACGAAATGGCAAGAATTATAAAAATTAACGGTTATGCAATATGTTTTGGATGGACTTCTATGGGTCTTGGTAAAAATAGAGGTTTTAAAATGATTGAAATACTATTAGTACCCCATGGCGGGACTAAAAATGATACTATATGCACGGTTGAAAAGAAAATTATAAATATGAACCAAGAGATGAAGTTTTGAGTTTGTATGAGCTTGAAAAATGGAAGCGGTATCCAATTCCGGCAGGGTGCGAATTTGTGAAAGATACGAGGGAGCAATCCGGTGGGCTATTTTGTAATCCGCCGGATGACTTGGTTATAGTCCGCAAGTGTTTGAAGCATGGGGATTATAGTATTGTCGGTTACGAAGATTCTATTACGATTGAACGCAAATGTAGTGATTTTTGGGCTTATGTCGGCGCAGAGCGACAGGAAAAGACTATCCCGAAGCTCGAAGCTATGAGTAAGTACCTTTGGGCAGGATTGGTTGTCGAGGTTGATCCGTTCAGGATTCCGAGTAATGCAATAGAGACAAAAGAAGGTGGAAAGAAATTGACGAAAATGGACATCTGGAATTTCTTTAAGAGTTGCAGTATTCATTATCATATTCACGTTTTTTGGGGCAACCGGTATGTAGTGGAATGTTACGTGCTGGTGCACTTAACTTACTGTTACAAACATTTCGGGAAACTGCGGAAAGAGGCGGGATGATTATGACAAAAATACCCTGGACAGACAAAACGGTTAATCCATTTGTGGGTTGTACAAAAGGATGTTCATACTGTTTTGCAAGGAAATTACATAAAAAACGACATAAAGCGTATTTAGAAGGTAAATTGCAGAATTGTCCGCAATATGCAAAGCCGTTTAATGTAATACAGTTCTTTCTGGAGCGGTTAAAACAATTCGCACAAGGCAAGGATAAACGGATATTTATTGATTCAATGGGGGATATGTTCGATAAGAATGTATTATTTGGGGATATTGATTCAGTTGTTCAAGCTATGTTTTATTGTTATGAAAAACATATCTTTCAGATTTTAACAAAACAACCAGAGCACATGAAAAAATATATAACATCTGAAGATACTTTGGGGAATGCTTTCGTAAGTGGTGCAATGCCTCATGTATGGCTTGGTGTCTCCGTTGAATCGCCGGAATATCTGCACCGCATAGAGACGCTATTACAAATTCCCGCAACAGTGCGTTTTGTGAGCTTTGAGCCATTGCTAAAACCTTTTATTACAAGACAAATATACTTTCTATTACAAAATATTGACTGGGTTATTATTGGTTGCGAATCGGGACCGAAACGGCGAGAATGCGAATATGGATTAAGAGGATTTGAAATAATAGTCAATGTTTGTAAACAGTTTAATATCCCTGTATTTGTTAAGCAGGTGAGTATTAACGGTAAGGTTGAACATGATATTAGTAAATTCCCGCCGGAACTGCAATATCGGGAGTTTCCGATATGATTAAACGATTATTGAGGCTCGCTGGGATTGAATCTAAGCGACATGAGAGTTTGGTGGACGCCTTACTATGGCTCGAAGGGGATAACCCGCCGTATATGTATGAGCGGGCGTTGCGCAAGGCTTTTATGATTAAGGAACGGTACCGGAAAAATGAAACGTAGAAAAGGCAGAATTGACCCTACTACGGACGAGTCCGTAACTTATGGCAGATTTGTTTATCCGTTATTAGACCTGGCTTTGTTTAAATTCCCTGACGGTTGGCAGGATAATCCGAGCGCTTATTTGATTCTGGATTATTTGAGAGACAGGGGAGCTAATAAATGATGGAAGTGAATGTGATATATACAGGGGATTGTCTGGAGATTATGAGTGAGAAGATAATAAACAATAGCATCGATTTAATTGTAACGGATCCGCCGTATTTTATACCAGCTAAACATTACGAGACAAGAAGAAATTTCAGAAGGAATTTTGGGGATTTAGGAATATTAGAATCGTTTTTTGGAATGTTTTTTAAAGAGCTTGAAAGAATCTTGAAAGAGGATGGTTCGTTTTATATGTTTTGTAATGGTCAAACTTATCCATTATTTTTTTATTATAGTTATTTTTTTACAAAAAGCACAAGACCTATAATATGGAATAAAAAAACAGCATATTTGGGTTATGGTTGGAGACATCAGCACGAAATAATATTGTGGGGTGAAATGCCGAATGCAAGAAAAATAGAAACAGGAGATGGAGATATAATAAATTGCAAGACAGTACCTGTAAACGAAAGAAAACATCCAGCAGAAAAACCTATAGATCTGATTGGAAAACTTATAAAGAAATCTTCAAAAGAAAATGATATAATTTGCGACCCTTTTATGGGATCGGGCACAACTATATTGGCAGCAAAAAAATTAAACAGAAGATATATAGGTATAGAAATAAATCCTCAATATATGTTAATAGCTGAAAATAAAATAGATGAAGGCAATCAAGATTTGTTTGTGAACGTGAAATAGGGAGATTATGACATGGGCAGAATAAAGGGTGAGGGTCCCGTTCAAACATTTTTTAAGGAATCAGGGGGTCGTTTGTATGTAATATCTCTGTACCAAGAATTCAAATCGGCAGAGGCTATTGCGGACTTCATTTTTGAGAGATTCGGGCTTCTGTTTTGCGGTAATTCCATCAGAAATATCCTTCGGCAGTACGGCGTTTCAATTAACCCGACAGGCGGGGATCGGCAATCAAAAAAAGCTGTCGAATTTAGACAAAAAAGAGACAAATGTTCACCTAAATTTTATAAATAATTTCACGAATGATTCACGAATGATTCACGAAAAATAAGGAGTTTTGGCATGGCAAGAAAGCGAATGATTTCTCCGCAAATTTGGGACAAAAGGAAATTTTATAGCCTAAATTTGCGTCAGCGTCTCCTTTTCATAGGCCTTTTCTCTAACGCAGACGATTTTGGCAAGCTCGAAGGTGAACCAGTTGTTGTGAAAAGTAAAATATTTCCCGCCGATAAGATTTCAAAAAGAATGATTGAAAACGACTTAGATGTTCTACATAAAAAAGGTTTTATAATATGGTACAAAAGTATTGATAATAATAGATTTATAATGCTGAAAAATTGGGATAAACACCAAAAAGTTCCCCATAAATGTCCCTCAACTATTCCTGAACCATTCACGAACCATTCACGAACCAATCACGAACCAATCACGAATGATTCACGAACCATTCACGACCAATTTAAAAGAAAAGAAACTAAAATAAAAAAGCCAAATAAGGCCTTAGTTAATAACCACACCGCACGCGCACGCGAGGAGAAGAATGACAAAAAAGACTTGGCTAATTTAAAAGATCGCTCTTCAAAAAACTGGTTAGATAACGTCCTAAAAAACATCGTTACGGGGGAAGATTATTTAACAACATCGCCAAAAGAAATTCAGAGTTTTGCGGACAAGTTTGAATTGTTGTTCGAAGAAAAATTAGACGCAAGTCATCTGAAAACTATTTTTGAATCTAACGAAAGTGTTCGGTCGCAACAGTGTAGTAGTTTACAACGTCCCTGGATCCACGTTATGTATATCGCGGTTCGGCGGATGATGGAGAAAACGAAAAAGACAAAACTTCCTAAACCGGTTCATTTTTTTATGGCTGGGGTGTTCAATAAAAACGGTGTGCCGTATCTTTTGAGACCGACAGCGGAAGAAGAGGCTGCCGGGATTAATTATAAGCGGAGGGAGTGAAAATGATTAAAAAAGAATGTGGAACTTGTTACTATTTTTTGAATGCTTTTTATATTAACGAAGACACAGAAGAAAAATTTACAGAAGGAGAATGTTGTAGGTATCCGAAAATAATTACGAAACATCATTATCAATGGTGTGGAGAATATAAGCTTGATGAACCAGATGTTGAATTTATGGAAGGCGGAGTAGGACAATTATACTTATCTGAAGATTTGTTTAATATTTTCGCTATCAAAGATATAGAAACTATTAAGGATTTAATTAATAACACACCAGAGGAATTAAGGCAATATAAAGGCATAGGTAGGAAAAAAATAAGACAAATCCAAGAATCTTTAAAATTATTTAACTTAAGTCTTAAGGATGAATGATGTTAACAATCGCAATGGTGCAAAAGCAGGTTGCCGAGTATTATAGCGTTGATGATTATGATTTTATATATTATCTGAAATGTGCTTCAAGGTTAATAGAGTTTACGGGACCGCGGCATGTTGCAATGTATCTTTGTCGAAAATTGATTGAAAATGGCGGGAATAAGCTCAGTTATAAGAAAATCGGTAAAGAGTTCGGCGATCGGCATCATTCGACTGTTATGAGTGCTGTTCGGGGAATTGAGTGGGAAATGAAGTATAATGAAAAATTGAAGGCGGATGTATGTTTTTTGATAAATAGTTTACAGATTAATCAACATGGATTGAACGTGAATTATATTTATGTGGAAAAGTAATCAAAAAAGTTCTTGACATTCTCATTTTTGTAGGATATTTTTTAAATAAGGCAGAAAATAGCTCATAATTGAGCGGTTTTAAAATTTTAGACGGCAAAGCTGGTGCCAGTTTCATCAGATTGCTGTCTTTTTTTTTGCTTAAATGGAGATTTTCGATGATTTATGACGCTTTGTATCATGTTGGGGTCGTGCTGAGCTCAATGGTTGTGGGAGCGTTGATTTATCGGTTTGGCTTGCGAAGTCAGTCACTTCGGCAGATATTATCACCAATGATTTATGGTGGTGAGAAAGGTGGCGGAATGTCTGATATTGCTATAGAAAACTTAAATAAATCAGACAAAGACGACAAAGGTGGTGGGGCTGAAATTAATTGGGGTGATGGAACGTAATGACTACTAAGCAAAAAATATTTATCGATTCATATATTGCTGGCGGATTTAATGCGACAAAAGCAGCAAAACAGGCAGGATATAGCGAAAAAACAGCCTATTCAAGTGGTCAACGGTTGTTGAAGGATGTTGAAATAAAAGTTGAAATTGAGAAGAGAATAGAGCAACATCTTACGGAAATAGGAGTTAATAAGAAGGCTGTTTTAGAACAAATATCGAATTTAGCTTTTGCTGATATAAGGCAGATATTCAACGAAGTTGGCAGTTTTAAAAATATGCAGGATATAGACGAAAGAACTGCTGCAGCAATATCTGGTGTAAAATTTACTACAAAGAAAAATGAAGATGGTGATTATGAGGAAGTAACGGACATTAAATTTGCAGATAAGAAGGGTGTTCTTGAAATACTTTGCAAACATTTGGGTTTAGTTGTAGAAAAACACCAATTTGAAGGCGATAGCAATATCAATTTAAACGTGAGGCTAATTAATGTTGAGCCGGTTGTACATAATCCTGATACTGGTAAATCTGATGGCGATAAACGTTGACATCAATTTTCAGCCTAAGCAGTTTGAGGCGTTTCAGTCTTTAGAGCATGGGGATGCACTTTATACCTTGTACGGTGGCGCTAAGGGCGGTGGTAAGTCATATTTGGTTCGGACAAGGGAAATAATTCGGCGAATGCGTTATGCAGGTACTGATGGCGTTATTATCCGCAGAACTCACCCCGAGTTGTATGCAAATCACATTCAAAAAATGCTTACCGAGTTTCCTTTCATAGTTCCCTGGTATCGAGCGGGTGACAAACTCATAAAATACCCAAATGGAAGTATAACCTTTTTCAAGCATTTAGACAGTACAAAAGATGTGTATGGATTTCAAGGGCTTGAATATGATGATATGTCGTTGGATGAGGCGACACAACACGAAGAAGAAGTTTTTACAATTTTAAAGACTTCACTTCGGATAGACCCAAAAATTTCAGTTAAAAATCTTGGATTTAAGCCAAAGTTTTTGTTGACAGGCAATCCTGGAGGCATTGGACATGAATGGGTTATGCGTCGGTTTATTGAGAGAAATTTTAATCCAAATGAAACACCGGAAGATTTTCACTTCATACAAGCTAAAATATGGGACAATCCGCTTTTCTTAAATGCTAATCCTCAATATCTGCGGAATTTGCAAGACCTTCCTGAATACCTTCGAAAAGCTTACCTCGACGGCGATTGGTATATATTTGCCGGTCGATACTTCAAGAAATTGCGTTACGATAAGCATGTGATTGATCCTTGTGGGCTGGACCCGAGTTGGTTGCGATTTAGGTCGTTAGATTGGGGCTACAATCATCCTACGGTGTGTTTGTGGTGGGCATTGGATTTCAGAGGTAATGCGTATATTTATCGGGCTTATAGGGAATCTGAATATACGGTTGGTCAAATGGCTCGGAACATCGTTGCAATGACCCCACGTGACGAAAATATCGTGATGACGTTGGTGGGGCATGATATGAGAACCCGGATTAAGACAGAGGAAGTGCCACCTGAGTACAATATGATGGATGAGGCTGCCGCAAATGGCTTGTATTGCAGTTTGGCGAATACGGAGCGTGTCCCGGGTTGGCAAGCACTTATGCACTTGATTGAGTGGAATGATGATCCGACTAAGGGTAGAGTATTTGAACCACGACTGAAGATATTTAAACACATTGATTGGGTGTATAAAGACCTTGCGTATTTGATTCATTCTGAGCGAAATCCAGAAGATGTTGAGAAAATGCCGAGAGACGATACAGGGGATTCGGCGCGGTACGGAGCAGCTCATATATTTAAAACACGATTACCAGAGCCTGAGAAGTGTCCGCAGACGCTATTCGAGGAGGAAATCACGGAGGACGTGGAAATGGAAAATTGGGAGACGGGAACATGAAAACTCATAGCCAAAAGCAAACTATTGAAAAACCTCGATTTGTGCAAAAATCAGAGCTTTCAAAAGAGCAATTAACAGACCCTGATTACGCTCTGAAAGCAATAATGAAGCTTAATGGAAGTTTTGACATGGCAAATCCTTGTAGTAAATGCCATCACTGTAGGTAAATAATGATACGTAAACTTCTTTGTTGGATTGGTATAGGACATCAATGGCGTTATTCATCAAATGGAATGTATAGAAGATGTAATTATTATCCATGTAATAAACATCAAGAACTTGAGTACGATATGTCATACGGCGAAAGTTATTGGAGAACAATTCACAAATGAATGAAGCGGGGACATGAGGAGTTATAAAACCAAACCGAGCAAAGAGAATGAACTTGGAAAAGCAAATGGTTATTGTGTTCATTGCGGTGAATTTGTCATAAGTCGTTGGGTTTTCTGCCCTGCTTGTGGAGAAAAGATTGAAGAAATGAGCAAGAATTCATCTAAAGTTGAGTTACAAATGACTGAGGAAGAGAGACAAAGCAGAGTCAAGAATAGGCTTGTAATAATTATTTTTTCCTATAAACGTCCAAACGGTAATGTTTCAAAATGGGATTTTAGATTTCATAGTTCAAGTCCTAAGAGTGAAATAAGTGAATTTTTCATGTGGTATGCTTTGGAGTATTTTTTTCTTGAAAATGATATGTATGTTACAACAGAGGTTTATAAGGCATGAACGAAGAAGAGAGACAGGCGCAGCAGGAGGAAGAGGCGCAGGCGAATGTCCAAAAAATGACCGTTGAGGATGAGCAGACGCTGACAACGGTTGAGGAGTGGTTCGAGGAGAATAGGACGCATCGAGATGCACGTATAACGCAACGCTGGCGGACGAATCTTGAGATACACGAAAACAGAATGAAGGGCGAGACGAGTGCGAGGACACAAATCAAGGTTGGCCTCTCCCGCGTGGATGTCCGGACGCAAATGGCGATTGCGGGTGATTATTTTCCGAGAATCAACATAGTTCCTGTCGACAAAAAGTCCGATAATTATTCGGATGCTATAAATTTGCGAATTAATAACGCTCTGGATGACGTTGATTTTGAGTATAAAGCACTTGACTGTCTGGAGCAATCGCTGATTATGAGTAACGGAATTACATGTATATTGCCAGAACTTGTAGATGGTAAGTTATACGGGCTCGATATTAAAGACGTTGACGTTCACACGTGTTTTCCGGCGCCGGGGGCTACTGATTTGACTCTCGAAGACGCTCGTAATATCATATTTGCTACACCGATGCATGTTGACGAAATAAAGCGAATAACAATATCGAAAGACCATCCTGACGGAATATCTGTGCCGGCTGAGGGAAAATTAGATAATGACGGCACGTTTAAGCAAATGAGCAAAGAAGATGATAATTATGATAAACAGGCAAATTCGGCTTTGTACAAAGAGTGTTACTGGATTGATGCGGATGTGAAGAAATACCCGTGTGGTCGTCAAGTTCACTGGGCAAATGGCGTGTTGTTGAAAGATGAGCCTCTCTGGAATAGATATACACCTAAGCCAGGCGAGTACGTACCTAAAATTCCATATTTTATGATTAAGAACAATGGCACTGCGCGGAGTTTTTTCGGTGTTGGCGAGCCTGAGATTGTATCTAAAATCAAGAAATCACTTGACGAGACACTGAGCGCTACAGCGGATAACGTCCGGAAGATGGGCAATCCGCCTATTAAAGTGAAGTATAGTTGGGTACAATGGGGATTAGGGAAAATAAGACATACGCCGGCAGAAAAAATCATGGTTCAACATGTAGATGACGTAACTTTTGAACATGGAATACCTTGCCCGCAGTCGACGTTTCAGTTTATAGAGCTTATGTTAAAAGTTCACCATTACGAGATTGGCATTCAGGAGGTATCTGTCGGGAAGCGGGATAAGCAGGCGGAATCGGGCAGGGCGATTTTAGCACTTCAGGAGGCTGCAAATAAGGTTGTACGAGATAAAATCAACAATCCCATATCGAAATATTTGGGTCTAATTGGGCGTCAGTTATTATGGTATTTTCAGGAATACGACACGGAAGAGATTGAACTGCCGGTTGGCGAAAGCAGGGATGAGGAAGGCAAGCAGGTATTTAAGAAGTACAATCCGGCGGATATTAAAAAGAGCAAATTCAAGGTCAAGGTTGTTCCGGGCACGGGAAGGAAAAGAGGCAGGATCGCAACAGAGGAGCGGGCACTCGAATTCTTGAATATAGGATTTTACAGCATCGAGATTGCGGTTGACGATGTAGATATTTCGCCGGAGCGTAAGCAGGCGGTCATTGATGCGTGGTATAAGAATCAGGGGATGGCTGAAATAAAAGCATACTTAGAGAAAATGGATAAAGCAAGGGGAGAACTCAAAAGATTAACAGATAAAGCAAAACAAAGTGTAAAGGAAGAAAACACAAAAGGGCTTATTGACCTAGAAGAACAGCTTGAAAGGTATTATGAGCTATCTTATGATTATTCAATAAGAGTTGCAAATGAATGGATTGGCAGTATTGATGAAAAAAACCTGAGTGATTTATTAATAGAATTTGAAGGGTTTTTGAACGATGATGAATTTAAATATTTACCTTTTTTGTATAAATTTAGACTGATAAAAAGATTTTTAGATATGCCGGAAGATATAACGGCGGGAGTGCAATAATGCCACGTAATGCAGTACACACAAAACATGACGAGCAGTTGTGGGCGAAGGCGAAACGGATAGCTAAAGCAATAAATAAAGGCAAGCCAATAAGTCATGCTCTTGTCATGTACGAATATCAAAAATTGAAAAGGGCGGGATAATGGCTTATCATATGCTTTTTGAAAATTTATCATTTGCGGGAGTTCCGATTGTACCCGACCCTGTGGAAATACAAGAAGGAGATTATGTGCAACGTGATGGCAAATTGTACATTTTGGAAAATGGTTCTTATCGGGAAGTGCCCGATGACGAAGAATTGGTGGGGGTATAATGCCGAAGTACCGCAAAAAGCCGATAATCGTTGAGGCATATCAGGTAACGATTCCGAAGGCAATTGAGACAAAATACGGCAGAATTCTTGCCATAACAGGGGATTATGTTGAGAAAGAATTTGACGGTGGCGAAATTGTTGTCCCGAAGGAAATGTTTGAACAGACACATGAATTGGTGGAGGAATAATGGAACAATTAAATTTGCAAGATTTTAAGAGTGCTTTTGAGAAAGTACGCAATGATTGTCTTAGGGAAACTGGTAAAGACCCGACTTCTTTCAGAATGAATCCAACAACCCATAAAGTATTGGATAATCTATTGGGTGATATTATTAATAAGGGTTTTGGATTTTTCAAAAAGATTAGATGGCAAGATATACCTGTCAATACAAATAAATATATCGAATTAACCGCCATTACTGCACAAGTAGGTGTAGAATATGAACATTTGGTATTTTTGGATGCAATCAGGTTGACGGAATCAATTTTAGGATTACCTGAAGTAGACACATCAGATGTAAAGGAATTTGTTAAGCAGGCTGATAATAGTTTTTTAATGAGCCTCATAGACACGATTAATAAAGAAATGGATAATAGGACTATAAGACTAAATGGCTAAAGTATGGATGTGTCCACATTGCGGGGGGGCGTATGTGGGCGAAAATTGTACGAATAAACGATGTCCGGGCTATTTACCGGACGGAGCATATAACCATGCACCTCAATCCAGTGTAGAACCGGAGAGTAATGCAGTGTCGAAAGCTGTGGATAACTTTAACCCAGCGAGTAAACCGACTACATCTTTCCCAAGTACACCGACTGAGAAAGGAACATAATCATGGCTGAAGAAACACAGGAGACGGTCGAAAAAGCGCAGGCTGAAACTCCGAGCAGCATGGATGAGATTATAATCCCCGAAGCCGATTTGGAAATATTAGATGATGCACTATCGGGAAAAAAGAAAGAGGAAATTTCATCTGATGCTGAAAAGGTCAAACCTGAAGAAGAAGGCAAGACCAAAGAAGAGCAGGAACAGGAAGAAGAGCCCACTTTTGCGATTGACGCTGAGGGTGCGGAGAAGTTTACCGCAGAACAAATCAAGAAGTGGCGTGATGATTCCAAAGACGTTGATGCGTTTATCTCAACTACGAGAGAGAAAACGAAAGAATTGTCCACCTTGCGGAAATCTCTTGATCCTATCATCAAATTAGCTAAGACGATGAAGGATAAGGGCGAGAATAATGCCGAAATCAAGGAATATTTTATTGAAGAACTCGGCATAAGCAAGGAAATTGTGGATACTATTTTCGCTTTCGAGGAGGGCAAGTTTGAGGACCCTCTGAAAGAGGAACTTGAGACAGAGAAAACCAAAGGCGAGCAAAAAGACAAAGAACTTGCTCTTATCAAGGACAAGGGCGATTTTTGTAAACGTCATAACGTCAAACAAGATGTAGGGGATAAGGTTTACGATTGGGCATTGAAGAAAAATGAGGAAACCGGAGAGATGTATACTCTTGATACAGCTTACGCTCTTATGGAAAAGATTCCGAAGTTGGAGAAGCAAATCGAGAAACTGAAATCCAAGTCCACCGTTGAGGTTACGACAGTTCCTGCGAAGCAAAAAGGCGCTACAACAATAGAGGCAAAAAAGCCTGAAACAATTGAAGAATTGGGGAAATCAATAAAAACAACCCCCGAATACAAGAAATTAGAGGAAGAAATAGGCAAATAACAAACTAAAATAAAATCTGGGGTCTGTCATTCGGGGGGCCACTCGATTGGCGGCGCAAGATAAAATTAGGGCGGCAAAGTTGGTGCCAGCTTCACCACTATGTCGCCCTTTTTTTATGCCCCTTTTAAAATGGAGAGTACAATGAGTTTACCGAAAGATACAATTAACGCATTGACGCAAGAGCATGTTATTCCTGTACTTAACAATATTGTTTTCCGTGACCATCCGATACTCAGGATTCTGATGAAGAAAAGGAAAATTTGGAGCGGGAAGCGGATGGACGTATTGTTGGAGTGGGGAGACCCTGACCTTGCGCAATTCACTGCACGTATGGCGCCGTTCAATATTGGCGAATCCGACCCGATAACTGCGGCATATTACACTCCGAAAATGATGACGATTCCGCTTGCTATACCACTCGAAGAAGAATTGGAGAACATGGGCGCAGGCAAAGTAATGGATCTCATTATTTCAAAAGTCAACAATTTGAAAAACTCGATTGACATAAAAACATCGCGCCGGCTATTTAGCAGGAGTGCGGCAGGGACAAACGAATGGCTCGCACTCGATGAATTAATCGGTACGGGAGTTTGCGGTGGAATTACGCCGGCGGATTTGGGCGACGCTACGATGTGGCAATCTCAAATCATCGATGTTTCGGGTGCTGGTTTTGAGGATAGCCCCGGCGATCCCGCGAAATTGACTGACCCAACCAGTGATGTTTACCTATATAAATTACTTCAGCAGGGAGTAGCAAAAGCGGGTTACATGGGTCACAAACCGGATATGATAGTCGTTACTCAAAATATGTTCGACCTGATCGACCAGATGTTATTCGCTAAGTTAGGCGGTTCGCAATTGGTTACTGATAACGCAGATTTCGGTTTTGATTATTTGCGGTTCAGGGGCAGCAAAATCATTGCAGATGAGGATATTTCGTATAACCAGGAAACCGACTTGGATTCGAGAATTTACTACCTGAATACCAAGTTCTTGTACTTCTATTTCAATGCGCGGGCTGTGTTTAAAGCCGGTGGATTCGTGGAAGCATACAATATCAACGCATCCGTAATGAAGATCAACGCATTCGGCGGGATGGTAATATCGAACCGTGCGGCACAGTGTAGGCAGGATAATCTTTATTCCAAAAAGACTTACGCGGCTCCTATTGCTGCATAGGGTCTGGTTACTGGTTACTGGATTCTGGATATTGGATAATTGACAGGAAATTAAGGTGGGGGTTGAGATTTCCCGAAATTTCGGGATTTCAATAAGCCCTCACAACACTTTTTAAAATAAAGGAATTATATCATGGCAGGAGTTATAACCCAGACAGATGCAGACAGAGCCGGAATTTCTCCGGTTCGTGTCAAGATAACCTGCGCTACATCTTCAAATGAAATATATGGAATCAAAAAGGGTTCGATATATGAAATTACAGGCGATGGCGATCCAAACGGTGAATTAACAGCTCCGATAAGTTCTATTTTTCATCGTAAGACAGCGGCTACTGGAAAACTGTACGTAAATACAGATGGCGCAAGTGCTTGGACTGCACAGGCATAAACAAACAAATTGTGCGGGGCTTCCGGTTTTCATAGACACCACCCGGGAGCCCTGTGCTCAAATTATGAGGAAATGATATTATGAAACGGATAATAGCGTTTATTATAGTCGCACTTTTCCTTTTTACGGGAATGGTGCAGGCACAAACTATGGCTACAATGCGTGCCAACAAGGAAGCTACTCTCGATGTTGTTACATTTTTCGATGATTTTCTGAGTTTCCGACATTTCATTGATAGCACAGGCACCGGAATCGGCGATAACGATTTTTATGATTTCGGTTGGATAGTTACGATGGTTGGTTCTTCTCAAGATACGTCTGTGCAGATAATTGACGAGATGAACGGCATTTTAAAACTGACCCCTGCCGCATCTGATAATGATGGCGCGGGATTTCAGTGGAATGCGGAGATATTTGACTGCGATACTAATGTTACGACCGGTTACAGGGGTTGGACAGTTGGAATGGATGTTAAACTCGGCGAGGCAACAGAATCGGATTTCATGGGTGGACTATCAATAACAGACACGGATTTAACAGATGGTTCGAGCGATGGAGTATGGTTTTACAAAACGGATGCTCAAGACACGATTTTTTGCACTGTTGTCAAAAACACCGTTGGTGATACTACTCAAACTAATTCAGTATTTGTAGATTCCGTATGGAATCGTTTCGATATTGATTTTAATGGGCGGAATCGGATTACATTCAGGATTGACAATGTTGTTGTAGCTACCCATACGTCTACTGCATATTTCCCCAATGATGAAGAACTTACACCTACTTTTGGATTCTGGAATGGGCAATCTGTTGCTGAGGTATTCTGGATTGACTGGTATTACAGTCAGCAAGTTCGTAAGGAACACTAATAAATAACAATGCAAAATGAAAATTGCAAAATGAAAAATTAAGGAGAAGTAATGGCTGAGAAAAAAAGCACCACAGATGGGGTTCAAACTACAGAATCCTATGAGGAAATTTGCAAAAAACTTGAGGACGAGATTTCCGAACTCAAAAAAGAAAAACTCACGTTAAGGAAGGGAGTTCTTGCCGAAAAGAACAATGTTGATCGTGAGGTCGCAAGTAATGTTGAAGCCGTAAAGACATTTCAGGACAAAATCGATGTTCTTGAAAAAGAGAATACGAAACTGAAAAATGTTATTCTTGCGAAGGCAACGGAAATTGAGCTTATCAAGCGGGATCACGAAAGACAGCAGAAGCAGGCGGCGAAACGTACGAAACATAACCCGTGGACACTGATACATCAATCCTCAGATGGCAAAGATAAGACTGAAATAATCAAATGCGGCAGTCCGGGCACTGTGATTATGAGGACTTTAGACGGCGTGCCTGCGATCGTATTTGCCGAGCGTATTAAGCATAAGTTTAGCGAGCAATCAGACGGTTCGGTTGAGAATTTGTTTTCGTAAGTCTGGATTCTGGACATTAGATACTGGATGTTGGCTATTTTTAATAGGGAGAGGTACGTTGATATGGTTGTAAAGGGCAAAAACTTTGCGGGGCAAGTAACTCCAAAAATCATTGCGGAGGAATATTATAATTGCAATTTCAGTCATAAGATGCTTGATGAAAAGGATGGTAAAAAGGTTGGTTGGCGGATATTTCCCGATGACGATACGCCGAGAAAGTTTGTGGAATGTAATTTGACGAATTGCATACCGCCACCCGGGAGTGAATTGATAAATTGCAATAGGACCATAGCCGAGGTTGGGATTAAAACTCCGACCGAGGAAAAGATTCGGGTACATGGTTATTTTGATGCCAAAACCGAGAAGGCTGTTTATTTTACAAAAGTCAAGGAATATATAACATCAGTCGAGATTGAGGCTATTAAATAATGACTACGTACTACGTAGATGTAACCACTGGCAATGATGGTGATGATGGTTTAAGTGAAGTCAATGCTTGGCAAACGTTGCATCATGCCGCTGACCAAGTTGCTGCTGGCGATTTGGTGCACGTCAAAGGCAGTGCAGATTATGTGGTTGAGGACGGCGCTAATGATTGTGTGATGTTGGTTGATACTGCTGGAACTGCTGTTGCCCCGATTGTAATTAGGGGATATACGACTAATCCCGGCGATGGTGGAACTGTTACGATAAATGCTGGTACAAATGCTCTTGCGAGTGCAGTTATAACATCTATTGGGGCTGAGGTCAATTGGAAGTTTGAAAATATTAGATTTACTGGTGGTGGCGGAGATGGTTTTGATGCAAATGGAGTAACTGATAGCAGTATTACATTTGAAAATTGTCGCTTTGATAATAACACTGGTTGGGGTTTTCAAGGTAATGACAAACATATTTTCTTTAAGTGTCAGGCAGATAATAACACTGCTGGGGGTATTGATGCAGATTCGTATTGTCATATTATAGCATGTAAAATTTTCAGTAATTCAGGAATTGGTGTTGTTACTGCAGGAAGTGGTAGTGTTTGCGGTAATTTGCTCTACGAGAACGGTGGAAATATATATATTTTTGTAACCACTGCGGGCACTCTTGTTACAGGAAATACCATTGATGGTGATAATCAGGCTGGTTCAATAGGTATCAAACAGGACATTGCTGCCGCAAATGGCCAGGGTTTTGCTATTATCAACAATATCATATTTGATTGTGATACGGGTGTAAGAGATGATGGAAATACGCTTTTGCATATTTGGGATTACAATTTATTCTATTCATGTAATACAGATTATGACCAAGTAACGGCGGGTGCAAATGATGTTACAGGTACATCAGACCCATTTACAGATTCAGGGGCTAATGATTATACATTGAAATCTGGTTCGGAGGCATTAAATAAGGGACTTGACCAAGATGCTTTTATGGATATGGGGGCATTTCAGCAGGAATGTGCTGGCGGCAATGGTTCAGGTAGACGTTCAAGAATCAGGCAACATGGAGTTTAAATCATGTTAAAAAATGTGGCAAGTCAGAAGGTAGCCATTTTTGCATGGGATACGAATGCAGACAGTGAAAAGACTGGGGATGCGGCGAATATAACTGCTCAAATCTCGAAAGATGGTGGGGCTTGTGCGGCGAGTAATGATGCGAACCCGACAGAACTTGATGCTACGGATGCACCAGGCGTTTATCTCTTTGATACGTTACAGGCGGAGACTAATGCTAATTTGTTTATCTTATTTGCGAAAAGCTCAACAGGAAATATAAAGATTGAACCTGTTATCATACATACAGTTCGTGCAGATTTAGCGGTTATAGCGACAGATGCAGCACGGTTAACGGCTGTTAGGGCTGCTGTTTTGACTGATTTGATAAACGATGGACGGCTTGACCAGCTTATTGATTCTATAATTGCAACAGTAGACCATGCTGACCACGGACTTGCTAAATTAGTACGGTCGACAACACCAGCGAATAAGTTGGATGTATCGAATACAGGCGAGGTGGGACTTGATTTTGATAATATTAAGGATGCGAGCGGGGCGAAAACTCTGACGAATATAACAGTTCCGGTTGTTACTGGGATAACTAATGTAGTTGTAACTGACGCAGCGAGTAGAACTGCAAGTAAAGCAAATGTTACAAATCTTGATGTAGCAGTTAGTTCGAGGAGTTCTCATTCTGTGGCGGAGATTGTAACGGCGATATTTGGGAAGACGGGGATAACGGTTGGCGGTGCGGTTACATTTGCGAATATTATAAAAGCAATTTATGCTAAATCAAGGGGGCAAGCCGATAAAAGCGGTGATGATGTTTCGTATAAAGATGATGATGATACAACTGAAGTTTTCAAACATTCTTATACTACAACAAAAAGGTCGGTAACATAATGGCAGAAACAACAAGTTTGATAGCTATCGGCACGGATGGGGATTTTCCGGATTATCCTGATGAAAGTGTTGTAAAAAAAGACGAAAAATATGGCAATGATGAATTTGACGGTACTTATGATCCGGGCGGGACTTTTGAGGTGCGGATTGAAGATGAGGGGGTTCAGATAAGGTAATGAAAAATGAAAAATGAAAATTGCAAATTGAAAAATGGATAATTAAATATGAGTTTAACGACTATAACGAAGCGGCATTATATTGATGGTGTGTTGAAGGATGCCACGAGTTTTGTATTATCCGACCCTGATGGTAATTTTGGGGTTAAGATAAAAGGTGGTGCTAATGTAGTTGCCGACGGCACGGCGATGGTTAAGATTGCAACTGGTGTTTATCAGTACAGCTTTGAAGACCCTGCTTATGATTTGACATATGAATATTGGATTGAATCGGTATACAGCGGGGTTACCACACAGCTTGAATTTGAGATTTCGGGGACGAAAACGCCTGTTACGGTTGGTATGACGCTGGATGAGATGATAGATTTAGTTCGTATTAAGATGGAGCGGTTTCTTGAGAATCTTGATTACGGTTTAACATTCACGCCACAGAAGGCGGTTTTGTTTTTAAATAAGGCACAGAGGCGGGCTGTAACGCTCATTCGGAGGCATTTCCGGCACGAGCTCGATAACGATTTTACGGAACAGGCGCTCGATTCAGATGACGGACATTTTGATTTGACGACATTATCCCCGCCCCTTTTCGGGGTTTATATCGGGATAGATAAAATACGGCTAACGGATGGTAAATTCTGCACGAAGAAATCTCTTGATGAAATAAGGGAAATAAGGAACGCTTACAGAACTCCAAGCACTTCAAAACCTATTTATCATATCAGGGGGAGTAAAATTTACGTTGAGCCTTATGCGAGCCAGACAATCGATATTTACGGGTACCGGCGCCCTGTAGACATGGTGTTGGATTCGGTGGACTGCGAATTGGGCGAGGGTCTGCAGGACGTTATTATCGAGATAGCGGTTTCTTTATGGCTCGATTCGATAGGCGAAGGCGATTTGGCGGATAAATGTAAGGTGAAGTATTTTGAGCGGATTGGGGAGATACATTCGACCATGGCGCCGACCGACAGCATTTTACATGATTCTGACATCGAGGAGAGTTGGGACCCGATGGACGATGAGAAGCGGATAGAATATTGGGCGATTTAAGGGATTAGATTATGGATAGAGTACCGAGAAAAGACAGGGGCGAGAAGTTAGGTGACAGGGTTCACCGATTTTCGCAATTACATGTTTACGAGTTTCATGCGGATAAGTTGGGTCAAAACCTTAATCTTAACAGCAAGACGCTTTTAGGGAATGCTGTATTTATTGGAAACATTGAAATTAATAATTTACAAACAAGCAATTGCATAATAACCGGCACTACGATTGGCGGCTGGACAATAGATGCTACAAAAATATCAATTACGGGAATGGAACTTGATTCGGATAATAACAGATTCAGGGTTTATTCGGGAGATAATTATGTAGACATTACTTCAGGGGGGATTACAGGTTATGATTCTGTATTAGGCACTACATTTAAGTTATTGACGGATGGTTCTGCACCTGAGTTTAGTTCTGGAGTTATAAAAGAATGTGTCTATGAGATATATACATCTGGAGTTATTAGAACAAATGCTGACGTTGCGAATAATGGCGGATTGATTATAAATAATACCGAGATGAAGGGATACAATTCTGGTGGTAATTTGACTTTTAGAGTAATATATGATGGCACGGATGAGGGGGATTTTTTTGTTGGTAATGCGGCGGGGAATAAGATTGATTGGGATGCTTCGGGTGGTGTAATGACAATTGTTGGCACTATAACCGCTACAGGTGGGGATTTTTCGGGGAATCTTACATGTACAGGTAAGATAACAGCAGGTACGGGTAATAATGTAGGTGTTTTGGATGGTTCGGATGGAACGTACAGGATATATGTGGGACATGCAACACCTGCGAGTGCACCTTTCAGGGTTAATAAATTAGGCGATTTGTGGGCATCGAATGTGTCAGTAACAGGGAAAATTAACACGACAGAGGGTTGGATTACAGGTACACTTTCAGTTGAGAATGTAATTACTTTAGGAAAAACAGATACTCAGGGATTAATAAAAAGTTATGGCAAATCTGCTTATGGTTCTGGACAAGGATTTTGGTTAGAATTTACATCGGGAAATGTTCCAAGATTAGATTTATACAAGGATGCGAATAATTATTTTCAGTATGACGGCAATAAGATATTAATAAAGGCTGCGAATTTTGAATTGGATGGAAGTGGGAATATAACGGCGACAAATGTAACACTTACAGGTGTGATTACAGCAAATACAGGGCATATAGGTGGAGCGAGCGGATGGACGATAAGCTCAAAGACTTTGACTGGTGCTGCGGATAGTGTTATAACCGGTGGTATAATCCAAACTGCCGCTTCGGGGCAAAGAGTAGTTATAAACGAATCTGGAAATACTAATAGCATAAAATTTTATGATTCTGAAAGTGCACATGCCTGTACTATATATAGTTCTGGAGAGAAGTTAGTGCTTGATGGAATTTTAACCTTTAGTAGCTGGGTTTACATGGAAGCCGAAGCGAGACTTTATCTTGATGGAACAGCTGTTGCGAGGACTTATATTCAAGCAGTTCCAATTGGTGGAGGACATAAGATGGAATTCGTTATAGATGACAGTGCAGGTTCAACTACGGCTTTCGTGGTGGATTATAATAGTAATGTTAGACTTACGGCTGGTGATTTCTCTGTCCCTGCAGGTAAAGCTATAATTCTGGATGGCTCTGGGGGTAATGATAAGATGGTGTTCCAGAATAGCAGAATAGAATTTTTTGTGAATGGTGTTCTTGAAGGTTACGTTGACGCAAACGGTTTTGTAAGTACATAAAGAAAGGAAGAATTAATATGGCTAAATATTTAAGACCGGTTTCGGATAAGGGCGAGAATTTGGGTCATGCTGATTATCGTTATAACGAGGGTCATATATTTGAACTTCATGCCGACAAGTTGGGTCAGACATTGAGCCTTAATGGGCAAACAATAACAGGAAATGCAACGTTCAGCGGTAATTTGACATTCAGCGGGGATTTGGTTTTAAGCGGAAGCAGTAATACAATAACAGGCATAATTCAAACTTCGGATTCAGGACAAAGGTTAGTTATAAGCGGTCCTGATAACAATATGAAATTTTATGATGCCGATGGGAAGAATGTTCTTACGATAGATGATGATGAAAATGCTTTTGTTAAGTGTGAGCTTGAATCATATACATTTTCAAAAAACAGGCGAATGTTTTATGCTTTGGCTTCAAATCTTTCTGGTGGAGGGGCATATACACTTCAAGGTATGCAAGTTAATTTTAATGTTGATGAGCAAAGTTTATTGAGTATAGATGGTGTTGTCGTATATTTAGAGGGTCAGGCATCAGATTTTATTGCTGGTTTAAGGATTACAGGAGTCATAAATAAGGGGAATACGCCGGCGGGTCCTGTTTATGGATTGTATATTGCTGACAATTTAAGTACGACAGGAGCGGGTTCTGTTTATCCTATATATTCATTAGCTACCGAGTTATCTCTTTTTTCTGGTGACGTAGCTATTGCGGCAGCTAAAAAACTTGTACTTGACGGCGAGACTGGGAATGTACATCTTGTCTGGAATAATGGCGATAGTAGATTAGAATTTTATATAGGGGGTAATTTAGCGGGTTACGTAAATGAAGCAACAGGTTTTGTTAATGTTTAACAGGAGGTTTTATGAAGGTAAGGAACAGGTTATTTGAGATACTTGCGAGGTCGCAGTCGTTGAACGTATTGGCATCGGCACGGGAACTTGAACCGGAGATGAAGTTTCATGTTTTCGAGCTTAAAGAGAAGGTAATCGAGGCGGAGAAGCCTTTTGTGTCAACAAAACAGGGTATATTTAAACAATATGCGGTTGACAATGAAATTCCAGAAGATAAGCGGATTAAGGCAGACGCTGAGTTTGAAAAGGTATTGGAAATGGAGGTCGAGCTTGACCATAAAATTCTGGTTATACCGAAGATTCCGAAGGATATTTCTGCGAATGATATGTTTAATTTGCGGGAATTGGTTAAGTTTCAGAATAGTAAAAAGAAGAAAAGATAACCGCAGAGGCGCAAAGACGCAGAGAAAAATTATGGCGAAAGAGATTGAAATACGGGAGTTCAAGGGTGTATTCACGAATGCGGATGTTGAGGATTTGCCAGTTGAATTTTTAACTATTTGCAAGAATGCACGACCTTGGAATGGCAGGCTTTTAAAGTCTTTTGGACCCGGGGTGAAGATAGGTACGGCTGTTTCCCCTCCTGCCTTATCTTCCGTATACAATTTATGCACATATATTCACAGGGAATTTCCGACCGAAAATAGCCGATATTTAACCGTTTTGATTCGTTTAAGCGATAATCGTGCTTTTATTTATGCGTGGAATGGAACTGCTTGGGTTGCGATAGGGGATTTATCCGAGATGTCGGCTCAATCTATGGCGCTTTATCAGAATTTGGGAAAAAATCCAATAATACAGGTTGACAGTGTTTTGCGGATACTTCCGGGGAACGTTGGAGAAGTTAGCGGTAACGAGGCAAAGGGTATCTGGATAGGGCATATTGATAGGAAATTTTTCGATGAGTTATATGAGCCGACTGTCCAATTTTATAATTACGAGACAATAATAGAAAAGCCGGATATAAATTTTACGGTCAGGCAAATTCAGGGGGGGAACTTTAGTCCGACAGATGGCGATACCGACAGGCGATTTTACAAATTCAGCTATATTTACGATGGCGATCAGGAAAGTTTATTGAGTGATGAAATCGAAGTGAATTATGATTTAGCCGAAAATCTTTATGGAGAATTTGAATTTACTATAGATAAAACAACTCACAACAAAAGGATAATAGCTTTAAAAGTGTACCGTTCGGATTTGGCAGATGGAATTTATAAGCATATACATACTATTGATTTTATTAGAGAAAGCAAAGATGTATTAAGTGGTTCTTCTCCTAACGGAGCGTATGAGGCGACATATATTTATATACCAGAATTAATTAATTTTGATTTTAGAAATGATTTAGGATATACATATAAGATATATCATAGAACAACATCAACAACATTTGCTGGTCAAGTAATAACTACTCCAGTAAGATTGAATAATGTTTTATTTAAAGCACCGAATCCATGGGGTTATCAATTAAGTTGTTGGAATGTTGAATGGTATTTACAGGAAGACCAAGGGGAAGGATATAATACTGTAAGAAGGGGCGGTTCAGGTTCTTTTGGGGATCGTAATATAATTATATTATTTCAAACAGATACAGGAATAAGCAACGCAATAAATGGATTGATTCATGTTGAAAATTCTATTTGTGCGAGTGTATCGAAAGCCGAAACCGCTGGAGGGGGAAATCAAACAAAATTTTCGGCTACAAATATTTTAGAAATTGGCGATGTTGTAGTATTATCTGGTTTTACGACAGATGACAGTTATAACGGTACTTATGTTGTCAGAGATTGTTCCGGTACGTATTTTACGATAGATACACAATTTATAAGCGATGATCACAGCGGTAAATATCAAGTATATGGTGAAAAGAGATTTATAACAGATAATTATGGATGGGCTATCCGCCTAAATAGAGAATATTGGGGTAGTTTTACTGCTGATAGTTCTTGGAAATTAATGAAGTTGAATAAGGGACTTTATTATGCAGAAATGACAGGGAATTATATTACATACAGATTTTATGACAATAATATTGATGAGGGTGCAGAATATAAATTAGAAGATGAATATTCAATTAAGGCGAATGGAGATATTGCGAAGGTAATTGGTAGCCGATTGTGGCAAGCGAATCCGGTACTTGACCCGGGTGGGAAGAATGAAGAACATATCGGGAAAGTATGTTATTCGGAGTTATCGCAATATGACGTAAATCCCGTATCGAATTTGATAAGTCTGCCGGATAAAGAGGGGGGCGCCGTTACAGGAATTGCGGAGATTTTGGGTAATCCTGTATTTACGAAGCCTCATGCTATTCATACGATCGACATAAGTCAAGTTTATCCACCCCCGTTTCCTGTAATAAAATCCGAGCATAATATTGGGAATATTGCTAAAGAGGGGCAGGTACAGGTTGGTGAGGCACTTTATATTTGTTATTATGACGGAATATACAGGTTAATGCCGAACAATCTTGCGGAATCTGACGCTACTCCAACGGAGAGACTTAAAATCAGTGATCCGATAGGAGATATTTATACGAATTTATCTACACAGAAGAAAGAGGCGATAGTTGCTACATACGACCAGAGAAAAGGCGAGATCATATACACGTTAGATAATGACCTTTGGGCATTTAATATTGATACCGATGCGTGGAGGCAGATTGAGACTGACGTTACATTTTCAATATTATCACAGGATGAGGATTCGAATGTAATAATTTATGATGCGACAGACAAGAAGGTATACACGCTTGGCGGGGATGATTTTGTCAGTATGCAGGTTAGGTTAAAGAATTTTCGCATATCAGATGAGCGGGCAGAGGTTGTTCGTTATTTTTACATAACCTATAAATCCGTTACGGCAATTACGTTGAAGCTGTATACTGATTATTCTGAAACGGAAGTTGCTTCTTATACTTTAGAGGCAAAAGGGGAATTAACTACCGTTAAATTAGGTATTCGTTACAGGGCGAAGGTTTTTTCTTTTGAGTTAAATATCGCTTCAGCGACTGAATCGTCTCAATTATGGACTGAGTTAGGCGATGGGGTCGTGATAAATCCTGATGGATTGACGGATACGGTGTGGGAATTGGACGGAGATGCAGTAATTCTAAAGAGTAATCCAATATCGAATCATATATGGCGAGTGGATGGGGATGCGGTTTATTTGAATCCACTGGTTGGTACGGAGATTAACAGGATAAAGATAGAACATTCATAAAAGGAGTGCGAGATGGACGTACAGACAATGATTGGGCAGTTGGGTTTAAGGCTTGAGGATGCCGATAAAGTTAAATTTACTGATGCTCTTAAACTTGACGCTTTAAATAATGCACAGCTCAAGGTTGCAAATTTTCTTCATAATGCTTATTTGACGGAGTTGCAGGTACTTAAAGAGGATGTAACGGCGACTGCAGGGAAAGTTGAGATGACTGTTGCGAATCTCGATTATGGGGTTTTGAAGGGCGCCGAGGGTATCCTAAAAGTCAGAATCAAAGACGGATTGTATTGCAATATGATTGATCTCGACGACCTGAAAAGAACGGAGAATGCTTATCTTGCGGGCACTTTGCAGAATCCTTTGGCATGGGTATTTCAGAATCACATATATGTATCTAATGGGCAGACGAATCCAGCGATCGACGTATATTTCCTGAAAATTCCGAGTACGCTGCGGTATAAATTCACGTCTGATCAGGCGGATGATGGGGCGTCAGATGTGTTGTTTGACGGTTTGGAAGGCGAGGGATTGAGCGCCGTTAATGACACTTATAACGGAGCAGTGATTTACAACATAACGAAGGGCAGTTATCACGTTGTAACGGATTATGATGGTACAAAATTAATGTTTACCGTTGAACCCGCCGCCGCCGCCAATTTTGCAGAGGAAGAGGAGATGTATTTTATAACTCATTCTTTTGACCTGATAAATTTAGTTGGCATCGAGTGCGATCTTAATGAGGCATTGATAGAATTGGTACTTGAAATGGCTGAGAGTGCTTGTTGGTCGATGGATGAAAAGGCAAGCAGGAGCGCAGACGTGGAGAAGAAGGCTTTGGGCGTTATAGCGGTATTAAATGAGCGTTATGCACCGAGAGCGGGGATTGGAACGAGAGGGGAAAGGTAATTACGAATGTCGAATGCCGAATGTCGAATTATAGAATAGGAGAATAAAATGCCATTACCTGCGTGGGCGATATATGCGGGGGTCAGTGCGGGAGTTTCGGGATTGAGGTACATCACCCGCAAGAAGCCGAGACGGTTCGAGGATACCGAATATTACAAAAGACTGACGGAAGTCAGCGAGGAAGGCGCTATAACACCAAAGGCACGGAGGCTGTTGATCGGAAAGACGAGTGCGACAGCTGGTGCGATTGCGCAGAGGCGGAAGGCTGAGGTACGCGGGGAGCTCGAAGCTGGCGGTATCGGCGCCGGTAGCGTTGCGGGTATCCGGGCTACGACAGAGCCGGTCCTCGAGCAGATGAGGCAGGTTTCGGAGACAACGCGGGCGATCGACTTGGAACAGGAACGGTCAAAGGTGGTTGCGAAGGAAGAGTTAGCTCGGATGTCGACCATGTCTGAGGAACGGCGGGCGGAATTTGAGAGGCAGGCTAAGACCGAATTGCACAGGGGATTAATCGGGGCAGCGGGTGCGGGAATGCAGGGGTATATAAGCGAGAGGCAACTTAAAATTGATAAGATACGAGCGGAAGCCATGTACAAATATTATAATCGTGGCGAAGGCGCACCGACACCATCTGGAGAATTAAGAGAAAAAATTGCATTATTAAAAGATAAATGGGGTCAAGGATTAACGACACCAGAAGAAGAGTCTTTTTTATTAAAATTGGGAGAGATAAGTGCAGAAGATTTACCGGGGAGAGCAGTGGGATTGCCGAAGCCATTGACACCATCGGAAGACCTTGCTGAGAGAAGAGAGCAGCGTCGGATATACGAAGATGATAGAGATTTTGCGCTTGACCAAAAGGTAAAAGCACGTGAACTAACTGAAGAACAAGCACAGAGATACAAGGATTTTGATGACGAATATGTAGCAAGAATTGATAAAATCAGAAAAGAATTGACTGATATTGCTATAAGTGAAAAAAAATTAGATAAAAGGTTTGAAAAATCCAGAGAAGAAATTGCGTTTGAGGCTGAGCAATTGACATTCATAGATAAGGTTATACATTATGGCGATAATCCCGATTATATGGAATTGTTATTCCAGAAGTATATTGCAATTATGGACCAATATTACATTACAGAAAATATACCCGAAGTAAATACTTTGAAAGAAGCAATGTATAAAATTCAAGAGCTAATGAAATCTGGTAAAGGAAAACTGCGGAGAGATGTCCATACCGTAACTATGCCTTTACCTATTAAAAGGTGATAAGGAATAATGTCGCAGACTTTTGGACAAATGCTGTCTGATTATAAGGCAAAACAGCAAAAAGTGCAGGAATTTACGTTTGGGCAAATGCTTGCTGATTATAAATCTCGTGAGGCTGAGAGGCAAGAAATGCTTCGGGAGATGTTTCGCCCCCGCAATGAGATTGACGTTATAGAGGATACGTTGCGGGATGCTGAGGCGGATAGGCAGAGGCAGACGCAGGAGCAACAGGCTATCGAGCAGCAGGAGGAAAAAGAGCCTGAGATTGAAAGTTACGTAAAAAGACGTGGATATTCGCATATGGCGACACCCGAAGAAATGGATTATTTTACAAAGACATTGGGCAGGGCTATTAAGAGAGGTCTTTTTGAGACATTGGGTTCTTTATTCGGCACGAGTTTAAAATATATAGGCGGAAAATTACAAGAGGAAGACCCGTTGGGTTTCAAAGTATCGCCTGAATTTGAGAGACCTTATGTCAAACCTGAGATAGTGTTACAACTTGGCAAGACATTGGAAATTGCCGGGGCACAAACGCATGAATATTTCGAGAAAAAAGCTGAGAAAATCGAAGAACCGGAAGAACTTGAGGGCAAAACTCTTTGGGATAATCCTGAATTGATGCGTAATGCAACATGGTGGGCTTGGAATGTCGGCAAGATGATACCTTCATTTGGGGCTGCGCTTATACCAGGAATTGGGACAGCGAAATTTATACAGATATTCGGCACAAAGATTCCATTTACGGCACAGACTATACCGAGACTTGCCAGATTTGCGCCTCAATTAGTTGGTGGTACAGTTGGAGGTTTTCTTGAGGGCGCTTCTACTTATGAGGAGATAATAAAATTGGGCGGGACCCGAGAGGAAGCCGAATCCGCATTGGAATTAATGACGCTTGCTTCCGGTGGATTAAATGCTCTCTCTTTGGGACAAATGTTAAAGAAAATGCCTGATGGTTATAAGAAAGCTGTTATCCAATATTTGACAACAGGCTCAATGGAAGGTTTAACAGAATGGGCAGAAGAACCGGCAGAGGGATTGATTAAACATGGTTTAGGATATGCAACGCTTGAGGACGTATGGGAACAGACAAAACGTGGGATAGATGTCGTACCGCCGGCTTTTTTAATGGGAGTGGGCGGTACCGCGGCAGTAACTGCATTGACGAAAGAAAAAGAAGCGATAGAGGAAGAACCGCCTGTCGTTGAACCAGAGAAGCCCGCTGTTGAGAAGAAAGAGGCTGAGGCGGTGGTTGTACCGCCAGAGGAGGAAGTAACGGCAGAAGCGGAAAAAGAGGAAGAGATAACCGCAGAGACGCTGAGACGCAAAGAAGAGGTCGCAGAGAAACCTGCTAAAGTTCCTGAAATTGAAAAACCCTGGTTGTTTACATTGCATGGTTACTTAAAAGAGATTAGAAAAACAGTTGATATAAATGAAGAAACCGGAAGAAACATTCATAGAGAAGAAGTGAAAAAGGCTATTTCTGAAGGTAAGAAATTTCCATTAGAAGTTCTCGAAGATTATCCCGAATTGAAGGAGATGGCGATTTCGGCGAAGATAACGGAAGTTGAGGAGATTGTGGAGCGGAAGCCAGAGGAAAAAGTAAAAGAGATTATCACTAAAGAGCCTGTGGTCACTGGTAAAAAGGGAACGGCACGGACGGAGGCGGGAACGGAAATCGGGTTTGATTACGTTATATTTGACCAAAAAGATATAATTGCTTCGCATGATATTAATTTGAAGCCGAATAAAGAATATCCTGCCGAAAAGCAACCCCGGGACCGTACAAAGGTTGCCTCGATGATACAGGTGCAGAAGATTGAGAGGGATTTAATACCAGAACGTCTCGGGGAGAATGTCATGGCTTCAGAGGGCGCTCCGATTGTCGACTTTGCGGGGATTGTCGAGTCCGGGAATGCTCGGATAATTGCCCTTCAGAGGCTTTATAAAAGCGGAAATGCTGAGACTTATAAACAGTTTTTGATAGAAAATGCTGATAAATTCGGTCTTGATGTAGAAGCAATAAGAGGCATGGAATCGCCGATAATGGTACGGCGCAGGATTACGGATGTTGATGTAAGGAAATTTATTGAAGAAGCTAATGTGCCGACAACCGCGGTATTGAGTGCTACGGAACAGGCAATGAGCGATTCTAAAAAACTTACTACGAGTTTGCTCGGAAAGTTTGTACCGAATGAAGCTGGGAACATTAATACTCCTGCAAATAGAGACTTCAGGAGGGGATTTTTTAAGAATGTAATTGGCGAAACTGAACTCGGTAGATACATTGATAAAAGGGGCAATGTATCGCAAGAGGGTTTAAATCGAATAAGGAATGCTATATTTGCAAAGGCTTATGGTGAGGTTTCTGCAATTGAAAGGCTTGCTGAAAGTTCAGATAATAATATCAGGAATATAACGAATGCGATGCTTTATATTGCGCCGAATATTTCAATTTTAAGCCAACAAATTAAAGAAGGTGCGAGATATGATTTTGACATAAGCAAAGATATGGCAGATGCTGCGGAAAAACTTTCAAATTTAAGAAGCGAAGGGAGACATATTGAAGATTATTTAAAACAAAAAGATTTATTTGAACAGACAGATATATCGCAATTATCGAAAATGATTTTATCTGCTTTTGAAAATAATAAGCGAAGCACGAAGAAAATAGTTGAAATATTCGATAAATATATTAAATTGGTAGAAGGAATAGGCGATCCTAAACAAAAAGGATTATTTAAACGTACTATTCCATCAAAGGCGGAATTATTTGAATCCGCATTGGAGGTATCAGATGCCGAAATATCCATCCAACCATCCATTTTCGAAGAACCGGCGGTGGGTCGTGAGAAAATTAGTGAATTACCTGAAGAAGTTAGAAGGAAAAGAGAAGAAAAGCCTGCAGAAGTAAAACCTGCCGAGAAGCCATCCTTAAAGAAGCCTGCCGCGGAATTAAAAGCGGGTATCAAAGAATCCCTTAAGGCATTAAAAGAGCTTGCGAAAGACCCGAATATTGGGTTGCGTATAGAAGACGTCAATTATGAGAGCGGTTATAAGAAGGCGAAGCCTCATATTGACGCGGCGTGGGCGCATTATAAAGCTGCCGGCAAGGGGATAGCGGAATTTGTGCGGGATATGATTAAAGAACTCGGGGCAAAGTTCAAGCCTCATTTAGAGCGATGGCGGGAGGACATGGAGCTTGCCGAAGGAAAAAGTACAAATAGGCAGAAGGCACGGATTCACATACTGAAAAAGGATTTGAACTGGTCGGATGAGCGGTACAGGGTTGAGATGGCGGAATTGTACGGAAAAGAGACATCAACGGAATTGACATACGAGCAGGCAAATAAATTTGCGGAGCATTTGGCGGGAATATTGAGAAAAAGCATTATTAGGGAAAAGATTTATGAGGAAGCCGGCGAAAAGAGCAAGGCAGTTTTATATAAGAGGAAGAAAGATTTAAAGAACGCTGAACAGGGAATTATAGCGGAACATATTTTCCTTATATCTTCGGAGCTTGAATTGATTCATCCGAAATTAAAATCTGCTTTAAGGCGACACATAGATAACGTAAATATGGCAGTCAAGAGGGATATGGAAGGCGTTTATCCATTGCTTAAATCCACAAAGAAAATGAATAAGAAGGATTTTGCAGTATTCGATTTAGCTCAGAAGAACGGAGATCACGAGAAAGTTAATGAGATTGTTGAGAAATACGGTATACAAAGCGAAATTGAGCAAGCACGTGGAATTCTTGACGGAATATATGAAAGAGCCAGGAAAGTCGGATACGACGTTAATTATCTGCCGAATTATTTTCCCCGAATATTAAAAGACAAAAATGGATTTCTGGATTATCTTTATGACACTGATGCTTGGGGATTAATAGAAGAATCTATAAAAGAAAAAGAAAAAACGATAGGCAGAACATTGTCGCAAGATGAAATAATAAGGATTGCGAATAACGTTATAAGGGGATACGGCGGGAAAATAACTTTAGCAAAACCGAAAGGATTGAAGGAGCGGCGAATAGAAATAATCGATAACGAACTGAATCAATTTTACCATGATACTAACGTTTCGCTTTTAATGTACATCGAGGAAACGAACCGAGCAATAGAAACGAGGAAATTTTTCGGGAAAACCGCAAAGAAAAAAGTTGAAGAAGAAGGCGAAATGGTAGAAGTTTATGGATTGAAGAATGACGATCCGAATATTGACGATTTAGATGAAAGCATAGGCAAATACGTTACGGATTTTATCAAAGAGAACGAAATATCACCGGCACAGTCGAATAAAATAATAGGATTGATACGGTCTTATTTCAATTACCGATACAGTTCGGGTTTTATACAGACGATGAAAAATTTGGGTTATCTTACAACACTTAATGATATAGGTAATACCATTACGCAATTAGGGGATTTAACTTATGCATATTACAATGCTGGTTTTTACAGTGCAACTAAAGCATTGGGTAAGGCTATTGTAGGAAAATCTGAGATTACACGTAAAGATCAAGGCATAGAATACATTGCTCAAGAATTTGCTAATCCAAAATTACTCGGCAGGCTTTTGGAAAAACAATTCAAATATATTGGATTTACTAAGATAGATAATCTTGGTAAAGAAACATTAATGAACGGAACAATAGACAGATTCAGAAGAACGGCACGCAAGGGTACAATTAGTCCATTTCACATGAAAAAGTTAAAACATATGTTCGAGGGCGAAACCGAACAAGTAATTAAGGATTTAAAGAGCGGGAAACTGACTGAGAATATAAGATATTTAGCGTTTAATACTCTTTTGGATTTTCAACCGGTTGCACGAAGCGAAGTGCCGAAAAAATATCTTGATGCACCAAACGGCAGAATAGCATACTCACTTAAAACCTTTCAAATCAAGCACTTAGATATAATAAGGCGTGAAATTATATGGGGAATAAAATACGGTACAAAACAGGAAAAGATTGCAGCTTATAAAAGGGCTATAAGATTGGCGGGATTATTTTTGCTTGCGAATATGGGCGCTGATGAAATACGAGATTTCATATACGGCAGAACTACGACTATTTCAGAAAGAGTGGTGGATAACTTATTGAGATTGTTTGGTTTATCAAGATATATAACTTGGTACGGAGCAAGGCATGGTTTAACAAAAGCTGCTATTAGACTTTTGCTACCGCCGTATCCATATCTTGAATATCCAGAGAAAGACATTACGTATGCGATAAAAAAAGCAATAAGTGGCGAATGGGAAGATTTTCAAATTAAGGATATAGCAAGCGTCAGGCTTTTTATGTTTGGTAAAATGTATTATTATTGGTTTGGCAAGGGGCGTGAATACATAGAAGAAGAAAAAGCTGAAAAAGAGCGGGAAAAATTTATTGATGAAGAGCTTCGCAAGAGAGGCTTGGAGAGGGGGCGATAATGGCGAATTTTAGTAAGACATCTGCGAGGCGGTTGTATACGTGCCATGAGCTGCTGCGGATTTTGTTTTTTCAGGTTGTGGCGGATTTCGACTGCAAGGTCCTCGAGGGGCATCGAGGCAAGACGAAGCAGAACCGGTATTACAAGGAAGGCAGGTCGAAGGTTAAGTTTCCGGACGGAAAGCATAATAAGAAGCCTTCTGAGGCGGTGGACGTTGTGCCATACCCTATTGTGTTCCCGGACAAGGAAAATCCAACGACATACTTAAAAGACGTGGGGCGGTATTATTATTTTGCGGGATACGTTAAGGGGATGGCGAAGAAATTGGGGATCAAGATTCGGTGGGGCGGCGATTGGGACAGCGATTATGAGATATTGGATAATACGTTTGATGATTTAGTGCATTTCGAATTAATAATTTAACCGCAGAGACGCGGAGACACAAAGAAAGGAAAAGGAGATTATGAGAATGCTACAAGACAATTAGGAATTAGGAATTACGAGTTACGAATTAAAAAATAATTAGGATTTAAGAATAGGAGGAAAGTAAAATGAAAAGGTTAATTTTATTTTTGATTTTAGCCATATTTTTGTTGATGCCCTTAACATCTTATGCTCAAGGTCAAATCCTGTGGAATAAGAGTGATTGGAGCACAATAAGCGTAAAGGCGGTCTTGGCGGCAATGATAGGTGATTCACTTACAAATTATTTGTTGTCAACTGGACTTGTGACATTGGATTCTCTCGATGTAGCCGGCGCTGTGAGATTAGGGGGTGGTGCAGTTGAGATCAATGAAGAAGATAGTACGGCGTATTTTAAGATGGTATATATAAATCAAACATATACAGAGCCTACAAATGGTATAAGTGATTCAACAATTTTAATTATCTCAAATAATAATGTAGGAAATGGAGTTGCTATTTTATCAATTTTGGCAAGAAGTAGTGGTGAAAGTAGGATTTATTTTGGAGATCAAGACGATGAAGATTTAGGTAAAATTATATACGACCATGATTATAATGCTAAACCACAAATGGAATTTTGGAGTGATTCTTACCGTATTATGACGCTTCGAGATAGTAGTGTGGGTATCGGAGTAATTGACCCAGATTCAACGCTTGAGGTTAATGGCTCGCTTCATGTAACTGGCAATGGTATATTTGATGGTAAACTTACAACTTCGGGAGTTGTTGACCCTCCGGCTATAACATTTACAGCGGAAACACGTAAAACCATTAAAGAAAAATGGTTGCCTACAATTGATACTGAACATGAAAAGGTTATGGTTTTCTGGAACTCGGAGTTGGAACAGATGGAAGTATATCATATTGAGAAAGATGTTTTTTATCCACTATCTCAAAAAAACAGATTGGCAATTATGCCATATATCATAATAATAGCTATGATTATATTTTTTGTAATTTCTCGGAGAAAAAAGAAATCATTAAAAAAATAGGAGGATTTGAAATGAAGCGATTATTGGTTGCAATAGTTATGATAATACTGTTAGCGGGAACAGTATTATCA
>Ga0209991_10000046_pt1 | contig 48661 bp, 46 predicted proteins | sample ChitaG_FD_183167 | JGI IMG/M metagenome (GOLD analysis project Ga0209991, IMG submission 183167) | Deep subsurface microbial communities from South Pacific Ocean to uncover new lineages of life (NeLLi) - Chile_00310 metaG (SPAdes)... | ecosystem: Environmental > Aquatic > Marine > Oceanic >... | reverse complement strand
GCAACACGCAGGCGGTGGTCTCCGGGATTTATCTGTACTCTGTGGAATCCGAGTGGGGCACACAGATCGGCAAGATCGTGATTATTAAATGACGCGCCAGCGCCCTCCCCGTGGTGCCCTGCAATCGCAAAAGGAAGTCTGAGCCCAAGAGAATTGCAGTAGGGCATCACCCGGCGGCTTCTGAACGGGAATAGCGCGACTACGAAACAGGTGGTACGCGGCCGGTAATAGAGAACTTGCCGGTCTCTGCGGATGGGACGTCGATGGTTTCCGCTTTGTCGGCGAGGGCCCGGGCTACCTCGGGGGAAATGATGCGCCGTTTGGCCAGTCGGGCCAGCGAGGCATCCATGCTGTGCATCCCCACGGCACCACCGGTTTGGATTAACGTGGGGATCTGGTTAATCTTCATATCCCGGATCACCGCGCGAACGGCGGGAGTTACCACGAGCACTTCTGTCGCCACCACCAGGCCGCTGACGTCAATACGGGAGATCAAACGCTGGCAGATGATGCCCCGCAAACCGGCGGAGAGTTGCACTGCCGCTTCCTGGCGTTGATCGGGCGGGAACAACCCCAATATCCGGTGGACGGTCTGCATGGCGTTGGAGGTATGCAGGCTGGTTAGAACCAAATGTCCCGTTTCGGCAGCGGTTAAGGCCACCGACAATGTCTGGCGGTCGCGGATCTCACCGATGAAGATAACGTCCGGGTCCTGCCGCAAGAGGTTCTTCAGCCCCGAGGCGAACGTAAGGGTATCGGTGCCTACCTCACGTTGCTTGACGACCGACCGCTTGCCCTGGTGCAAAAACTCGATCGGGTCTTCCAGGGTGATGATGACCTTGCGGAACTCGCTGTTGATCAAGTCGGTCATCGCCGCCAGGGTGGTGCTTTTACCCACGCCGGTGGGGCCGGACACGACGACCAGCCCGTCGGGCAGCCGCGCCAGGTCGGCCACCACCGGCGGCAGCCCCAGGCGCTCGATCGACCGTACCTCCAGGTGAATCGCCCGGTAGGTCGCCTCCACGTGGCCCTGCTGGTAGTGTACGTTGACTCGCCAACGTCCCACGTCGGGTACGGTCAGGGCAAAGTTCGCCTCGCGTTCGCCTTCGAAGCGTTTGATCTGTTCAGCGTCCATCACCGAATAAACCATGCGGCGAACGCGATCGGGCGAGAGAGACTCCGTACCCTGGGGAAACAATTCCCGCTGAATGCGGAACAAGGGCGGTCGGCCCACGGACAGGTGGAGATCCGAAGCCTCCTTCTCCATTGTCGAACAGAGGAGTTTGATGATATCGATTGACGAGATATGCCGCCGCAGACTCTCCTGCGTCGCGGGATCCATCTCGCCGTACCGCATACCGACCAGGTAACCCTCTTCCCCGGCCTCGGAGATATGCACAATGCGGCCGGAGAATTCCAAAGTCAGCGGCGGCTCCCCCACGGGCAGGCTGAAGTTCACCAGCGCACCGACGGGGAGTTTGTCGGTGGTCAGAAAGCGCAACCCGCCGTATGAGATGTCCCATGTCCGGCCGCAGATGACGCGATCCTGCTCCGCTAAGCGAAAGGTGACAGCATGCTCGGTCTTGATGCGCCGTTCACTTCGTTTTTCGGTCCCATCAAACTCCGCATACACCATGGCACTCCTCCGCCTGCGCGCTTCATACCAGCGGATAGCCAATTCTATCCTGCCGTTCCTATTATCGGTGTAATTGCCCGGGTGATTCACCGCAGGCAACTTAGCGGCCATCGGCCAGGGCGGTGCGCGGCTTATCCCGGAGCATAGCCGAACAGGTCATAGGCCGCGGGTGGGTTGGCCTTACAGCCGGTGAGTAAGTCGATACAATCTCGTTTTTCGATATGCCGGGCTTTCCGGCCGGAGTCCCGCAGCTCGCGGGCTAAATCGGCAAAACCGTGATAGGTGTAAACCAGTTCCGGCTTGGTTCGTTCGGTGAACTCGACCAGTTGGGGATAATCGGCGTGGTCGGAGAGCGGCATGACAGCGTCCGTGAACGACCGGCGAGAGTGGTTTAACGCCCAGCCCGACAAAAAAATCGTAAACGGGTTTTTGATTGACTTCCACTCCCTGCTGCGTCGCATTCCCGGCGGCATGACCACCACCCGGCCGCCAAGCCGGTCACCCGAGAAAAGTTCCGCGCCGGGAAGCGCAATGCCATACTTCCGGTAAATTTCGATCACGTCGTAAATCAGCCGATGGCAGGAAAAGACAAATCCTTCATCACCCAGGAGGGCCAGCACCTCCTGCGCCTTACCCAGCGCGTAAACGAGGAGGACCGGCGTCAACCCTCGTACGAAAGCCCGCTTAATCAACAACACCAACTTTTCGGTGACAGCAGCGGGTGAAGGAAAGACATATTCCGGCCGGCCGTAGGTGGCCTCGATGATTAAGATATCGCATTCCGGTATCTCCGCGGGCGGGGTGGTCCTGCCGCCGGCGGGCTTCAAATCGCCGGTGAAGAGAACGCGCCGGCCTCCCACGGTCAGGCGGATCTGCGCACTGCCCAACACGTGGCCGGAATTGAACAACTCAACAGTGACGCCGTCGATCTCCGCTGCCTGGTTGGTCGGCAGGGTGAAGAAGTCGCGCTTACCGTATCGCAGCCGAGCCAGGTCGGCCGTTGCCGGAGTGGCCAGGATTTTCCGATGGCGGCCGCAATGGTCGGCATGGGCGTGTGAGGCAAAGGCAAACCCGACAGGCCGGGTGGCGTCCAGCACGAAGGGCACGCCGTCAATGCAAAAACCATTGTCATACGACAGAATCATTACCGGCGACCATACCGCAGAATGCCAAACACAGACCAGACCGCCCCAATGACCAGCCCGCTGAGGCCGCACACAGCCGCCGGCCTGACACCCGCGAAAAGCCGAACGACCTGCCGTGCGAGCCTTAATCGGCGGCGGAACCAGAGGACAAGCCGCAGGCCCGAACTTCCCCCTCGCAAAACGGAAGATAAGATTGCCGGAATCACGATCCCCAAAGACAGCGGCCTGATCTCTTTGCCTGTCTCAGCATTTATACCCGATCATGCGCAGGAATTCCTTGCGCCTGGCGATGTCCTCGCTGGTTTCGACGCCCCTGGGCGAAACCCCATCGACCACGCCAAGCACCGCGCGACCCAGCTTTGTTTCGGTTAAGATGACTTCCACCGGATTGGCCGTCGCGCAAAAGATCCGGCAAACCTCCGGGCAGTTCTTGACCGCGTTCAAAACATGGATGGGAAAACCCTCTTTCAGCACGATCAAAAAGCTGTGCCCGGCGCCGATTTTTTGGAGATTCTCCACGGCCACTCGTTCGGCATCCTCATCGTTGCCCGCATGCCGGATCAGGCACTCCTGCGACGCTTCAGAAAAGGCCAACCCGAATTTGATCCCCAGTGAGCCGGCTGCCAGAATCTCGTAAAGGTCTTCCACGCTCTTGATGAAATGCGTCTGGCCGAAGATAATGTTCCACTCTTCAGGAACCTCCAGCTTGACAGATATCAAATCCATTCGGTCCTCCCGTCGACATATCAAATAAGTCAGCCGCCGGCGGCCGACACAGCTCTTGCTGTTGGCTTAAGGCCCGCCTAGTGCACGGCTATCTCGGCGGAGACGATCTCCACTTTTTCGATCATATCCAGCGGCCGCAAGCGGTCGACGGTGTCCATACCCTCGACCACCTTGCCGAAAACTGTGCTCACGAAGTCATACAAAGGCTGAGGGCGAAGGCAGATGCCGAACACGCTGCGTGCATCATGGCGGTGGATGACCGACCAGACCAACGAACCCCGCTCGGTCCGGCGCAACGTGATCTCGTCACGGACGGTTTCGCGGGAGAGCCCCCAGCCATCGGCGCGCCGGTCGCCAAGGTTCATCCTCCGGGCGTTGTCGTTTAAGCCAACCGGTGTCTGGTCATAAAATCCTGAGCGGACCAATGAAAGGAAATGGTGCACCGAGCGCGGCGTTTCGTCAGCATACAGTTGGACAGTAAAATCTCCCTTTTGTGTGATGAAACGCACCCGTGGCGGGGTGGGATACTCGCGGTAATACTCGTCGTAGGTCCGCTCATTAATCGGGGAATCGAACACACCGACCTCGGCCCAATGGTCTTCGCGAAATTTCTCCCAGACGGCAGCCGCGTACTGCCGAACCAGGCGGTCGGCGTCCGTGATGCCCATTTCGAATATTTTTCGTTGTGTTTCCCCGATCTGGACCGAGGGAGAAAGGTTGGCCGTTAAGGCCAAAATCGCCATCCGAATATCGGGCCGGGGGTCGTCCTTACAATCCTCATACCATTGCCGCAGCGTGTCAAAGGACGTCTTGCCCCCGGCGAAGGGCAGAATGTTAAGCGCGTAGTACTTCACGAAATCATCGGGATCATGCAGGGCATCGGTTGCCGGACCGCGCATCGCGCTCCCGAAGGACATGGCGGATTTCACCACGCTGGCCCGCACTCCGGGGACCGAATCGTTGGCCAGCTTCACCATCATTTCTACCACCTCGGTCGCGTGGCCCCAGGCCGATTTGGCGAAATACTCCAACTGCGCGGGCAACACCGCCCGCACGGGCCACGCCGGATCATCAGCAAAAGGCAACAGGGCATCAAAAGCGTCCTGACGCAGGCTGCGCAAGAGCGCTCCGACGAGCTTGACGCGGACACCGATGTCCGGATGATCTTTCAGCTTCAGCAGGTAGGGCGCCGCTTCACTTTGCCAGTGCCGGCCGATGGCTTCCACGAACTGCCCGAGGACCAGCGGGTCTTTCTCAGTCAGCAAGTACGGGTAAACCGCTTCGATAAACACGGTATCGCGCAGGGAATACAGGGCGTGCGCGGCGTCAAGGCGCACCTGCCGATCCGGATCATCGAGCAACGCCAGGAGTTGACGGCCATATGCGGTATCCCGCGTGGCCCCCAGGGCAACGGCGGCCCGGCCGCGAATAATTATGTCGGGGTCCTCAAGCTTCGGATATATCAGGTCGGCATGTTCGGGGAGGGCAAGCAGGGCAAGGGCCCTGAGTGCCCGCCGGCGCACGGTTACATCGGGATCATCGATCAAGCGAATCATGGCCGCCCCGGCCGGCCGATACACGAACTGGTTCATCATCAGGGCGGCCTGACCGCGCACGCGCGGATCGGGATGCTCAAGAAACCTCAGGAGGCTGTCACCATATTCCTGGGCATACAATCGCCCCATCGCCCACAACAGGTATTCCAGCACAAAGCCATGATTTTCATCTTTAATCCGCTGATATACCAGAGGCCTTGCCGCCCGGTGCTTTAGAAAGCCAAGTGAGAGGGCAACCCGGGCGCGTACAATCGTGTCCGGGTCGGCCAGCGCCCCAGCCAGTGCCTCCACGGCCATTGTATCCCCCACCCGGCCGATCGCTATCACCGCCCGCCGCCGCACCTCGACGTCCCGGTCGGAGAGATAGGCCAAAAGATCACCCCCGTGCAGCGTGGCCTGGTCTTCCCAGATGGCGATCTGGATCAGTTTTTTCTGCCTGGCTGATCCATCAAAGATGCCGCACCCGCCTAACAGCACCACCAGCAGCAAAACAAACGGCCAGGATATGTATCCGGAAAGTCTCATCAACTGCGCATCCTCCTGTGAACGCTGATAATTGATCATACGCCATTATACATAATCCTCAGGCAGATGGGAACGATTTCGAAAAAGAGCACTCGCTGCACGGGAAGCGGGCAAATCAGGGGGCGAAAGAGGGGCACAGCTTGCCGACCGAACAATCCGCGCAGCGTGGTTTACGAGCCCGGCATACACTGCGGCCGTGAGAGATCAACCGGTGGGGAAAGCCGATCCACTCACTTTGCGGCAGGAGTTTCATCAAATCGACCTCAATTTTTTCGGGATTTTTCTCGGCGGACAGTTTCAGCCGACCGGAAAGGCGGGCCACATGGGTATCGACGACGACCCCGGAGGCGATCCCGAAAGCGGAGCCCAAGACAACATTGGCGGTCTTGCGCCCGATACCGGGAAATTTGACCAACTCTTCGATCATGGGCGGGACTCGGCCCCCATGTTTTTCAGCCAATTCGCGGCAGCATGCCCGAATGCTCTTGGCCTTGTTGCGGAAAAAGCCGGTCGGCCGAATGTCGCTCTCCAACTTTTCGGGATCGACGTTGGCATAATCGGCCGCTTTCTTGTATTTCACAAACAGCGTTTTCGTCACCTCGTTGACCCGTTCGTCGGTGCACTGCGCGGAAAGAATTGTAGCCACCAGAAGTTGCAGGGGACTTTTGTGCTTCAATGCGGTCTTTGCCTGGGGATACGTCTGGGCGAGGATGGAATTGATTTTATTTGCCCGTTTGCGTTTTTCGGTGAACGTTTCTTTTTTCATGGCGCTGATTTCCCTGCTGTGCAGATAATCCCCCGGGCAGGCAGGCGGCAGAGGAGCGGCTGCCCGGCAAAGCCTCATTCATCAACGTGCGTGACCTTGCCCCGGCAGATGGTGAGTTTGACCCGCCCCTGAAGCGTCCAGCCCACAAAAGGAGAATTCTTCGAACGGGAGAAAAAGCGGCCGGCATCCACCACCCATGCAGCGTCGGGTTCGATGACCGTGATGTCCGCAGGCTCGCCGGCGAGGAGACGTCCCGCGGGGATTTCTGTAATCTGCGCTGGGTTAATTGTCATCAATTTCAAAGCCTGCGGCCAGTCCAGATATCCCGGCTTGACCAGCATCGAGCCAACCAGGCCCAGTGCGGTCTCCAACCCGATCATCCCGTTGGGCGCCCGGTCGAACTCGTTGTCCTTTTCTTCTTCGGAATGCGGGGCATGGTCGGTGGCGATGCAATCGAGGGTGCCCTCGGCCAAAGCAGCGATGATCGCCCGGCGGTCCTTCTCCGTGCGCAACGGCGGCTTCACTCGCAGGTTGGTGTCGAACGATTCGGCGATCTTCCGGTCGGTCAGCGAAAAATGATGCGGCGTGGCCTCGGCGGTGACCCTGACTCCATCCAGCTTGGCCCGCTTGATCAGACGCACCGAGCCGGCGGTGGAGACATGAGCGATGTGCAGCCGCGCACCGGTGAACGCGGCAAGCTGGATGTCCCGGGCAACCATGATCTCCTCGGCGGCCGCGGGGAGTCCGGGCATTCCCAAAAGAGTGGAAACCGTACCCTCGTTCATCACTCCGTTTTTGGCCAGGGCGATGTCCTCGCAGTGTGAGATGACGGGAATGTCAAACATGCGTACGTATTCCATGGCCCGGCGCTCAACTTCGGCGGAAGCCACCGATTTGCCGTCTTCGGAAATGGCGATCACCCCGGCGGCGACCATGTCCCCGATCTCGGTCAAATACTCTCCGCGCTGCCCCTGGGTGATCGCCCCGATGGGATACACCCGGCAGTCGGCGTTGCGCGCCTTATCGATGACGAACTGCACGGTCTCCTGGTCATCGATTGGGGGATCGGTGTTGGGCATGCAACAGATGGAGGTAAAGCCACCGGCGGCGGCGGCGCGGGCCCCGGATTGGATGGTCTCCTCGTCCTCACGACCCGGTTCACGCAGGTGCACGTGCAAATCCACAAATCCCGGAGATACGATGCACCCCCGTGCGTCCCAGACTCCGCGCGCGGACTTAATCTCGGAGGGGGAGACCAGCGCTTTTTTCTGCAGCTCAATGCGCTCGACCAGGCCGCTTTTTACGTATACGTCGCCAACGGCATCAAGGCCTGACGCGGGGTCAATCACCCGACCGCCGGCGATAAGCGATACTGTCCTGAGGGGTTTCGCGCTCACCTGCCTGTCACCTCACGGCAACTTCTTTGCCGGCGCCGCACAACAGGTAAAAGATGGCCATGCGCACCGCCAGTCCATTGGTCACCTGGGAGAGAATCACCGACTGCGGGCCGTCGGCGACCCCGGGGGTGATCTCCACTCCCCGGTTCATCGGGCCCGGGTGCATCACCACCACGTCCGGCCCCGCCAGCTTGAGCCGCTCGCCAGTCAAGCCGAATAAATGCGTGTATTCCCGGAGGGAGGGCAAGAGTGCGCCGGTCTGGCGTTCGCGCTGGATGCGCAACACGTTGATCGCGTCGACACCGATGATGGCCTCGTTCAGGTTGTAGAAGACCTTCACCCCAAGCTCTTCAATCCCCACCGGGATTAAAGTCGGCGGCCCGCACACCCGAACGTTCGCCCCCAGCGTGATCAGCCCGAAGATGTTCGAGCGTGCAACGCGGCTGTGGGAGATGTCGCCAACGATAAGGACGGTTCTCTCTTTGAATGAACCGAACTTCTCCCACAGGGTGAAAATGTCCAGGAGTCCTTGCGTGGGATGTTCGTGCGCTCCGTCGCCGGCGTTGATCACAATTGAGGAGCAGCAGGAAACCAGGTAATGCGCCGCTCCAGGAGAGGGATGGCGGATCACGACCACGTCGGTTTTCATGGCTTCGATGTTCTTGATCGTGTCCTTGAGTGTCTCCCCTTTCTGCACCGAAGACGTGGAGGCGGTAAAGTTTACCACATCGGCCGAGAGCCGTTTTTCGGCCAGTTCAAACGAGATGCGCGTGCGCGTGGAGGGTTCATAAAACAGGTTGACCACGGTCATCCCGCGCAGCGGGGGAACTTTCTTGATCGGCCGCCCAATGATTTCTTTAAATGAAACAGCCGTCTGCAGGATCAACTGGATATCCTCACGGGGCATGCCCTGCAGCCCCAGCAGATGCCGCGAGGAAAGCCGGGCTGCTCCGCGTTTTTTCCGCGGCGCCGGGTTTTCCGTGACCCGTGGTTTTCTTTTGGCCCTCCCGGCCGTTGAACCTGTAATCATCGATCCCATAGTGCAGTTACAGTTCCAAGTCAATAAACGACCTATCCTTTGCGGCGCGGCGTACCTTGTGCAGTGAGCGCCGCTCAATGACCACCGAGTCAACTTTGTCGATTTCTTTTAGCCGCACGTCCACCTGCTCATCACGTGCAGTGGGGATGTTCTTGCCGACGAAATCGGCGCGAATGGGGAGCTCACGGTGACCGCGGTCGACCAGTACGGCCAACTGGATGGCCCGCGGCCGCCCGAGATCGGTCAGCGCGTCCAAAGCCGAGCGGATCGTCCGCCCGGTGTAAAGAACATCATCGACCAGCACCACCGTTATCCCGGTGATATTAAAGAGGATCTCCGTGCGCTGCACCACCGGCTGCTCGAACGCCGTCTGGAAATCATCGCGGTAAAAGGTAATATCCAGATATCCCACGTGAGGTTTCACTTTTTCGAGTTGTTCAATGATCGCGGCAATGCGGTCGGCCAGCGGCGCCCCCCGAGTCTTGATCCCGATTAAGACCAGGTTCTCCGCGCCGCTGTTGCGCTCGAGGATCTCGTGCCCGATACGCGTGACCGCGCGGCGGACCGTGGCGGCATCCATGATCTTCCGCCGCGACACGCTCATGCTCTCCGCCTTTCAGCATGGGAATTCACCCGCCGGCAGCGGAATAATCGACAACTTTGTCTGCGGTAGTCTTGAGGCGACACGTTCTCACCTTTCCCGATCTCACTGGATCGGATTAAAAGGTCACCGCCAGTGTATGCTAAATCTCCGCCCCGGTCAACGGGTAAAACTGAATTATTAATGCTTTCCGTGTATTTTTTGCTCAACCTGAATGGAGACAAGCAATTGCGGCAAAAAATCGGCGTGGCGCCCCCGATCTGCCAACCCCCCGCAAGCGGAACACCGCGGCAAAAACATCACAATTGCTTGGCTTTTGCGCCAGGTCCGCGTAACTTACATGAGGGTGGGAAAACGAATTTCTATGCGTGGGGAAAAAACTGTCTTGTCCGGGAAGGAACATCAAACAAAAACACTTAGTCAAAGGAGGAACGGATGAACAGGCGGTTAAAATGGCTGGCCGTTATCCCGCTTTTGCTCTTCGTCGCCGGGTGCGGGACGAACATCCCCTCGGGGCATCACGGAGTAAAGTACAAGCGATTTGGCGGCGGCACGGTGATGGGCACAGTCTTCAACGAGGGCTTCAACTGGCACCTGCCCTGGAACTCGATGTTCGTCTACAAAACCCAGTATTCCGAGCGCAAAGAGGACATCGTGGTGCTCTCCTCGGACGGGGCGTCGATCGGGCTTGAACTCTCCATCATCTATCGCCCGATCAGCGCTAAGATAGACAGCCTGCAAATCAAAGTCGGGCCGCGATACTATGATGTGATAATCGGACCCGCGATACGTGGCGAAGCACGGCGCATTTGCGGCCAGTATACACCCGAGGGGATTTATTCTTCGAAGCGGGAGGAGATCGCCATCGCGCTGCACGAAGCGCTGCGAAAGCTGATGGCCGATAAGTTCCTTGCTATTGATAACGTCATCTTCCGCAACGTGATTCTGCCCAGGACAATCTCGGACGCGATCAATGAAAAACTCTCCGCCCAGCAGGAAGCGCAGCGCATGGAGTTTGTCCTGCAAAAAGAAACGCAGGAAGCCGAGCGCAAGCGTATCGAGGCCAGAGGGATCGCCGATTTCCAGAAGACCGTCTCCGCCGGTCTGAGCCCCATGCTTTTGCGGTGGAAAGGCATCGAGGCCACCGAGAAGCTGGCCGCGTCACCGAATGCCAAGATCGTAGTCATCGGCAGCGCGAAAGAGGGCCTGCCCTTGATTCTGGGAGGTATGCAGTAAGAAACAGCGAGACCACCGGTTCCGCCCACCTGGGCAAGAATGCCGTGGTTTTGGATTCCCCAAGCCCGCCGGTCCCTGGGCCGACGGGCTTTAATTTATCCGGAATTATCAAGAGTTGACAAAAAAACAGTGCCCGCGGTGAGTATATGTAATGTAGACTTGACGAGTTTGGCATGCCAAACTTTATTGGGGATGCCGAAGTCTCGGGAACCGATTATTAAAGGTCGCTTTAGGCTAAGCGAGGCGCACCCGGGGAAGGCCAAGCAAAGGATTATACGAAACCTTCGACGGAACATGGCGATGAATGTCTTTCCTTTTGGCGGCAGGTGGGGGCGGCGCCCCGGCCAGGGAGGTGGCCGCCGACGCCGATATCGGGGCGGACGGGGTCCGTCCTTGACCCTGGGGGATATCGCAAACGGAAAAGCTTTCCGCATCCTGCACCTTGCCGCCACCGGGGAAATCCGGCAGCGGCTGCTGGAGATGGGCTTCGTCCGCGGAGCAATCGGCCGGGTACTGCGCGAAGCGCTGCTTAAAGACCCCATCGAGCTGGAGATGCTCGGCTACAAAGTGTCCCTGCGGCGCACCGAGGCGAACGACATCTTCGTCGAGGAAATTGAGTGACCTGGCCGTTCTACCGATCACGAAACGCGCGTCCCGCCGCCGACAAGACGGCTTCGCCGCCCAAAACGGTGCGTGTGGCGCTGGCCGGAAACCCGAATTCCGGCAAAACCAGCCTCTTTAATGCCCTCACCGGCGGACGCCAGCATATTGCCAACTACCCGGGGGTCACCGTCGAGAAGAAATTCGGCCGGGTCAACTACAAGGGGTACCGCCTGGAATTCGTTGACCTGCCGGGGACGTATTCCCTGACCGCCTACTCGCTGGAAGAAGTTGTCGCCCGTGATTACCTGCTCAAGCACAAACCCGATATCATCATCGATGTCATCGATTCCACCAACCTCGAGCGAAATCTATACCTCCTGCTTCAATTCCAGGAAATGGGCGTGCCGCTCATCGGCGCGTTGAACATGTCCGACGAAGCCAAAAGTCAGGGAATTGAAATCGATGACCGCCAGCTCGGGAAGATCCTCGGCATCCCGTTGGTCAAGACCGTGGGCCGAACCGGCCGGGGCAAACTGGCCCTGCTGAATACAGTGATCAAGGTCACTGAAGGCACAATTCCTTCGAACGCCCGGCATTTGAACTACGGCCCGGAGTTGGAGACCGAACACAACAAACTCATTGAAATACTAAAAACCGACCCGGCGTTCGTGGCCCGGTATCCTCCCCACTGGATTGCGATCAAGCTCCTGGAATGTGACGACGACGCATATCTGAAAGTCAAATGCGAACACCATCGACCTGATGACGTTTTGCATGCTGCCGAAGAATCCCGCAAGTGGATTGCCGCCCACTTCGGCGAAGACTGCCCGACGGTGGTCGGCGAACAACGGTATGCCTACATTCGCGGCGCGATGAAAGAGACGGTCAGTACCGACCGGGCCAAAAAGCGGATCGACATCACCGAAAAAATCGACGCCGTGATCCTCAACCGCTACCTCGGCGTCGCCGTATTTTTCGGCATCATGTACCTGATTTATCGGCTGACCTTTTCTTTGGCCAATCCGCTTTCCGCGTATATGAACGACTTTTTCGGTTGGGCCGGAGGTGCAATCACAGCTTTGATGCCCGCCGGAATTTTGCGTGATCTTTTAGTCGACGGGATCATCGGCGGGGTGGGCGGCGTGTTGACCTTCTTCCCCATTGTGATCTTCCTATTTATCGGATTGTCTTTTTTAGAAGACGTGGGGTACATGGCGCGGGCCGCCTTTGTCATGGACAAGTTCTTCCATATCTTCGGCATGCATGGCCGCAGTTTCATTCCCTTTATGGTCTCTACGGGTTGCGCGGTGCCGGGAGTGATGAGTGCGCGGACGCTGGTCAATCCCCGGGACCGGGTGATCACCATCCTGGTCGCCCCGATCATGGTCTGCGGCGCCAAGACACCGGTCATTGCCATGCTGGCCGCCGCGTTCTTTCCGCAAAACGCGGGACTCATCTTCTGGTCGGTCTGGTTGTTTGGCTGGCTTCTGGCCTTTACCGTCGGGTGGACTTTGCGCAAGACTCTCTTTCGCGGCGAGTCCTCACCGTTTGTCATGGAGCTTCCCCCCTACCGGCTGCCGACCCTGCGCGGGATACTCACCCACATGTGGGAACGCAGCTGGATGTACGTGCGCAAGGCGGGGACAATTATCCTGACCATCTCGATTATCATTTGGTTCTTGTTGTACTTTCCCCAGCCATCGGAGTATACAAAGGATTACGCTACCCTTCAGGCCCAAATCGAAGAGAACTATGCCGCACGCCTGACCGCCTTGCCTGAAACCGAACAATTACCGCTCGAGCGTGAGCGTGATGCAAAACTGGCTTCCCTGGCGACGCAGAAAGCCACAGAAGAATTGGACTACAGCATCGCCGGCCGGATCGGCCACGGCATCGAGCCGCTATTCCGCCCCGCCGGTTTCGACTGGAAGATCAATATTGCCCTCTTTGCCGGGTTCGCCGCCAAGGAGGTCATCATCGCGACAATGGCGATTGTCTACGGTGTCGGTGGGGGCGAAGAATCGGCCGCCACCGGACTGAAAGAACGGCTAACTGCCGACCCCGGCTACAGCCCGGCAGTCGCCCTCGCCTTAATGGTGTTTGTCTTGATCTACGCGCCGTGCATGCCCGTCCAGGCGGTGACCAAAAGAGAACTCGGCGGCTGGAGGTGGCCGGCCTTTTCCATCACCTACACCATAATTCTGGCCTGGTTCCTGGCGGTTATCGTCTACCAAGCCGCCAGATTAATCGGCTTAGGCTAAGCGCGTTACCCTCACCGCATCATTTGTGAGGGGCAGATATTCGTTTATGGGCGGCGGACGTCCCCGTTCGCCCCATCTTATGCTGCTTTCGTAGGTCAGGACCCCTGTGGTCCTGACGTGCGCCCAAAGGGCGCAACTTCTTGTGAACGGCTACAAAATCCCCGAAGGGGATCAACATGAATAGCCGTGGGTGAAACCCACGGGGACAGAGACAATCCCACATCACCGACCCCGAAGGGGTCGAACAATACCCACCTGATCAGACGAGATATTTCTCGTCAAATTCCACCCCAGCCTCCAGCAACAGATTCCTGAGTTCCTCCTTAAAAGACATCTTCTTGTGATGCTCCTCTTGCCCCTTGATATATTCAATCAGAACATCTTTTTCTTTAATTGAATGTGTAAACGCCCCATACCCATCCTGCCAATTGGTGAAACCGGGAAAGACCTTTTCCGCTTTGATCCATTTAGATGTGCTCGTCTTAATATCTTTCACAAAATCCGACAGACAAACCGTCGGGTGCAAATTTGTGAGTATATGAAGATAGTCTTCCACTCCATTTATTCGATAGAGATGGCTTGTTTTGTTCTTGATTATGCCCGAAACATATCGAAAAAGTTCATCATGTTTTTCCTGAACAAGACATCGTTTCCTGTTTTTGGTTGAGAAGATGATATGATACAAAATTTGCGTGTAGGTTGACATGTCATCGCACTTCCGGTTCAACCCCTCCAGGGTTGATCAAATTTCGAATCTCCTTGCCGCAGGTTACACCTGCGGCTATTCAAGTTGATCCCCTTCGGGGAATACAGCAAAGGGAGCGATCATTAGCCAATGGCAATTTAGCGTGATATGCCAGCTGTCTTGTTAGGTTTCTCCAACTCGCCGGCGGAATCAAAGCCTTTCGACTTTTTCCCTAAGTTCCCTTTTTCTGAGCCTCCGCGAGCGCTGACGCCAAGCGCGCCAGATCAAGAGAAGTGCCAGACGTTTCACTCCGTTTGGCTCCTTTGGCGGGTTCCTTCTGCCCGAAGAACCGTTCTGCCAACACCTCTTTTACCTTATCCTGTATGTCTTTTGGAAGATTCGCAAGGTAAGGGTCGATTGAGGCTAATTCGAGTTCCATCCTTCTGTTGTATCGCTCTCGGTCATCATGCCAAGCTGATTGCCGGGCCGCAAAAGCGGCAAGAATGCCAATCGTAGCTGCAGCGAAAACGCGACCGCCGAGCTTGCTCCAGCTAAAATCTGCCGCCTCTGTCCCCACGAATGCTAAAACACCGAATACCACTAAGCCTATCATGGAAACAACGGTGACACATTTCCAGATTACTGCGGATTTCCGTTCGCTATTGGCAACGTGTTGATATCCCCCAACCATGCCGGTATTTCCGATCACGTGCACCAGTGTTTCCGCCCGCTTTTTGTACTCCTCCAACTTCTCAAAAAATGAATCAACTCTTTCCTCAGCTTCTTTTCGGAACTCAGCAACGTTATTCTTGTCAATTCCATCAAGTTATTCAATTTACGATTGATCTCAACCTCTACGGCTTTTGATTCCTCCTTTTGCGTTGCAATCATGTCCGAGTATTTGGTGCTCTTCGAATTTCTTGTCCCATTCTGTCATAAGAAAACCCCTCGGACTGTCTTCGTTCGATTTAAACAGATCTCTTGGGCATATCGCCCATCATTTGAAGACACATGGAATTCGGCACCTGCGTCTCACTCCCCAAGAATCCCCAACAAAAGCAACCAACCGCCCTTCAAACTACAAAGCCAACCCATTTCTCGCAAGGAAAGTTTCCACACACAATAGATTCAACTGCTTTACCCTCCGAACCGCCCGATGAATCAATCTAGTGCCCACATACAAAAGGGCGGGATGTCTCCCGCCCCCCTTGCTGGCAAAGTCTTGAGGGCAGGTTTGAAACCCGCCCCTACGCCTTTCTTCTCGATTAGCCCTATTGTCGAAACCACGTCTACCTGCGGCGGGAGGCGCACTTCCCGCAACAAGTGCGGGGCAGGCCCCACAATGACAATTTTACTGATTCCTGCATGAAGATAAGTCTTTCAACAAGCCCGGGGGCGTGGGCCGCCCGTCATCAGCAGCAGTAGACAATCACCTGAAAATACCGATATATGATAGGGTTAGGAAATCTTTCCCAGGTGATGGATATCCGGACTGAAAACACCCTGGCCAGCGGGCTCGGTCATCTGGAGACTCAGCCTGACCCCGCAACGGTAAAATCCGTCCGGGACTTCGTCAGCCTGTTTGTCAAGACCATCCACACGCTGTTGCTCTACCCACCGACTAACCCGCTGCCCGATCAGTTCCGCATAGCATTTTACCGGGCGGCACAGGAAATTCTGCGGAAAGAGGGCTCGCTGCGTCTGGCTACCACCGACCGTGCGTTTTATTACAACGGCGAAATCGTGTATGAAGACGAGCCGTTGGACACCAATCCCGCTTACGTTCTTTTCCGCGACGGGGTGCGCGAAATCGGCCTGCTCTCTACGCTGACTGCCGCAGAGGCCAACGCCTTCTTGGATGTTTTCGTCCGGGCGCTCTCACGCACGGGAACTCCCGTGGACATGGCTAACACACTGTGGGAGCTGGGAATGCAGTCGATCTACTACTGTACGATTGATCACATCGCCGATGGGGAAGTGATCGCTTCCCTCGGCACCACCGATTACAAGCGGACCTCCCGGCTTTTCTTTTCCACTGTTGATCTCGGCCGGCCCGAGGAAAAACCCACCGAGGCGCGCCGGGGGCAAAACCCGCACGGCTACCAGGGGATTCAACAGGACAGATACCAACAGGTGTTTGACATCTTTCAGGGCGAGATCGAGCTCGGCGAAGATGAAGCGCGGCAGATAGTGGACATCCTTTTGCGTGATGCTGCATGCGACTGCCGGGCCGGGGCATTCAAGGTCCTTGACGAAATCCTGCGTGGGGAGACGACATCACATTTGTCTCGAGATGTTGTGAAAATCACCCGCCGCCAGTTTGACACGATACTTAAGGAGGGCGATTGGCCCTCTTTGCCCCGGGTGCTGGGCAACATCCGGGACTGGCTGGCGGATTTTGCCGAGCAGCCGGCCCTGGCCGACCGGCTGCGCGAGATACTGTATCACGCCGGGGACAAGCAGGTGCTGGGCCGAATGGCGGAGTATCTCAACAACCACCCCCAGGCCGATTTGGAGCCGTTCAGCGAGTACCTCGATTACCTGGATTCGGCGTCGCTGGGGGCGGTGACCGCCATGCTGGGCAATTTGGAACATCATGCCGCCCGCAAGATGGTTTACGGTTTCCTGGCTCAGCGAGCGGAGGAGGCGGTCGATCTGGTAGGGAATTATGTGTTTGACAAACGGTGGTTTGTGGTGCGGAACGTGGCCCTCATCCTGGGCCGGGTCAACCACCCACGGGCGGTTGCCTTCTTGAAAAAAGCCGCAGCGCATCCCGACGCGCGCGTTCGCTTAGAAGCAGTGCGCTCACTGGCATTGCAGCACTCTCCTGAGGCCGGCGAGTCGCTGTTATCCTTTCTGGATGACCCCGATCCGAATTTGCGAATCCACGCGATCAAGGCGCTCACGCCAAAGCCGTCTCCAGCGGTGTTCACCCTGCTGGAAAGGCGGGTCAGCAAAGCGGAACTGGTAAACTTGGAGCCGCGCGTGCAGAAGGAATTGCTGGCCGCGTATGCGCGCGCGGGAGGGGCCCGCTCACTCCCCCGTTTGCTCTCGGTGATTGATAAAAGGAAGCTCTGGGGCAAGGCTCGCTGGAAGCAGGCCAGAATCCACGCTGTTTACGCGTTGGGCGAAGTCGGCTGCGCATCAGCCGTTGATGCCCTGCGGGATGTGTCCCGGCGGAAGGACCCGTCGTTGAGTGCGGCCGCCCATCAGGTACTGGAGCGGCTGGAACGCGACACGGCCAAAGAGCAGCCCGCGGTGCAAGAGATCGAACAATGACGGTTGAGAAACACAAAACGGCTGCCCGGCCGAACGTGGGCGATACCGCGCAGATTTGTGCGGGACGCCGGATTTTACAGGCCCTGTTCGGCACGATCAAAGCGGCCATGGTGTATGAGGCAAACAACCGCGCATACCGTTCCCGGGCGAAAGAATTAGGCCAGCGCCTGCCGGAGTATATCGAGCGGTACGGCGCCCTGCGTATTGACTACTTTAACGACTTCTTTTTCATTGGCGGAGTACGGCTCAGGTACGGGAGGGCTGATTTCTCCCACGACCGGGAACTGGCCCTGTTGTTTGAAGAGTTGCAGCTGGGGCGGCTGGAGTTCCTCACAGTCCCGGATCCTGAGCTTTTAGACCGCATGGTCTTCGCCCTGGCCCATATCGATCGCCGCCAGGACGACCCCTACCAGGCGCTCCAGACAGCCTGGGAAAAGTCGTCGTTGGGGCAGATACCAATCGAGCGAATGGCCCCCAAAACAGCCGACCGACTCTCCACCGATTTCGCGGCCCTTGACACCGCTCACCTGAGCCGGCGCCGGGCCGCTACACTGTTTCTGCACGCCACCGATCTGGTCCGGGGGTTTATGCAACGTGCCGGCGATCCCCGGGCATTTGACACGGCGAAAGCCCGGCGGGTGGTGCATGACCTGATCGACCATATCGTCGAAGACGAAGCCACACTGTTGGAGTTTGCGGCGATTAAGGATTTCGATGACTACACATTTTCGCACTCGACCAACGTGTGCATCTATTCCATTGCGCTGGGTCTGCGGCTGGGACTGGACAAGAGTCGGCTCTCGCAGTTGGGTTTTGCCGCTTTGTTCCACGACAGCGGCAAGGTAAAACTGCCCTCGGACCTGATCAGCAAACCCGAAGAGTACGACGAAGAAGACTGGCGGATGATGCGGAAGCACCCGGTGCTCGGGGCGCTGACGCTGGCGGCGATGCCCGCGACGGACGAGCATAACGCGCGGGGTATCCTGGTGGCCTACGAACATCACCTGGCCCTGGACGGCAGCGGGTATCCGCCGACTCCCACTTCCCGCGAACCCAACCTGTTTTCCCGGATCGTGGCCATTGCCGACTCATATGATGCGATGACCTCCGGCCGGTTGTATATGAAGACCAGTATCTCGCCGGACGAGGCGCTGCGCCGGCTGTTGACACAAAGCGGTACGCGGTATGACCCGATCCTGCTGCGGGCGCTGGCCTACGTTCTGGGAATCTTCCCAGTAGGGACTTTTGTGCGGCTCAATACTGGAGAACTGGGAATTGTCAGCAGCAACGATCCCGACGACTTATACTGCCCGAGAGTGCGTATCCTGCGCGAAGCCTCGGGGGAGCAGGCCGGTGGCCGGACGGTCAAGCTGACCTCCACCGACCCCCGGACCGGTGAATACCTCGCGTATATTACCGAGTTGGTTGACGGGGAGGATATCGACCTGACCGTCAGGGAGGCACTGGGCATACCCGATCCGGCATCCGCACCAGCCGGGGAATAACGGGCGGGGGATCTCGTTTTTTTCCATCCAGCCTCCCATACAAATGTATAAGTCACGTATGCACCATAAGAAGAAGTGTGTTCTTCACCGGGTGCGGGACAAGGAATATTGGTATATGCGTCGGTTTTGGGTTTTATCAATAGTGGCGCTCTTGGTTTTTCGCTGGTCGGGCGTCAGCCGGGCGGAGCGGATTTTGATCCCGATGGACGTAAGACAGACCAACCATCTCCAGGCGTACGGGGTGGCTTACTGGATGCTGCAGCAGGGGGCGAACGTCGAGTGGCTCTTGAACTACAGCGGGGGGTCTTTCCTCTGCCCACCGTCAGCGGAGCTTGCCGATACCTGCGTCATGCGCGGGGTGGTTTTTGTCAGGATCAGTGAGGCCGAGGCGAGCACTATTTACACCCGGATCGAACAGGAGAACATGGAGGTCATCCTGCTGGAGAAGGCCCCCTCAATCGCCATTTACACCCCGCCAAACAAGCAGCCGTGGGATGATGCCGTCACCCTGGCCCTAACCTACGCGCAGATTCCGTATACCACGCTCTGGGACGAGGAGGTGCTGGGCGGTGAACTGCGGCACTACGACTGGGTACATCTGCATCACGAGGACTTTACCGGGCAGTACGGCAAGTTTTACGCGTCATATCACGGCGCGCTGTGGTACAAGCAAGAACAGATGGTTAACGAAACGATGGCGCGGCGCCTGGGATTTAGCAAGGTATCCGAGGAGAAAAAGGCCGTGGCGCGCGCAATCAAGGAATACGTTGTGGGCGGGGGTTTTCTGTTTGCCATGTGCTCGGCCGCCGAGACGTTGGACATCGCCCTGGCCGCCAGGAATACCGATATTGTACCGGCCGAGTTTGACGGTGACCCGTATGACCCCGACTGCCAAAGCCGCCTGGACTACGACAGGGCGTTGGCCTTCGAAAACTTCACCGTCTCACTGGACCCGCTGGCCTATTCACACGGGGATATCGATACAACCCCGGACCGGAAGTCCAGCCGGTTGGGACCGAAAGGGGACTACTTCACTCTTTTTGACTTCTCCGCCAAACTGGATCCGGTACCGACGATGCTCGTGCAGTGTCACGTTCCGGTGATCGATGGATTCATGGGACAGACCACTGCCTTTCGCAAGTCGCTGTTAAAAAAATATGTCACGATTCTGGCGGAGAACGAAGGCGAAAACGAAGTGCGCTACGTGCACGGCAACTACGGCCGCGGGACTTTCACCCTTTATGGGGGACACGATCCGGAGGACTATCAGCACTTTCTATATGACCCGCCGACGGATTTGGCCCTGCACAAGAACTCCCCCGGATATCGGCTGATTTTGAACAACATTCTTTTCCCCGCGGCGCGCAAAAAGGAACGCAAGACGTGAAGGGGTCGGGCGGAAAAGGCCTTGATTTTCCCCCGGCAAACCGTATTGTCGTGCGTAGAAGGATACAGGGGGGCAAAAAAGCCTGCTTGCCGCGTCAAAAAAAGAGCAGGAATTGCAAAAAAACTCTTGGTTTCTCTTGCGTGTATCCGGATAATTGTTTTATTAGGGGTGCGCGAAACTGTTAACCGCGGTTCTCGTATAGGAACATGGCCAGCATCCGCTTCGGGGTGCTGAACAAGTGGTTTGATATACGATCCGGTGTTTGCCTGGGCCGGGCAACGGCGTGAGTGTTTGATGGTGAGTCCCGCGGTGACCGGGATACACCGGGTAAATGACAGAAAGCAGGGGCAAAAAGGAGATTGTTCCTATTTGCCGGAGGGTTGTCCGTACCGGGCACAAGAAGGGGATGATTTGCAGTGAAAAAGCTTATGATCATTGTGGACAACAGGGAGAGGGGTTCGGGCGTAACAAAGCAGTTCGAGAGCAAGGACATCGAGCTGGAGTACGCCAATTTGCGCACCGGGAGCTACATGATTACCGACTCCGTCGCTGTCGACCGGATAACGGTCAAGGAATTCGCGAAAATGACCTCGGAGAAGGTGCTTTTCCGCCGGCTTTTGGAATTCAAGAAGGCCTATGCCGAACCGATCTTGCTGGTCGAAGGTGACAACCGGGTGAAAAACAGGGCTGTCTCTGCCGGGTCCCTTCGTGGTGCAGTTTCTTTCATCTGCTGTTTGAACCGTATCCCGATTATATATACGGCCAACGAAGCCGAGACGGCAGCAATGCTGTATATCATGGCTAACCAGACGCAATTTGGATTGGGGTTCGACGTTTCCGCGCCCGAACCCGAGCAGCCAGCCGCCGGCGACGGTCAGCCGGCCAAGCCGAAGACGCCCAAGGAGGTCCAGTCATATATTGTGCAAGCGCTTCCGGATATCGGCCCGGCGCTGGCCAAGTCGGTGATGAAGATGTACGGCAGCCTGCGTACGCTCTTTTCTGCCACGGTCGGCGACCTGACCAAGGTTGAGGGGATCGGACCGAAAAAGGCAAAAAAGATTGTGGATGTCTTTGATCTGGAGTACGACAGCAAGGGTAAGCGTTAGATCCACGGGAGAGAAGAACTATCAACCCGCCTTTGCGGCGGGTTTTTTTCTGATAGCCGGGCGTGACAGGACACCGATTCGCCGGGAACTTCTGTCAAATCAACAAGTTGCAAGTAGCCCGGATGTGTCTGACCACACACAGTGGCTGAACGAGCAAGTATAAACTCAAGCGATTCGACAGGATCAAGAAAATGCGGGACGACCGTGCTGATACGTACGACGAATGGTATAAGACTTTTCAGGGCGCTGTTGAAAACCATGTAGATTGGGAGCGGCTGAAGAAATTTTTGCCGAAATTCAAGAATGCAAAGATCTTGGACGCGGTATACTGCTCCCCCGGCGATACATCTTTTTGAAAAGCTGCGCAACTCGGTTCGGAAATGGCTTTTCGTAATCACGCTTGACAGGATTGATGCCGAATACTCATAATAATCCGGTAGCATAGTGATGAAGAGGGACAAAAGGGGGATCCGATGAAAAGAGCTTTGCTATTCACGTTAGTCAGCGTTCTTCTGCTGGGCATCGTTGGCTGCGCATCAATGAGCAAGACGCAGAAGGGTGCGATCATTGGTGCCACCGCCGGAGCGGTTGTCGGCGCAGTGATTGGAGATAAAGCGGGCAACACTGCTGCGGGAGCAATACTCGGAGCCGTGATCGGGGGAGCAGCGGGAGCTTATATCGGCCACTATATGGACAAGCAGGCCGAGGAAATGAAACGTGACCTGGAGGGAGCGAGGGTAGAACGCGTAGGTGAAGGAATCAAGATCACGTTTGAATCGGGGATTCTGTTCGATGTTAACAAATCTGCGCTTCGCCAGCCGGCAAGAATAAACCTGGAGCAGCTCGCCGTAATTCTCAACAAATACGAGGACACCGAGATTCTCATCGAGGGGCACACTGATTCCGACGGGTCCGAGGAATACAACATGGACCTTTCGATAAGGCGGGCAAACTCTGTGGGTAACTGGCTTGCCGCGCAGCAGGTGAATCCGGGTCGCCTGCACCTGATGGGATACGGTGAATCGCAGCCCATTGCCGACAACGACACCCGCGAAGGGAAGCAGCTAAATCGAAGGGTTGAGGTAGCGATTTACGCCAACGATAAACTCAAAAAAGTGGCGCAAGAACAAGGCTGAAGTGCCGGGATTAATTGACGGGTCTCAGATATTGATCACGGATTCACACGCGTGAATCCTAACATTCAGGTGGTGCAAGACTTCCCGCACATATAATGCCCTGGCGAAGGAGCGGCCACGGAACTAATCATCACCATTCGTTGCAATCGCACAGGCAGACTTCGCGGAATCGGGGTGGATCGGGGAGAATCCGACGGCGGATCATCCGGTCGGCGCCGGTGGTTCCGAGGGAGCCCACCGCTCTGAGTGAAGTTGAGGTGAAGCAGCTTGGAGCGGTCATGGTCCGCCTGCGGACCAGCACCCTGCGCATCCGGCTTAAAGGTGGGACCGGGGCATGATGCCGCCTAATTGCAAAATATCACCTTTTGCCTTAAGCTTTTGTGACGGACTGCCGTATATTGCAGTGTAGATCGAAACAGTAGGCTTTTCAAGGAACGACGACACGGTACCTTCACCCTCGGAAATTCTAAGAAAAGTTCGACTTGTTTCACCGGCCATACCGGCCAACGGACATGGGGTGCCGTTTCGCCCCAAGGTAGCAAAGGGAGTGAATCATGGCGGAAGGTACCGTCAAGTGGTTCAACGACAGTAAAGGCTTCGGGTTTATCGAGCAGCCAGGTGGTAAGGACGTTTTTGTTCACCACACTGCCATCCAGGGAGAGGGCTTTAAGTCGTTGCAAGAGGGCGATTCGGTGCAGTTCGAGATCGTCGATGGCCCGAAAGGCCCGCAAGCCGCCAACGTGCGCAGACTTTGATTCTTGACGCATAGACGGTTGAACCCTCGGCTGGGCATGACCCGGCCGGGGGGTTTTTTTTGGGGAAAGCTGCGCGAGTGAATACGAGGCTGTCTCATAAGCCCCGGATTGAGTAGGTCGGAACCCCCTGAGTCCCGCGCAGCAAGCGCGGGACGTGGTTTCGACGATGGCGTTAGGTATCGAGTTGGGAAAGTGGCCGCAAACGGCCATCCATCAGTCCGACGGCTTATCGGCACGCCAAAGACCTTTTGGCACAGCCTCTGGACATCTGCCGCGCACGAACCCACCCCGACCGGTTGCGGTCTACCTGCGTCGGCCCGCCCCCTGATCAGACCGGATAAAGAATAAAGGCTACTTTGCCCGCATTTGTAGGTCACGCGCCCTGGCGCTTGACATCTTGATTACCGGATCCAGGCCAAAAAATCCTTGCGCTGTGGTATCGGGAGGCTATATTTGTGGATGTAACGCGAAATTGTACTGCATTTTCGGCCCTGATGACAACACAATCAGGGTGACCGCGAGGTTTCAGATCAGTTAACTGGAGCGTCGGGCCGATGTTTCTAAAGCTCAACAGTGTGGCGGTCAGCCCTTGGGCTGACGCATTGAGCGAGCGGCAAGCTGTCCACGCTTGCCCCGTACCGTTTTACGGGGTCTGCCCCATCTCTATAACTTGTATCGTACAAACAAGATAGAGAAGTGAAATAATCAGTATCATAACCCATTCCCCTTCAGGGAGGTTCTCCATGTCTTTCCGCGCTTTGTTTTGCCTCAGCGCCGTGATTTTGCTGGCCGGCGCAGTGTCAACGGCACAAGCTGATGTGCCGCAACTCATTAACTACCAGGGTGTTCTGCTGGATTCCGGCGGCCAGCCAGTGACCACGCCGGTCAACGTCATCTTCGCCATCTGGGATGACCCGGCAGCGGGTGATTCGCTTTGGTCGGAAGAGCAAACAGTATCACCGGATGCCAACGGGCTGTTCAATGTCCTTTTGGGGTCGGACTCCCCGATTCCCGACTCGGCCTTCTCCAGTGCTGATATGTATCTCAGCGTCAAAGTCGACACCGACCCGGAAATGACACCCCGCCAGCGGTTGGCTTCGGTGGCGTATTCGTACCGCTCGGCGACCGCTGACGCTGGAGGCAGCAACAGTGGTTGGGTCCACCACGGCGACATCGTCCGGTTGGCAACCGAAACGGACAGCGTCGGAATTGGCACGTCAACGCCTGGCCAAAAGCTGGAAGTCAACGGCACAGTCAAAATGACCGGTTTTGACCTGCCCACCGGCGCGGCCAACGGGTTAGTGCTGACATCCGATGCCAATGGCGTGGGGACATGGGAGGCGGCATCCGGCGGCGGGTCCAATTGGACGGTGGCCGATTCGGTGCTCTACACCAACAATTACCTGGGCATTGCGCGTGGCGGCATCGCGGGCAATATTCTCTATGGCGATAGCACCTTCACGATGGTCAACCTGGGCGTGGCGTGCACGACCGGGCAAGACGGGCTTGATATCGTTTATTCAACAATCGGCGGTGGTATGGGTAACGTCGCCATGCAAGGTTACACCACCGTCGCCGGCGGCAAGAACAACACCGCCGACCTCAATTACAGTACCGTCGCCGGTGGAGTACGTAACTTCGCCCACCACTATTACAGCGCCGTCGCCGGAGGGATTGACAACACCGCCACCGGCGAATCCAGCACCGTGCCCGGAGGGCGTGACAACACGGCTCAGGGTAATTATTCCTTCGCTGCCGGACGGCGAGCCAAGGCCTATCACAGCGGCACTTTTGTCTGGGCGGATGATACCGATGCCGACTTTGCTTCCACAGGAGCAAAGCAGTTCCTGATTCGCGCCGCCGGCGGCGTTGGTATCGGGACGACAACGCCCACCGAAAAGCTGGATGTTGTTGGTAACATCCTCGTCAGCGGCAAGGCAACCGTCGGACCTGGTCATACCAATACGGGTACAAATGCATTCGTAGCCGGCAGGGATAACGCAGCCAGTGGCGACGGTTCCATCGTTGCAGGGGGCAGAAATAACGCAGCGGCTGGAGATTATTCTTTTGCGGCAGGTTTCAGCGCGGAAGCCAACCATCATGGGGCTTTCGTGTGGAACGATAGCAAGGAACATATCCCCGATATCGGCCAGATTGGGACGCATTATGTTTTCGCGTCCGAAACAGAAAACCAATTTGCCGCATGTGCCCACGGCGGTGCGCGGTTTGTCACGGCCCTTGACCGGAACACCGGCAATCCCACCGCTGGTGTGCAGGTAGCCGGCGGCGGTTCGTCGTGGTCATCGATCAGCGATCGCAACGCGAAAGAGAACTTTGATCCGGTTGACGCGCGGGATGTGCTGGAAAAAGTCGCCTCGTTTCCAATCAGCACGTGGAATTATAAAGCGCAGGACGAATCTATCCGCCACATGGGCCCGATGGCGCAGGATTTGTACGACGCGTTTGGCCTCGGCATTGACGAGCGCCATATCAACACTATCGACGCCGACGGCATCGCCCTGGCCGCCATCCAGGGGTTGTATCAGGAGAATGTTGATTTGAAAGAACGCGTTGAACAATTGGAGGCGCTGGTAAAACAATTGTTGGCAAAGTAGATGTAGGTCGGTGTTCCGAATCCCGCGCAATGGCGCGGGATGAGAAACCCGACATCCGGCAGCTGAAATATGAGGCATTGAAATTGCGGACGGGAATGAAAAAACTGTCGGGTTTCTTATCTTCGCTTCGCGAACAACGGAACCCGACCTACAATACTGGCCTTACGACCGTAGGGCGACCCTGCGTGGTCGCCCAGCCACCCACACGGGGGTGCCCCGACAATGTCCGGTGGCAGATATGAAACGTGCAATATCGATCATCGGGGTTTGGTGGGCGGCAGACGTCCTCGTCTGCCCCATATCACCGAAGAATCCCACCATAAATGGTGGGCCACCCAAATTGAGTATTTGGAGGCAATCGTGAAGTACAAAATGGCAATGCTTGGCACTGGCATCTTGCTTTTGTTTACGCTGACAGTTGTTGTAAGCGGTGAACGCGTTGTATCCAGCAGCAAGACGCCGGCCGAAGTCGAACAAAAGGAGCCCGTAGGTCAGGCGCCCCGTGCGCCTGACAATGTCGTCAAGCCCACACCCCGCAACGATGTTCGGGGCAGGGAGGTTTCGACCTACGAATCCCAAGAAGCAGCGACCGCAATTGAGCCGTTGTCAATGGAGTCCGCGGCCGATGCCGCCGACTATGATATCCCATGGCAGTCGATCAATGCCGGCGGTGGTGACCTGCAATCGGCCAGCTACCAAGTCTCATCTTCGGTCGGCCAATCGGTTATCGGGTATGCTACCAGTGACAATTATCAGGCCGGAATCGGGTATTGGTATGGCACAGCCGCACCGTCGGGTTGCGACTGCGGTGCCTGGGGTGACGTGAACAACGACGGCCAGATCAACCCCCAGGACGTGACGTTCATGGTGCAATTCGTCTACTTCCAGAATGATATCCGGATACAGCCGCCGAACTGTCCGTTGGAGGCTGGTGATGTAGCTGGCTGCGATGGCCAGGTCAATCCGCAGGACGTGACATTCTATGTGCAGTACGTCTACTTCCAGAATGACATGTTCTGCCCCGACCCTTGTGGCCCGTAGTGTACGTAGCCTGTTGTGTCGGGTTTCTGCGTCCCGCTTTGGGGGACTCCGGAACCCGACCTACAGCCGGTGATGTGGCGGCCGGGCAGATACGGACATCTGCCGCGCACAAATGCTGCCTGGTGGGGGAGAGAGAGGGTAGACGATCAGGCGAACAACCGCAGGAGCCAGTCGTCGATCAGGAACTGTACGCGTTCGATCAAGAGAGAAATACGCGCCATGACGGTATAGCCGAACGAGGCGCCGAAACCGATCATCAACGTCCAGATACCAACTTTGGCCACGCCGCCGGTAACGCCTTTGTGCTCCTTGGAAAAGAAGAAATAGACCAGGGTGGCAACGATGCCAATGCCAACCACCGGGGTATTGACCATCGCCCAGAAGCCGATGCCGGGGGTATGCAACCTGACGAAGGACTGGACGGTCCCGTGGAGCTGCTCGATGATCTTGGCCTGCATTTCCAGAGGAATGGCCACCCCGGTGGCAATCCCCAGATAAAAGGCGATCGGATAGCGGGAAATCCAGGCCCAGCGTTTGAACAGCCGTGCCCACATCAAGAGCCCGAGAAAAGTGGGAACTAGATACCACCACTTCCCGGCATTGAGCTTATCCCAGATGTTGGGGATGACGACATTGATGTAGAGGATAGCCACCCAATATCCCGCGGAGACACCCACGACGAGGTGTTCGGCAAATTTATAAAACGGATTGTCCCTGTACAAAAACGAAAAGATGCACAAGGTCAACAGGGCCGCGACGGTGGTGGATATAGTGGTACCGAAATCCATTTTTTATAGCCCGAGTTTCTTTTTCTTCCGTGTGGCGAAATAGCCGATATTCCCAATAATAATGAACAGGATAATGATTGTATGAGCGACGACCTGTACGCTCATTCCCTGGACCGCTTTGCCCGGCGTGCCGACCAGCGTCTCGTATTCGGCCGCGCCCTGCAAGCCCCCTAAAATCCCGAAGATCTGGCCCGTTTGCAGGTAGGGGTAATAGTCGGTGGCCATCACGCCGGTGACCCCGATGGCCAGCGGGACTTTGTAACGCCCGTTGCCGTAAGTGATCCACCAGTCGGTGGCCGAGGTCCCCGAGATATTGATCACCGCCTTGATATTGTCGTAATTACGAATCCCATCCATCATGGGCAGGGAATCCAGGGGCACGTTGTAATAATCCTTGGGGAAGGGAATGCGGTAGTTCTGGCCCATCCCCAGGATGATTAATATCGGGTACGGCTTGTACCCCAAAAACACCCAGTCGATGCCGCCTTGCGGCTGGTAACCGGTGCGTTCAAAGTGCCGCTGGCAGGCTGTATCGATCGCGATTGCGGCCATTCCCGGGCCGTTCTGATGCAAAGCGGTAATGATGACCTTGATTTTCTTCTCAAAACACTGCTTCAACACCGCGTGGGTCATCGGGTGTAACTCAGCCAGCGTGGAAGGATCGTAGTCCATCGCCAGGTGGATGTAATCCCCTTCGGAGAGGCTGTTCATATAATCGTAAATGCTGCGGGCCTCCTCGGAAATGGGGATCGGAATCGTCGGCTTGGCGATAACCGACACGATCACCGCCAGCAGCAAAAACAGATACACCCATCGGCGGTCGAGGGCGAACATCAGCTCGAAGAGATTTTTTTTCGGTTGTTTTTCTGCCATACCCAATTTTCGTTTGCGGTTAATCTCTGCCTAAATATGACCGTTCGATACCCAGGACCACCTTCATTGCCGTCGACACAATACCCAGCCCGACCCCGATGATGATCGCGCGCTTGGCCGCCAGGTTAGGAACGTTTAGAATCCAATTTGACAACTTACCGGCCGGATCGGTGAAAATCCCCAGCGGGAAAAAGCGGATCATCACCGCGATGGCCGCCAAAAGGAGAATGGTCGCCAAAACCGAACGGGCACGAAACGCCCGGTACGCGGCCGAGGCGATGAAAAAGGCCAACAGGGAAAACATCGTCGCCGAGATCGGGATCATGATATTGTTGAACTGCCAGTCAAAGGCATCCATGAAGGGAGCAGAGTAATGGCCGATAATTCCCACGGCACTCATCACAAACAATCCAGCCAGCGTAACAATTGAATAGCCCCACCCCTCTGATTTGCGCCGAATCTTGGTCAGGCTGACCCTGGTTAAGGACAGCACGCCGAGCATCAGGGCAAAGACGCCGATAATGGGCGGCCAGCCCAGAGCGACAAATTCGTAAAGGTATTCTGACTTTTCGTGCGGCACGAAGAACTGCACAACCATAAATGTGCCGCAGACGAAGATGATGATCAGTGGAATTTGCCGTTTCATGTGTGCACCTTACAGGTTCAGCACAAACAAGTCCGTCAACCAGGTAAAGTTCAAAATCCCGGCGATCACGCCGGCGGCCAGCACGGTCAGGAAGACAGCCTTGGTATAATCCTGGGCTTTGAGGGTGCCCAGAAGTATCGGTTCCCGACCGAGGTAGGCCGAGGCGGCGTAGAGCTCCTCGCCCATTAAGGTATAGTCGCAGGCCACGACGAAAAACGGGAGCTGGGTGACCCGGTCGGTCCCCGAAATCTGGATCGACCCGGCCAACGACCCGGTCTCCGCCAGAATCAGCGATTCGGCGTAGAAAACACCCAGGTAAAAGTTTGTCGCCGTTTGCCGCCGCAACATCGTGCCGTTGACTGCGGCAACATAAGCAAACTGGTTTTGCGTGACAAAGTACACCATGTCTTCCTGGTAATCGTCCACCCGCCCGGCGTCGATATACGCTTGCTTGACTGTCTCCTGGGCGATAGTCATCACAATCGGGTCGTAGCAGGGAACCAAAAGTTCGGTCTGATATTCGGCAACTTTCTTGGCCACCCGGGAAAGAATGGTAAACGAGGCAATGGTGGCAATTTCATCGGCCGCCCCCAGCCCCAGGACGTATAAAATTGGCCGGCCCATCTCGGTGGCGCGACCGATTGCCTCATCCACGGCATTGATCCCGGCCAGAGGACGGATATACAGTTCTTTCCCCCGGCGGGCCAGATTGACCATGGACAGCATCAGTGTCAGGTATATGAGCACAGCGAGTAAGCCCCAGGTCTTACCGGTATGGTACCATTGGCCGGATGATTCGACCGGGCCGGATAGCTCGGATTCTGAAATCGATCCGTCGACTGCAACCGTCAAGATCTTAAAAGAGAAACCTACACGGTCGGGGGAATAGTCTCTGGTTTCCCGGATTTTGCCGCCCCGGTTGAAAAACTCCGTGGATCCGGAGGGGGCGTTACCGACGGTGTCGAACTCCCCTTCGACTAACTGCCACCACACACGTCCCTCTTTGCGCCACTCCGGGCCCGATCCTTCCGGTTCCTCAAACGGGCCTTGCCACGCGGGAGTGCGGAGGATCTTATACGTCAGAACGTTCCGGCGGCCACCCATATCGTCGGCCGACAGGTCCCAGGTGAGCTTAAAGGCGTGCCCGTGATCGTTGGGGGCGTCTCTGACCACCAGGTTGGTGACCGGTGCGGGGGGCACAATTGGCACTGCGGCTGAATCGGCGACGGACGCCTGTGGCGTGTCGCCGGAGCCTGCTTGATATCGGGCTGAGATAAGAGCCGGTGAAAGAAACAGGAAAATTGCGACTGCAATGATGCAGATTGCAGTTCGCGATTTCATTCCCTTGACCCGGCGGCTCAACATCAGCGGCCAATAAGCCGCTGGAGTTTGAAAAAGGCAAACAAAAAACAACCAGTGATGCAGAAAAAGACAGCATGCCGACAAGGCCTTTCGGCCCTCCGGGAACGGCCGGCAGGCGCCACGGTATAGTGTCGGGTTTCTCGCCCGCCCCTACGGGATGGGGACAATAGTTGCTAAATATCCAGGTTGCGGACGTATTTGGCGTTTTCCTCGATGAACTTGCGGCGGGGTTCCACGGCATCACCCATCAGGGTATTGAATATCTTATCCGTGGCGGCGGCGTCATCCAACGCGATCTGTAACAGCGTGCGCGTTTCCGGGTTCATCGTGGTTTTCCACAACTGCTCGGGATTCATCTCACCCAGGCCCTTATACCGCTGGAGGCGAATGCCGTCACGGCCGAGCTGCTCGATGATGCGGTCCCGCTCGTCATCGGAATAGGCGTACTGCTCGCGCTTCCCCTTCTTAACCAGGTACAGCGGGGGCTGGGCGATAAAAATCATGCCGCGTTCGACCAGCTCGCGCATGTAGCGGAAAAAGAAAGTCAAAATCAACGTGCGGATATGCGAACCATCGACATCGGCGTCGGTCATAATGATGATCTTGCCGTAGCGGGCCTTGTCCGCATTGAATTCCTCGGCGAAGCCGGTGCCCATCGCGGTGATCATCGCGCGGATTTCCTCGTTGGAGACAACCCTGTCCGTGCGCGCTTTCTCCACGTTTAGGATCTTGCCCCGGAGGGGGAGGATCGCCTGGAAACGCCGGTCGCGTCCCTGCTTGGCCGAACCACCCGCCGAGTCACCCTCGACAATGAACAGTTCGCACACCTCGGGGTCGGTCAGCGAACAGTCGGCCAGCTTGCCCGGCAGCGTGCCGGAATCGAGCGCGGTCTTGCGCCGGGTGAGCTCGCGTGCCTTGCGTGCCGCCTCCCGCGAACGTGCGGCCGAGATCACCTTCTCGACAATCTTTCTGCCGACCGGCGGGTTTTCCTCGAGAAACGCTCCCAGCTCATCGCTGATTACCGATTCGACAATGCCTTTGACCTCGGAGTTGCCCAGCTTGGTCTTGGTCTGACCTTCAAACTGTGGCTCGGGGATGCGGATCGCGATGACCGCGGTCAGCCCCTCGCGGGTATCTTCACCGAGGAGGTTAGAGTCGACGTTCTTCAAGAGGCCGCTCCTGGCGGCGTAACTGTTGATTGTCCGCGTAAGCCCGGTCTTCAATCCGACCAGGTGCGATCCGCCTTCAATGGTATTGATATTATTGACGTAGGTGAAAATGTTCTCCACGTACGAGTCGTTATACTGGAGGGCGACGTTGACCTCGATCCCGTTGCGCGGCTTGGAAAAGGCAATCGGCTTCCGATGCAGGGCATTCTTGTTCTCGTTGAGATAGGTGACAAACTCGGTCAGGCCACCCTTGGAGAGGAAGATGTCCTTTTTGTCCTTGGCCTCGTCAATGATCTCGATTTGCAATCCGGGATTGAGGAAAGCCAGCTCGCGCATGTGCGCGGCCAGGACGTCGTAGGAAAACTCTATTTTCTCGAATATCTTGGTGTCGGGGTAAAAGACGGTTTTGGTGCCCGTTCTTGCCCGCCGTCCGATCTTTTTAACCGGTGCTTCCGGTTCACCGTAGCGATATTTCTGGTAATGCACCTCGCCGTCGCGGCAGACCTCGACCTCACACCATTCGGAAAGCGCGTTGACCACCGATACGCCGACACCATGCAGCCCGCCGGAGACCTTGTAGGTGTGGTGATCGAATTTGCCCCCGGCGTGCAGCATGGTCATCACCACTTCCAGCGCGGGTTTTTTCTGCGTGGGGTGTAAATCGACCGGGATGCCGCGCCCATTATCGCTGACCTCGACCGGCCCGTCCTGGCGCAGGACGACCTTGATCCAGTTGCAGAACCCGGCCATCGCCTCGTCAATCGAGTTGTCAATGACCTCGTAAACGAGGTGGTGCAGCCCGCGGCTGGAGGTGTCGCCGATATACATCGCCGGGCGCCGCCGCACCGCCTCGAGACCTTTCAAAACGGTGATCTGTGCCGCATCGTAGGCGGCGACTGCCGCCTGTTTTTCCGCTTCGGTCATCATGATTCGCTCACCCTGTTGCTTTTATCCAATCCTTCAGAATCGGTATTGTTCACTGATCCGTTCCTACGGCCCGACAAAATGAATATCATCGACGACATGTTCGCCCAACCGGCCGTTGAGCAGACGGAGAAAGTTCGGCTTTTGATAAATGAGTTCATGCCGCCAGACGGGGTTGTCGACCTTGACCAACAACTTTCCATTTTCACAGCGGACGACCCGGGTGTGCGCAGCGATCGCCGCGCCCACGATGTCGGGCCAGACGTTCGAAACCTCAACCTCCTTGAGCTTCTTGGCTATGCCCAGGCTTTTTAATTTTCGCGCCAGAATATCGCCAATGGTTTCTGGCTTGGCCACAACACGATCCCTCCGGCCAACGATCTACCTCTTTTTTCGGCGTAGAAACGCGAGTAAATTGCCCCCCTCGCGCCAGACCGAAACAATATATTTTACCACAATTTGCGCCCTGCGGCAAGGAATTTCTCTGCTTTTTTGTCTTTATAACGCCCTATCTCTCAAGATGTTACCATAATTCTGTCAACGTTTTATCCTCGATGGCCGTTTAGGTAACCAAAACAAAGACAACAGGATCGATATGAGGTGTGCGGCCTGACCCCGAAAACCCACTGGGCCATTGGCGTTCCCCCTTGCCAGGCGGGACAAAACTCCTTACCAGTCACTGACCAGGATGCCGCCGTATAGTCGTCGATCAGTAACGCGTGCGCGGGGGGGGAGGAACAACCGGACAGAAATCCCATGCTTGATCTGCTGGCTAACAAAATTTTCCTCTGGGTGGCCTTTAATGTCTTTATCCTGGCCATGCTGGCTTTGGACCTCGGGGTCTTTCATCGCCGGGCTCATGTGGTCTCGATCAAGGAAGCGTTGATCTGGACCGCGGTATGGACCGCCCTGACTTTGGTGTTCAACGTCGGTGTTTACTTCTGGCGGGGGACGGAGGTCGCCCTGCAATTTTTTACCGGCTTTTTGATCGAACGGTCACTCAGTGTAGACAACCTCTTTGTCTTTCTTTTGATCTTCTCTTACTTCGGTGTCGACGCCAAATACCAGCACAAGGTCCTGGTGTGGGGGATTCTCGGTGCGCTGGTGATGCGGGCGGCGATGATTTTCATCGGAGTAACTTTAGTCAGTGCGTTTCACTGGGTGCTGTATATTTTCGGGGCGTTTTTGATTATCACCGGTGTCAAGATGGGCCTGCAAAAGGAGGAAAGCGTTCACCCGGAGCGAAATATCCTTGTGCGGCTGGCGCAGCGGATTTTGCCGGTGACGGGCAAATATTATGGAGGAAACTTTTTTGTTCGGTCGAACGGGCGCCTGATGGCCACCCCGCTTCTCATTGTCGTCATTGCCATCGAGGTCAGCGACCTCATCTTCGCCGTCGATTCGATTCCGGCGATCTTCGGCATCACGACCGACGCGTTTATTATCTATACTTCAAATGTTTTTGCCATCCTGGGATTGCGCGCGCTGTATTTCGCCCTGGCCGGGATCATGAACCTTTTTGAATATCTAAAATACGGCCTGGCGGCGGTGCTGGCGTTTATCGGGGTTAAGATGGTGTTGATGGACATCTTTCCCATCCCGATCGGCATTGCGCTGGGAGTGGTGGCCGGCCTTCTGCTAATTTCAGTCTTGGCTTCGATTACCTGGTCACGAAAGAAGAAGATTAGTGCCGCACCCAACGGTTGCGAATAACCTTGGTGCCAGCCAGCTAATATTTCGCTTGCCGCAGGAGGCGAAAAAGGGTAGCCTAAATGATTTTCGGCGGCGCGGTATGCCTCCAGAATTGGATTGTGTGCCGTGACCGCTTTTAGGGAGTTGGAAAATTAGCGACTACCTGCCCATAGTTGTGCTCGGGGCCTTAATCGCCGCCGTTGTTGTCTTTATGCTGATGGGAAGCATCTTTTTGGGTCCCAAACGCAAGACAGCGGTCAAGCAACAGCCGTTCGAGTGCGGCCAGACACCGTTTCAATACCCCGGCGACCGCTTCGGTGTCAAATTCTACTTAATCGCCGTTTTGTTTATCATCTTTGACGTTGACTTGGCCTTCCTGTTTCCCTGGGCGGTGGTTTTCCGTGACCTCGGCCCGTATGGCTTTATCTCGATGCTGGTCTTCTTGGGCTTTGTCGCGGCGGGGCTGGCGGTGATCTGGAAGAAGGGGGCGTTCAAATGGCCGTAAATTCGCCGGGCGGTGGCTTTATCACAACGCGGGTTAATGATTTCCTCGGCTGGTGCCGGAAGTTTTCGCTATGGCCATACCCGTTTGTTACCGCGTGTTGCGGGATGGAATATATGTCGGTCTCCTCGGCGCATTACGATTTGGACCGCTTCGGCGCCGCCTGGCCGCGGTTTTCCCCCCGCCAGGCGGACCTGCTTATGGTCGTCGGCACGATCAGCCACAAGATGGCGCCGGTTCTGAAATTGGTCTATGATCAGATGTGCGAGCCCAAGTGGGTGATGGCCTTCGGCGTGTGTACCTGCACCGGGGGGTTTTACAACAACTACGCCACCGTCCAGGGAATCGATACGATCATTCCGGTCGACATCTATGTCCCGGGGTGTCCGCCGCGGCCGGAGGCGGTGCTGGACGGAATCATCAAGCTGCAAAAGAAAATCCAGGCCAGCAAACACTCGCTGGTCGGACCCAAATCCGATGAACGAACCGAAAGATAACCAGGCCGCTCAGCAATCACCGATTGTTGCCCGGGTCACCGAACGCTTCGGTGCGGCGGTGCTCGGTGTGCACGCCGACCATGGTGACCACACCGTGATCGTCGATCCAAAACGGATCGTTGAGGTCATCACCTATCTCAAGACTGAACCCGGATTGGAGTTCAACGTTCTGATGGATCTCTGTGGGGTGGACTACCTCCCGCGGCAGCCACGGTTTGAAGTCATCTACCATCTGTACTCGCTCAAACACAGCCATCGGCTGCGGGTAAAGGTGCAATTGGACGGCCCGGAGACAGATTCGATCACGTCTTTATACAAGGTGGCCAACTGGCTGGAGCGGGAAGTGTGGGACATGTTCGGAATTACGTTTCGCGGACACCCGGACCTGCGGCGGATTCTGATGTACGAGCAGTTTGAGGGCCATCCCCTGCGCCGGGATTATCCATTCGATAAGCGCCAGCCGATCGTTGACTCCCGCGTGAATCATCGATAAACGTACCGTTATGGGCATGATAACCGAGACATCCCGCGAAAAAGACCTGAATACCCGGTCGTTCCTTTTAAACATCGGGCCATCGCACCCGGCGATGCACGGGGTGGTCCGGATCATTGCCCGGCTGGACGGCGAGCGCATCGAAAAGGTCGAGGATATCGAAATCGGTTATTTGCACCGGGCGTTCGAGAAAGAATGCGAACAGGTGGGGTGGGGGCAGTCATTTCCGTACACCGACCGGTTGAACTATGTCTCCCCGCTGATTAACAACTGCGGCTACGCGATGGCAGTGGAGAAACTCTTGGATATCAAGGTCCCCGAGCGATGTGAATACATCCGCGTCATTCTCTCAGAGATTTCCCGGATCACCGACCATCTGACCTGTATCGCCGCTTCGGCCATGGAACTGGGGGCGTTTACCCCGTTTATTTATTGCATGAAAGCACGCGAGTATCTCTATGAACTAATCGAAGAGGTCACCGGGGCGCGGCTGACCGTGTCGTACGTGCGCATCGGCGGGGTCAAGGCCGACCTGCCCGACGACTTTTCAGAAAAGGTGCCCGGGGTACTGGATAAGGTCCTGCACGTCGTCGATGAGGTTGAGGGGCTGCTGACGCGCAATCGAATTTTTATCGACCGGATGAAAGACGTGGGGGCAATCGATAAAGAATCAGCCATCTCGCACGGCTTCACCGGGCCGCTTCTGCGGGCGTGCGGCATCGGGTTTGACGTGCGCCGGGCCACGCCATATCACGTGTATGACCGCCTGGAGTTCGATATTCCCGTGGGGGAAGTCGGCGATAATTACGACCGTTATCTCGTGCGCCTGGAGGAAATGCGGCAGTCGGCGCGGATCATTCGCCAAGCTGTCCGTGACCTTCCCGGTGGGCCGGTGGCCGTCACTCCGGAGGGTGAGCCGATGGACGGGGCGGAGATGGTCGATGCCGCCAAGATGGGTTTGACCTCCGGCCTGCCGCTCCGAACGGCGCGGGCCGATCCCACGCTTGAGGGAGCAGAAAAGGCGCGCCGAAAGGACATTAAAGTTGACGATGCCGGGGTCTGTCTTCCGGCAAAGGAAGACACCTACGGCAATATCGAAGGGTTGATGAACCACTTCATGTTGATCATGGAAAAGGATGGGATTCGGCCGCCGAAAGGCGAGGCCTATGCGTCGGTCGAGGGGGCGAATGGTGAGCTGGGGTTTTATGTGGTCTCCGACGGGACGGACCGCCCGATGCGCGTGCGCTGCCGCCCCCCCTGTTTTGCCCTTATGGCCGGGTTGAGCGGGATGCTGGAAGGCGGCATGGTGGCCGACGTGATCGCCACCTTCGGCACGGTGAATATGATTGCCGGGGAGCTGGATAGGTAAACCTTGCGCCCGAAGGCCCGATGGCTTTCAAAACAGATCACGTAGGTCGAAACCCCTGAATCTGCCGTAGGTGAGTGTGGTTTCGACAATGGGGCTAATGGAGCCCGCCCAGTGAACTCAGCTGGTAGCCCACCCAGAGCGAAGCGGCCGCCGGGTTCAACCAATTGAACCTGAGATATGAATTCAAAGTGCGGGTCAGCCCTTGGGCTGACCCAGAAGCGCAGATCACCAAACTGTCATTCCCGCGAAGGCGGGAATCCCGTTGTGCACAATCACGCAGGTCAGGAGCCCTATGCTCCTGATTGAGGCCGGAGACCCGATAGCTGATGGCAAACTCAGAGACAGCCACCGAATCAGGGATACCGCAATTTTCCGCGGCGGCGCAGGACGAACTTAAGGCAATCTTTGCACTGTACCCTGACCGCCAATCGGCTACGCTGCCGGTTTTGCACCTGGCCCAACGGGAGTTCGGGTTTATCTCGCCGGCGGTGGAGGAGCTGGTGGCCAAAGTCCTGAAGCGGCCGGTAACCGAAGTGCATGGTGTGGTCACTTTCCACACCATGTTCAACACCCACGCCGTGGGCAAATATCACATTCAGATTTGCCGCAACATCTCCTGCTGGCTGTGCAACTCACCCGGCCTTCTGTCACACCTCAAAAACCGTCTGGGGATCGACGTCGGCCAAACGACACCGGATGGGAAGTTCACCCTCTCGCAGGTGGAATGCCTGGGCCACTGTGAATTCGCGCCCGCGTTGCAGATAAACGACGAGATCGTCGGCAACCTGACCGCCGAAAAGATCGACCACCTGATCGACGAGGCAAAATAGCGGCAATGATGAAACTGGTTTCCAGAAACTTTGACGTTCCGGAGGCGCACCAACTGGCGGTCTACGAGAGATCCGGGGGATACGCGCGCATCCGCCGGGCGTTGGCCATGGAACCGCAGGAGATTATCAACGAGGTGATCACCTCCAATTTGCGCGGTCTGGGCGGTGCCGGGTTCCCCGCGGGGCGCAAGTGGTCGTTTCTGCCGAAAGACAGCCTCAAGCCGCGGTACCTGGTGGTGAACGCCGACGAGGGCGAACCGGGAACGGGCAAAGACAAATATATCATGACCTACGATCCCCATCTGCTCTTGGAGGGGATCATGATTACCTCCTGGGCCATCCGGTCACACAAGTGCTTCATTTATATTCGCGGTGAGTATGTCAAGCAGGCGCAGATTCTACAGAACGCGATTGACGAGGCGAAAGCGGCCGGGTACCTGGGCGAGCGAATCTTCGGTTTAGACTTTGCCCTCGACGTGGTGCTGCACCGCGGTGCGGGGGCATACATTTGCGGCGAGGAGACCTCGCTGCTCAACTCACTGGAAGGCAAGCGCGGGTGGCCGCGGCTGAAACCGCCGTTTCCCGCGGTGGAGGGGTACCTCGGCTGCCCGACGATCGTCAACAACGTGGAGACAATCTCTTACGTGCCCTGGGTCATCGAACTGGGCGGCGAGAAGTTCGCCGCCCTGGGCTGCGAGAAAAATGGCGGGATGCGGTTGTATACGGTTTCGGGCTGCGTGAATCAGCCGGGGGTTTATGAACTCCCCCTGGGTACACCGCTTAAGGATATCATCTTCGAGCACGCCGGGGGTATCCCCGAGGGGCGGCATTTGAAGGCGGTGATCCCCGGCGGATCGTCGGCGCCGGTCTTGACCCCGGCGGAAATCGATATTCCGATGGACTTCGATTCTCTGGCGGAGGCGGGGTCGATGTTAGGCTCGGCGGGGGTGATCGTTTTCGACGACTCGGTGAATATGGTTGAAGCATTGGCGGTCCTGATCAGGTTTTATGCGCACGAGTCGTGCGGCCAATGCACCCCCTGCCGCGAGGGTACCGGCTGGATGAAAAAGATCATCGAGCGGATCCTGACGGGAGGCGGTCGGGACGTCGATCCGGCCAACCTGTTGCGCATTGCCAAAAACATCATCGGCAACTCGATCTGCCCGCTCGGCGAAGCGGCAGCACTACCCGTGGTTGGTTTTGTGACGAAGTTTCCCGAGGAATTTGAACAGTATCTAGCCAAAAGCCGGGACGCGGTGCCGTCCGTTGCAGTGCCGCAAGTAGCTGCGGTAATGTAGCCACGTGCCGACGAGCCCTTATGCACATTTGTAAACCAGGTTGAATTTCATGCCCCAGGTAACGATAGACGGTCAGCAAATCGAGGTCCCGGCGGGGACGCGGCTAATCGAGGCGGCCAAAGAATTGGGGATTGAAATCCCCCATTACTGCTATCATGCCGCTCTCTCGATAGCCGGCTCCTGCCGCATGTGCCTGGTGGAGATCGAGAAGATGCCCAAGCTGGAGATCGCCTGCCATACCGTTGTCACCGAGGGGATGGTCGTCTACACGCAAACCGAAAAAGTGAAAAAAGCACGGGCGGCGATGCTGGAGTTGCTGCTGGCCAACCATCCGCTGGACTGCCCGGTCTGCGACCAGGCCGGCGAGTGTAAACTACAAGAGTATTACATGACCGTTGGCCAATACAGTTCGGTGCTGTTGGACAACAAGATCAAGAAAACCAAGGCGAAGATAATCGGGCCGCACGTGATCATGGATTCCGAGCGCTGCATTCTCTGCTCGCGCTGCGTGCGTTTCACCGACGAGATCACCAAGACGCACGAATTGGGGATTTTCCACCGCGGCGATCGTTCGGAGTTATTGCCCTATCCCGGACGCGTGCTGGATAACCCGTATTCAGCCAACGTAGTTGACATCTGCCCGGTTGGCGCGCTGACCGATCGGGATTTCCGGTTCAAGGTGCGGGTGTGGTATCTTCAATCGGCACCCTCGGTCTGCCACGGGTGCGCGCGCGGGTGCAACATTCGCGTGGATTATCTCACGCGCCGTTTTCACCATAACAACGGCAAACGCATCGCCCGCTTTAAGCCGCGTTTCAATTCCGAAGTCAACGGACACTGGATCTGCGATGCCGGACGGTACTCCTATAAAGTCCTGGAAAATGAGGACCGCCTGCGTGCGCCGCGGGCACTTAAGGATGAAAAAGCCGACTGGGCAACGGCAGTCCAGACGGTAGCTAAAGCGTTCTCTGATCATGTGGCAGAATATGGAGTGGGTTCGGTGGCGGTCATCGCGTCAGCGTCGCTGAGCAACGAGGAGATGTTTGCTGCGCAACAGTTGTTCGGTCGTGGGTTGAAAATCGAAAAAATCGCCTACCGCCTTCCCCACAGGCCGGAGGACACGGACGATGAACTTCTAATCCGCGGCGACAAAAACGCCAATACCTTCGGCGCCGAGCACATCATCGGCCCCCGGACGCCGGTTGCCGAGGTCGAGAGAATCTTAAAGCTGACCGCAGAAGGCAAAATCAAGGCGTGGATTGTCCTGGATCGTGATTTGGCCCCGGCGTTTGGGGAAGAGAAGGTCAAAGACCTGATTTATTCACTGGAGTTTTCTGTATACATCGGCAGCCAGCTAAACCCGACCTCGCACGCGTGCAGCTTCGTCATGCCGGCCGCCGTGTTTACGGAAAAAGACGGCACGATCACCAACTTCGCCGGCCAAATCCAGCATTTCCCGATGATCGTGCCCCCGTGGGGCGAGGCGTTGCCGCTGCTGGAAATCATCTCCCGGCTGGCCTGGGCTTTCGAACTGCCCGAGATCTCCTCTAATCCGGCGGTGGTTTATGAGCAGCTGGCCGGAGCGGTCAACCATTATGCCGGCAGGACGTTTGCGCAGCTGATCAAAGAAACGGCGCCGTTGAAAGGATAAACGCGCTGATGAGTGCAACACTGTATTGGGCTTCAACCCTGGCCAAGTCGGCTTACATTCTGGCCTTCCCCCTGACGCTGGCCTTCTTGCTGGCCTGGGCCGAGCGCAAGCAGTCAGCGGTGATGCAGGACCGCATCGGGGCCAACCGGGCCGCGATCTTCGGCCGGCCGTTTTTGGGTCTGGTGCACATGATCTGTGACGCGGTCAAGATGTTCACCAAGGAAGACTTCGTCCCCGATACTCCCCACCGCGTTCTGCACACTCTCGCCCCGGCCGTGGCCATATTTTTTGCCCTATTATCTTTTGCCGTGATCCCCTTCGGTTACCAGCTTTCCATCGCCGGGGAGACAATCGGGTTACAGGTGGTTGATCTAAACGTCGGCGTACTATTTGTCCTGGCCATGATGTCGTTGGGTGTATACGGTGTCGTCCTGGGTGGTTGGTCGTCCAACAACAACTATGCGCTGCTGGGCGGGATGCGGGCCGCGGCCCAGATGATCTCCTATGAAATCTGCATCGGGATGACGATTATCGGCGCGATCCTGGCTTTCGGCACCCTTTCCATGCAGGAACTCGTCCTGCAGCAGGGCGAGCTGGTCTTCGGCTGGCTGCCCCGATGGGGCGTGGTTATTCAGCCGTTGGGGTTCTTGCTGTTTTTTGTCGCGGGGATTGCCGAGACCAAACGCATACCCTTCGATATGCCGGAGGGGGAATCGGAGATCATCGGCTTCAACCTGGAATACTCCTCAATGAAATTCGGCATGTTCTTGTTCACCGATTTGATCGAGATGGTCTTGATCGCCGCCGTGGCGGTCACCTTCTTTTTCGGCGGCTGGCAGGTGCCCTACCTGGCCGAGGAGGGGTTTATCTTCCCCTGGGGTGCAAGCTGGGAGCTGCATCCGAACCTGGTAAACATCCTGCGGATGGGTGCGTTTGCGCTCAAAGTCGTCTTTTTCTGCTGGTTGATGATGGCCATTCGCTGGACACTCCCCCGGTTCCGTTACGACCAGCTGATGGATTTAGGTTGGAAGTGGCTTTTGCCGCTGTCTTTGGTCAACGTCGTGGTGACCGGATTTTTGGTTTTACTGATGAGTTGAGCAAACATACCTGGTGGGAAAGTTGAGAGCTATTTACCGGACCATAAACGTCTCGACCCGGCGGCGCCAGGCAACGCTGGGTTTCTGGGAGCGGATATACCTCTTCGAGGTGATCCGCGGGCTGTGGATAACCACGTATCACTTCACGGTCAACCTTTTCTATCACGTGCTCAAGCTCTTCGGGATCATCAAGAAGCACCCATTCACCCCGACCATTCAGTACCCGGACGAACGGCGTCCACTGGCTCCTCGGCTGCGCACCCTGCACCGGCTCGCCCGGCGCGCGGACGGCTCGCCGCGCTGCGTGGCCTGCATGATGTGCGAGACGGTGTGCCCGGCCTTGTGCATCGAAATCGTTGCCGAGGAGGTCAACGATCCCCACGTAGAGAAGCGTCCGCGAAGTTTTGACATTGATATCGGTAGGTGTGTTTTCTGTGGTTTTTGTGTCGAGGCGTGCCCGGAGGACGCTATCCGTATGGATACCGGCATCTTAGAGATTGCCTCTTACTCCCGCGAGGGGATGGTCTTAAATCTTGAGATGCTCTTGTCGCTTAAGGCAGCCATTGAGCGAGCAGATAAACAAGTTGACGAACTGCAAGAAGTCCTATTAAAATAATACGTCGAGTTTCTTTAGCGACCGCGGCGGCTTTCGCCCGCCGCCCGGACAGTTGGGAAATCGAGGCAAGAGTTGTGGCCAAGACGAAGACCGAAAAGCAGATAATCCAGCGGGCCAATACTACGTTGCTGAGGGAGGGGAAGTACGAGTCGAACATCCTGATCACCTCGGTGGACAGGTTTTTGGGTTGGGCGCGAGCTTCTTCGTTGTGGCCGATGACCTTCGGCCTGGCGTGTTGCGCCATTGAGATGATGGCCACGGCCGCCGGGCGGTTTGATATTGACCGCTTCGGCGCGGGCGTGATGCGCGCCTCCCCGCGGCAGTGCGATTTGATGATCGTGGCGGGCACGGTCTCCATGAAAATGGCGCTGCGCCTCAAGCGGCTCTATGAGATGATGCCCGAGCCCAAATATGTGATCGCCATGGGTTCGTGTGCCACCTGCGGCGGGCCATACTGGCAGTACGGATATCACGTCCTCAAGGGGGTCGACCAGGTGGTCCCCGTTGACGTCTACGTGCCCGGCTGCCCTCCGCGCCCGGAGGCGCTTTTGGAGGGCCTGATGATGCTCCAGGAGAAAGTCAAACGTGAACCATTTCTGGCCAAAAAACTCAAATCCGCCTGAAAGACGGCCTGCCGTTCGCCGGGGAAGCAAGCCATGACCGCTGCTGAGATTCACCAAAAAATCAAGGCCAGGTTCAGTGACGCGGTCTCCGAGTTGAATGAAAAAAACATTGACCCCTTTGTTGTGCTCACCCGGGTCGACCGCCTGCCGGAGTTGGCCGAATTCATGCGGGACGATCCCGAGTTGGACTTCAAATCGTTGATGTGCTTGTCGGGGATTGATGATGAGGTCAAGTTGGGCGTGGTATATAACCTCTGTTCAATTAAGAAAAAGCACCGCTTTACCCTCAAGGTTGAGGGGCTAAGCCGCGAAGATCCCCATGTTCCCACGGTGGAGAAGGTCTGGCCCACGGCGAACTGGCACGAGCGGGAAGCATACGACATGTTCGGGATTGTCTTCGATGGTCACTCCGACCTGCGGCGCATTCTCTGCCCCGACGACTGGGAAGGATGGCCGCTGCGCAAGGATTATCAGGTGCAACAGTTCTGGCACGGTCTGCGGGTGCCCTATCCCACCGGGGAGGACCCGGATCGCGGACGGTACGTGCAACAAGACATCCCGGAAAAGCCCTATCCAGAGCCGGCCAGGCCGGACGATGTGGACATGACGACCAATTAGGGAGGGCGACAGGCATGCGGCGGGCGATTGTTGGCAGTTGGTCTTTGTTGGTTGGGCTGTACGTCACGTTTTTACGCTTGTTCCAGCGGGCCAATACCCTCCAGTACCCCGATGAGACGGTCACGCTGCCCGCCGGGACCAAGGGACAGCTGTACAACAACATCGATGACTGCATCGGATGTGGACTGTGCTCACGGGCCTGCCCGGTTGACTGCATCGCCATCGAAGCGGTCAAATTCGGCAAGGATGAACCGACGAGGAAAGCCTCCAACGGGATGAAAATCAGCTTTCATCTGGTGCGCTTTGATATCGATATGGCCAAGTGTTGCTATTGCGAGTTATGCTGTGTGCCTTGCCCGACTGCTTGTCTGTACATGACCTCCTCGTATGAGAATTCCGTGTACTCGCGCAGCAGCCTTATTTATCACTACCACCGCCTGTCCGCTGAGGAGGGGACAGCGATCAAAGAAAAGACGGGTAAATCGACCACGTATGGAATTCACGAGTAGCGATGAGCAAACCGAAGAACAGGAAAGCCGCAAGAAATCGGTCCCGGACGCGCCGTTGGGGGTGGTCGGTCGGCCTGATGTATGTCCTGTTGTTTTTCGTTACCTCCTGCGAGGGTAATCAGGGGCACCAGGGCGACTCGCCGGCCGAGGAGGAAAGATCAGCATCTCCGGCCGAGCGGACGGAACTGTTTGACCGACGCTACGCATATTTGATGAGGGGTGATGCGGAGTTTCCCACCCTCACCAGCCAGTACCGGGTGAAAACCCGACCAATAGCAGACAACGTTTCCCGGGTGGAGATTGTGCCCGACGCCGAGCGGCCGGTTGACGGGGAGGATTCCTGCCAGGTCTTTAAGATCACCTTGAAAAGAGATGCGGCCGTGATGGTCATCGTGGCTGATTCTATCGGTTCGGGCTTGGTGGCTTTTGAGTTCGGCAAGCTGCCGCTCGGTGAGTACACCATGGGGACCGGAAAGTTTCCGCCCGAGCTGACGCACTGGACAAATGATTGCAAGCGGCTGGTGATCTCGCTGACCGTTGAGAATACCATTCGACATCGCGCCCGGTGGATTGTTACCAAGCACGGGCGGCTGTCGCACCGGCTGAACTTCTAGGCTTGAGCGCACCGGAAGATCGGGAATAGAGCATGGAACAGGCAACTTCAACCCGGAAGGGCGATAACGTCGCGGGCAAAGATCTTTGTATCGAGATGGGCCCGGGGGGAGTTGAAGTCCCCGACGGCATCTACGATACCGAGCGTTACACGATCAACATGGGCCCCCAGCACCCGGCCACGCACGGGGTATTGCGGCTCAAGCTGGACATGGACGGCGAGACGGTCGTCGGCATCGACCCGGTGATCGGGTATTTGCACCGCTGTTTTGAAAAACACGCCGAAAACCTTTCCTACCCCAAGGTCATTCCCTTTACCGACCGGCTGGACTACCTCGCCGGGATGAACCAGAACTGGTCTTTCGCCCTGGGTGTCGAGCGGCTGATGGGCCTTGAGGTCCCGGAAAAGGTGGAGTATATCCGGGTGATCGTGGGTGAGCTCAACCGCATCGCCAGCCACTTGGTGGCCTTCGGTACGTTCGGTCTGGACTTGGGCGCCTTTACCCCGTTTCTGTGGGCGTTTCGGGATCGGGAAAAGATTCTGGATTTGCTGGAGTGGCTTTCCGGGGCGCGGCTTTTGTACAATTATATCTGGGTCGGCGGTGTGGCGCGCGATCTGCCGGATGGATGGACCGCCAGGTGCCTTGAATTCCTGGATTATTTCACACCCAAGATCGATGATTACGACAAACTCTTGTCTTTTAATCAGATATTTATCCAACGCACGGCCCACACGGGGATTATCTCGCCACAGATCGCCCTGGGCTATGGGGTCACCGGTCCCAATCTGCGGGGCAGCGGGATCGATTGGGACCTGCGCCGGGATGACCCGTATTCGATTTATGACCGGTTCGCCTGGCAGGTTGTGCAGGGTACCGGCCGCTTCGGTCCGATTGGTTCCTGCTGGGACCGGTATTGGGTGCGCATGCTGGAGATGCGCGAGTCGGTGAAAATCATCCGGCAGGCGGTCAAAGATCTCCCCGCCACAGGGGATGTCCACGAAAAGGTTCCCAAAAAGGTCAAGGTGCCGGAGGGTGATTACTACGTCCGCACGGAAGCGCCGAAGGGTGAGCTGGGGTTTTATATCGTTGCCGGAGGCAAGGACATCGCCCGGCGGATCAAGGCGCGTTCCCCGTCGTTCTGTGCGATCTCGGCTATGGACGCCATGGTAAAATCCCCGGACAACCCGCGCATGCTCATTGCCGATGTCGTGGCCGTTATCGCCTCACTGGATATCGTCCTCGGCGAAATCGACCGCTAAAGGCCCGTTGAAAAACCATCCCCAGGGGAAACATCAGGGCTATCGAGCCTCGCCCGACTTCAAGAACGTACTTATCGCCGTGATGAAGCGCTGCATCTCTTTTTGGGTGTTATAAAAGTGCGGGGCAACGCGGATGTTGTCTTCCCGCAGCGAAACCCAAAACCCCCTGTCTTTCACGTACCGGTGCAAGCTTTCCATGCGGGGACCGGTAAAGGACAAAATCGCCGAGCGATGTTTTGCGGTAAGGTCCGAGGAAATAGAGTACGGTGAATCGCGCAGGAATTCAATCAGTTCGTCCAGCAGTCCGGTGACATGTTCGTACGTGCGGCTTACGCCGGCGGCGTTGATCAGCTCCAAACCAACCTGAGCTAACCAGAGGCTGTAATAAGGGTATGTGCCCCATTCGAACCGTCGGCCGTCGGGGAACAGGGGCCTGTCATGGCGTTGCAAGTCGTTGAACGTGTAACCCCAATCGACACTCAGCCACCCGATGAGGGCGGGTTCGATCCGGCGCACCGGTTGCGGACTGACGTACAAAAACCCACTGCCTGTCTGGCAGAAAAGCCACTTCTGACCGCCACAGGCCAAAGCGTCAACACCAGCCTTCTTCACATCAAGCGGAACCACCCCCACGCCCTGCGTTCCATCAAGTAAAACAAAAACGCCAAAGCGGTGGCAGAGTTTGACCAGCTCGGCGGCGTCATAGCGGTAGCCGTTGTGGTACTGCACCCAACTGGCGGCCAAAAGGGCAGGCCTGTTTTCAGCAAGCGACTTATGCAGGGTGTCCATGGCGAGATGGCCGTCCGGGCAGGGCAGGAATTCTACCTGGAGTCCGATCTTCTGCGCCAGGTATAAGATAGGGTATACCAGGGCGGGAAACTCGACCTGAGGCAGGAGGATTTTCTCGCCCGGGCGCAAGTTCAATCCGAGCAAGATATGGTTTATGCCTGCCGTGGTATTCGGCAGGAAGCTGATTTCGTCGGCCCGGGCACGGATCAGCCGGGCAAAGTCTTTCTTGATTTCGGCCAGGAGGGCAAAGCTTTCCTCATCGACCTTGGGATCAAGCGCCTGGAATCTGGCCCCCAGTTCATCCAGTGCGCGGCGCGCCCTTTTCGGCGAGGGTCCGAAATTGGCATGGTCGAAAAAGACCGCCCGCCGGGTGTGCGGGAATTCGCTGCGTAATGCCGGGAGCGGTTGTTCCATCGTCGGAGGTGGATTCTACCGGGGATACAATGCCCCGATCAGGCCAAAGCAAACCAGCATCTTGCACAGGTGAAAAAAGGCGTCATACACCGTCGCGGCAGCCGACCGCTCTTTGCACAGACTGAGGATCACGTACGCCGGCCCGGCACCCAATAAGAAGCCCGAAACGCCCAGAGCCAGACCGAAATGAAAACCGCTGAGCGGCACGACGGGATAAAAAAAGATGAAGATCAGGCCCGGCAGAAGGGAGAAAAATAAGAGATCGAAAAAAGCAGTGGCCGACCAGTTCAACCGGCGATCGGGGGAGCCCGCAGTTTCCGGTGGCAAAAACCATTTCCCGGCCAGGCGATGGATAAGGGAAAAGGCAAAGGCTACGGCCCAGACAATGATCAGTACGAGGTAGACGTAAATCACCTGGTCCCCCCCGGCGGGCGGGCCGACACTTACAGCCAGCCCTTTTCCCGGTAAGCTGAAATCGTCATCGCCGCCCCCTTGGCAAACGGAAAGCGGCAGCGGTAGCCCAGCATGCGTTCGGCCTTGGCCACGGAACAGGTCCAGTTTTGCTGGAGAAAATCCTCGGCCTTGTGGCGATTCAGGGCCGGGGTCTTCCCGGCCGGCTTGTATATCCACTCCGCTACGGTGGCCACTGAACGGACGAACCAGCGTGGGATGCGCACGGGGACGGCCCACACCTCTGCTTCGCGGGCGATGATATTCTCCAGTTCCAGCCAAGTGTGGCTTTTGTCCTCGGCGATATAGAAAACCTCACCGACGGCTTGCTGGTGCTCGATGGCCAGGATCAACCCCTCCACCAGGTCGTCGACGTAGACCAGTCGCACCTGGGCGGTCGGGGGCCCGAAATATGGCTTGAGGTGCCAGCAGACCGTGCGGAAAAAACCGAGCACTTGTGTATCACCGGGTCCGTAAACGGCAGGCGGCCGCACCACCGAGACCGGCAGCCGATCGGCAAATGACAGGGCCTCCTTTTCGCCGGCCAGCTTGCTCGCTCCGTATGGCGAGACCGGCCG
>Ga0209991_10000045_pt1 | contig 48968 bp, 52 predicted proteins | sample ChitaG_FD_183167 | JGI IMG/M metagenome (GOLD analysis project Ga0209991, IMG submission 183167) | Deep subsurface microbial communities from South Pacific Ocean to uncover new lineages of life (NeLLi) - Chile_00310 metaG (SPAdes)... | ecosystem: Environmental > Aquatic > Marine > Oceanic >... | reverse complement strand
TAACGCTAGAAGCGTTACGACGAAGCAATCTCATAGCACCTTCTTTTTATACTAGACTGGATTTGTGGTGTTTCTGGTAAGAGCCATGAGATTGCTTCGCCGCCTTCGGCGTCTCGCAACGACGGTTTGGAGTGCAACAAGCGCCTGCATCAACCAATATCCCTCCCCTTGCGGGAGGGAACAAAAGGGAGGGGGATAACCCAAGGGCTTTGCAAATGCAATGTTCCCCCTCCCTGGTGGAGGGGGTCGGCACGAAGTGCCGGGGGGAGGGGAAAGCGGTAATCCCCCCGACCTGGGGCCACCCCCCTTATTAAAGGGGGAACAAAAGGGGGATTCCTTTGATCACCTCCCCCTCGACGGGGGAGGGTAGGGTGGGGGTGTTCACCCTCCCCTTTAATCCCCTCCCGTCAAGGGAGGGGGATAACCGATGATTGCAACGAATAATACTTCCCCCTCCTTGGTGGAGGGGGTAAGGGGGCGGGGAAAGTGGTAACCCCAAGGGGGTATTTCAAAATGCAAAATTCAAAGTGTAAAATGTAAATTTTGTTTGGAGTGCAACAAGCGCCTGCATCAACCAATATCCCTCCCATTGCGGGACAGCGTCTCGGACGGCGAGACAAGTGACCCCGCCTGCACTACCGTCTAGTGTCGGGCAGGGAACAAAAGGGAGGGGGATAACCCAAGGGCTTTGCAAATGCAATGTTCCCCCTCCCTGGTGGAGGGGGTCGGCACGAAGTGCCGGGGGGAGGGGAAAGCGGTAGCTATCAAATTAATTCAAATTATTCAGCAAACGCAATCCTTCGGTTCAAAGTGCAAAATTCACCCAAAATCACCAGAAATCACCCTCAAATGACCTGCTTTTGTCCATCTTTTGGGTAGCTTTTGACCATCTTTTGACCAGCTTTTGTCCACCTTTTTTGTGACGAATTGCACTCAAATCTGACGTTTAAGGTACGCTGAGCCGCGCAAGTGCCGCAAGATCGAGGCTTAGCGCCTCGCGCTCACCGAACCGTTCGCGGATGGGGTCGAGGGCATCTTTGTAAGCCCTTTCATTCCAATCCCTTGCGAAACGGTCGGCGTTGGCCATCGAGCCTGCATAGAAGCGCTGCCACAGGAAGGTGTAGACCAGAAGTGCGTCAATGTAGCGCCGCTTAATTAGTGAATTAACTATTAGATAGGTATCACCGGCATTCACCGCAAACGTCCACAGGCCGAATAAAGGTCTGCCGGCGTAGGCCTCGCCCAGACCGGGAAGTATGGATAGGAGTCGGGCGGTCCTGGGATTCTTGAGCTTGAGATTTTTCAGATCCTCCACCAGCATTGCAAGCGAATCCTCGCCCGCCTTGCGGAACTCGGATGCCGATCTGGTAAACTCCTTTGCCTCAAGATACGCCCAGCCGCGTAACTTGTAGGCTGGAGCCCCTAAGGCCGCGCAGGTTGCCGAATCCACCGCCCTTGCCGCAATGTAGGGGTTGCCTTCCTCGATCAAAAGCACCGCTCTGGCCATCCGCACCATCGGGCCTTCGAGCGAGTAGAGGATTGCATCCGCCTCGTTCTTCTCATTATTTCGATATAAAGCAAGAGCCAGCTTTATATTCACAAAGTGAGTGTCTATGGTCTCAAAAGATTCGGGGTCGCCGCGGCGTTGCGAAGCAACGGCGTGGGGTGAAAAGTATAAGCTTCGTTTATATTCGAGCGCTGCCGCATCGAAGGAGCCGTAGGCGTAGAGGCTGTCGGCAAGTCGTTCTATATTCGTAAGATCCGGCTCATGCGTGGTCGCAAAAAATGGGAGGAGGGCGAGGAGGGCTGGGAGGAGGGCGTTCACGGACGCTTCAGCTCTGGTTCCAGATCGAAGCGGTTAAGAAGATTGCGCAGTTGTTCTTGACGCTTGCGTCCAGCGTAGTCGTTGTAGTCGAGTGCCGCGTTGGCCGCTCCATAGATGTTTGCGAGCCAGAAGAGCCCGCCAAGCGATGCGGTGACCGCACCCTTTACGGTGTTGCCGGTGGAGGTATCCGGCGAGAAGAAAAAGTAGTAGATCGCGGCCCCGCCAAAAAGGGCGGTAACCGAGAACGACTGCCATGCGTCGCCCAAACGGCCGCAGTATGCCTGACCCGCGCCGGGCAGGATGGTCGAGAGTCCTGCGGATAAAAACGGACTACGATGCTTAAAAGGGGTGTTGATAAGCGCGATGGTTGAATCCCGCAGGCCGTTGCCATCAAGCACAGAGAGGTAACGAGTGGCCGAGGCCGTATCACCTGAAAACACCAGAGCAAAGGATCGATATAGGGTTGAGGGGTATGCAAAATCCGTCCCCTCAAGTGAGGATGCCAGTTTGTTCACCCGATCGAAGTGATCCTGCGCAAACTCGGCACGCAAGAGACCGTAGGTGAAACGTTCTCGATCATCAGAAAGGTTGTCTATTCCAAAGGAGTAAAGGCCGGCGGCACGCTCCGGCTCGTCTGCCTTAAGGAGCGCCTCTCCCGCCCGCAGAAGGGCGTAAGATGCCCATGAACTGTCGGTTAGCTCAAGGAAGCCGATTCGCTCATACTCAAGGGCGGCGCGGCTCCAATCGCCGGTGAAGTAAAGATAGTCGGCGAAGTCAATGGGTGCCTGGGCAAAGAGAAGGGATACGAGCAGGCTAATCACCCTCCACCTCCTCGGTTATAACTACAGATGAGGTATCTGCTTTCTTCTTTTGCCTTTTTAGTCTGGCAGGAAGGTAATGGTTTGAGGGCGGGTCGGATAACCTTTCTGACCTCAACTCCGCATAGTATGTATGAAGATGCCGCCAAGCCCCGGGGTTGCAGCGCTCGAGCCGATCAAAGGTCATGAGCGTCCCCCAGAGTGGGCCGTAGAGTCGATAAGACTGCCTGCTGAAAGCAGAACACGTGGGCGAGAAGTTGCATATATGCCCGCCCTGAAGTGGTGAGATGAGTTTCTGATACACATGCAGGGCAAGATCGGCCCCAACCGAAAGAGGGTTGGCAGGACGGGCGGCAAGCGGCATGCATCCACCGAGCAACACAAGGATAAAAAAGACGAGTCTCATCCCTGCATCCTAAAGATAAATCATGAGGTGTCAAGTGCGGCCTTTAGCCATGATCTGGATTCAGGGTAGTAACTTCTCCAAAGTCCATAGCCTCATTCAGGCTGTGTTGCACCCGTCCAGCATCGTCTTTGCCGGGTCAGCAGGCATGCCCCGGCATGTCGGGACGAAGGCTGCATACGCAACGCCCCCTCTGCAACTCGAAAGAAGCTAAGTGGCCGCCTCTGTTCTTCGCTCTAGCTCGTGATAGTTCCTACTTGATGCGTATCATCTTCTCGGCTGCGTGGATGCCGGCGGCTGAGAGGCGACAGAAGTAGAGTCCGGCGGGAGCGATGTTACCCTGATCGTCGGTGCCGTCCCAACGAACGGTGTAGGAACCGGCTGGCTTTTGCTCATCAACCAGGGTGATAAACCGCTCGCCGGCGACCGAATAGACGCTCAGATTAACCTTGGAAGCCTGGGGCAACTGGTAGCGAATCTCGAAGAGGCCTGAAGGAGCAGAAGTTACCTCAAGCAGCTTCACAGGCTCAAGCGATCCGTGGCCCTCGATAACCCCTACTATGGTATCTTGAATCTCATGAACCTCTGTCTCCTCGGCCACAAGCCACTCGCCTTCGTAGAGATAGAGATCGAGGTCAAAGAATAAGAAACCCCCTTCTTGCATCTCTACTTGGATGGTCTCAGGCACTACAAGCTTGATAGCGAACGAGTCTTTTGGCGGGACAGTAAAGGGGACTAGGGTAGGACCGACCCATCCCTCCCAATCGAAGAGAGAATCCGGAGGGATGTAGGTGGGGTGTAGTACGTACTGGAAGTTCTTTACCGTTATGGAAAGAAGTGAATCGTCGTTGTAGAACCAGTAGGTAGCGTTGCCTTCAGGATCGGTATACCCCACGGCGAATCCATGGTCAGGCACATCCGCATCTGCGGAATCTTGCCCCTGTTCAAAGGTCCAGCGGAAGTTCTCAAACCGGACCGTGTTCCATTTATTAAGGGTAAACTTCGCAGTGATCGTCACCCAGGTGCAGTGAGGTATCACCGCTCCAGAACATTCGACGTCTATTGCATGGGTCTTGCCGTCGCCCTTTCCATGATCCCAGGGGGTTTCATTCTGGTCAGGGAAGCCGTCCTGAGTGATCGTCCAGTCTTCGATCCAGACCCAGCCCTCCTTCTGATAGACGGTAAAGTGCAGATCGGTCGCCTCTCTTTGGGTATTGTTGTGTATCTTTACGGCGGCACTCGCCGTGACCGATGCATACACGCCTGTTACCACTATAAGCACAGCCAGCACTACAAAGAGACCTTTACGTCTCATTATTCCTCCTTGGCCGTAATCGGCCGATTGGTTTTTAGCCGGGTTTTGTTCGCTGTTGCGCCTCCTCCTGCCACGGGCAGATTTCAGGTTTCCCCCGCGGGGATTAGCCAACCGCAGAGCCTCCTTCGACCTCTCAGCCATGATACCCAGAATATATCCAATTTGTGAGTTTTGTCAAATCCCTATAGTGCATTGTCACACCTCGGTCGAGTGTCGGGCAGCTACCGGCCCACACCCATCCCTCATCGCGAGGAGCGAGGAAGAGCTTGCGGGCTATTCCACACCCTCGCAGGGAAGGAGGTAGGGACGGCTCCCTTGCCACGTGGAAGCAGGAGAAGGGAACCGTCCTCGTAGTTCAGGCTACTTGAGGCGTATCATCTTCTCGACTGCCTGGATTCCGTCGGCCTCCAACCGGCAGATGTAGGCTCCGGCAGATACCCGCTTGCCTTGCGCGTCGGTACCGTCCCAGTGAACGGTGTAGGTTCCGGCAGGTTTGTACTCGTTGACCAAAGTGGTAACCTTGCGGCCGTCGGCGGAGTAAACACTGAGCTCCACAAGGGCGTTTTGAGGCAAGGTGTATCTGATCTGGGTCGTTCCATCGGACGGATTAAGATGGGCTTGTAAGGTGGCAACGGTCTTCGCGGGTTCGGCCTCCTCTGTACCGGTTATAACGGCGGAGGCGTAATGCAGAACCAGTTGCTCGTAAGCGGGAGAAGTCCTTACCGTAACCAAGTTATAACCCTCAGCTGGGTTGATGAGGTAATCCGTGTTCTCTTCTAACTCTATCCCGTCCGGATATGCATACAGGTGCTCCACGGTGTAGACGTCGGAGATAACGAAGCACCCCCACCACTCAAAAGCCAGTTCTGTGGCTACATCTACAGCCATGAACTCACCCGGGGCGCGGACCAGATTCGCATAAGAGGAGTTGGCGTAAAAGTTTTCGGCCGCCACGAAGAAGGTATCCGGGATTAGCTCCGCCAGTTTCGGTGGGTAAAGGTCCGACACTATGGAGTGCACGGTATCCGGAACGAATAAAGGATACTCCAGCGGAACGAAATCGGCAGGCATACCCTCTATCCCCAGAATGTAGTGAGTTTCGGGCGGAATCTTCCACTGCGGATAGAAATCCTCCGGAACGAAATCCTGTCCATCTAGGTTACGAAGTGTCAACAGATACTCCTTAATCACCCTGGCGTACTTGTGGTTCGCTCTTCTAATCCCAAGGCCTTTCATATCCTCAGGGACTTTTGAGAACGCGATTCTTACCCTGTCTCTTGGAGAAGGGATATGTACCTGGAGAACTGCGGTTGTATTGACGTTTAAATCCACGATGGGACCTTCATACCTAAACCAGTCATGTAGGTTTACGCACCAAAAGTAGGCGACGATATGGCTGTTGTGCTCGAACTCTCTGGAGTTATAGATATGGGGGATAGGATTGGGGGAATTCAGAACCTCGGCCTCGCTGAAATCGGTAGCTGCGTATACCCAGGTATCAGTAAACGCGTATCTCCCGGTTGGGTCGGTTTCTACCGTGTAAATCAATGTATTGTCTTCTTCGGAATAACTCCATACGAGGTTGACTGTGATTCCGACCTCTTTGCCAACCAGATACGGCCTGACCCGGGCAAGCACCGTGTTGGGATCAACTGCATAGATCTCCAGTTCCAGGGTCTCACCCGAAGCGAGAGTGAGAGGGATCTCAAACATGTTGGAGTGCGAAGCAACATGATACACAGCAGTAAAGGTGAACTCATCCGGCACTACGGCCGAGATGTCGGTTACGTTCTCGAAAACCTGCACCTCTTCGCCGTCCGAGATTATGGCCTCATCAAAGGTGAATGGGGCTCCTTCTTCCGAATCCATGAAGTGGACCGTAAGGTAGCCGTTGGCAAAGGCATTCGCTGCAAAAAACAGCATCGCCACCACTGCCACTTTTGTTATCCTGGACATAAAGCTTCCTCCTTGACCTTTTACGGTCATTGGTTTTGGGTTTGTTAACTGGCGCCTTTGAGGCTGTGATTTTGTGTTCCGCTGCCTCCTTTCTTAATGCTTATATCGAGGGAACGGCTCCCTTGCCTACCGTGAGAAAGAGGTAAGCCGTTCCCTCACTTGGTCTAGCTCGTGATAGTTCCTACTTGAGGCGAATCATCTTCTCTGTAGCTTCGATACCATCGGCAGAAAGGCGGCAGAAGTAGAGACCGGCTGAAGCATCGCTCTCCCAGCGCACAGTGTGGCCGCCGGCAGACTGCTCCTCGTTAACCAGGGTGGCAACCAATTCACCGGTTACCGTGTACACGCTCAGGTTTGCGTGGGTTGCCTTGGGTAGATAGTAGTGGATGCTCGAATACCCAGGATGTACGCTCACGTTCAGGAACTTGACCTCGTCAAGCAGGCCGTATTCTTCTATGTTCAAGGGTTCTGCGCCAAACTGATCCTCGTGGACACCGACCGAGCTTCCCACGAATTCATCGGCCCACAAGCCATCGCCCGGCCTGAAGATATCCCAGGCCATGAAAAGAAATGCGCCCGGCTCCATATCTTTCAGAGGGATAGCATAGGAAGCGGAGGGCAGAACTGCAAACGGGTCTACCTTATCGGTCCATCCGGTGAAATTATCAAGCTGGGAGGGAGCAAGGAACCCAGACTGGTTGAGGGCTAAACGGAAGCTGCGAATCATCAGGACCTCATCGCTCTGGTTGCGGAACCACACGGTCGAGCGACCCGTAGGAGAGATGTTGTCTACCGAGAACCCCTGGCCAGGGAAATCGAACTTGGTCTCCTCGTTGAGCTTATCTCCGTTCAACGTCCAGTAGATGCTGTCTATGATGACGGCGTTTAACTGATCGAGCCAAAGCGTGACATCGATGGTTATCCAGGTGCAATAAGGAATAATACCGGCAAACGTTACGTCAAAACGCAGCCAGTGGAGTTTGCCTTGGGGGTTGTAAACGCTGTCCACAGTGTAGCTATAGGGGGGAGAACCTAAGATCTTCATCTGCCAATCAAGGATACCCACCCATGGCTCGAAGGGGTAAACCACGAAATGAATGTCGTTGGCCGCCTCCCAGCACTGGTGTACTTTAATGGACTGGGCGACCTCGACAGTATCCTCGAGTTGAGCATAGACTGCTCCGGTCAGCACTAACGCTGCCAGTAAGGCTACTAGGCCTTTTTTCATCGTATTCCTCCTTGACCTTTTACGGTCATTGGTTTCGGGTTTAGATCAGCCTTCCCGACTCCCTGGTCTTTTTTCTATGCGTCCTCCTTTCTACCGCTACGCGGAGGGTTTGGGGTTTTTAAGTTTCCCTAGTGGAAAGCCGAGCCTTTTCAGGGGGAGCTTTCTGCACCGGGGGGCTATCTGATTCTAATTATAGTAAATAAATTGTATTTGTCAAGTATGCTTAAGTGAAATTGCACCATATTGAGTTACTGCCCAGGTGAACGTAGCGACCATAAATCCAGAACCAAAGACCCATCCTTGCTTGACAAATCAGCTCAGCCGGATAAGCTCTCCAAAATTGAACCCCTGCGAAAGGAGCGCTATGGCTGTTTTATTCACCGGTAAGAACTTGACCGTTGAACACATCGAGCGCATCGCGCGCGAGGGTGAAAAGGTTGAAGTCGCGCCCGAGGCATGGGAACGTGTCAAACGCTGCCGCGCCATGTGCGAGGAGAAGATTGCTGCCCGCGAGATAATGTATGGGGTCACCACAGGCATAGGCGAGTTCAGTGAGGTCGTCTTGACCCCTGAGCAGACCCAGCAATACCAGAGATATCTGATCTATTCACACGCGGCAGGGATCGGCGAGCCTTTACCCGAGGACGTGGTGCGCGCATCCATCGCCACCCGCATCAACGTATTGTGCAACGGCCTCTCAGGCTGCAGAGCGGTGATCGTTGAGACGTTGGTTGCCATGCTCAATCGGGGCGTGCATCCGGTGATGTGCAAGCGCGGCTCGGTTGGCGCCTCGGGCGACCTATCACCAATGGCTCAGATGGCCCTGGTTCTGATGGGTGAGGGCGAGGCTTTCTACAAAGGTGAGAGACTTCCGGGAGCCGAAGCGATGAAGCGCGCAGGCATACCGATTATTCAATACGAGGCCCGCGACGGCCTGGCGACCATCAACGGCTCAAACGTGATCAACGGCTACGGCTGCCTTATGATCCCGGAGACCATGCGCTGGCTGAAGATGCACGATGTGGCCGCGGCCATGACCATGGAGGCATTAAACATCAACACCAGTTGCCTGGATGAGCGGCTTCACAAGGCCAGAGGTTATCCCGGAGCCGTCACCTGTGCTGCCAATATCCGCAGGATCATGGAAGGTTCAAAGCTTCTCCAGCGCCCGGGCAAGCGGGTGCAGGACGCCTACAGCCTGCGTTCCACCCCGCAGGTGGCCGGTGCGGCGCGTGATTCGTGGCGCTTCGCACGCGAGATGACCGAGATCGAGCTCAACGGCGTTGGGGACAATCCCTTGTTCTTCCCGGACGACAAGGAGGTCGTGACCGGTGCAAACTTCCAGGGCACGCCCATCGCCTTCGGCCTGGAGGCGTTGGGATTGGCCATCTCCACGGTCTCGGTGCTTTCCGAGCGCCGCCTGAATCGTCTGATGAACCCGGCACTCTCACAAGGACTGCCCGGATTCCTGACCAAGGGCGGCGGCATGTTCTCAGGGCTGATGCTCTCCCAGTACACCGCGTGTCAGCTGGTGAACGAGCAGCGGGTGCTTTCACATCCCGCGGCCAACGGCTCCATCCCAGCCGCTGCAGACCAGGAGGATTTCGTATCCATGGGCATGACTACCGCCATCAAGACCCGCCAGATTCTGGATAACGCCTACGGTGTTCTGGGCATAGAGTTCATCGCCGCGGCGCAGGCGTTCGACTTCCGCGACGCCGAGCCATCTCCTGCTTCCAAGGCGGCATATGACGTTGTCCGAAAGTATGTGGATCATCTGGATGAGGACCGGCCGCTTTATGATGACAACACCAGGATGGCCGAGGTTGTCCGCTCCGCCGAGATCCTCGAGGCGGTGGAGAAGGTTACTGGACCACTGGACTAACTAAATCCGCAGATTACACAGATTTCGCAGATTAAAATAGGCCGCCCACGGCGGCCTTTCAATTTGCACTTTGCATTTTGATTTTTGACCACAGGGCGACGCTTGCGGAGCAAATACCCCCTTGGGGGTACGGTTTATTCTACCTTGACGATCTTTACTATCGTCCGATCTTCATCCCGTGCAAAGTAGGTGCCGGTGGGTAGGTTGGATATGAAGACCTTGTTATCTTCAATTGCGCCTTCAATCACCCGGCCCGCCGCATCCACAAGCTCGGTGGCACCGGTTACGTTCACATAAGGGCCTTTGCTTATCAGGCTCGGCGTGTTAACACTTGGCTCAGCATCGCTGGTGGGCTGCTCCGCAATAGCAGTTGCCGTATCCGGCAAAAAGATAAGAGCCTGCAGGTAAGCGTTGTAACAAGTAGCACTGATGCCAGCCTGGAAATTAGTTATTTGGAAATGAACATTGTGTTCTCCTGCTTCAAGCGGATAAGTATAAGCAATATGGACAGATCTCGTTGTATTTCCGCGTCCGATTGATGCAGGGAATAGATTAGTGCCGTCTAATTGTAGCAACGCTTTTGCCACCAGGACTAAACCTCCTGCCGTAAACAACACGTAGCACGAAGTATCCACAGAGAATGAGAGCTCAACTACAGTGACCGTATCAATTACATCCCCAGGGATCGTAATCAGCTTTTCGTTGTACGCCTCGATCAGCACAGGTGCTGCGACAAGAGAACTTGTCGCAAGCAGCACAAGCGCCGCCAATAAAAGCTTCTTCATAATATTTCCTCCTTTATACTCCTATTATCGTCTCAAATCCAACTTTGTCAAGTCCTTCTACCATCCAATCTCGCCCAACTCGCCTTTCGACTTCCCATAAACCCTGCCGTTTTTCAAAAACGCCGCATAATCGGCTATCTCAGATTCGTAAAGCTCTCTATCAAGATGCCTTATCTCATCAAAACCATCATTTTCTACGCCACTAAAGAAAACCAAACTGCTAACCCCAGGCATAGTTGATTGCATTGAAGCACTGAGAGGTTCGTCAGGCACTATGCTCAACTCCAGCCTTCCACCAAGATAGACTTTCATCGTAAGCCAGTATTCGTAAGCACCTTCATAAGAGGGAGGCCCTCCTGTTGGGTTCCATCCTCCAACCATCAGGGTATTGATCTGGATAAGATACCATGTTTCGGGCTGCAAGGGAGTTGAGCCTTGCGCGGATTCCTGGCCAAAGACGGTCCCTTCAAGCACGCCGCTATCGTTAATTCCTAAAGAAAACGCATCTTGAGCGTAGGAGAAAAGGGGGTGCGGATTTCCTGGATCGGCACAATACCACAAGAACTGGAAGCTGCGGTAACCTATAGGCTCAGCGCCTATAAGCTGCAAGGATTCGGACTCCGTAAGAACCATCAGTGCCGGGCGGTTGAAGAACCCGGAGTCGTAAAACCTCCAGCCCGTTGGCAACGTCGCCTGCTGGCCCGAGACCCCGGGGAAGCTCTTGATGGTTGAGCTTCTCTCATTACACGGGAAGTAGAAGAACAATCCGGGCATGCCTGCGGCGGGTTCACCGTTGAAGCAGTCGGAATATCCGCCGCCTGCAAGCTTCCAATGAAGAACCTCAACAAACTTCTTGTCGGTGGGCAGAACAAGTGTGCCGTTCTCGTCTGTATTTAGCGAACCCAGGTATGCCCCGGAGATCTGATCCCACACCTCAACGTTGATGTTCGCCAGCCGTTTGCCTCGCAGCCTGTCGTGGAGGTCTTCCACAGAGTTTGCCATACCTCTCAGCGCCGGCTCAAGCTGGGTGTGGTCGTAGACGCGCTCGAACCGGTCGTCGGTTATCTTCACCTGCTTGCCCCGCTTGAAGGCCTTGATCTTCTTTTTCGCATCCACCAGTCCTCGAAGCGGACCGCCTTCGTAAAGACCTGATATGTCGCGCAGGCGAACTATCTGCTTGCCCGGATAGTTGATGTCAAGGTCAATGGTTCCTACGCGGATGACCTCAACGGCACGAGTGCTTATCAGCATTTACTCTCCTTTGCAGTTCAGGGGCGAGGCATACCCTATGAGTGCATAAAGCACTCAAGGGGTACGCTGAGCCTCGCCCCATTCCCATTATTCTTGGCCCAACTTTTCCAGCTCGGCCTCGGAATCCTCGCAGTACTCCACGGTATAGCGCAAATCGAAGCTCTGATCGTTCGTAGCATGAATGTTTTTAATCGTGATCATAACACCCGGATCGGTGATGCGGTAGTCTGAGATTGGCTGTTCAACCCAGCCTTTTGGGGCGATCTCAGTTGCAATGCCGCCTGTTCCGATAAGTATCTTGCGTCCAAGGGTATAGGTCTGGTTTGAGCCGTGTACGTAGACCTCAAAATCCTTCTGGGGTAGGGCAGGTTCGGTTGTCGGATTGAAGAGCGCGATAGACTTCGGCCAGATGGGGTTAGGAATCTTCTGCTGATCCACTAATGCAGTCCCTTCGGAGACTATAGTGTCTTCCTCGATCGGATTGGTGAAGATTTTTCGGTTGCGTCGAAGCCCCACGCCGCCAGCCACTATGTAGGTGTCTTCGGGTTCCAGAATCTTGTTCCCGGTCGTACAGCGCATCACCATGCGGGTGCGGATCGCCCGGCATTTGACCCTGACCTTACGCCCCGGGGGAGCGTCTATCTTGAACTTGCGTTCCTTAACCCGGATGGTTGGATGCTCGGAGTTGGTAAACTCCGGTGCAGGGGGATCGGGGTTGGCTTCGGTACCGTAGGTGTAGCAGAGCTCGTAAGCTTCGGGGTCCTCGCCGGTATCCTTGGCCGGGATGGTGATCTCCACCCCGCCGTCAACCGGGATCACGTTGAGATTAGGACTTGCCGGATACCAACACACCACGAGATCTGATCCTACGATGAAGTCCTTGGTCGCCCAGTTGGTGTAGTTGTCGCTGGAGACAACGGACGCGACCTTGAGCTTGTACTTGCCGCCAAGGTTGAGGCCATCGAACCGCACCACCGGCGCGACAGGAGAAGCGATACGGTTGTACTGGAGCACGGTCTTGGGGCGGGTGAAGTCCAAGTCGGTATCAGTCTTGAACGGGAGAGCCTGCTCCTGGTAGCGTTCGGCATAGGGACAGACGTAGAAGGTGTGCGAATCCGCGTCCTTCAGGTCTTCTTCGCAGGTAACCCAGTTGGTTCCCTCAGTATACCCGGAGTCGGTGATTTTGGAATGCCAGCTCTCGTCACCGCGTACCAAGTAATAATAGCCGGGGCCAGACGGGTCGTCATCAGGGCCGGTAATCCAGAGCTTGTCGGCCCATTCGGCCCCGGATTTTACACTCGAAAAGTTGCATTTCTTAGGGTTACTTCCATCCTGCTGCCCTTGGCCCCAGTCGCCGATCCATACCAAAACGTCAGCAAGAGGGGTGCCCGATTTCAGGTTCACTCGCTCAAGGGTAAGCACATTTGTCACGGCAGGAACCCGGCCAAGCTCCTCGGGCATGACGGTTTCGATGCCTTCCCAGGAGGTGGTGCCTCGATTTCCATGAAGAATGATGGGCATGGGTACCTTTTTGGCCACACCCTTGCCCTTGGGATAGTCGGGCAGTTCGGGCTTCGAGCCTGGTGGCGGCGGTTTGGCTCCGGTGCCGGTCCCTTCCTCCTCAGCCACCTCGGGGATCGAGGAGTGAGGAATAAGCTTACAGGTTCGCACCAGGCGGTTAGGCCAGACATCGTCAAGGACGGTGATCGGCCCGGTGCCGGTCTGCTTGCAATTGGCTAAAACGATGTCGTTTATCCCGGGCGCGGAAGTGGAGACGGAGATGAGGAAGAAATCTTTTTTGCGAGTCTGGTATTCGGTACCGGTGCGATGGGCGTTGCGTGGGGTGTCGTAGTCGTCCTGGTGTGAAAGGATGATGTAGTTATTGCCGCCCGAGGTGTCTTCAAGCTCTGCCTCCCGGTTCTGGGCGGATTCTAAGGTGATGCGGTGCCCATTCAAATCGTAAGCCCAGCCAGTGGAAACCTCTACCTTGTGATCGCTTTCACTTTTTGAGGTAACGACGAGGCCGTTACCGATGCAGGGCAGACAGCCGAAGTCCTTTGCTATCTGCAGCAGATCCTCATCCTGGCCGCCCTGATCTACCTGGAAGTCGGTCACGAATAATCTGTCGTCTTTTACGCTCGGGTCATCCCGATTAAACCTGGTAGACATCTATACCTCCTTTCGGGGTCCCTGCAAAAGCGCGCTTGCCCCCCGGTCGGGTGCAGCGATTTCATGGGGTGAAGCAACGTTGACATCGTTGCGGTTAAAACGTGAACTCATACAAATCCTCCTTTTCGTGGTGGTTGCATCCTTCCTTTCGCCTTCGGCGAGGATTGTGACCCGACAGGGTAAAAGATCGGGATAAATTTGGGTTCCCCGCGATGAAACTACATTAGGTGGGGAACTTGACATGCCTACTTTTTTTACTAAGATTTTATTATCTGGAGTTGAAGAATTAGGAATAAGCCAACTAAACAGGAGTGTTATAATGGCGAGACCAAGATCAGGGGAGCCAAGAAATAAGCTCCTTGCAATCCGGGTTACAGACGAGCTGTGGAACACACTCGACCGGACATGGCACGCGATCTGCGCCAAGGGAGAGCGAATCACAAAGGAAGAGTTCCTCTCTCGTCTCTTAAAAACCGGTCTTGAAAAGCACAAAGAAGAGGGTGGAGTCCTAGGATAAGGGCGTAAAGCAGTCTCCTTTAGATTCTTATTCAGTATGGGAGGGGTATATTCGTATGTGGGTGTGGGTGGGATGAGGGAGACGTGATTCCGCAATATCTTTAGAGCAAGTATGAAGTGGAAACACGTATATGGTTTCTGTATTCGCATCCCTATCCCACCAGCCTCACCAGATCATAGTACCCGCCCACATTCTCGGTGACTATAAGGCACCGAGCCGGAGCGAACTTTGTTAGCACTACCGCGCTTGCGATATCCTCCAACTTCTCGAAGGAGATATAATCGGCAAGAATCTGCACACCTTCCCCCGGAGGGCTGTTGAAGTCAAGGACATAGGCACCCGTGTCGTAATTGATGGTCCCTGAACCTTCTTTATCACCGTTAAGGTTCCCGTTCCCATCGTCGGTAAAAATTTCCACTCCATCCGTGATGAAAAGTGAATTTTTCTTAACCGGGGGGTGATCCAGATTACCTTCGAAGTGCGTTTGGCCCTCGATTGCAGTATCTATAACCTCATCATCGATATAGATCGCCGTCCCAGCAAGCACAACCAAAAAATCCACCAGATCGTCCCAGTTGCACCAGGTGACATGCTCCGAGCCTACATTCTCCCACCACTCCAGGGGCCAGTCCGGGGCTAGGGTATGGATCTCGACGATATCCGGCCTATTGACCCCGGTGATTCCCTCGACCGCATCCTTGATGGCATCGGCTGTCAGGCAAGCGGTAAAGTCGCGCAGCTCGGTCAACAGCCTGGTGCGGTAGTCGGGATCCGTCTCACCTGAATTGCGGGGTAAGTCAAGCGTCTCGCCCCACTTGTCAAGGTCATCGCCCCACGCCTGCGTGATGAACCGCGCCTCGTAAGTCCTGTTGAGACCGTAGGAGACGAACTCGGTAAAGTAGGTGCAGTCGGCGTAGACCTTCTCGGTGGCTTTAGGAGCCAGATTGAAGGTAACGTCGAAATCGCCGTCGTTGTAGTCTATAGTGCCGCTGATGCCGTCTTTGTCAGAAGTCAGGGTGCCGTCGCCATTGTCAGTTAAGGTCTCGGTCGTGTCGTCGGTGACAACCGCATGGATCACAAGCGAGCCGGGCTTGATGCCGGGGTGTACCAGAGTGCCCCTGAATCTCTTCTGGGTCCCGTCGCCCGTGCCTATCTGCTCATCTTCGATAGTCGTCTCCCGCTGGCTGAGCTCGGTGCGGATGGTCTCCAAAAGCTTGCGCAGAGGCGATGACTCCTTTAAGTCGCGGAAGGTCTTGCGATTGGTTAGGACATCGAATGTGTAGCGAAATCTACCCATAAGACACACTCCTTTCTGGAGTCCGCTCCTTCTCGGGGTCCCCGCAAAGGAGCGGAGCTCTTTTGTGGGGTGATCAAGGTCTTGCGATTCGTGAGGATGTTGAAATTGAAGCGGAATCTGGACATGCTACCTCCAAATCCACCTCCCCCTCGATGGGGGAGGGTTGGGGTGGGGGTGATCCCCCTCACCTTTGTCCCCTCCCACCAGGGGAGGGGAAAGCAACACTGAAAAGTGGGTCTTCATGCGGCCTCCACCGATTTAACCAGCACAACCGCTCTATCCTCCTTTTCGCCTGCGGCGAAAAGATCGGAGGAATAAAACATACACATGGTTACGCCTCTACTGATTTAACCAAGACTTCAGCGCCAACAACATTTTGTTCGTCGTCGTCAAAGAAGTTCTGGATCTCGGTTATGTGATCCTCGTAGACCGGGCCGCCGTTGTATGAAACGACGATATCCACCGTGTTCGGGCCCCGCTGGCGCATGTAGACCGTCGCGTCGGTCACGTAGCCTTTGTACTCTGAAAGCACCACGCTGCGGTACCAGGCCTTTGTTCCCTTGCCTTTCTGGCGGTAGAGGGCCAAAACCGTCTCGCGTGCGGTCTCGGTCGCTATGTCTTCCGACCAGTCCAGGCCCCATAACTCGTAGTAACGCCGCAGGGTCGTGCGATCCGCATACTGCGCCCAGAGATCGAGGTATAAGATCTTAAGCCTATCCCACAGCAGGCTGATCGCCGCCGCGACCACCGCCAGTATGGAACGCACCACGCCTCGTGTGCGCCAGTTGGTGATCTGTGGGGCCTCGTTGGCAAGCTGGTCCTTCATGTCGTTGAAGACCTCATTCGCTGATTTGAAGTGCAAACTCATTGCAACCTCCCTTAGATAGTGCCGCGCATGTATAACAGGCCGTTCGAGCGAAGCGAGTTACGGCCTGTTATGTCGTTGAAAACCTCATTCGCTGATTTGAAGTGAAGATTCATCTAATCCTCCTTTAGGTTTTATCCACAGATTACGCAGATTGCACAGATTGGGGTATGATCCGCGGACGGTTTGGGGATGTATTGGGGAGATAGCTGCCAACCCTCTCATCTCATACCCCCATTGCAAAGACTGCGATTGAACTTTCCAGATTCCTCTTTTACTCCTCCCCCTTGATTGGGGAGGGTAGGGAGGGGGTGAGAGTTATCACCCTCCCCTTTATCCCCTCCCGTCAAGGGAGGGGAAGTCATACGGTACCACCTCATTCCTTACCTCCGGATGACAAGCGATATCTCGCGCGGGCGAATCCTGGATTTTGGAAAAACCCCGCAGATAAAGCCGTCCTCGGTCAACCGGATGTTATAACGACCCTCAAGAAGCCTGTCCTCGCGCTGCAGCGGCTCTCTTATGGCGTTGTATAGACCGGCAACAACGATCCCGGCCATCGGCATGTTAACAAACTCAGGCAGACGCGAGCCAACCGTATAGGCAAGCGCCCAGTCGTAGTACTGACACCAGAGCTCGTTCAATAAATCCTGCTTGAGGCAGTCCTCGCCTTCGCAGAGCGCAAAGTCGCCGTCTTCTATGAAAACATCGAGTATTCTTCCATCATCGTAATCGAGTTCCAGTTTTATATCTCTACCAAGATCAACCACTTAGGAACTCCTTTCCTGATTTCTCCTCCCCCTTGACCGGGGAGGGGTGGGGGTGAGAGCGGTTCTCACCCTCCCCTTTATCCCACTCCACCAGGGAGGGGGATGATTCAATCCGTGAAATCTGCGTTCCGAAAGGGAACCCTGCTGGAGTTGCAATCTGCGGATCACTTCCACTCCTAGTCTGTAAATACCGTTTTAGATAACAGGCCAGTGGGCGGTGGCACCGGAGGCCCGCTGGGATAACCTGGGGAGACACAGTTGTGGGTGTGAGAGGTAAGCCAGCTTATCAGCAAGTCGCCCAACGCAACCGGATGGGGGGCAGTCTTACCCAGTTTAATAAGAGGACACTTCACCTGTTTGGAGATCGCTATCTCCTCGGTCACGGTCTTTTTGACCTTTACCTCCACCGCACCTGCGGTCTGCACGAAGATGTTGTCGTCGGCGTCTATCTCTATCCACAGGTTATCACCCTTTTTAAGGATCATGCGTTCCCAGCGCTGGCACGCCTCGATTGTAGGCCTGCCGTCCACCCAGGTAACCAGAACCTCGGTGTCCTTCTCAGGAACCAGGATGAACCCCAGGTCCTTGTCGCCCTCCCTGTTGAGAACCCGCAACGGCATGGGAACGTGCTGCAGAAGCGTCTCGGACTCCTTCTCAGGCTGCACGTCACACCAGAATCCTGGGATGCGGTCAGCGAGCGCCCAGCCAGAAGGGGTGGTCTGCTGGACAGCCTCCACCGTGCCGATGATGGCGTCATCCAGGCCTTTGTCCGAGAGTTCCTGGAACAGCTTTCTTACGTCACTCATTAGACCCCCTGATATAAAACGAGCATACCGTACTCATAAAACCTCCAACATAAAGCGACCGCGTCGCAACTCATTTTGTCTCCTTGACGTATGCACTCATTACTTCCTCTCACAACTCATCCGGCGGCTTGCGGACCTCGACGGTCATGCGAAAACCGCCTGAAGGCGAGTAGTTGAAACTGACCGATTTTGCTTCGTAGTAGTGGTTAATCTCTCCGGGATGCTCAGCTGATTCAAGTTTAAAGATGTGGGAGTGTCGCAGCCCGGGGTTGCCAAAGGTAGTAAAACTTCCCGTGTACTGGGTGGAGTTAAGCATAGCGAGCCTCTCCTCGGCGCGGCGCTTGGCCTCCGCCTCGTTTTCCGCCTTGCTGGATTTGAAATCGTAGTGCGCGGTAAAGCTCACTTCCTGTTCCTCGCATTCCTCATCTTTAGGCACCTCTGCCGTTCCTTCAACTGACTTCGAGGAGTACTTTGTATCAACCAGATTGCATATAACACGCCGGTAGGGTTTCTGGCTCTGATACTTGAGGTCGCTGGCGGAGATGATATTACCCCAGGATGCAGCAGACATGCTTCCTTCCTCAAAGTTGGATTTTTCTCGACCAGAACCTATGCGATAGAGCAGTCGGGATGATTCTGCTCCTGCATCCTTGGGAAGATATTTCCTGTTTTTCTGGTAAGGAAATGGAGGTCCAAAGTAAACCTTATCGGTGCCGGGAAGACAGAAGTGTATCCACTCCGTATTCTGGGAGAGCCTGGCCATTGCCTGGGCCACCGTTTGTTTCTTTAACTCAAGATTGCTGGTTCGACAGTCCCCTTCTTTCTCGGGGGTAGGTATGTATGCATCCAGACCCGCATGGGAAAGCACGTCCTTTGCTATATCACTGTACCACATAGGGTTACTATCGGTCCCATAGGTCTTCTTTACGTAATTGTGCTTGGCCTTGCGGAAAGCATCCTCTGCCTTAATCACCAGCGGCAACTCGGGCGAGACCCATGACACATAGCCGTAGAAAACCGTCACCAGTTCAGCCTTCTCGCCTATGTATCCAAATTTTATCACTAGCTTATCTTTGGGGGTTATGAGTTCCACTTCCTCGCACTCATCGTTCTTGATCATGGGTTTCTTGGAGGTGGGAATGTGCACCTCGGCGCTGTCGCATGGCTTCTCCGAAGACTGGTTTACCGTAATCTGGGATATGGCTTTTACATCGTATGTCCCTACGTCTTTGCCGTCTTTATCGACGTTTGTAATCGTCACCTGGAAAGCAGGCCGAAGTACCGCCATCACTGCCCCCTGTAGAATATCTCTCGCCAGCGCTGAGCCCTGCGCATATTAGGTTTGCTCGCACGTGCAAAGTAACTCACACTGTCGCCGGCTATGGGTACGTGATCTGTATCCCAGCGATTGTATTCGTAAAGATCGAAACACAGAGTGGGGTCATGATAACGATCGACAACCATAAGAACCACAGGATCAAAGGATGGATCGGCCGCGGTCTGAGCAATAAACCCCGCCACCTTGCAAGTCTCCTCCCGGACATCGAGATACGGGATAAAAATCTCTAAACCCGGAGAGGTCGTTTCCGGATCGTCGCCGAGCGTGTTAAGATTGGCATGATAGATCACCCACCAAAGCGACGCATCCCCGTAGTAAAGCTCGGCAAGAAGCCAGATATCCTCTACCTGGTTGAGAGAGTGGAAAAACCCGCGATCGGAATCATACTCCATAATTAACCTCCTGGTGTTGTATTGCTTTCGTCAGGGAACAGATCGGCATCCTCGTCCATCTCGGCCACCGCGGTGAGTGTGACCTGGTAACGATGGTTCTTGACAGGATTCACCGCAATGGTTTGAAGCACGACCTTACTGATTCCAAGGTCAGAAAGCAGAGAAGTTCTTGGATCCAACAAGGACTCCTGTCCGCGAAACACCTGGCTGGCGCTCTCCGCCACGTCCTGAACCTTTTCCAAAAATGAACCACCCTTGTCGAAGTGCAGTCCTACGCCTTCGGTTATGGATACCGTGCCCTTATGGCTGCGTACGAGCAGTGCCAGCGCCGAGATTACCTCGTGGGCCTTGACCGCCCCGCCGCCCGAGATCAACGGCCTGCGGTAGTCCCCGGCCTCGAAGCTGATATTCAAGTTATAGCCTGAGAACCCCATGTCTTCCTTGACCGTATCAATTAAGCCGTCAACCTCGGTTATCACTATCTTGCATCTCCCGTTGACGGTGATCTGACAGGGGAAGGGGATTCGGATCTCATTCCCTCCACCTTCAAGAACCAGGTAATCGGTATAGGTGTAGAATGTTCCTGACCGGTGGGTGGTGAAGAAAAGGTCCTGAACCCCGCTTGCTAAATCCAGAACAGACATATGCTACCTCCTAGGCTACTGATTAGAGTACTCCGCAAAAATTTCGCAGAGCATCTCCTCTAAAACTCTTTCATCCAAAGGATGATCGTTTACGCTTTCCACCTCCACAGAAATATTCGGCTGCTGAGATAATTCTGTCCCTCCGACAATCCCACTCAATCTGCCCCCCTGATTTCTCCCAAGCTGAACATCCATATTAATATCGAAACCAAAGTTGCCGGTGCTGGACGGTTGTAGATAAACCCCGTTGAACAACTTCAAGCCCTGCCTGTAGTCTTGCTGATTCAATGAATTCTGAAGATTAAAAAGTGGAGACGGTTCAGGCTCCGGATGCAGGATTTCGCTCAATCTCTCTGCCCTCTCCTGAGTTTCAATCCTATCAACTGCCTCCTGTATCTGTTGGAATTGAGTGTCGTCAAAAAAAGACTCCCAATCTAAGGACACTTCAGGCATTTCAATCTTCTCGTTGGAAATTGAAACCCCAACCCCTTCTAGTGCTCTTAATTCTTCCTGCAATGCAATAATTCTTAATCTCTTCTCCACCTGTTTCGACCCCCATACTTCAATTCCTCCAAGAATCCCATAACCAAGTCCAATCGCGGCTGGACCTGCTATCTTAGGAGCTAAGTTCTGCAATTTTGGTGATAACTGTGATAATCCTTTTTTTGCAAGCCAGTCAGCACATTTCCCCTTGCCTATTCCTCTGGCGACCCACAAAATGTACTCACGTGACCCATAAGTAAGGGATCGTATACCTACGTTATAAATTGAACCGCCTGCAATTGATTTTACATTTGGGTCTTTCCATATTAATGCCCACGGGCGACTCAGTACCCGAGGTTCAAGGTACCCGGCTGGGAAACGCCTTCTAACAATGACCCTCCCAGGATCGGACTCAGGCATCGTTGACGGGTACAAATATGCCAAAGGATTTTCAAATATAGGAACATCGAGTTCTAATAATTCTCCATCCCAGTGAGCTTTTATGTCTCGACCGAAAGCAGCAAGAGAATGATAAATGCCGAATATAGTATCCCACATGTAATACTTATAATCATCAGGAATACCTTCGTTTGTCTCGTTCTCTCGACTAAGGGGTAATGCCCACATTTCCGCTGCGGTAACCCTCGGCAACCTACTACCTACTTGAAAAGTTTTAAGCGGCTCATCCATATCTAAAGGTCCACCTCCTCCCTCTACCTGAAATCTACTAACTTTATTATCGCCTGGATAATAAGTTCCCCGATAAGAATATAAAGGATCGTAATTCTCAGGTGTTGTGATAGCTCGAGTCGATAGATAGCTCAATTCGTCTATAACCAACGCACCAAGATCAACTTCCCCTACACAGGGAGTCGCCTTAATAGCAGCTTCTGTAAAACGCAACCACTCAGGTGTTTTGGCATTGAACGGGAAATCAGTTATAGGGGTCCACCATTCTTCCATTTTTTCATGTAATTCAAGCTCCTCATCTTCAGTGAGCCTCGAGATCTGAAACTCATTTAATTCCCTATAAGGATTAAATTCCTCATTGAACATATTTACACATAAATAATCGTTTTTCCACTTTACATCATATGCACCGGTCGGCCAAATACGTAACTTCTCATGTTTATTTAATTCATGCCAGAACTTATATTCCGACGGAAGCAATGCGGAAAGCTCCGTTTCAATCTCAATGCGCCTCAATTGTTCAGGGGATAGTTCTACTGTCGGTTGTCCATATGAAGATTCTGTCTCGCCCAGGCCAGATTGTTCAGATTTTCCCATCCCTACCCCACTCTACTGTGGCTTTGGAGCCAAGCTAAAACATACTGTTCAAGCTTTTCTTTGCTGATCTCCTCGTGCCTGTTGATTACCATTCTAACAAGCTGTTGCGGCTGTATACGCTGGGATACATCCCCGACAGACTTGCCTGAACTACCGAGAGACCCAAGAGATTGTGGTTCAGCCATCGCGAGCATGTCCGGTATCTGCATGAGCCTTTCTACCAACTTCTCAGCCCTGCTCAGGGACTGGCCCGCCTCTGGGGTCTCTGTGCCTGCAAAACCCTGGCTGCCCGCAATCATGGACTGGCGTGAACCGCCCAGAAGATTGGCAAAATCGAACCCTCCGCCGCCTCCGGAGGGGCCACCTTGAGCCTGCGCACTTACTGGAGTGGAAGGAACAGAGGAAGGTATAGCCGGCCCTCCGGGCATACCAATCGGAGAAACAGTTTCCATAGCAGGCATGGCGGGAGCACTTACTCCTCCTAACCTGGAGAGGCCTATCGAAGGTGCAGGCATCGCGACACCATCCCAACCCAAGCCAGGCAAGCCGACCGATGGAGTACTGGTAACTCCACCGACAACCCCTCCAAGACCGACAGGAGAAGGCAACGCTGAAGGCCCTCCACCCAAACCGGGTAAACTCACAGAAGGAAACGAGGGCAAGCTTGAGCTTGAAGCTCCACCTGCTGGCGAGGCCACAACACCATCCCCACCTGCCGGAGTCGTTGAAGTAAGCTCAGTTTGGGTCTCCTGTTCGGGAAGCGCCCCATACATGGCTAAGTTCAGTAAAGCCGCAGGCCCCCAAACGCCACCTCCAACTGATGTTATGGATGCCACCGCTTGCTGTTCTCCAATGGGAGGCACATAACTCTGAAGGGGGTGTTGTTGATCGTAAATAGATGGGAACCCCCTGTACTCGCCAGATGGTCCCAACTCAGGTGTTATTGGTGACTCTAGCGGTAATTGGTTAGTATTAAGTATTGCCCCGATGTATTTTTCTAGAACGTCCTTACGGTAATCGTAACCCCACCTTTCCCTGCCTGGCATGTCTCCACCTTCGTGCGGTGGGAGTTCAACGAATCTGCCAAGTCGCAGCAATGAATCATTCACCAGCACTGTTGAGGAAAACTTATCTCTCGGGACCAAATCAAGGTAATATTTCCATATCGCCTCTAGTCCCGCATCGGATAGGCCAGCGGCGAGAAATGGCGTACGTCTATTGACAAGATTTTCGTACCCCTCCCATGCTTTGTCCGCAAACACTACGTCTCGCCACAGTGCCCATCCCAAATCCGGTGGGAATTGATCCTGTTCTGTAGCTTTGCGTCTCAGCTCCGCCTCAATAGCTTCCAGGACTTTCTGATAAACAACCTGTATCCATCCCCGTTCCATAACATCAAGAATGGAAATATCTCTTTCCAATACTTCCGGTAAATCTACTTTTAATTGTTCCAACTCTCCAACTGACATAAAAGCAAAAGGACGGGAAGAAGGGGGAGGAATAAATTGAGTGTTCCCCACAAATATATTGCGATTGCCGCTGGCACTTAACCACTTTTGCAGTACCGAAATTGCATAAATACTTCCGGCATAGTATATCTCGCCTCCTGAACCTGAAACTTTGAGATGGCCTGTGTCATCTACACCCCAGATTGTTCCAAGAATCTTGATATAGGTTTTGTGCTCGAGTCCCGTAATTGCATTGTCCAACAATTCGTGGTATGGTTTCTGTGCTTCAACCAGAGCAGCTAAGTCACTAGCACCTGTTATTGTACCGACATCACCACTGGTTGCAGGAATCCTCCTCCGAATAATCCCCCTTCTGAGGCCTTTCTCAAGTAACTCCTCTGCGGCTCGGGAACCTTCAGTGTATACCTTCGAAGGATCAACTTTAATCCCATGTTGTTTAAGAAAATCAACTATGCATGGAACTTCTCTCCCATCGGGAGCAATAGTGGGTCTCGCCAAATATGCATCAACCCACTTCTCATTGTATTTGATCTGCCAATCTGTTGTTCCTCCCCTCTCGTCATACGCAGCTCCCAGTTCGTACTCAGGATTCTCAACTGCCCAACGTATGTAACCCTTTCTGTAGATTTCTTCATAATTGCATTGAATAACCCAATCAAATTGCTCTTCTCGCGCAGCTGGAGAATTATAATCTCCTTGTTCAAGCATCCTTTCTTGTTTCTCAGGAATTTCACCAAATTCTTTACTCCACTCCGTCATAAATTCGTCAACCCTATTGATTTTATCCTCTGATTGATCTCCTGGTGAAGGTAAAGACATACGATCTGGATCTATGACCTCAATGATATTAACGATATCCTCGGCATGCTCCGTCATGAATTTACGAAATGGACCTAGAGGACCAGGATATGGGTTATTATAGTTTTTAACCGCATTTTCGTATCGTCTCTTATATTTTTCAAGCAATGGTGAAGCGTATATTGCAGCTACAAATACTTCCTGAAATGTACTCCTCTCTTCTCCTACCTTCTTCCATTTGGTACCCGCCTCATCCATCTTAACCTGGTATATCCATTTCTCTGCCATTCTCAACCTCCGAGGAGTTTTGCGATAGCGGCGGCGAGGCGCCTGGAGGAGCGTTCCTCGAGCCACAGCGCCTCACCGTATCTTTGCCAGAATTCGCGCTCGTTTTCAGGGACCGAGCCGAAGTAGTGTCTCACCAGAGCCTCCGCCTGCAGCACCACGTTACGGTCTAGTTGCCTGCGGCGGGCTTGGGAAAATTTTCAAGCTTCACCTCCAGGCCGGTGCCGGCCACCCGCATCAGGTTTACCGCGATCTGAGGCACCAGCGCAGGCTTGGCGTCGATGAGTTTCTTGATCGCTTGCTTTTCCAGTGCGCACGTCATAACCAGGTTGCGCGACGCCTCGTATAAAGACTCCGAACCGGTATCGTAGTAGAACTTTATCTCTGCATGCCCCGGCACCCTGAAGCCATAACTCTCTTCACCAACACGGATGGTGATTGGTGCTTCTTCCTGCTTGGTCATCTTTCTCTCCTTTCGCGTTTTATGGGGCGGCCGCGCGGGCCGCCCCAGGTTTTGTTTGTTAAACGATCTTGCCGGCAACTGCGGTGTATTTACGCACGATCTTCTTCGTGCCTTCGTCCAGTGATTCGCTGATGTCGGTGATGTCCACATCCATAATATTGATCACCTTAAGGCCCCACTTCTGCTCGATGAGACCCGAGGAGTCAACCTTCTTGTCGGCGTAGGCTACGGTAATAAGGAAGGGCGCGTAGTCCAAGGCGTCCTTGCCCGCGGCGTGGGCGATGACCTCGAACTCGGCTGAGCTTTCGAGCGTCATGGTGAAGTCGCAGGTGTAGGAGCGGTGGCCGTAGCCGATGCCGTGCGGGGCCGACCCCGCGGCATACTGCAGTTCCTTCTCCTTCTTCGCGGACCAGTTGATTGAGGTGATGCCGGTGAACGTCAGACCGGCGATCTTTATGGTTACGTCGGTCCAGTCGTGGATCTTGCCGTTAATAAGGATGCTATCTGCCATCTCTCACCTCCTTAGCCTTGCTCGACTTTTGTTTTGAGCTGGAAGGTGGCCTCGAGCTTCTTCTTGGTAGGCGTGGGTACTATCTCCACCTTACAGTGCATGATACCGTTGGACCAGATGTTTGCATCAGGACGCAGGGTCAGCACATAGTCCATGATGGGTTTGTCGGTGTCTTCCTCGGTGATCTTCATCGCCTCAAGCGGCCTGGAGAGGTCGGCCTTGTAGGCGGCCAGGTCCTTCTCGGTGATGCCTGGCGAGTTAACGTAGGGCACGTTGGCGATTCCGACCTGGCGCACAGCCTCGTCCACTATCCTGCGGTTGCGGATGCAGAAGTAGTCCGAGGTCGGCGGAGCCATCAGCCAGTCGTCGGTGAATCGGATACCGTATCCTATCCAAAGCCGCAGGGTGGTGAACCGGCCGTCGTTTAGAAGACTCATACGCACCTTGGTCATCACGTCCTTGGGGTCGTGGGAGTAGTCAGCAAGGATATCCTCCTCGGCCGCTGGAGCGGTGGCGAAGGTGACCTTGAACGCGCCGGTTCCGTAGTCAATGGTGCCGGCTTCGTCTCCTGAGGTGGAGTCGTAGAGTTTGCCGTCGCCCCCGTCCACGAAGGTCTGCACGGTGTCGGTGATCTGAACCGTCCAGGGGATGACCGGGTACTCGTCCAGGGTGCCGGAGAACTCCTTCAGGGTACCGTCACCGGTGGCGATGATCTCGCCGGAGATTGCCGCAGGCGGGTGGTAGGGATAGATTGTGACCGCATTGGGGATGTTCATGTAGCGCACCCAGCCGATGGAGTGGTGGAGTTTAGCTCCCGCTGCCAGCCCTGCCAGACAGCCGCCGGCAGGGCGAACCTGGGGCTGAGTCCCGATGCTGGGCTGGACGGTGTCTTCTATCATGGAGCCATAGTTGACCCCTGGGGCGCCGGTGAGAAGCGCGAAACCGGCGTTGACGCAGAGCCGCACGTGACGGTACTCGGCGGACACCGAGTTGAGAAGGTCAATCCACTCGTCTATGGTCTCGCAGCCATCGGCTTCCTCAAGCGAAGGCGCGTCAACTATCACCCAGCAGGGCCGGGTCTCCTGGGTCCACAGGGTTTCGACCTTGGTGGCTATCGCGGTCCAGAACGCCTTGATGTTGGCTTTGTTCTGGGTAACCTTGGGAAGCGCGGCCACGTAGAGGTACTCCACGCCTTGCCCAGTGTTGGGATCGGTCCAGTCCAGCAGGTCTTCAATTGCGTCACCCAGCGAATCGTTGTTTGCGCGTGCCTCGGTAGTTTCCCACCAATACTCGTCCCCGGCAACGAAGCTGTTTTGAGGGGTGGTATCGTCTTCGAGGAACTGAATGTAGGTTCCGTTGCCCAGGTCGATGCTGCATGCGGGCCTTGACGGTGTTCCTGCGTCATGGGTATAGGTGAATTTGGTTTCCGGTCCCCACGAGATCCCGTTGTTGCGGGAGAGCTTGTAGGTGGCTACCTCGACAGGGTTTGCAGGGTCTGTCACTTTCTTTATACCGCCGCCCTTGATTATCTTGATCTTGAACTTGCGAGTGTTGTAAGGATTGGTTACTCCAGAATGCAACATTACCGAAGCTTGGGCCAGCCCGCCTGCGGTGGGGTTGCCGTAGGTCTTGTTGGTGGGCGTGACCGGGGTATCTTGGGTGGGTGAACCGTCCGAGGTAGGCAGGGCGCGGCGGATGCCTATCTGCCAGGCACCGGAAGCGAACGCGTCAAAGATACGCTCGCACATGGAACCCAGCCCGTATTCGGCGACCACGTCATCGGAGTTCCCGGCGAACTTGACGTCGGTGGTCCCCTTCTGGCTTACCCCGACCACCCCGAACAGACCGGCCAAAGATGGGGGCATTACCCCCAGCCCGCCTTCCAGGATCTCAGGATAATAGCCGGGTAAATCTTTCAAAGGCATTTATCACTCCTTGTTGAGAATGTGTTTGCGCACTGCCTGATCGAACTCGTCCTCGGTCAGTTTGGTGTCGTCTTTCCAGCCCATTACTGATTTGAGATACGCAGCCTTGAAAACCTTGGCGTGGGATATCTTTCCGGCCACCCACTGCGCAAGGGGCCTTTTCTTCTTGGGCACTGCTTCCTCCTTAGCCTCTTCTTGAGGCTCTTGGGTTGGTTGTGGGGGTTCCTCAACGCCCACGGAGGATTCAAAACGGGCAAGCATGCCTTTGAACTCCTCCCGGGTAAGAACGGTGTCTTGGCTCACCCCAAACAGCTCGCAAAACGCCGGCAGCTCTTTTTCCGAAAGCTTGTAGCGCCTTGCGAATTCCGCCACGCTGTAGCGATCTTCTTCTGCCATAGCTTTTCCTCCTTTCGTTGTTCTATTCATCCTCTCCCCTCGTTCTTAAGGGATCTCCGGTTCATCGTACTCCATCCTCGTGATCAAGGGCGAGACCTCGGCCATGAACACCTTGCCCTCGTAATGCAGAGACACGGTTATGCGATAGGTGGTCTGTTCTCCGTCGATTTCAGGAGCAACGCTCATGCCCGTCATCTCTTCCGTGACCGTTTCATAATGGCCGTCGTAGAGCTCCGCCGCCAGGGTTTTTCTGTGGAACATGAGCATCAGCTGATCCAGATAGCCGCCGGAGCCGATCACCTCTTCCTCGGTCTGGGCGTATATGTGTGCATTTATGAGCACCTCCGCGTTGCGAATCTGCTGGTTGGTCACCCGGTAGGCCTCGGTCTCCCAGAAGTAGGTGTCGCCCTGGACAACGTTTTCTCCCACCGTGAAGACAAAGGTCGAGCCGTTGCCCACCTCTATCTTACCGTCGGAAGGGATTGAACCGGAGGAGACTACCTCCTCTTCACCCCACTCCGAGCCTGTCCATGGGTTCTTACGAAGCTCGTAGGCACCGCCCGAACCTACCGTACCAGATGAGGTAATCTCCAGCACATAGCGGTTGTTGCCAGAGTGGGTGCCGGTGAGTGAAACCTCCTCGGTTCCGGTCCCTGTATGTACGATGCTGCCATCTCCATTCCTGTAGATGACCTCAGGACCGCCGTAGCCCGTTGCGTTGAGGAGCACGACTCCTCCCACGTGCAACACCGCGGTTGGCCCCTGGCTGAGGGTGGCGACCCTTGGATCGAGCCTCTCGCGACCGATCACCCGCGAACCCTGTGCGAACACCATCGCCTGGAACGGGTTCTGGAGTGCGGTCAGGCCTTCCTCGACTCGATCATAGCACCATGAGACTGCAAGCCCGCGCATAATCGGGCCATAAGGAAGACTCATAAGACACCACACAAGGTCGCTCCGCGCTCTTGCGGGGACCCCGGATGCGATCCGGCTATCTGACCCGAGCGGAAGATGTTCCCTGGATGTATCATCCTGGCAGCCTTACTCGTTGCTTTAGCCGTCCAGCCGCCTCCCCCTTGATGGGGGAGGGTAGGGTGGGGGTGATCCCCCTCTCCTTTATCCCCTCCCACCAGGGGAGGGGAGTTAAAACCCAAGGAATGCAGCTGTGTCAACTCTTGTAGAGAATGAGACATCCCCAAGAAGCCGTAGCGATTTTGACTCTCGCGGCGTTCCATAAGGTCAATCCTCTTTGTTGACCGAGAAGCGCGGTTTCGGAGCCCTGTATCGGATGCGTTCGCGGGCGCGCTCCTCGGCTCCTGCAAGCTCTATCTTGCCCGAGGCAAGGTCGGTAAGGGTGCGGTCGGCAAGCTCGCGCTTGTCCTTGGCGATTCCTTCCTGTTCAACCCGTGCGTAGAGCCGGTAGACGGTCATCTGAAGTGAGGCCTCCTTCACCAGATTTCGGGCACCCTCGGATTGAATTGCGGTAAAATCCAATGGCACGATGTAGCGCTTTGCAAGCTGTGCATCAACGTAGGCCTCGGCCCAGAGTATCGCGGTCTCGATCTTTGTATCGTCTATGACCTTCTCGGTGATCGAGTGTGAGACATCATCGTCGGTGAGTCTAGCCAGAACGTCTGTGGGAACAGCGGCCTTTACTTCGTCTACTGTGAGATATCTCATTTTATCCCCCACGAGAATCTTTCAGCTTCTCGACGAGCCCGCGCTTGACGAACTCCCGCGCGATCTTAGCCGAGAGCAAAGCCTCTTCGCCTGGAAGATACCAGCGTCCACCCATCTTCACCGGTCGCAGGAACTGAACCTTATAGGTACGTACAGCGCGGGACGTTCGAGAAGTCTTGGCAGTCATTATTCAGGTGCGATTACTGACTCGCAGTAAACGATACACTCGGGCCAGTGGGGCACGGGCAGAGGGCGCGACTCGGCAAGAAGCCAGAGCATTGATGGATCGGCCTCGGTCCAGCTCTTTGCAAAGAAGGGCTGGGCCACGGCAACTGCGTTGTCCAGGTCGTAGACCAACGCGTAGTGCATGCGGAACGGACCCTCTGAGGCCACCATGATGAAGGATTTCGGATCGATGAAGTTCTGGCTTGCGCCCGCAGAGTCGGTGTAGGTAGCGTCGTACTCGTAGATGTCAACACCTACCAAACGACCGATGTAGTTGGAGCGCCCCACCGATATCTCGCCCACGTTGAAGTGGCGGTAGTTGAGAATCTCGCGCACCTTGGAGTGACCCAACAGGGCGTCAATCGCGTCGGTGCCGGCGATGGCAACGTCAGCCGAGTAGCCGGTATCCGATGAGATGAGCCGCTTCCAGGTGAGGATGTCCTGCACAGGATCGGAGTTCTCGGAGGTTGTCTCATCCCAGTAGTTGCCCGTGGTAAGGGCAGGCTTGTGGCTCTCCGGCAACAGGTAGTCTATCTTGAACTCGATGTTCTCCTGGGAAACGATCAGCTCGCCCTGAAGGGCCTGGGAGGCCATCCACTCGGTGGTGCGGACTATCATGTTCTTAAGGTCTGAAAGTTCGACACCGATGCGCTGGTTCTTGTATTCGTCTATCCCGCCTTCTCCGAGGTAGAGTGCTGCTCCGGGTGAGCGAACCGAGAGTAGATCGTTTGCGGCCAGCACCTTCTTGGGGCGAAGGCGCGGCGCTCTCACAGACTGCATCTTGCGTGCGAGTTCTGCTACGACGATGCCGCCCTCAACCGGTGAGACGAACGGAGCCAGGCGTTTCCCGCCGATCACCACGTCAACGTCTATCTCCTCGGCCAAAGCCTGAACCTTGGTCTTGAACACCTTGTCAGTAAGGAACGATGGTGCAGCAGGAATCTCGTTGATGGCGGTGGTTAAAGCACGCCAGTGAAATAGATCAGCCATTTCCTACCTCCTAGAGACTGAATTTGAAGTAGATGCCGCGCTCTTGACAGTCGCGGGCAATCTCTTGCTTCTGGGTATCTGATGTGCCTGTGGGCCAGACGACACCTTCAGGGTTGAAAACGCCGTGTACGTAGGTTATGGTATTGACATCTTCTGAAGTCGCGTCTATATCCTTGGCAAGGATGGCGCGGCAGATGTGGGTACCGTCGGTGGAGCAGTAGTCAGCCGCGACGGTCTTACCGTTCGCAGGTGCCGCAGTGAACTCAATCTCGTACTCGCCGGTATCGTAGTTGATGGTTCCGTTCCCGTCGTCGCCAACAAGGTTGCCGTTTGCGTCGTCGTACAGGCTCTTGGGCGAGGTGTCGTTGGTTTTGATGTGTACGGTGCCTTTGATCACCTTGGTGTTAGCAAGCCGTCCGCGAAATGCGGTCGTCGAGTCATCGCCGGTGCCGAGAGCCTCGTCCACGTGCTTGGTGAGCGCGCCAACATAATCAGCATAGACCTTTTCGTCGAGCTTGGGGGCTGTATTAAAAGTGATGTCGTAGGCTCCGGTTGCCGGATCGAAGGTCCCGGTACCGGGTGTGGCCGCATCGGATTCCATCTTGCCGTTCCCAATGTAGGTGAAGGTCTCAGTAGCGCCGCCGACGACTACAGCATAGATCTTTAAGGACTCAGGTTTGACGCCGGGATGTAAGAGCGTACCGGAAAAGTTCTGAGTCGAATCGTCGCCCGTTCCGCGGTCTTCTTCTTCATATGAAGTACCCGGAGAGATAGGCGCATACTTGCTGTCAGAGAGCCTGCGACCCAGGAGCGTTCCGCGGGAAAGCTCTCCACAGCCGCTTGCAATAGTCACAGGCAGCTCCACCCTGGGATGGTCGCCCGACAGGAGCTTGTCCTGAGTCAGAGGGGTCTCTGTTATTCCGTAGCTTTCAGGCATCTAGAACCTCCTTTAACACCCCACGAGAAAACTTTGTTTTCTCGCGGGGACCCCATTTAGGAGTAGAGTTTTTTCTTGATAGCGCTGTGTCATCTTTAGACCTCGCGCTGCACAGCGCTGTGTTTTATACTTGCCGCTATCCTGCGGCCCAACGCCTCAAAGGAGTTATCCACACGAGCCTGGGGAGAAGCAAACTCGGAGAGCGGAACAAGCGCGGGCAAGGACTCGATGAGACCGGTGAAGAACTCCAGAGGAGAGATCGGCTCAAAGCCCTCATCCGAAAGGCTCTTCTCCTGTGATAGCCCGGCTATGAAGCCCACGAGCGCTTCGCGTCCCCAGGCAGGCAAGAGACTACCTTTAGCGGCCAGTCGCTCCACGATCAGCTCTGCCTCTTTTACCCCAACCGAGGACTCCGAGTTCGCTCGGGGACCCCGATCGACCTGGCTTTCGCTTTGAGGTTCCGGCCCCGCTTCCGGCTCTCTGTTCTCCACGTCCTCAGTACCCGCATCGGTAGTCGCGGTCTGTGATTCCTGGCTGGCCTTCTCTATTTGAGCCAGACGTTTCTTTAGAGCGCCCAGGCGAGGCTCAACCGCGCTCCGCGTCTCCTCGTCGAGATCGGTCATGGCTTCGCTGGCAGCCTTGAGTGCTGCAGGGACCACGCACGGCTCGCCATCCACAATATCGACCACAAGCATCGGGTAGGCCTCGAAGGACTCCGAATCGGCTGAGGTGTCGATCCAGAGGGAGTAAGCCGCAAGCGCTGCCCAACCGAAATCCTCCTCGAGACGCTTCGCTGCCGCCTGCGCGTCCCAGGGATAATCCGTGGGGGCAAAGCTAAGCTCCTCAAGCGGCGTTAGTTGTGTTTTTTTAGGAGTCATCCACTGACCTCCTTCCTCTTTAACATGATCATATTGTGATGGGGTTTGTGAAGAACACAATAGAAACCTGAAGAATTGGCACCCCATTCGAACGGAACCGTTCGAATGGGGTCCCCAAGCAAACGTGAAGCGTTTGCTTGGGGTGCATATGCTTGACTTCCGGCAAAGTTCGCATATCTTAACAAGAGCGTTAGGAGAAACCAATGAAGAGGAATATTTGGCTGCTGCTTGCAGGGATTGTGGCTTTGGGACTCGCAACCTGTAGCGAAGACCCAGAGCCTGTGCTTAAGGAACTGACCCAGAAATACTGGCAGGCGGTGCTTGAAGGCCACATACAAGAAGCATACGGGATGCTTTCTGATAGCTCACGGGGCAGCGTTACTCTCCAGGAGTTCAGCGAGGCGATGAGGTTCGTAGCGCTTGACGGCGAAGGAGTTGACGAGTTCAGAGAGGCCTTTGCCTCAAAAGCAAAACTAACCATCCTCGGGATAGAGGCAAAGCGCAAGGAAGCCACGGTCCACGTCATACTACTCGTGCCGGCTTTAGTAGCGTTCCAGACAGACCTACAGGCGCAGTTGGCCTCCGGCGAGATTGAAGTTGATGATGAAGAAGCCTGGATTCTAGCACAGATGACAAAAGCGCTTGAGGAAAACCGCCTCCCCACCCTGGAGTTACGGCTCAAGATGAGGTGGGTTCTTGTAGATAACCGGTGGCGATTAGCATTCGGAGCGGGTTGACGAACGAGCACCTGGCTGTATCCTTCGGGTCATGAAGCATATCCCCCGTGTAGTTGGTGCGCTTTTGATTCTTGGAACGCTGCTTGTCTCGGGTTGCGCCAAGAAGGACAAGCAAAGCGCTGAGGTTATGGTCACCGACTACTGGCAGGCTGTATTCTCAGGGAAGGCAAAAAGGGCCTACTCTATGCTTGCCCGAGAGAGCCGCCGCAGGATAAGTTTGGGGGAGTATGCGGAAAGGGTAGCCTTCGGCCGTAACCACTCACCGGTCAAGGACAGCTTCTGGGAAACCTACACCACTCTCTGCGATGTAAGCGTGGGAACGGTTAAAATCACCGCTGACACGGCCTGGGTTGACGTTCTGCTCACCCTGCCTGACCTGCCGATGCTTGTTGAAAAGCTTACACCCAAAGCCGACTCCCTATTTGAGCCTTCCGACTCGCTTGCCCGAAAACACTGGCTGCTGCGAAAACTCGCATACGCCCTGAAAGATCATCGCTACATGACGCTTCTGATGCATCTTTCCCTGAAACTTCAATATGAGTGCGGCGGGTGGCGTCTTGTATATGAATACAAACCGGAGGAGAAATGAAGCGTAATCTGCTTTTGCTTGTGGGTGCAGCGCTTATCTGCCTTGTGCTTGCCGGATGTCCGCGGGAGGACGAGGCCCCGATCGTGCGCCAACGGGCAGAGCGATACTGGCATTACCTATTCAAAGGCCAGATCCGCTCCGCATACAACATGCTGGATAAAAAAAGTCGGGGGACGCTTACTTACGGGGAGTACGCACGAAAGGTAGGGTTCGGCCCATCCAACCTCCTCGAGGTTCAGGAGTACTGGAAGGCTTACTACCCCAACACCCGGATAGAGGCAGGCAATGTTTCTGTTAAGCGCAAGAAAGCGATCGTCTCCCTTATCCTTACGCTCCCGGACCCGTCGTGGTTCCAGGACGAGGCATACGCCGAGGCCAAGCGCCTGGGTCTTGAAGGGCACGAATACGCCCTCTTCATGATCCGCGCCCAAACCGAGGCATTGAAGAAGGGCGAGATTCCACTTGTGAAAATACAGGAAAACACCCAGCTCCTAAAGGAAGACGACGTTTGGCGTATCGTCTTCAAGGAGGAAGATTAATCGATTGGTGTTATCCTTTTAGATAATTTTCTCGCCTTCTTTCAGGAACGCTCCTAATAGATCTCACGCAATATAGCGGCTTATCTTTTGATCCGGTTTGGCATGGAAATTGCTCAAATAAAATTGAATAACAATAACAAGGAGGGAATATGATCAAACAACGTGCTAATGCATCCATTGCAGGGATAGTGTTGTTCCTTTTTGCAACCACCCTTTCGGCCCAGGTTACCGAAGAATGGGTAGCCCGGTACGACGGACCGGCAAGCAGTGATGATTATGCCATTGCCATAGCAATAGACGATGCAGGCAACGTCTACGTCACAGGCTGGAGCTACGGTTCAGGAACCAACAGGGACTATGCGACCGTCAGGTATAACTCGGCCGGTACAGAGCAGTGGGTAGCCCGGTACGACGGACCGGGAAACGGCGATGATTATGCCTGCGCCATAGCGGTGGACGGTTCAGGCAACGTCTATGTTACAGGCGACAGCAACGGTTCAAGCGGCTACTATGACTATGCGACCGTAAAGTACAGCTCAGCTGGTATAGAGCAGTGGGTAGCCCGGTACAACGGACCGGGGAACGCTTGGGATTATGCCACTTCCATAGCCCTGGATGATGCAGGCAATGTCTATGTTACAGGTGTCAGCGACGGTTCAGGAACCGAGGACTATGACTATGCGACCGTAAAGTATAACCCCGCCGGTGTCCAGGAATGGGTAGCCCGGTACAACGGACCGGGAGACAGCGATGATAATGCCACCTCCATAGCCGTGGACGGCTCAGGCAACGTCTACGTCACAGGCTCGAGCTGGGGTTCAAGCACCTTCCGTGACTATGCGACCGTAAAGTACAGCCCCTCAGGCGTCCAGGAATGGGTAGCCCGGTACGACGGGCCGTGGAACAACTGGGATGGGGATGCAGCCCTTGCCATAGCCCTGGACGATGCAGGCAATGTCTACGTTACAGGTTACAGCCGCGGTTCAGGCGGCAACGGAGACTATGCGACCGTCAGGTATAACTCGGCTGGTGAGGAGCAGTGGGTAGCCCGGTACGACGGCCCGGCAAGCGGTGGTGATGTAGCCCTTGCCATAGCTCTGGACGATTCAAGCAACGTCTACGTCACAGGTGAAAGCATCAGTTCAGGAGCCGACCTGGATTATGCGACCGTCAAGTATAACCCCTCAGGGGTCCAGCAATGGGTAGCCCGGTACGACGGTCCGGCAAGCAGAAGTGATGGGAGCGTTGCCATAGCAATAGACGGTGCAGGCAACGTCTACGTTACAGGCGTGAGCGTCGGTTCAGAAACCGACTATGACTATGCGACCGTAAAGTACAGCCAAGGGCCAGGTGTGGCTGAGGCTTCTCCTGATGTGCCCGGCCATCGACTGGAAGTTGCTCAACTTACACCCGAACCTGTAATCACCTACACCTTGCCTTCTTCCAGTTCAATTTCCCTCAAGGTCTACGACGTCACCGGCAAGCTGGTTGAGACGCTGGTCTCAGGAAGTCAAGAGGCAGGCACTCATACCGTAACCTGGGACGGCAGGGACGAGGAAGGCCGCAAGCTCTCAAGCGGTCTTTACTTCATCCGTGTAACTACTCCCCGGTCCAGCCGCTTCGCAAAGGTCGTTATGCTTCGCTAGATGCTCCTTTTCGCTAGAAGCGAAAAGATCGCAACGGATCCTGTTCTTCTCGAAAGGTAGTCCGTAAAATGGGGTCGAGAGGCACTCGGTTCCACATTGACAACGACAACTAACGTGTAGGGTGCTTGATTTTTCCGCCGATCCGATTATAGTATCGGCAAGCAAATCAGAGGAGGATTGAATGAAACGAATCCTTTTGTTGGCGAGTACCGTGCTTTTGCTCACGGTTGCCTGCTTTAACGAGAAGGAAGCAATCCGTGAGGCAACGACCCGGTTCTGGCAAGCGGTGCTCGACGGTAAAACCGAAACCGCCTACCGGATGCTTTCCAAAAGAAGCCACTTTAACATTCCGAAGGCTGTTTTCGAGGAAAGCGCAAGATTCGGCATGAAACCCACGTTAAGAACCCGGGAACTGCGAAAGGCCTGGAGCGCGGAGTCCAGCTTCCGCATCGAGGAGCTGGAACAACGCGGCGCCGAAGCTTTGACGCTTGTAAGCTTTCGAGTACCTGACCTGAATGAACTTGACAAACGTCTCTCCAAGGAAGCCAGACGCAAAAACATATACAGAAAATACAAAGGTAACGAAGATAAACTCGACGCATGGTTCGCAAAACGGATGGCACAGGAGATAAAGGCGCATCGCTTCTCCCGTGTCAGCATAGAAGAACGCACCTGGCTGGTTCGGGAGGAAGGCCAGTGGAAGATCAACTTCGGGTATGAATATTGATGCAGGATCGCTCAAGACCCTCTTCTTGCTCGCTGTTTTAGCTGGTGTAAGCTGTGGGAGGGCTGACTCGGTCGGTGATTATCCACCGCCCGATGAAACCAATCTGGTTGCGCTTGGCTCGTGGGCGCAAAGCGGCCCGCTGCAATTCAGGGTGATGAAGGTCGCAGAAGCAAAGGTGCTCCAAACACAGGTAAAGAAAGAGAAAGCGCCGAGGGGTACGCGCTTCGTTATCATCACACTCGAGGTGATGCCTGCAGAAAAAGGCAAGGGAAGCGTTGACTATCCGGCAAGTATAAGGTTACTGGATGCCGAGGGCCAGGGCTACCGACCTAACAGCAATCGTTTCCTTGAGGCAAACGCAGAGAGCCTGCCGGTGGAGATCGAGATAGATGCCGGGACGTTTGTGGAACGGGTAGTGCCGTTCCTTGTAAACGAGAAGTTTACCCCCCTGGCCCTTCGCTGCACCGGCTCAGAGGACGCCGAAGCATGCTACTTTGCGCTGAGAAGGGAAGGCTAGACACCAAAGCTTCCTTACCTCAGCGGAAACAAAAAAGCCCCGCGAGGGGCTTGAAGGTTTAATTCTTGATTACCGGAAGACTTGAAATACAGGAAGTACCAGGGGCGGAAGACCCATTCGTACTGTCGAATTCTGAACAAACTCTCGGAAGTAAGGCCAGGTATTGAGGGGAAGATTGATCTTCTCGAATATCTCAAACAGTTCGTCGGTCATTGGTTTCTCAGAGCGGTACTCCACTATAAAAGAACACTCTATCCGCGCGTATCGCTTTCCCGATTCTCCTCTCTTTATGTCAAGCTTATACGTATGCCTGACCGTAAACCCCTTCTCGGTAGATTTGTATTCTGCTGACCTTTCGAGGTCGAGCGGCAAATCTTCACCAAGCGGCGGCGGGAATCTGGCGGCAAAAGAGGCCTTCCCTGACTGAAGACGAATGGCCTCTAATTGCAAGGTCTTAATAAGTTTGTTATAGGCCTTGCGGGTCTTTGCTTCGGAATTCTTTCCCGCCTGCTCGTTACTCACTTATACCGCCATCGCGTAGGATGGCACTCGCTCTTTCCTGCGGATTGGTTGTATTTCAAGCCGATATTGGACTTCGCAAGCCCGCGTTCTTTCTCCAGGCTCGGGAATACGTATCCTCCTTTGGACGGCTGTTTTAATCCATAGACGGCGAGCGCTTTCAATTAACCGCTTAGTTTCTTCGTATGTGTCCCCTTGCGTCATACATCCAGGCAAATCTTCTATCTCGGCAAACCAGCAGTCTTCTTCTTCTATGTACCTGACATCGTATTTCTGCTTAAGATAGTCCTTTAGGGTTTTACTTTTCATCTTTGACCTCCAAGTAGGTCCGGGCAAAACCGCATAATGTTTCGCCGGATCCTTTCGAAATAATTCCTTCCTACCTTCCGTCCGCTTATTGCACGAATCATTTTTTGTACCTCCCTATTGCTTTTGGGAGAGTACACGAAGTGATCCCCGTCAACATTCACTTCTTCAAAGTTACAATCTTCCAGCACCTGCCTCACGGTTTCGAAAGGGACATATGCTGGTGGGGGTTTGCGGAAAAATATTTGTGCCCGTTTTTGTCTTCGCGTCATATTTATAAGATGATTAAGTAGGGCTATACGCATTAAAGGAATTCCATGGAATTTCATGATAGCCCCACGATTCACCACTCATCAGGCGAAATTATAGGATAATCCGCCGCGGTGTCAAGCCCCTCTCTTTTGTATGATATCATTTTTCTCCTTTCGGTATGTCCCATTATCCCTTGAATCATGAAGATGTCCATAGAAACCTGACGAATTAATTGCGCTTGACCCCTTGAATCGAAAAGATAGAGCAAGAACTATGGGTAACTAGGCGTTACTCCAGCATCTTTTGCACCGCGACAACGCGGCCGATGATGCGGTCGCCCTCGCCAAGAACGTGAGGCGGGTAGTCATGATTAGCAGGAACAAGGACGTGAACGATCTTTTCTCCCTGCTGAGTGATCTTGAGCTCCTTGATGGTCGTCTCGCCATCTACAAGAACTACCACAATAGCGCGGTTAGGAGGCGATGGGTCCGGGCATACGATAACCCTGTCGCCGTCTGCAAGCCGCGGCTGCATCGAGTCGCCGTGAACTATAAGCGCGAAGGTCTGAGGGTGCCTTGCGGTAGGCGCAGGCACTGGCAGATACTCAAGGATCACCTCAGCCGTGTAGTGAGGGAACCCGGCAGGCACCTGACCAAGCACCGGAATCCAGCGAACAGGTAAACGGTTGGATTCGGGTACCTCAGGGGCTCGCTCCATCTCACCCTCGCCGGTCACAAGCCAGTGAAGCGAAACCTCAAGCTCTCGTGCGATCCTCACCAGGAGTTCCACGTCAATTCCGCGCTCGCCGCGCTCATACCGCACAAGCGAGTTGCGGTGGATCCCCAAACGAACGCTCAGCTCCTCCTGGTTAAGCCCCCTCGCCCGCCGTGCAGCACGGATGCGCTGACCTACCATCTTGTCCGAGGTTTGTTCTCCAAGCATAGTTATCCCCAATCGGCTGTGGAAAGGCTCATAAGACACCCAATTGGTTACAATTTAGCCCTAAACACCTTGACATGTCACCCGTTTGGGTTATAATTAGACCGATGACTGAAACCATTTGGGTGATTTTACTCATAAAACTCCCTATGTCAAGGGGGTAATAATGAAGAAAGAAGCGATCAAGAACCTCTGTTGCTGGCGGGACGCGAACCGGGTGCTGGCCCGGATCGCCAGGCTCCAGGGGCGCCTGGGGCGGATGAGAGCAAGGGCTGATGAACGAATCTCGGCGATCGAAGAGAGGGTGGGGGAAGAAAGCGTTGAGCTCCTGTCCGAGATTGCCGACATCAGGCAGGGGCTAGAGCGTTTCTTCAGAGAGAACGCAGATGGTTTAAGGTCGCGGACGCTGCCTAGAGGCCGGATAGGGCTGAGGTTCATAACGAGGCTTGAGATCTCAAGGCCCAAGACAACACTGCGAAGGCTTGCACAAAGGGGGCTTGGCGACTGCATCCGTGTAAGGCAGGAGATCGATCGTCAGGCATTGCGAAGGCTGGATGCCGAGACGCTAAGGAGCGTAGGGGTCAAGCGAGTCTCGCGCGAGACCTTCTACGCCGTTCCAAAGGAGAATGGAGGATGAAGGAACGCAGTGTGGCAGAGGTAGCGGTTCAAATCGAGGCCAAACGACGCGAGCGCGATCGGATCATCTCCCGGCAGAGCTTCTACTGCACGAGGCGCAAGCGGCTGATGTCCCCGGCTCGCTGCCATGACTGCTTTGCCGTCCTTCCATATCTGGAGCGCCTCACACGCTGGAACGAAAACAGGATGCGCTGCGTAAAGGCTCATCGCGCCTCCCACCTGCAGAAGGAGAAGGGCGAGAGAGATGTATCCTCTCCCTTGATGGGGGAGGATAAAGGAGGGAGTGAAAAGCCCTTTCCGCCTGTATTAGAAAGCTATTCTATCGACGAGTATATGAGCCGTGGTCTGCTCGAGTTCCTGCTTGACCTGGACGTGCTGGCCCAGCGATTCGAAATATGGTGGGTAAACCTCGCCGACGCGGCGCGCGAGCAGGTGCACCGAAGTGCAGAGACGCATGAGATGATCCTGTGGCTTGCGGAAAGACTGCAGGGGTTCCAAAGGACGGTGCTCCTTATGGGACGGCGGCCTGAGGAACAGAGTAAAGATCAAAAAAAGGAGGAACAATGTGGGGTGAAGAACTAACAGTTAACCTGTTTGGAGTGACGCTCTTGGGCAGCGTGATCGTTGCCGCTATCGTTGCCAAGCTAAAGGTTTGGCTTAAGACCCAGGGCTGGGTAAACACCGCTTTAGCCCTTGGGGTTGGTGTGGCCCTCGGAGCGCTTCTGTATCTTATCCAACTTTTACTTGCCCAGGCGGGTATGGTTGAACAGGTTATTCCCCTGATTGCGGCGCTCGTGCAAGGGCTTTTCTCAGGCGGGATAGCCGCAGGCCTGTGGAAAGCGGCACGCACCCTGGGACGAAAGAGATAGCCATGCCCAAGAGACGGGCGCCGATCATAGTAAAGGTATCAACCATCGCCTCTGTGGTGCTTCTGCTTGGGGCCACAGGGGCGGCGGCCTTCATTGCAGGATACAGCCTTGCCTTCTCTAAAGTCGCCGATGTTTATGCCGAGACGAGCGTTCTTTCGGCCAAAGCCGCAGAGCTTGAGGCCCAGATCCTTCATCTAAAAAACTACGCCGTGCTGATCGACGCAATCGCCATACAGGGCAAGGCCGCGTCCGAACTCCAGGATCTACCTTACCTCTCATCGAGGCAAGAACCACAGGATTCAAAGGAAAGCGAGGCCTCATCCCAAGAGGGAGCCTCGCTTGAGTAGTCATGCATCTTTTGGGTATCCGAGAGGCGGCTGCGATCCTGCACTGCCACCCCTATTCGATATACGCGGCGATCTACGAGGGACGCCTGAAAGCCGTCAAGCTGCGCGGCACTGTCCGCATCAGCGCCGAGGAGGTTGAAAGAATGCTTATCCGGAAGGAAAAGCTTGAGCGCAAGCTCTCGATCTCAGAAGCGGCGAAGATACTGGCATGCTCGCAGTCAACCGTGCTGCGCTTGATACACGAGCGTAAACTGAAGGCGGAGCTCATAAGGGGCCGATACCGCATAAACCCGGAAGATATGGAAAGCTATGTACTCTCGCTGCCGAACATATAACAACTCCCAAACAAGGACTCCGTCTTTGCTTGAGGAGTAAGGAAAAGGAGCAATCAAGATGAAGGATTTGAAACCGATCGAGAAGGAATTCAGCGCGGCAGGCGGTTCCATGTTATGGCTTACCAACGTACTGAACCGTATGCCGGTATCAACACCCTCCTTTCTCGAACGCCACGAGGGACGCGGATTGTGGGACGTGTTTGAAGAGATGATGGCGGATCCACATATCCAGAGCTCCTTCCGCTCGCGCCGTGCAGGCGTGGCCGGACGAAGCTGGGAGGTGGTGGCGGCGGACGACTCACGAAAGGCACAAAAGATCGCTGAGTTCGTTCGCAAAACCCTGGCCGCCATCCCCAACTTCGAGCACGCGCTCGCGCATCTATTAAAGGCAATACCCTACGGGCACAGCGTTGCCGAGATCATGTGGCGCATAGATGCCGACGCTGTAAGGGTGGACGCACTCAGAACCCGTCGCCCTGAACGGTTCCTGCTTGAGAAAAATGCAGAGCTCAAGCTGCTCGATTCCCAGACCGGCCAGACCAAGGATCTGCCAGACCGAAAGTTCATCTGCCATCGAAACGAGCCTCAGGACGACGTGCCCTACGCAAACCCGCTGCTCTTATCCCTTTACTGGCCGTGGTACTTCAAGAAGCACGCCCAGGCGTTCTGGATGGTGCTGGCAGAGAAGTTCGGTATCCCGAGTGTTATCGGTCGCTATCCCGCGCACTTCACCGACGCAGACGTGCGCAACCTGGTCACCGCGCTTGTCAATCTTCAGCAGGACTCGGTCGCTGCGGTGCCTGCCGACACGAAGGTGGAGCTGGAAAGCATCCAGGTGGGCGAGAAGGGTTCCTTCTTCCGCGAGCTTTTAGACTTCATGAACGCCGAGATCTCCAAAACCGTGCTGGGTGGGACGTTGACTCAGGAGGTGGGCAAGGTGGGGTCTTATGCAGCAGCAAAGACCCATCAGGAGGTTCGCCAGGAGATAATCGCAGCGGACGCAAGGTTGCTGCACACGACCCTGAACTCGACGTTAATCCGCTGGCTTACCGATTTCAACTACGGCCCGAACGTTGCAGCGCCGCATTTCGTTGTCGACTACCTGCCGCCGCGCGGCACAGCGGAGTTCGCCCAGACACTAAAGACGTTATCGGAGATGGGCTATCGGGTCCCTGAGCGCTTCATCGCCGAGACCTTCGGCCTGCCGGAGGAGGAGCAGGTAACCGAGGAATAGTCAATACCCCTACATGATCATCATAAGGCCTGCGCTTTCAAGCCGGGCCTTTTTCTTTGTGACTTCTTGACAACATCGCTCTTTACGGTATCCTTTTAAGTGTGAAAGGAACGGCGTGAAATTCGATATAGGAATCACAGAAATTGTGGCAGTAGTTTCGCTTGTGATCGCGGTCATAGGTGCAGTGTTGGGGATTCTCAATTACATCCACAGACGTAGCAAGGATAAAGTGAAATTAAGAATAACTCCTCCACATATAATAGGTTTCCCAGGAGTAGAAGTGGCCATAGAAGTGATTAATCTAGGTGGATTCCCAGTGACAATAGAAGAAGTCGGACTCATACTTTCAAAGAAGGAACATAAGAAATTGCCTCTCGTTGATTACATTGACTTATCCGGTAAATCCTTACCCTGTCGATTGGGACCGAGGGAAGAATTGACTCTGGGATATTCTCAATCAAGAGAAGATTTATTGAATGAGCCTGCATTCGCATTTGTTAAACGTGCATATGCCAGAACGGCATGTGGAGAAACCCATTACGGTACCAGTGGGGCTCTTAAAGGCTTAATTAAAGAAGCAAGGAAACTCTCAAGCCAAAGACTTAACGAAATCAAGGAACGTTGGGAAAAAGAAACTTAGAGATTGCCACGCGCCCTTCTGGTGCTCGCAATGACGGAGTGTTAACCCCTAGAAACTAAACCGCACGCCGATTGAGAAGGGGGTAGCCTCGATGATTGAGGATTGGTTGGGATTTTCATCCTCCTGTGGCTTTCCCCACCAGTTCTGCCAGGAGTAGAAGAAGAGCGCGGTGCCTGCACCGAGGACAGCGCCGGCTGCAACGTCGCCCGGATAATGGCGGTTGTCGGCAACACGCGTCCAACAGACCCAGCCCGCACCGGCGGCAAGGAGAACAGTAATCCCCGATTTCGCGGCGAGCGCAAGAGGCTCGTCTGCGCGCCACTCGTCCCAGGTGAAAAGCGAAAGGTAGGTGGCCACATTGGCAGCATGGGTGGCGTGGCCTGAGGGCCAGCTCTTGCGCGCTTCATCCAGTTCGATCCCAAGCTCAAGGCGGTCGTAATAGTCGGGCCGGGGACGTCCCACCAGGTCCTTTGTAAACTCCTTGATAAAGAACCCTGCTGCGGCCGCCTGCGCCGCTCCCTTAAGATGGCGGTAGCTGCGGTCATTAAGCCAGCCCTTCTGATTGGGCAGAAGCGCGACCAGTCCCACCGTAGCGATACTAGCCCCCCATACCCAGAGAGTGGGCACCTGTTCATCTCGATACTCCTTATCACCCGGAGTGTTAATAAGAGGCTTCTCAAAGAACGGCTCAACCTTACTGGAAATGAAACCTCCGGTAGCCATACCCAGGATCAGCCCCCAGTCCAGCGCCTCACGCTGCCACCCCCCGTAACACACCAATGGAATTACCCCAAGGGTTAAAAGGATCCTCTTGTTCGCCATCAGCGCACTCTACCGCGATTATTACGGTTGTCAAGCACAGGCTCAGCGTGCCCCAGCCTGCACCGCGGTCTGGTGTCGGCTGCTCCAGCCTGTGCTTTTATATTATGAACGGACTGGAGAGTCCGTTCTACACTTCAAAAAATGTAGGGGCAAGGCATGCCTTGCCCCTAATGCTCCTTTTTGCTGACGCAAAAAGATCGCAGGAGAGTTTAGCGCTCTCTTCGCTCCACCTCGTCGAGCCAGCCGAGGCGAATGTGAGAGCGGCGGTCGCGCCGGGTGTAGGGCTTTAGGTCCAGCACCGGGGTGCCTTCCACCATATCAACACCCTTGATGTGAAGGATGCTGCGCTCACGTTTGAGCAATCGAACAACGGTCAAACCGATGTGGTTCGGTCTGTGCGGGGTCCGGGTGGCGAAGGTTCCGCGCTTGGGTTTTGGTTCCATGAGAGGGGAAGTAAGCAGATCAACCTTTTCTGATAGGTGGAAGTGCCACAACACGTAGATGTGGGAGAAGCCATCGATGTCCTTGAGACCTTTCGCGTATTCTGGGAATATCTCAATCGTTCCTTTCGTGAACCGGGAGCGCAAGGGATGGATGTCTGCTGGTTCGGTGTAAGGGGAGTGGATCACTCCGATGGGAGTTAGCTTAATGGATTTCTTCATGACAAAGAATAATCAGCCGGGGTGAGAAATCAATCGCTTGACGATCATCTGACTATTGACCCTACAAGTATCTGGGCATATACTATACTGATGGTATTGATCTGTTTGCTTCTGGCGGGTGCCGAGCTTCCCTTGCAGCCGCCCGGGTTTCCGGAATTAACCGAGGAGTTTAACCAATGGCAGGAGTATCATCCTTTGCTCAGGCCGGACATCTCGTACGAACAGCCCGCCTTCTGGCGTACTCATAATCTGGGGCCGTTCGAGGATACCTCTCTTATTCCCTATGCGATCTTTATCCCCTACTACACCGATATCTGGCCCAGGGGCGACACCTCATTCGGGCAGGTCAACTACTACGATGCCCGCCTGCCTGACGAGGGAAGGCCGTTTGATCAAAACGTGGTGATGGTCCGCTGGTTCGTACATACCGAGCTTGAGCCGGGCCTTCTCATTGAAAGCTACCTGTTGGCCGATCCCAACATGGAGCTTACCGCAAGGTACGTGGCGTACGAGAGGGGAGACCCCCAGCTCCTAACCATTGATGATTATGAAGGTTACCGGAAACGCGTACGCTGGTGGTCGTGTTCTGCAGACGCCTCGTTCCACATCACCGGCTCGGTTACTTACTACCTTGTCGTCACCCCCACGCGGGATTTCCACATCACCTGTCTGACTACCTCATATGAGTTCCACGACGAGAGACTTTCCCCTGAGGTAGAAGAACAGCTGGGCAATGAACCTCGTATATCCTCCTGGCCCGACTCCATCAGCGAGATTGAGCGGGCGGTTGAGCAAAGCTTCAGGGTGAAGGGGTAGTTCCCATCTCACCCAGGGAGAGGGTTTAGGAGTTCCGGTTCCTGCGATCTTTCTACCGTAAGGTAAAGCGGAGACGAAGTATCCGCTTGGGGCAAATTCGTCAGGTTTCTATTGCACTCTTCACCGAACCTACAATAATTAAGGTATGAAGGTGAGGGATTGGATAACACTTTCTGCCGCGCTTGTCCTGATCGCTGGTGCATTCATCCTGGGTATGCGCTGCCGAGGCGGAGAATCGCAAACGGTGGTGTTACGGGTCCACGATACACTGCGCATCAGCCAGATCGTTTCGGATACCGTGCTGCGGTGGTATGAGAGGATAGTGTGGAAGGAGGCCGAGCCTGAGACGGTGGTTGTGTATGCCGACACCATCAGGCCGGACACCATCTGGGGGCGCTGGCCAGAGGCGATCATCTCGCTCGATTACTCAAGTGGCAAGCTCGGCTTCACGAGTCTTCTGCCAGTCCCGGATTCCCAGGGGGCCAGGGAAGGGATCATCAAGGATTACAGCTACAAGGTGGGCGAGCGGTTTGCGATTCGCACAAAGGGTGAGGGATTTCACGTGCGCACAAAAAGATCGGGGCCCAGGTTCGAGATAGGGGTCGGCTCGGGGGTGAGGCTTGCCGGCGATACCCTGCAAGCCCGTGTCGTTCCCTTCATTTTTGCCTCCTTGGTTTACCGCGGGCTGAGCCTGGGCCCCCGCCTTGATACCAGAGGGCTGCACCTAACCCTGCGATATACCTGGAGGTTTTAATGCCAAACTTCGATGACCCCCAAAACAGGATCGAAATTCCGCTAACTTATGACCTCCTTAGAAGATTCGTTCGGAATGGTTTACGTTTGACCTTTGACGAGCCACAACCAGGAGCAGATCATGGAGAGATGAACATTATTATTCTCAGAGGGGCAAAACCGGTGTCTGGTTTTAGAGGTAACCCGCCTAGAAACCGTCAAGAAGTTCAGGATCAATTAAATTGGGCTTCCCAGCAGAACGACCAACCGATTATAAGATTGGCGAATAATATACATGACCAATACAACGATGTAACGATTTGGGCATGGCAAGATACGGATATGGTTTCCCATGTACGAGCCTTCCTTGGGTCAGCCGACCCTGGAGAACGGGCCTTTGCAGACCTTCGCGCAGGTGGGCGTCAACAATTGGTAGGCTACATAGGCGCAGGTGAACATAAAGCTATTTGGGCATGGAAGGAAACGGCTGGAACGTTCTATGAGTGTTTAGATATATACTCCCCTGACCGCGGTAGAGGTGAAGGGGCTTGGGGATTCCGTCGGTGGGACCCTGATGACCCCAACTCTCAGGTACAGTGGGATTTCATTACTGGAGCTTATATACACGCAGGTGGAAGCCCGCCCAACCCTGTTGGCGGATGGTCGGAAGGCTGTATATTAATATCCGGTTCCTTCATTCGAATCCAGAACGGAAGATCATTAGTATTGGGGAATCTTTACCAAGAGCTGATGGGCTCATATGCATTTAATCCTAATACACTTGGACTGAGGCAAACCCGAGAAGGAATTATAGAACGCATCGAAGGCCCAGCCCATGTTTTGCTAAACCCAAACCGCCCCCAAGGGGTACCTCCCCAATACGATCTTGACCGAGATCTCCCTCAAAACGATCCAAGAAGGAGAACCAAAAGAAGATACGCGGCTAACGAAAACGTGGAGATCAACGTTATAGTCTGGGATGCGTGGGCTTTACATCAATTTCGGCAACGTCTCCTTTTTGGCCGAAATTTTAACCCTGTGATACCCTTAGGAGCCCACGATCCCCCCGGATTGGGAGACAGAGGATGGGTACGCACCATGCAACGATCTCTTAATGCAATAATCGATAGCCATATCCTGTTGCCTGAAAACTGGAATAGTATAGTCTCGATACTGCCCGATGCGCATCCCCCCCGCGCAATCACCGCAGACGGTCGGTTTGGGCCGGGAACTTTACGAGAGCTTCGAGCCTGCCAACAGATATGCGCTGATCTTCTTGATCGAGGCTTTTTGAGGGTTGACGAAGATGTGAATATTAACGAACTTAGGTGGGAGTGTGACCAGTGGCTCTGCGGGCCGGAGACGTGGAAGCTTTTGAATTCAAACACCTTTGACGTTGCGCATTAAAATACTTGACAAACTCAATCATGGAGTATATACTTCTTCATGATATTCTTAGCGCTCCTTATCATAACCAATCATGTTGATCCCACCCCACATCCTGAACACGTAAGGATCCGCCTCCCTGATGATTATCCGGCCTGGAAAATAACCTATGATTATAGAGATTCTGTAAGGCTTGGATATTTTTACGACTTACGCTCTAAAGCTGGATGGAAATTAAGCCCCTGGGTTCCGGATACTTTGCTTCTGCCTTACAGGATTGATCTCTCGCTCCTGAATTTCAAGGAGGGCCGTGTAAACGCGGCTTGCAGCTGCGGTACAGCATACTACTTCGCCAACCTTGGGTTAGAATCCTGGGAAAAAGCGGTAGGCGAACCGATCATTGCCAGAAGTGTGAGTATCGAGTGGTACCCGCATCAGGAAACCGAGATCAACCCGTCGCGGCTAAGATATGACCTTATAAATCGTTATGATGTCTGGATTGCCTTAAGCAAGAAGGGGGTTGAAAAGATAAGGGCCAATAAGAATGTGGCCTATCGTCTGAGTTTCTTCTCACATAACGAGCAACTCGACGCCCCACCCCTTGCAAGAACGGAGAGGGTCACGAAATACTTCATTCTTACAAAGCATTATGATTTCTTCATAGAATGCAGGGACCTCGTATATCTCCACGATGAGATATGGGAAGCAATGAATTCTCTCCAGATTATTTTGTCTCTCGACTGGAGATGTTGGCTGCCTCCTTATGATCATATCTGGGAGCTGGAGCGCGCCGTGGAGCAAACCTTCAGGGTAAAGTAATCCCCCTGTGTCCCCCTTAATAAGGGGGATATTCCGCGGGGTCCCCGCGAAGTAGCGCTTGTGCCCAGCCGGGTGAAGCGACTTCGTGGGGTGTAAAGCAAGTGGCTTTGCGGCCCCCATACCTGGAGATTATTGAGATCGGAGAGCTTCATAACAGGTCAGGCACCTGAACCCGAAATCCCCTGGTTGAGGTAGCTATCCTTTAAACTCAGACACGCTTGACAAAACGCTGCAGATTTATATACTAACTTATGATTCCTTGGGTATTACTGATTATAGCTGGACTATCCAGGCTACCCCCTAACTT
>Ga0209991_10000042_pt1 | contig 50043 bp, 92 predicted proteins | sample ChitaG_FD_183167 | JGI IMG/M metagenome (GOLD analysis project Ga0209991, IMG submission 183167) | Deep subsurface microbial communities from South Pacific Ocean to uncover new lineages of life (NeLLi) - Chile_00310 metaG (SPAdes)... | ecosystem: Environmental > Aquatic > Marine > Oceanic >... | reverse complement strand
AAAGCGATAAAGGCGGATGACCTAGCAGAGAAAGTGGCTGAACTAGGCGATGCGATAGCCGCCTTACCGCCAACGAAGGGAATTCATGCCTGACCTCATCTCGGCATGGCTAATCGTCAGCGGCGTCCTGACCGCGCTGGTGGTTCTCGACGCCATAGCCGCGAGGATCTGGGGGAAGCGATGATCGACGTTCATTGCGGCTGGGACCCTCAGCGCCGCCTCATTAAGCGTGGCGGCTGTGGTGTTTGGCTAGGCTATGAGACAGCGAAGTCTTGGGGCTATTTCCCAAGAACGCCGCATTTCCACAACGGTATCGCCTACTGCCACAAGTGCATAAAGGGCTTCCAAGTTCGGCATCTCGGCCAGGGCGTATTCGTCAGGCCCAAGGAAGAGGGCGACAACCAGCCCGTTCCAGCGGGGCCAGGGCTGGAGGAATTGTATTGAACGCAATAGCGGTCGGCCTGGGGGAAGGTGGTGGACGGTGTGGCGAGGCCATTATCGGCCAAGAGCAGGAAGGTCTACGCCTACATGGATGCCCAGATCATGACCGACGAGGCGATCCAGGCAGTGCGGGGCGGAGACATAGAGGAGGCGATTCAGCTTATGCGGAAGGCTCTAGCGTACTACAAGTCAGAGACGGGAAAGGCTGAGGGCCTGGGCGAGGCACCCAAGCCCTCTGAGTAATCGGGGAGGTTGATTCCATGAGCAACGTACACCAAGACGAGCAGGCTGTCAACCCGGCGAGCCCAGAGTTCTTCTTCGAGGCTGAGAAGCGGTTTGCTGAGGCGACGGAGGCCGTGAGACAGCTTATCGGGGCAAAGTGGAGTACCCAACAGGAGTTGAGTGCGGGCCGCGATGCTCTTAAGGACACCGAAGCGAGGATCATCGCCAACGGGGTTGATGGCAAGAACGCAGAGGAGCGAACCGCGAACCTACGGGTGCTGATGGCTGAGGACCAAGAAGCCGAGCATCTGCGGCTTACGCTCATCGCCAGGGAAGGCGAGGCTGTGGGGATTGATCAGCGACTTGAGCGGCAGCGGGGAGCGCAGGCTCTAGCCCGCTACCGTCTCCGCTACGCCGACGCGACGCTGCGATACTTGGCGAACATCCCGCCTGAGTCGCCGCACGAGAGCAGGGCGTGATGATGGTCAAGCCAACGCTACGATATGACTTGGCGGTTGCAGCCACGACAATACGGGACATCGCCGCACACGCCCTACTAGGAAAGCCTGTTCCCTATACGGCTGGGGAACTGAATGACCTTGCTGAATCCCTCGATGTTCGCCACGACCACGCCGACCCCTGCGATGACACAGCCTGCCCCTGCCGAGCGGCAGAGCATGATCACATGATCGATATGGGCTACAGAGGCCCAGAAGGAGCTTGATGACACCAGCAAAGCAAGGCACTTTAGGACAACGCCTGGATTCAGCGCAGACGGCTCCAGTGCCGCGAGAATCCATGCCGCCTGCCATCCCGCAGGAGGACATCGGGCTGGCCGGCCACTTCGACGAGAGCGACTTCGTAATCCCTGGCTGGTTCCTCGTGCAGCCCTCAAGCCAGGACTTCCCCGATGCCAAGGCTGGCCAGTTTGCCACTCGTGACGGGCGGGTAGCCGACTCCCTCAAGGTCGTGGTTCTCCGCATCGCCGCGACGAGGGCGCTGTGGCCCAAGGAGATGGGGGAAGGGCGGCGCCCATTGTGCGCCAGCAACGACAGGGTGCATGGCAGACCGTTCGGGGACACTGACGGGGGCGAGGTTCTCTGTCAGGACTGTGGCCACTACAGCGACAACCCTTGGGATGGCGAGGACGGCTGTTACAAGGGCTACGCCATCCTCATGGCACTCATCGACAGCGACGATGAGCCTGCGGTGATCCGCATCAAGGGAACCTCAATGGCCCCGGTCAGGCAGAAGCTACTCTCCCACTTCCAGCCGCGCCCTGGCCGCGTCCCGATGCCGGTATGGGCCAAGAAGTTCGAGTTCACGTCTGAGAAGGGTGAGAACGTCAAGGGCAAGTTCTACATCATCATCCCCAAGCTCATCGGCGCGACCGGGAACCCTGACCACTACCGCGACCTCGCCCGCCACCTCGCCGGCGTCAGCGTCGAAGCTGTGGAAGAGGAACCGCCCTTCGAGGAAGAAGAACAGGAGGAGCCTTTCGAGTAGGCGCGGACCGGCAGGGGCTCGTCCCCTGCTGTGGATGCCTGACGTTTCCTAGGTAGGCCGCATCCCCACCTGCGAGGCCCTATCGTAAGGCATCCTCAAGGGAGGGACGAGCAGTGAAGAATCCGAAATTCAAGGAAGGCGATAGCGTGAGGATTCTTGACCCAGAAGTCGTGAACATACTGGGCTTTAGGCGATGTAGGGTAGCAGAAATCGGCAAGCGCTTTCGCCGATACCGCGTCCTTCCAGCAGGCCCAGGGATGTGGTCCTGGTGGATAAAGGAAAAGGACTTGGAACTCGTGTCGCCCGAGGAGCCCGAGTGACAACGCGCCACGTTCCTTTGTGCCAGACCAAGGGGTGTCCTACACGCCGCAAGGACTTTCAGGGCGATGCTCACGACTGGCACATCCCCTGGTGCCAGGACATCAAGGGCCATAAATGCTTCGGCGGCGCTACGCACCACCATCTCCCGTCGAAAGGCATGGGAGGCCACAATCCCGAATCAGAGATCGTGGCCTGCCTCTGTGTGGAAGCTCAACGAATGCTCCATGAAGGGCCTTGGGGCAACGCTGTGATCCCCGTCCCTGACGTTGGCAAGGTCTACCGCATCTGGGATGTCCGCAAGAAGGCACCGCTATTAGAGCGCGTCATCGAGGCGGCACCCGTTCATTCTGAGCCTGTCGAAGGACGACTCCCCGCTGTCCAGGAGCCTGCCAAGAAGCCCGCCGTCCGGTATGAGGCTGTCGGCCTACGTCTCCCTGAGAACCTGACTCGTGAGCAATGGGAGGAGATCGCCGGCACGATTCAGCAGATGGTCGTCTCCGTACCTTGGTGGGTCGGCGATGTGCTGGTCTACGGGCAACGCTACGGCGAGGAGATGTGGCAAGCCATCAAGGAACGGGGCGGCGCGGACTATGAACGGCTCCGCAAGTATATGTGGGTAGCCGAAAACGTCCCGATTGGTACACGTGTACCAATGCTCAAATGGAGCCACCACCGTGAGGTCGCGGACCTAGAGCCGGACCAGCAGCGAGCATGGCTTCAGCGGGCCCAGGACGACAGCCTGAGCGCCAACGCGCTTCGGAAGGCCATCAGTGGCGAGGAGCCAGAGCCGCCCTGCCCTAAGTCCGCTACGAGGCGGCACGAGTACGCCTGCAAGCACTGCGGGAAGGAACGATGACACGACGCTCTAGCCTTCAGAGCTACGCCCAAACCAGGGTTACGCCTGGCCAGTCTCATGATGTCATTGAGAAGCTGCTTGGTCGCATTGGTGTTGAACTCTTCCGTTGGACGAGTGCCATAGACAGAGAAGGCATCGAATTCATGTGGCCTCGCCCCGAAGGAGAACCAGTAGGATACCGCCTCATCATCTGCTTCGATAGCCCAGCCAGACGTGCCCAGATGCTCCGAGCTCTCTTCTGGTACCTGAAGGCGAAGATTGAGGCCATTGAGTTCGGGCTACTGGATACCGAGCAGGCCTTCCTGCCCCACATGCTAACCCCTGGAGGTCAGACAGTCTTCGAGCGTATTCAGGATGGTGGCATGGAAGCGCTGATTGGGCCAGATATGATTGCTCTCCCACCGGGGAACGATGATGCCCAGACGTAAAGCCGGCGTTGGGCAGCGCTGGTGGATCGAGGAGTTGCAGGCGTGGCGCGTCATCGTAGCCCGCAAATATGACAAGAGACAGGAACATATGCTGTACGGCGTCCGCGATGGTCGCTGCCCCGAATACCCGCTCGGCCCGGTGTCAGCCGACAGGGCCCGGGGCCGTTTCTTCAGAGCTCGTAGCCTAAGAAGGCGCGACAAGCGTATACGGCCCGCCTATCTAATCTCTCGATTGCCGCCCCAGAATGCCCAACAACTGCCATCGAGGGTAAAGGGCGATGCTTCCCCCGTCCTGGCTTCTTGTGGGAGCCAGGGGCAAGGAGAGCGATGGTACGTGGCCGCCAGTTGACGATGCCCGATATGCTCACTGGCGGTCCGATGCTTGGCGAGGTTGCCAAGGAATACGGGATCACGATCCAGGAGCTTAGGGGTCCTAACCGAGAGCAGCCTCTTGTAGAGGCGCGGGTCGCGGCCATCAAGCGGCTTTACGGTGCTGGTCTAAGTGTCGCAGAGACGGGACGGCTCGTGAACAGGGATCATAGCACGATCCTATATCACCTGAACGGTGGCCATCGCCAAACCTATCAGTGCCCACAGTGTGGCCATCGGGGAAAGCTTAAGGATTTTCAGGGAGGGCGTGGTGATGGCTGAGATTCACCTGACGATCTTCGGACCGCCGGTGCCCAAGGCCAGGGCACGAACTTGGCGCGACCCGAAGGGTGGCTATCACAGCAAGACACCGACGCCGACGGCGATGGCTGAAGAGGCGTTCAAGGCAGCGTTCATCGGCAGCGGCCAGGAACCCATACCGCGTGGGGCCTCGTTAGTGGTCTACCTGACGTGTTACTTTGACCGCCCCCCATCGGTTCCCAAGAAACGCCGTTACCCGAACGTCAACCCAGACTACGACAACCTAGCGAAGCTCGTTACAGACGCGCTGCAAAAGCTGGCCTTCTATAACGATTCGGAGATCGTCCATGCCACTATCCGAAAGCGCTACGTTACCTACCCCGACCCCACCAGGACAGTAGTGCGGATAAGGACGCTGACATGAACAAGACTCGCATCGAGTGGGCTGACTACACCTGGAATCCCGTCGTCGGTTGTAGGCGTGGCTGCGACTACTGCTATGCCCGCCGCTTCGCCGAACGTGGCCTGGGGGAATATGGCGTCTTTGAGAAGGGGCAACGCTTCCAGCCACGCTTCTTTCCTGAGCGGTTGTTGTTGCCACAGAGGATCAAGAAATCATCGCGCATCTTTGTCTGCTCGATGGGTGAGCTATTCGGCCCCTGGGTATCCGAAGACTGGCAGGAGGAGGTCATAGCTGCTGCTAGGTGGGCTGACTGGCATACCTTCATGTTCTTGACAAAGTATCCTGAAGCTCTTCCTCAATTCAACCCCTGGCCCGACAACTGCTGGGTCGGCGCGACGGCGACAAATCGGCAAGAGTTGGAAACGGCATCCATCAAACTGTCTGATGTAGAGGCCCCTGCCCGGTATGTCTCCCTGGAACCCCTACTGGCTCCTATCAACCCCTGGGACTTGATTCCGCTTGACTGGATCATCATCGGGGCACAGACAGGACCAGGAGCGAGGGCGCCAGAAGCACGGTGGATAGAAGAGGTCATCGCTCAGGCCAACGCTCAGGGTATCCCCCTCTTCCTCAAGGACAACCTGCGCTGGCCTGAGAAGCGCCAGGAGTGGCCAGAAGGAGCGAGGCTATGATCCTTGCCCCTCCTCTCTGCCGCGTCATGTCGGGCTTAATCGCCCGGTTGCCGGCCATTGGGAGATGGCCTCATGGCGCGGCTAAGAGGGTGGGTAAGTAGTTAAGGAGGTAAACGTGAAAGGTCTAGCGATTCTAGCAGCGCTGGTCGCAGCCCTAGCCGTAGGGCTTGTCTCGGCAGGGCCGCCCGACCTCACCAACGACGCCCACAACTTGAGGGTGCAGGTCTTGAAGTACGGCGGTGGGTACTCGTCGCTCATGGAGTTCGATGAGTGCCACGAGGCGGACGGCGGGGTGGAGTGTACCCGCGTCACTGAACTGAACGCTCCCGCCAAGGGCTTCAAGCTCTACTGGTGCGAGGACGAATGTGAACTCCTTGAGCGCTACGACGGCGATGCGTGGTGCAATCGGGAGATCAAGCGCGGCGGGCGCGAGGCCGTTTCGGAAGGATGCATCTGGGGCACTGGGCACACCTATCTCGTGACCGCCCACCTGAGCGTAACCGGCAACGTAGACCTCACCTATACCAGCGAGCAGCAGATAACGTATCTGGGCACCAAGGACGGCGTTCCCCAATTCGGCCACGACGAGGGGCATTACGGGCTACCAACCACCAACGAGGAGTGCCGCGCCCTTATACGGGAGTGGCGTGAGGCTAAGAAGATCGGCCCCGCGCCTGAGTGCCGAGCGCAGCGCTACTACAAGGAGCAGGACAGCCCATTGGTGGTGGTGGATTAGGGCGATGGGTAGGAGAGTGAAGCCCGATCCAGGGCAGCAATGCGAACATTCTGGCCATGAGCCAGGACAGCCATCAAGGGGATTACAGCGCGTCTACTACGACAAGCGCGGAAAGTTCTGCTACGAGTGGTGGTGCGAGAACTGCTATGACCGCGAAGGCATTGAGCCAATGGAGGAAGGTTGGCCTACGGGGTCTGATGGGCGGTTTGTGACTGCCATTCATTGTTCCACAATTCCAGGGGATGACTGCCACGGCTAGCAATCATGGCGCATGGGGGCTGGTGAGGAGCGGAGTTGCCCGTTCCGACGTGACAGCGGGTGTGCAAACGATAGAGAAACGGGCTGCATACCGCGACGGTCTTCTTGCCAGCCCCCAGCGCCTCCAGGGAGGAGAGGGAGGATGGCTGAATTGAAAATACACAAGATCGTAGGGGGTATAAGCAACAAGGAGATTTGGGGGGCTTGTGGCGTAGCCGTCCCAGAGAGATTCGGCACCTGGGACGATCCTGCCGTTACCTGCAAGAACTGCCTACGAGAGATGAAAGCCGATTCCGAGGAGCCTGAATCCTGAGGCTTTTCGCCGCCGCGCTCTTAGCCCTGATCTGCGTGGTGGGAGGAGGAGATAGTGGGGAACCTGAGTGGCTTCTGTCTGATGGTGTTTGGCCTCACGTTACTTGCTTCCGTGAGCCTAGCGGTGGGTGTAGTGGTTTTCAGCCTGATAGTGAAAGCAGCGGGGTTAGATTAGATGTTGCCACTCCTGATAGTATCGTGCCTTGGCTGTCTCCTGGTGGGCCTGATATTAGGGCTGCTGGTGATGTGGTGGTGGAGACGGCGGGAGAGGCAACTGTGGCTGCGCTACCTACAGGCCCTTATCCCACGGGACAAGCTGCCGATACGGAACACCACGTACTCTATCCACGAAGCTATATTCACGCGCCCGAGGTGCCGCCAGAGGAGGAGATAGATGGCCTCTGGAGAATCACATTCTATAGCGCCGAAGAAGGGTTGGATGGAATTCTATCCGCCGAAGGTCACACGCTTGGGTGGTGGATGGTTGCTTGTTCAACTCACTGGGATTTCGGCCAACGGTTCCGTCTGCACAGCGACCACCTTGAAGCCCCCATCGAGGTCGTATGCCGTGACCGAGGCGGTGCCGTCACCCAAAGAAATCACTTGGATATGTGGTTCCCCACCAACCGTCTAGGCTTGGCGTGGACTGCACAGGTCGGGGACTGGGCGCTAGTGGAGGTGCTGGATGGCCGGTGATATACCCGATTTCCTAGAAGCCACTCAGCGGGCCTATGCAGGTGGTTGGTGGGCGGCTACACGGATTAGCTTGGGCATTTTATGGCGAGAGCATAGTCGCTACGCTAGCTATCCCCTTCGATGGCCCGCCATTGCGCTAATAGAGGCAGCGCAAAAACTCGCGGGGGAATTGGATGCTGGCCGAGCCGAGGAGGGGCGTGATGCGTCTGAAAATCTGTCCTGAGTGCCATCGCTTGTCCGTGGAATTTGATCCCCACCAAAGGGTCGAGCGCTGCTTGAACAGGCACTGTGGCTGGGTAAACCGTACCGGACACCCCTTGGTGGAGGAGGATCCTGAGTCGTTCGAGTTCAGCCGCATCATGGAGGCAAGGGTCAAGGCCAGCCGAGGAGGGGCACGATGAAAGACGCTAAGGCCTACATTGAGGAAGCTATCAAGGTTCTTGACGACAACCTGAATGACTACGATGCGCTCGTAAGGGCTTCTGGGACAGCGATGGGCCTTCTAGCCAACGCCCTCTCTTCCCCCTGTGCCTGTGGGGGCAGGGAGCCGATAGCGAGGAAGTGTACCTGCCTAGATGGGCCAGTCCTAGGCATCCTGATTCTGGATGTGGACAGCACGGATAAAGCCTACGATGGCCCTGTAGATGTTCTTGTGTTCGCTGCCAACGAGGGAGGCAAGGAGCAGGGGGATGGCGCGTAAGCGGTTCCTGACCCCTGACATCTGGAGTGACGCCTTCTTCGTGAAGCTGTCGCCACAGGAGCGCTTGCTGTTCATTGGGATGATTACCGTTGCTGACGATGAGGGCCGGCTACGAGCTACACCCTCTTACCTAAAGGGCGAAATCTTCCCCGAGGACCGCGTGGCCGACACCAAGATTCGGCAGTTTCGCGACCGGGTTGCCGCACTGAACCGATCAGTTCAGCTCTACAAGGTCGATGGAATCGAGTACGTTCAGCTCCGCAACTGGCCCCGATACCAGTCACCTTCCCACCCTGCTCCGTCACGCCTACCAGCCCCGCGTGGATATAAAAAGCCCCCTAAATCCTCGCCCCAAAGGAACGAGGATGGAGCGAGGAAGGACGGAGGATGAAACGAGGATGGAGCGACCTGGGTATGGGGTGGGGGGTGGGGAGGGGTATGGGTTAATAGGAATATGGGGAAGTCCTTGTTTATGGGAAGGGCCTATGAGTAGCACCGTTAGTAATAGCCAGCGTGATTTTGCGAAAATCTCTACTGGCAAGGACAGACAGTGAATGAGGTTCGGTTCTCTCTTCTCCGGCATCGGCGGCATCGATCTCGGCCTCGAACGAGCGGGGATGGAGTGCCAGTGGCAAGTCGAGATCGATGCCTATCGGTGCGAAGTTCTGGCGCGGCACTGGCCGAACGTGAGGCGGTATGAGGATGTGCGAGATTGCGGAGACGCTGAGAAGCCATCCAAGGCCAGGAAGCAATACCTTGGGCAACTTGGCTCCGTTGACCTCATCTGCGGCGGATTCCCCTGCCAAGATGTCAGCACCGCAGGTAAACGAGCGGGACTTCGAGCCGAGCGGTCTGGCCTCTTCTTCGAGTTTGCACGAATCGTTGGAGAGCTACGGCCCAAGTGGTTCCTGGTCGAGAATGTTCCAGGGCTTTACTCAAGCAATGCAGGCAAGGATTTCGACACCGTTATCGGAACGCTTGCCGAACTCGGGTATGGTCTGGCGTGGCGAGTGCTGGATAGCCAATATTTCGGAGTCCCCCAACGCCGCCGTCGAGTGTTCATTGTCGGCCGTCTTGGAGGCCCGTGTCCCCCAGCGGTTCTATTTGAGCGCGAGGGCGGCGAGGGGGATTCTCAGAAGGGCGGAAAGGCGGGGGAGACCATTGCCCACAGCCTTAGAGCAAGCCCTCGTGGCGTTGATGAACACACCGGCACAACCTACATCTGCGAAACTGCCTTCACGGGAGCCAACCAAGATGGCTGGCGCGAGGGGACAACCTACCCCGTCTCCCCAACCCAAGCTGTCTGTGCGCCGCCTAACCCCGACCGAGTGCGAGAGACTTCAATCATTTCCCGACGGCTGGACGGAGGTTTAAACGATGTGGACTCAAGTATTACTGCTGCTAATGCTCGGGATCATCGCAACGATCCCTCTGGGCGTAGCGACTGCGATCCTCCTCCTGTTCGTAAGCGATTTGGTACATCCGCCAACAACATACAAGTACGACTGCGAGACAGGCGGGTTTCACAAGATAGTCGTAGATATGCCGCTCTCGGGGACGCGGTGACGGTGAATGTAGCTGAGTGGATAGGCAAGAGGATCATGGCGGTGGAGTGGTGTACACCCTAACGATCAGGTTCAAGGATCTCCGGCCGCAGGAGATAAGGTTTCGGCGGGAGCCCGAGAGCTTCTTCGTGGTGAACAACGCAGAGGAGGAGCCTGAAGGCTGCACCGCCTGGGTGAACGGCAAGCGTTATTGCACCTTCGTTGTGCCGTGTGGGGGCTGGGGATGAAGCCCTACTACGAGGCCGGCGATGTGGCTCTCTACCTGGGCGACTGTGTTGACGTGATGAAGGCACTCAAGCCAGTGGACGCTATCGTGACGGACCCGCCGTACAACATCGACTTTGAGCAGAATTACTACTCTAACCGAAAGCGTAAGAACTGGTCGCAATATGTAGATGCCACGCTTGACTATGAGATTCTGGCGGGCGAGTTCTGGCGGCTATTAAAGGAACCCGGTGCTGTCTACATCTGCGTCGGCTACGACAACTACGTTGACTGGTATCGAGCGATGGCAGGTGTCGGGTTCAGTTATCCAGGCTACCTTGTCTGGGATAAAGGCAACGCAACGTGGCTAGCTGGTAACTATGGGGTGAAGTGGAAGCAGCGGACAGAACTCATCATGCACTGGATCAAGGGCCGGCCTCCGTTAGCCTTGCCTGACGAGCACAACATTCTTTGCTATCCAAGGCCAGCGAACGGCCAGCATCCATGTGAGAAGCCCGTGGAACTGATGGAACGGCTTATCCGCCAGAGTTGTGGGCTTGGCGGCATGGTTCTTGATCCCTTTGCCGGTTCGGGCAGTACGTTAGAGGCCGCTCGGCTTCAGGGACGGCGGGGTGTTGGTATTGAGATCGATGAAGCCTGGTGCAAGGTAGCGGTGGCGAGGTTACGTCAAGGCGTATTGGTGGTGGCACCGTGAACGCTGTTCAACTCTCCCTTGACGCTGCCCTGAAGCGCAGGGGCTTGGCCCTGGACGGCCTAGAGGGGAAGTACCCCGACTTCCTGGCCCGGGCCCGCCACGTGGCTCAGGGCATCGCAGAGCGTCGGGGCGAGGTCACCGCGGACGATGTGCGGGAGATCTTGGCGATACCGGTCGGCATCCATCCCTCAGTGATGGGCAGTCTCTTTAGGGGTTCTCAGTGGCGGCGCATCGGGTATCAGTCATCGTCGCAGCCACAGAGGAAGGCAGGCGTGATCGGAGTGTGGGAGTTGACAAGTGTGCATTGACGATTGTGACTATGAGTCGCTTGATCCTGGTATCAGACGGATGGTAGAGGTTCTGCGGGAATACGGAATTGAGACATACGAATCCTGTCAGGGCGGCGCTGGCCACTCTTACCCAGAACCCACAGTGGCCTTTCATGGCCAACACGATGAGGGATTCAGGGCGTTGGCAGCAGCACTTCAACACCGCTTACCAGTATCCGAGCTGAGACGGGTTTGGTCTATCGAGGATGGTGAACCAGTTGGCCCCTCCTGGCAATTAACATTTCGGATAGCAGAGGTCAGTGAACACTCGGATGATGCCTAGCCCCTGCCCCCGCTGTGGCGGCAAGTACTGGCCCTTTGACGGCAATAAGGAGGAGAACCTTGCCTGAAACCGAATTGACGGGGATCACCACCTATGTGCAACTGATCGAGGTCATGCGGAAGGTACTCGATCAACTGGTCCGCGACCTTGAGGTGACTGAGAACAAGGTGCCTATTCTGAAAGCCAATCTTGTCAGGGTTGAGCGGGCCTTGCTAGTTCTGGAGAAGCCGCTAAAGCGATATGTGGGCAAGCCGCACGAATGGACACCGGAGCAACGGGCGGCGGCGGCCGAAAGGATGCGGAAGATGAATGAGGTCCGGCGGGCCGAGAAGGTGGCCGCTGGCAGGAACTCTTGAGGCAGCTTCTATGAGGAGGAGAGATGAGCGAAGGAATCTTTGACGGAGCAATCTGGAGACCTGGCCCTAAGTGGAAGGCTGGCTATACAGTCTTTGGCCGGACAAGCGAGAAGCACGGGGTTGTAGACCACAGCAGCGAAGGGCCGTTGGAGGCCACGCTGGGCGTTCTCGATTCATGGCGCACGGCGTCTTGGCAGTTCACCAATGACGATTCTGCTCTCTACCAGCACTACCCTATCAGCGATGTGTGCTGGCACGCTGGTTTCGAGGCCAACAAGAAGTGCGTCGGCGTCGAGAACACCGGGCGGAAGGGCGAGCCGCTGACTGATCGCCAGTATGACCACTTGCTCGCTCTCCATCTCTGGCTGAGGGAGCAGGGCGTCCTTACTGTCTGCGAGCGGCGGGTTGACTTGTGGGAGCACAACGAATGGATGGCTACCGATTGCCCTTCGGGGCGCATCCCTTGGGATAGGCTGATAGCGGATTTGAAGGAGGAAGGCATGGATGAAGAGGAACGCAAGAAACTGGATGAGACGGCTGCGGCGGTGTTGAACCTTCAGGCTGAGCAGTTTGTTGCTGCTCGCCTGCTTGTGGCGGCTGGGGCTGTTCTACAAGGGTCTTGGGCTTCTCTTCCAAGGAGCCTGAAGGAAATCGAGGAGTCTGCTAAAATCTGGCATCGCTGGCCAGGCGACTAGGGAGTGCTTAACCTCAGTCCAGCATGCAATGAGGTTGTTCATTGGGGTGCAGAGTAGGAGGGCCTGTGACTGGACTCGATGATATAGCCCAATTCCGCAGACGCTTCCTAGCCTTCTGGCATGGGAAGTTTGAGACTGTCCCTCTTCAATATACGACAAGCGTGATCGTCCCCCCTCGAAAGGGGGGTCATCCTTATGATGGACCCAGGTTCAGGGAGCTGAATCGTCTTGAGGCTGCTTCAGCGCTGGGCTATGTCAGAATGCACAACTTCCGTGCCTACGCTGCCGCTTGGCGCTATGATTTCGAGGGTAAGTCGAGGCACCCAGAACAGGTAGCGAAGAGGCTGAACATCTCGGAGCGGACACTGCACCGGCTGGTTGAGGAGTTCTGGGAAGCGCTCCATGAACACTGTCACGGGCTGGCACCAGGAGAGGAGAGGGAGATGTGATGCTGTACTGGGCAGATTGGGGTACTGACTGGCGCTTACATCCGTGTATGATGGATTTCCAGGCGTGTAGGTATCTTGTAGAGGTTATTCTCAGTCCCCATCAGGAGATTAGTCGTCGCCCGAAGGCACCACCCAGGGTAGAGGCACCATTGGATGAGGAGTTGAAAGAGTGGCAGAAGCAATTGCTCAAACTCAACTATGAGGCGTGATGTCACTTTTGGCACTTTTGGCAGGAATGGCATTTGACACCCTTAAAACAGTGTGGTATTACTAAAGTGGCTATACGCAACTCAGAGGAGTCCTGCCCTGCGGCGGGGCTTTGTCATTATGAGCGTCTTTACTCGCTGCTGGCACTGTCACAAGCCCATCAAACTCGGCCTATGGCGCTGGTGGGTAAGGCAGATCCGCTGCGTCCATTGTGGCCGGGTGAACAGGCTGGTCAAGCAGTGGGTGTTGGAGAGAGGATGAGAACTAATTTCAAGGACTACAAGATAGTCTGGAGCAAAGACAAGCAAGGAAGACTTGTAGCTTCCCTCGTAGCCCCCAGTGGCGGCGTTGTTAGCCAGTGGGTGCAGAGCCAAGGGGTGTTGGAGAGAGGGTAGATGGGTAGGCCGTGTAAGCTGACGTCAGAGGTGCAGGATCGCATCGTCAAGGCTGTCCGTGCTGGTGCCTATCAGGAGATCGCAGCGACGCTTGCTGGCATCTGTAGAACCACGTTCTTTCGCTGGATGGTGGCGGGCGAGGAGAGCAAGCGGAACGGGAAGTTTAGGGACTTCTGGAACGCTGTAAAAAAGGCTGAGGCTGAGTGGGAAGAAGAACAGGTTGAGGGCATTCAGGCGACAGCCCAGGGTGGCCAGCTTCTTAGCCGCACCACGACGGAGCGGAAGGGCGGTGAGATAGTAGTCAGTGAGACATTCAGCCGGCCGGAATGGACCGCTCGGGCGTGGCTGCTGGAACGTAAACTCTACGAGAGGTGGGGGAAGAAGGAACGGGTTGAGCTCACCGGCGACAAGACTCGGCCGCTGCACATCATCTACGCCAAGGGCGAGGAGAAGGAGGCGTGATGGCACTTGGAGAGAGACATGTGGTAGCCTTCAGCACGGATCACACAGTCGCTTACCTACTGGGGCTTTGGGAGGATAAGTGCATCGTTGTTCGTCGCTGGTTCCTCGGTAGACCTGAGTTATCCACCTTCAACCCTGCCCACTGGCGGCTGAAGCAAGCCCACGCTGGAAATGGCGGGACGTTCTACGACGCAGAGCCCGTGCGTGGTTACTTTTAGGAGGCGTGATGGCGCAGACGGCAACTTGGGCGGCAATTGCTAACCCACGTGATTCAAAAAACACGGGGTTTATGGCCTTCAAGCGGCAACTTGAGCGGCAATGAGTGAGGTATCGGCGAGGAACTTCATCATAAACTACGAGGGTTCTAGGATAGTAAGCGTCGGCCCTGTGTGTACTGATTGCAGGAGAGCCTTGGAGGAACTAGAGGACTGCATGCAGCGGCCCAGGATCGTCTACTTGGAGTGTAGGTCGTGTGACCGCCTCTGGTGGGCTAGGAAAGAGATGAGGGAGCCTGCATGATGCTTGACGTGGGCAAGATGCTAGCATACCTCGTGGATAAGGACTTTGGATTGCCGCACCCAGAACGGTATCCGAGCCCTATGTTGAGGTTGGAGCGCCTTCTAACGCTGATCAGGATTCTAGGGATGTTTGGCCTATGACCACGGCCACGATGGAACGTGCTCCACCAGAGGAGCGCAGGATCACGATGATGCCCGGCGGACAGTCGGGCTTCTTCTTTTCTAGGGTCAAGTACCCTGGGATGTTCGGCGGTGTTGGTGCCTCCAAGACCTTCACGGGGCTTCACAAGACCATCACGATTGTTGAGGAACACCCGGGCGCCCGCTTCCTTGCCTCAGAACCCACGGCACGCATGGTCGAGGACGTGCTGCTCCCTACCATCCGACAGGAACTCGGCAGCGTGGAGGGTACTGCCTGGACGCTGCATGGTAGCCCGGGCGACAGGGACATCCACTGGTACAACGGCTCAATCATCCTGCTTCGTTCTGCTCTCCTCATGTCACCTGACATGCTCTCTGGCCTCTTCCTTGCGGGCTTCTGGATGGACGAGGTAGCTCTGGGCGACCAGGAGCGCACCTTCCACCAACTCCAAGAGCGGCTACGGCAGCCTGGCGACTACCCGCTTCAAGGCTTCGTCACTGGGACACCTCGCGGCATGAACTGGTGCTATGGGCACTGGGGTCCCGAACGCAAGAGAGGCTTTGATCCCTATCATGTCCGTACTGAAGACAACCCCTACCTGCCTGAAGGCTACTACGAGGACCTGCTGGCCTCCTTTGGCGACACTCCCTTCGCTCGCCAGGAGCTCGGCGGGGAGTTCGTCGCCTTCCAAGGACTTATCTATGCCATGTTCGGCACCGGCGCTGGTGGCCATGTCCAAGAGCCGCCAGGTCGAGGGGAGTTCCTGCGTGTTGCTGCCGGCGTCGACTTCTCGGGCGGGACTTCGCCCAGCGTGATCGAGGTCTTTGGGAAGCGTGAGAGCAAGAGGCTGTCGGGCATTGACGAGTTCTACAAGATGGCCTGCCCGATAGAGGACTTGGTAGAGGCTGCCGGGGATCTGATGGTCAAGCATCAGATCAGCCGGTTCTACTGCGACCCGTCAGGCGTCGAGCAGATGGAGGAGATGGCGAAGGCGGGTCTACCTGTCGCGCCAGCGCCCATCAGGGACGTGAACCTGGGCATCAAATTGGTCGGTGGGCTTCTCAGCAACCACGCCATGACCCTCTCCTCGCACCAAGTCCACCTCATAACAGAGAAGTATCAGTACCAGTGGAGGGAGCAGCGGAGCACCGGGGAGTTTCTGGACGAGCCACTGAAGGCAAACGACCACTGCTGCGATGCTGAGAGGTACGTGGCAACGGCGCTCATCGAGCCGTCGGCATCGAGGCCGGTGATCGCCAAGACGAGGATACGAGTGTAGGAGGGATGCCATGAGGAAGACACTGAACAAGGCGATGGTCTCTAGGGACAGGGACGATGTTGACCAGGGCGGCTTGCCAGACAGCATCTTTCTGGAATGGTCGGCCTACAGGCAGTTGCACAACCACGCTGCCGACTTAGGGCTACTGGGTCGGGACGCTCCGTTGCACGATGCCCTGGACGAACGGTTGGCACACTTTGAGGAGTGTGCGTGGCTAGGGGAGGATGAGCCACGGAAGGAGTGTCCGAAGTGTGGAGCGCCGACCACGATATACGGGGACTATGAACGCTGTCCTGTGTGCCGAGTGAAACTGGTAGAGGTCAACGCGTGATGGTAGAGACGCTGGTAGATGGAGTGGATATGGATACCTACAACCCGTGTGGTAGTGGCCACGTCTGGATGTGGGGTGGCGATCTCCCCGACTGGCCCTATGACGGGATGCCCTGTAGTTGCGGGGCCGTGAAGTATGACAAGCGCCAGACCTTGAGGGATCAGATCGCTGAGTTGCAGCGACAGTTGGTGGAACTGGAGTCGTAGGAGGTAGGCGTGTTTAGAGCGATAGCATCCTGGTTTCGTGACCTGCTTCATGTAGGCAGGGAGAGGCTGCGCTTGGCTGAACTGACCGGGGAACTTGAGAAGGAACGGCTGAAGTACCGCGTCTCTGCTCAGCACTTCAACCCTAACAACCAGAGACGGAGAAGGCGGGAGTTCATGTATAGGCATGGCCGCCAACCCAGCCTGCAAAGGAGTAGGGGATAGACTGTGCCACTCTCCAAGCCTGAGTTCAAGAACATCAGGGACGTGTACGAGGCCATCAAGCGCAAGTGGGGGCCTCTCGGCAAGCAGGACGAGGAGATGCAGGGTCTCTTCGACATGACCTATCACGTCCCGCACCCTGAACCTGAAGGCATCGAGAACTTCGACCCTGAGAAGTCGATCATCCGCTCGGGCTGGACGAGGAGGGCAATCAGGGGCTTCGTGGCGATGTTCGCCGAGAAGCCTGTAGCTCACCACAAGCCAGGGATAGGCGCAGCCCTGAAGAGACTCTCGGAGAAGATTGAGGGCTTCCTGAACACACTCCCCTGGGCGATAGAGGCTAAGTACGGGGCGTTCTGGACGCCAGCCGTTGAGAACTGCGGCAACTTCGGGCGAGGCTGGGTAGAGGTTCTGCCCAGGCGAAAGTATTGGGCTGGAGAGCTTGATTATCCGCATAAGGGTAAGGGGACTGACCCAGAGACGGGGAAGCCGATACCTGCCAATGAGGGTACTGATGCCTTCAAGAAGCGCCGCGAGATATGGAAGAAGGAAGCTCTACCCCCCATCTCCATTCGCAGCCTTCCGGCTGACAGCGTGTACGCCATCGTCACCGAGGGGTTCAGGGTACTCCGAGCCGTGCGCTACGTTGCGATAACGCTGGCGGAGGCTACGGCTAAATGGCCAGCCAAGTTCGAGGAAGCGTACAACGATAGCGAGAGCGACCCTACCGACGAGGTGAAGTGCTACGAGTACGTGGACGAGGAGTGGTGCGCTCAGGCTGCCGAATACAAGGACATTCAGGAACTCGTCGAGGAACCGTATAAGCACCACATGAAGATGTGTCCGTGGATTCTCATTGAGGCGCTGACCACCGCGTCCACTGACCCTAACAAGCGCTGGGTGCCTTATCTGCTAGAGGCTAAGGATGTCGGGATCAACATCGACTCGCAGCTAACTAAGAAGGCCATAAACACACAGGTGTGGCCGATGCCGCTGCCAGTCATTGAGATACCAGGGCCAAACCCAGAAGGACCTGAGAAGGCTTATGAGACCATCACACTGAGTCCGCCTCAAGCACTGGTGCTCTATGAGAAGGCTACGCTTCATATTGAGGGCTTCCCCGACCTCTCCCCCGAAGCCGAAACCCTTATGGACAGGCTCCAGCGTGCCAAGGACCGCTCCCTGCCGGATGTAGGCTCCGAGATCGCAGAGGGAGGTTCGGGCGCCGCTGCTTGGACGTGGAGGCTCCGGGGGCAGGAGCGGGAGCGCGACATGGCTGTGGTGGTGGACAACTTGAGCCTGAGCGCCAAGCGCATCTTTCAGGCCATCCTACGGGCCATACAGAGCCGCTGGATCAACGAGACGGTGTATATCGGGCGGGAGACCAAGGAAGGCACCAAGACCGAGCGCCTGAGCCCCAAGGACATCGTGGGGCAGGTCAACCGCATCGAGGCCAGCGTGAAGACCTCCACTATCATTGATAGGAACCAGGATCTCGGCGCGATGAAGATGGCAGTGGAGCCTCCGCTGAGTCTGGGTAGACGCTGGGCCGGTGAGAAGATCGGGCGTATCGAGAACATCGAGGAGGTCTTGGAGGAGGCGCTGCTGGAGGAACTGGAGTTCAGCGATGAGTGTAAGGGGATACTCCTGAAGCGGATGCTGGAAGAGGCTGACTATCTGGAACAGCAGGGGGCGGCTGTGCCGCCATCGCAGGTGCCAGGTTTGATGGGGAGGATTCCGCCGTCAGCGCAACTGGCAGCGCAGCGCGTGATGGGAACTATGCCGCCGATGCAGGGGCTAGGGGCTTCGGGGGTTCCTCAAGGCGCTCATCCCGCAACGATGCAGAAAACGGGAGTGCCAGGAACGGGTGGGCCGAAACCTACTTCGCCAATTCCAGGAGGGCCGGGGGTAGTCTAATGTCAAACCTAATGCGTCGATTCTGGGAGCGGATGGAATCGCGTGGGAAGATTGGCGGTCGGGCGCTCTACGAGACTAGGTTGCGAGCGAAAGCGTGGTATGGCGAGGGCGGCGTGAAACTCACAGATGCTGAAGTGATTGAACTAGGTGACCGTGCCTACGACGACCCTACGGGCCAGATATTCGAGGACGCACTGAGGAATCGTCAGAAAGCGAACAACATGGAAGGGTCAAAGGAACTCGTTAAAGACTGGGGGGTCTGGGCTGAGGAAGTTCAGGAGCGGCGGCAGGCAGCAGGAGGGGAATGATGCACCTAATCGTTGATGGCTACGGGTGTGATGCTGAACGCCTGAGCAGCATCGACGTTGTGGAGCGCTTCCTGACTGAGACTCCTGAAGCCATCGGCATGAAACCGATTTCACCAGTCTATGTCTTCCAGTATCACGGCTCAGAGCCTAACCAGTGCGGTGTAACCGGCTTCGTCATCATCGCGGAGAGCCACTTGGCCATCCACACTTGGCCGGAGCGTGGCACGGTCTGGGCCGATGTCTTCTCCTGCAAGGCGTTCGACGCCGAGAAGGTGCAGCAGGTCCTCATGGAAGCCTTCGACATCAAGAGGATGGAGGTCGACGTGCTGCCGCGAGGGTTGGAGATCGAGGATGCGACCGAGCCAGCGTTTCAGGTTGGGGGGACAGTGTGAGTCAGGGGCTAGTCATGGGATGGGGCTGTTGGTCATTTCCTAGAAAAGCCGATTGCGCTAGGACTCCGCCAGGCCATCCAGTGAATAGCCTCGCCATTCTCGTTGACATCGACAGCGCTGCCCACCTGGATACCGTCGGGCTCAAATGCCTGGATGTAGTTCGCAGCCTCGCTATTAGTGTAGAACCACCAGCTAGTGTCGGCGTCTGCCTTGTGCGATGCCTGCACTGCTCGTGTCTGGGTCTCGTTGACAACGATGGCATAGGTCGGCGCGAACCCGAAGCCCGTGATGCTCCGATCATCCCCGCCATTGCCGCTGTAGGTGCCAACGGCGAATGCACCCGTGACGGCCTTGAACGCGATGTAGTGATAAGTGCTATCGTCCCCGTTGACATCAAGGTCAGTTCCTACTTGGAAGCCATCTGCTTCCAGAGCCTGAATTCGGTCTGCAACGACACCCGCATCATTCCAGAACTGGAAGCTTTTGTCACCAGCAAGAGACGAGGAACGAGAGGTAATTACGCGAGCGCTGCCTTCTCTAGCGATATGCACAAGGTCGGGCTGAAAGCCGACATCGGTGTATTGCCGCCCGTCAACACCGTCGCCCGTGTAGCTGCCGACCTTCAAGACGGTTGCGCCATCGGCCTTCCACGCTTGCCAGTAGAACCAGACGCCCTTCAGGTTGACGGCGATACCATCGGAGACCGTGAAGCCATCAATGTCTAAGGAAAGGATGGCATCAGCGTCAAGGTGGCCACTCCATTTCTTTGTGTTGCCGCCCATCGTACTCGTTTTGAGCATTGCGTTGTCAGTGTTATCCGAACTCTTGAGAATGACGGCTTCCGGCTGGAAACCGACGCCCTTGATCTGGCGATTGTCCTTGCCATCTCCCAGATACTTGCCACTGGCGAAGTGGAAGCCTGTCGTTGTGGAGTCCTTCGTCTCCGCCAGCGCGGGAGTTGTTGGTGATGTTAAAGCAGCCAGTGTAGTGGGGGATAGGGTCGGTTTGGGTGAACTATTGGAGTCAGTGCAAGCAAAGCTCACTAGCGCCAGAAATACAATGCCGACGATTGGTAGTACTTTCATGATCACACCTCCCGATCACTCGCAGTTATCGTTGGCGGCTTGGAGTAGTTCGATGTATGGGGCGCAGCTATCTCCTCGATACACGCATCTACGCCACATGCGCCCTCCTGTGGCTGTTACTTCCCTAGCACTTTCACACTCTGTCTCCGACCAACCCGACTCGGCAACGAGCGCGGTTCCATCATTATCAAGGCTACTGAACGTGGCGAAGCTGCCAAGCCCCAGAGCAGCAATGCTCAAGATCAACGCAATTATCGCAACTCTCATCACCGCACCTCCCATCGTGGGGATCGTAACACAGGAAACGAGGTAATGGGATAATGCCAGGACGATATTTGACGACCGAAGAGATGTGGGAACTGGTTTCACAGGCAGCCCAGCCAGCCATTGCTCAATATGGCATCAAGGATGTGGATGACTTCATAACGGCGCTGTTGTCTGTTTCCTACGCGGAGTGTGGCGGCACCGATGCTCAGGGCTGGCCTATCTGGGATACTCAGTCCGTCCATGATAACGGTCAGGGCTTCGGCTGCTTTGCCCTTCACAACCAGGGCTACGCAGGCTTCCTCACTGAAGAGCAGCGCCTGGACCCGGCAACCAATGCTGGTGCGGCTGCGATGAAACTGGCTGCTGTCTGGCGGGATGGCGAGGGCCTTGATCAGAACTTGGCGAGAATGACAGGGCCGCAGGGCCAGAATCCAGCAGACCCGCTGGCGCTTCTCCGCAACGCTCAGGCAGTCGTTCGACAGGTTGCTGGCATGATGGGGAGAGCAGTCGGGGGAAAAGCGGTCACGGTAGCAGGAGGACAGGCTATGGCGGGGCAAGAGACAGGCCAAGGGGCTGAAGCCCAAGAGGTTATCTCATGGTGGGCGAGTTTCTTCCAAGATGAACCTGACTACACAGCTAGGCAGAAGGCAGAAGACCTATTCTATGATGATCCTTTCAAGGCGATAAGCACTTGGCGTGAGATGACAGGTCAAGTCTCTGGCGTCACCGAGGCCGATGAAGCTCTTACTCGAGCCCAGATAGCTAACTATATATCGCTGATTGGTGAGCGGGAATATCTTCGAGGCCGAGACCTGATTCTCGACAAGATGGAGCGGGAGAAGAGGGCGCATGAGTATCCGATAGCGGAGTTCAAGGCTTGGCTCGATGCTACCGTCGAAGCGGGGCGGCGCGGCGAGACGGTCTACGGCGAGGAGATGAAGCGCAAGGTCTGGACAACGCCGGAGGAATACTACCCGGGCACGGGGCCAAGGGGCGCTACGGCACAACTCTACGAGAAGTATGGGCTGGAATACGAGCCGACCCCCGGTGTCTCTGTCTCCGAGTTGCCCAATCTTGAGCAGATGTATGGACGGTGGCATCAAGGCATGGGCATCTCACAACAGGCCCCACCACTTCCGCAGACGATGGGCGCTGCGGGTCATGGTACGGGGATAGACGCGGCTAGGGCGTTTCTTCAGAGAATGAACCTGCGGCAAGGAGCGCCGCAAGGAGCAGCACCAGCGTACTAGGAATATAGAACTCATCTGGCAGGGCCACCTTCGGGTGGCCTTTTTCATTAGGAGCAGGAACATGCGAGTGACGTGGAGCGATGATGGCTCGGCAGCCTACCTGATAGATGAGAACAACCGCATCGTCGGCAGGTGGTTCAGGGATCGGCCTGAGATGAACACCTTCGACCCTGCCACCTACACCTACGGTCAGGGCTATGGCTACCAGGCCCCCGGCCAGCAGCAATCTTGGATGTACGACGCATGGCAGGGGGGTGGAAATGGCGATGCTGGCGGCTACTACCAAGACCCCGAGCGTTTGTTCTGGGATCAGATCATGGATGAATTCCGCCTCACTCGCGCAGAAGCCATCGCCCTCCGTGAAGAGAACGCACGGCAGCACGATGAGGAAATGCAACGTCTGAGGTGGACTACTGAGCAGGAGATGATCATAGAACGCGAGCGGATGGCTGCCACTACGGGCGATATTCGTTTGCAGCACCAAAACAGACTCGCAGAACTCGAACAGCAACACCAGTACGCCGTTGAGTATCTGCAACTGGACTGGGTTGAGCGCCACAAGGCTGCTGACAAGGAACTCGGGGTGCGGCTTCAGGAGATGTGGTCAGGGGAGAGGCTGGCGGCCGCGCAAATGGGAGCTCAGCCCATCAACTACCGAGTCTATGAGCGTTGGCTGGCCGGACTTGGAGGCCGGGCTGATCCTAGCGGACTCCCTGCTAGTGCGCCAGCGTTCCAGACAGGTCCAGGCATGGAGGGCGCTGTTGTCCCTGGCGAGGCTCCTGGGCCGTCACCATACGCCCAAGCCTATGCGACGGGCCAGCGGATACCTGAGTTTCAGGCTTATGGTGGGCCTACAACGCCTGTAGGCGGCGAGCCTTGGGTATCTCCGCACAAAACTCAACTTGGGCCATTCCTGGCGAGTCCATTGCAGAGTCAGGAGATGCAATACGCTCGCTGGCGTGAGCGTGGCTTTATGCCCTACACGGCTGAGCAGCAAATGAGGGCCGCAGCCCCGACCGGGACGGCGGGGCAGAGAGTGCCGAGTTACGGCTAGGAGGCTTTATGGACACCGAGACGAAGCCGCTCTGGACAACGACGCGGGAGGCGATGGGCAAGACCTACGCTATACAACTTTGGCCCAATGATGCTGGTCTTTCAGAGGGTAGTGATCTTGGCCACAGTTGGGCTAGCCAGCAATGGATTAGGGCCAATGCACACACGCCAGCAGAACGCCGTGACCAGACGATCCTGCACGAAATTGTTCACATGGTTGACGCCGAATTGAAGACTGGCCTTGATGAAAAGGATGTCTGCCGGTTGGCAGCGGGTATTTATGCTTATCTCCGCGGCTTCGGGCTGTGGCAGCCCTTTCCCTGGCCGGATAAGGACGACTGATGCCCTGGTATGACTACCTAGAGCGCGACGAATATCAGCGTATATTCGAGCGTGACAAGTTCGAGCGTGAGACGGAACCGCCGGAGGACTTTATGGCTAAAGCCTACGAGCGCTTCCGTGGGGTAGAGCAACAGTTGCAGCCTGCCATGCCTGAGCCGGAGCCGTTGGCCTATCGAACCGTGTGGGCTGGGGCGAAGGAAAGAAAGGCTAGGGAAGCAGAGTATGCGGCAGAGGCTGAGGCGAGGGCTGTCACCTACCGTGATCCCACAACAGGCGAGGAGATAAGCGTTACTCCTCCCTTTGACCCTCGTGAGAAGAGCCAAGAGGAAATCAACAAGTGGCTCCAAAGCTATCTTACAGGACAGGCCAAATCTAGGGCTGGTTGGAGCCTGCCGATGGCGATGTTCATGGCCGCCACGGAGTCTGTCATCCCCGAGAAGGTCACGGAGCCTATTGGCCGAATACCAGTCGCCGGTCCAAAGGCTGAGGAGTTCATTAGGGCCACAACCGGCCCTGCTACTCTTCCTCTAACTCTTGCTTGGCCTGGGATAACTGCCAGGATGGGAGCCTACGGGGTAGCTGGATGGACTGCTGGCAAGGGGCTTGAGGAAGCTGGTGTGCCTACCGCAGAGGTTGGGCCGATCACCGTTGGGCCCGCTGGTGTGCTAGAAACCGCTGGCTTCATCGGTGGTCCCGCTGTTGGCCCGATGGCAGAGCGTGCTGCTCTGCGCGGCGTCAAGGCTGCGCCTGCTGCGGCGAGGGCTGAGGTTGAACGTCTGATACCGACTGCTCGGCGAGTGCTGACTGAGGAACTTGGCGGGCCGAAGTTGAGGCCGAAATACATTCTCACCGATGACATCCGCTCTCTAGCTGAGATCAACAAGAGGCTTGGTCAACTCTCCAGGGTCGAGAAGATGACAGCCAAGCAGACGAAGGAACGGGCGCAGCTACTAGCCGAGAAAGACCTGCACGAACTCCGGGCGACGGGAACCGTTGATGACCAGATGGACAACCTGCTTGACGACATCTTGGAGATGGAGAAGGAGTTGGAGCTAAAGGCTGTGGCTAGAGAGGTCAAGCCAGCCCGGGCTCCGCAGTTCGGGACGCCTGAACGTGTCGAGTGGGAGGCAGCGAGGGCAGGGAAGCCGCGTGGTGTCCGCCCGACTACCCGCTACTCTGGCGAACCCGCCGACTTCCTGCGTGAGCGGCTGAAAGTCTACAAGCAGTTCCGCGACGAGATGAAGATCGTCCCTGCTGGCGAGGAGGCGGTGGAGGAAGCCCTGGTCACGCGGGCAAGGTTCACCGAGAGGGGCGAGGTCATCGAGGAGCCAACGTTTGCGACAGAGGCAGAGTTGGCAGGTATCCGGCCGGTGCAGGCTGAACTAGGCATCGCAGCCGGTGAGCGCCCCATTGAGACGGCAGGGCCGATGTTCAAGGCGGCACCCGAAGCAGCACGAGCAGTTGACCCACGAGGCGACTTGGCCCTACGGGAAGCCTTGGCAGAGGAACTCTTTGCAGCACGTGGGACGCGGATGATGGGGCCAGACAGCAAGGCCCTTCATGTTCTGCACTATGCAGATGACCGACCGAAACTTGAGAAGATCGCACGTCGTTTCGGCTACGAGGTGGAAATAACCGATCTCCCTGACGTGACCTATATCAAGGCTCTTGGTATGGGTCGGATCACGCCAGAACGTGTCCCTGCTCGTCCCGCTGCCCCCAAGCCCGCAGCGCAAGCCTTCCGCGAGGCGACGGAGATACGGCCTGCTGCACTCGAAGAAGCCCCGGCCTGGGAGCTTGCAGGCATGGGGAGAGCCGAGGCACTAGAGGCACCAGAATTGGCGAGAGCAGGGGTTAGAGCCCCTGGCCGCGCTGGTGCGCCTCCACCTCCACGCAAGCCGCCTGTCGCTGAAGCTGTGCCGCCTATTGGTGCTGAAGACCCTGTACCCAAGCTAATCCAGCTTATCAAGAAAGCCAAGCCTGTTCGCAGAGAGACTGAACTATTGAAGACCGAGGCTAGGCGCAAGCAGGCGGCCGCGATGGGAAGGATATTCGAGAGGTATCCAGAGGAAGCACCCTACCGTGCCAAAGGCGTACTCAAGGGCGAACTGCCAAGGGCGGCCTTTGAGCCGCCTATAAATGCTCTCAGTGAAGCTGAGGTAGGCCAGCTTCGCCGCCAGATACGCAGCTTCTTCGAACGAGAGGGTGGCCGGGCATTTGACGAACTTAGCGTTAGAGACGCCTTAGAGGGAATCCTGGGCGGTAAGCAGCCGACATGGGGCGAGATAGGACAACTGCAAGCTGTCTTCGGACGGAAACTGGGCGCGGCGCTTGAGGGCAAGATGCCTACGCTGAAGAGAGTTGCAAGAGAGGCGCTAGAGATATGGAACCTCGGTAGAACCTTCAAGGCGTCACTAGACCAGAGTTGGCACCTCCGTCAAGGGATCAGGTTTGTGGCGCGTCACCCTAAAGAGAGTGTTCGGCAAGGTCTCCGGGGCATGAGGGCTCTTTGGAGCCAGCAGACTTATGAGGACAGCGTTCGCTTCATCGTTCGCGGCCAGGAGGAAGGCAGGATGTCCCGCAACCTCTTCGTTGGCCGTGTGGGGCCAGGTGCAACAACTGTGGAGCGAACAGAGGCTTATATCTCCAAGTACTCAGATGTGATTCCTGGCATTAAACACACGGCCCGCGAATATGCCGCGAGTGGCAACTTTGTGCGTGGGGGAATCAACGAGAATATGAACCGAACCTGGACGCAGCGCCTTGGTCGAAAACTGACCGAGGAAGAGATGGAATGGACTGGGAGGGTGTGCAACTGGGGCCTGGGTCGTGGCCCACTTCCTGACGAGTTTCGAGGTCTGTTGGCAGCGGTTTGGTTTGCGCCAGGTTATAGAACTGCGGGACCTGCATACTTCTCACTGCTGGTTAACCCTAAGACGCCGGGGTTCGTGAGGCGCATGGTTGCAGAGGAAGTAGTGGCTTGGATTGGATCGGGGGTTGCACTTATGACAGCCCTTGAACTCTCGGGCGTTGCTGACGTTGAGGGTATCGACCTTCGCCATCCAGGTCGGGTTTCATCCGACTTCGGCAAGATTCGCGTCGGGAAGATGCGGTTTGACATCTGGGGCGGTTCCCAGCAGCAGGCACGAGCCATACTTGGACTTATTACGGGTGAAAGAAAGACTCTCAGCACTGGCGAGATCATGGATATAAGCCGCAGGGAGGTGGCATCGCGCTACATTGAGTCGGGTTATCAGCCCTCGATGGGACTTGCGACGAGTATTTGGACTGGCAAAGACTGGGAGGGCAAGCCGATCTCATTGCCGGGTGCCGTGCAAGACTTGTTAGCTCCGATGGCTGCGCAGGACATTGTGGAGGCGGTGCGAGAGGAGGGGGCAAAGGGATGGATAGCAGCCCCCTTCGCGCATTTCGGCGTTGGTGTCTGGACTCCTGATCTTGCTGGCGTGAGGGTGAACGAGCTAACCCAAAGGTACGATGCTGAGGGGCGGCACAAGAACCAGATGTCTGCGGTGGAGTTTGAACGTCTTGCGGAGGAGCATCCCGACTTGGCGAAAGCGCGTCAGGACCAACTAAACGAGGCTGCCCTTCGTGGTAGCGACTGGGCCAAGTTTACGCTGAAACGAGAAGAAGCAGACGCCGAGTTTGAGAGAGGGCTGAAGGATGCCCTGCTCGATCCGAGGGGCCGGACATGGGAGCAAATGGGTAGGGAGCTAGACGATCATCTATATGAGTGGGCGATACGCAGTGACGAATTCTACGGCGAACTCGATATAGATCCGCGTGGCGACCTAGACCGAAGGATCAACGCTTACTACGCGATAGAGATGCCAGCCCTTGCTACTGAGGAGGAGAGGAGCGCCTTCTTTAGACAGCGGGAAGAGATGCTACGGGATGATCCTGATCTGGCTGCTGCCATCCACGATCACAAGGTTCTCAGGTTCACCGACCCCGATGTGCGGCGGTTTGTTGATCTCAAGTGGCAGGCTGACCTCGTGGCCAACGAATACTACAGCATCCCGTACAAGTCGAGGATGCCCGCCGAGCAGCAAGAGCAGGTGAGTCAGTATGTGAGGCAGGCAGAGGCCATTGCTAGAATGCAGAATGTCTCCTTCCGCCGAGCGCTGATGCAGACCAGCATCTCGCAGGAACTCATAGGCTTGGCGATGCGGTACAAGAGGCTGCCGACGAACAAGGCTCGCGAGCGCTACTGGCGGCAGCATCCAGAGAGCGAGGAGCTTTATAGAACCTTCTACGGTCCCATCCCGCTAGAGATACCCGTGGAGGCAGAGCCAGAGATGGCGATGGCAGGAGTGCCATAGGACTCATAATATGGAGGAACGCAGCCCCTCTTCGGAGGGGCTTTTCATTTGGAGGCCAAAATGGACGACAACGAGAGGTTGGCTCCTGAAGGCACCGACACCGAAGGCGCTGAGACTGACAGCGAAGGCTCTCAACCAGCCCCTGAAGGTGAAGGCGCTACTCAGCAGCAACAGCCTGAACCAACCCCGTTCGCCGAACTTCCCTACGAGCAGGCCCGCAAGCATTACGCCGGTCAGTTCGAGGGGGAGCTTGGGCAACGGGAGCAGATAGGTTTCAGTCGTGGACAGGGCGAGGCCCGAAAGGAAGTCGCTGCCCTACGCAGGCAGGTAGAGGGCGAGATGGCGGACCGTATCGCCTTCACACGCCTTGAGCGAATGCAGGCGTCGGACGATCCCGATGCTGCGGACAACTTCCGCCGTGAGATGGCTGACCCGAATACAGCGGCTATCTATCACCGCGGCAAAGAGGCTGCGAGTCGGCCTTCGCCCGATGTGGTGCAGGGAGTCGCAAATGATTTCCTCACAACTCTGAATGCTGGACTTGACGGGCGCAAGGAGTTGCAGGGCCTCTCCGACGAGGAGAAGGCCAGCATTGCTCCAGGCCAGCACTCGACGCTGGGCAAACTCGTGGACGCCAAGATCGACCTCGCCATCCAGCGCGGCGTCGCTGATGGGGTCATCAAGGAGAACGCTCAGAAGATCCAGGCCGAGAGGGAAGAGGCGAGAACCGAACTCAAGGACGAACTTGGCCTCGGATTGTCTGACGAGATCAAGGGGAGCAGACCTGCTAAGCCCGGCACTGCGGCTGAACTACGAAAGAAATATGCCGATGGCGACATCGAGACTGAAGAGTATACGAAGAAGATGAAGGCCATCGGTGCAAAACCATAAGGAGATAAGAGATGCCAATCCAAACTGCAACGACTGGGCAACTAGAGAATGCCCAGAACATAGTCATCGCCAAGGCGCGATTCACAATGGAGCACAGCCAGCCCTGCGTCGAACTTGTCGAGCACATGAATCTCGGCAAGGGCGAGAAGAGTCTGACTCTCCCGAAGGTGGGCCAGATGGAGGCCACCAACTTGGTGGATGGCGTGGACTTGGTGGATGCCGAGGACATCGGGATGACGACCCTCGATCTGACCACTGGCGAAGTCGGCCTGAAGGTCATTCTGACCGACAAGCTGGTGCGCCAGGAGAACGAGAGCGTCTTCGCCATTGTCGGTCGGCAGATGGGTGATGGGATGGGCCGCAAGAAGGACAGAGACGTTATCGCCCTGTTCGCTGCCCTGAACGGCGGCACGCCCCTCGGTGCTACCACGAAGACCCTCACCATAGGGAATGTGAGTGGTTGCATCGCCTTCGCCAAGGCGAACAAGTTTCCTGCCCCAGTGAATATCGTCCACCACCCGAACACCGTATACGACATCACTGTTAGCTTGGCCATTACGCCAGGCGCGGCTTACCCGATCCCGCACGGCTACGCGGAAGACCTGTTGAAGGACTTCTACAAGATCACTATCAACCAGGTCTCCGTGTTCGAGGACGGGAACATCGACGCTAACTACGGTGACGTAGCTGGTGACGGCATGGGGGCCATCTTCTCCAAGAACGCCATGTGCGTCCTAGACCAGAAGGGGTTCGGCACAGAACGCGAGCGGGACGCATCGCTACGCGCCACCGAGCTCGTGGTCACGGCTGACTACGGGTGCTGGGAGATCGACGACACCTACGGCGCAGGGATGCTCTACGACCAGACCGCTGTGGCAACTAACGCATAGTGGAGGTGCCTTATGGCGATAGACATGGAACTACGAAGAGAACTGGCTGCACGGGGTTACGCCATAGCTGAACTGAAGAGGCTTGAGGTGCAGCCGAAGGCCACCTACTACAAGGCGGACGGCACGGCCTTGCCGAACCTGCCTGCGGATCCGCGTTCTGTGAGGCGTTACCTCGCCAGAGGTTTTAGCTTAACCCCTCCAGGGGTCAGCAACACCGGGCCGCCGGAGGGGTCGTTCAGGTGCGAGTGTGGGTTTGGGGCCAAGAGTGCATTTGGCCTTATGGCCCACAGGCGCAAGCACAAGGAGGAATGACATGAGTTTTCCCTTTTGGGCCGCACTGACTGAGGCAGAGGTCTCAGTTCAGTCTGCAGCGGCCAAGCAGAAGATCGGCACCATCGGCTACACCCAGGACGGTCGCCGGTTCCGCTACTGCAAGGCTGGGGCTGCCCTCGGTGGTCACGGCCGCCTCATGGGTAACGACAACTACTGCGGCGGCGCGACCAGCCACGAGGATGAGGACGGGTTCGAGGGCGCTCCTTACACAGGTGGCGCCCTCGAAGGAGCCACGACTGTCAAGATCGCTGACACGACTGGTCGGGCTGTGAACTACTACCAGGGCGGCTACCTCAACGTCTTCCACAGCGACGAGTACCGCTGCTACTACATCCTCAGCAGCAAGCGCAGCAGTCAAGCCACTGACCCTGGCTATGGTGCCTACGTCGAACTCGAACTGGAGTCGGGACTCACCGCCGCGATCACCACAGCCACCCAGGTCACGGCCTACCTGTCGCCCTACTCCTGCATCAAGGGTTACGGCGACTACAACCAGTCGTACGTCTCCTTTGTCTGCCTACCCCTGATCGCCATCACCGACGGCAACTACTTCTGGGGCCAGGTCGGCGGACCTGCATGGGTGACAGCTCATGGCGGCGATTACTGGCCTGGTAGGACAGCCAACTACCGTGATGTCTTCGCTTGGATCGATGGCACCATCGACTCAGCTCAAGTAGCCGACCCTACCAATGGATTCCAGAGAGTAGGCACGTTGCTGTCGCAGACCGTCAGTGCCTATGGTGACGCATTCGTGATGCTTCAACTGGATGGAGGTTAGGGTATGCCCCAACAGGTAACGGCTGAAGAACTGGACGCTCTGGTTCAAACGGGCCAGTTGGCGGCCAAGCCCAAGCCCAAGACAAAGAAAAAGAAGTAACCATAGTGGGCTTCGGGGCCGCTGGGCCCTAATCAGCGGCCCAAGGAGACATATGGCCCGCATCTGGTTGCCCCAGCATGTAGGCAAGCGCTACGAGATTGTCAAGCGTCTACGCGCCCTGGGTGTCTTTGTCCCTGGTTGGCAGGAAATGGATGTGAGCCACCTCGAGGAAATCCTGCAATGGCAGGAGGAGAAGGCCGCAAAGCCCAGACCGCCGAGGCCAGCGCCAAGGCTCCCGCGAGAGCAGATTATCGCTGGCCTGAGAGACTATCGGGACTTCTTGAAAGCGCGGCGGGAAGGGCGAAGGAGACTTTACTGATGCCCGCCGTAGTCAGAAAGCGTGGCAAGCGCTGGGCCATCGTGAACAAGGACACGGGCAAGGTTGTTGGGAGTTCCACTACCAAGGCCAAGGCTCAGGCCAGCGCCAACGCCCGGAACGCTGCCCATTTCACCAAGGGCAAGGATCAGTGGAAGCCGACCGGCAAGCCGGCGAGATACAAGAGAAAGAGGAAGTAGATGGCAAGGAAGCGTAAGAAGAAGGCTGCGCCGAAGAGACCGCTTGTAACACCGACCCCGTATGGCCCAGGTGGGGAGAGGCCAGTGGTTTCTATTCATCAGCCGCTCTCAAAGCCACGCCCAAAGCGACGCCCAAGCACAGGTATTCCTGGAGGGATACGCGGCGCTCGCACGGTGAGCGGTCGGCGAACGACGGCTGCACAACCGCCAGTAGGAATGAGCCAGGTGAAGAGGACGAGGCGCAAGCCAGCCGCGACCCTAGCACGAGGGCGGGGTAGGCAGACAGCCACAACGCGCAGGAGATGGCCTAGACGGACCAGAACGCGAAGAACCTGATCGGGAGGTAGATAGATGGCAACATTCGTTGAACTGATCCACGCCGTCTTGGAGGAGATGTCTGAGGGGCCACATCCCGTGGTTAATAAGACGACCGCTGCTGGTACTACCGCCATACTTGAGGACACCGACAACCTTAAAGAAACCAGCAGCGCCGCCGATGCGAACAGGCATGACGGCTGGTGGCTACGGTTCTGGGACTCTGCCGAAACGCCCATCGAGAACATCCGCAAGATCAAGACCTACACGCCCTCTGATGGCAGGCTTGTCCCCGAGGCCAACTTCGACAACGCTCCCGGCGACAACAAAGTCTACGAGCTCCACCAGAGGATGCACCCCACCAAACTCAAGACGTGTATCACCGACGCCTTGGCCGAACTGCGCTATCAAGACATCCTACCGCTAACACTCGTGGTCAACGGGGATATGGAAGTCACCCTTCCTACAACCGACTGGAAGGAAAACGCCATCTCGGTAGTGGCCTATGACACCACGAAGGTGCTGTTTGGCACGAACAGCCTCAAGGTTGTGGACGATGGTTTGGGCACCGGCGGCGGTTACGCCAGTATGGAGGCAGGCTACCTAGCTGTGACTCCAGGCGAGAAACTTATCGTCTGGGCAGCCGTCTACGGCGACCAGCAGGGCGCACGACTCACGCTCTACGATGTGACTAACAGTGCTGACATCGAGACCGCCCGCCACGACGAAGAGGGCTGGGGGCTACTGTTCTTCACAGCGACGGTGCCGGAGGACTGCCTAGAGGTTGACGTTCACCTGGAGACGATCACGAAAGCGGGTACAACCTACTGGGATCACGTCGGCATCCTGAAGGTCAACCAGAGGGTCTACGATAGCCCTGGCTGGCTTACCAAGAGGCAGGACTTCATCAAGGTCATATCCTTCCCTCGCGGCAAGGCACTGACCTCTGACGATGCCGACAACGCCTACTCGTTGTGGGCTCGCGGTCCGCAGCACGAGCACACCCATGAGACCATCTTCGCCCATCGCGGTGTCGTACCCTTGCGGATTCCCCTGAGCGAGAGTCCAAGCAAGCCGCTGTTCGTCATAGGGAAGCGCCGCTACCCTGCGCTCTCGACCGACATCGACACGACCGCGGCCGATGCGACTATCGTGAAGGCTGGGGCGTTGGCCTTCGCGTACCGGCGCCTGGGTGATGCCTATCGCGGCAAGGCAGCGTACTGGGCCTACATCTTCGATGGCTTGCGCCGCGGGGATGAGCCGCCGCTAACAGTGCGCCAAAGGTCGTGTTGGAGATGACACGCTCCCTCAAGGACACGATCAGCCTCGCCGATGCCGACGGCGGCAACTCTAAACTCTACCCTCTGCTCTCCTGGGAAGAGCAAGCCGTCTCCGACGACAACATGCCCCCCGGCGAGAAAGTCATCAAGAAGACTCGCTTCTGGTCGGGCATGGGCGAGCGTCAGGAGATGGGGCGTGGGGGTTACTTCTACTCTGAGAACGCGGCTCACAACGATCCCTTTGCCCTGAAGCCCAGGCCCTCCATCGGCACCCTCACGCTCACGGACAACACCAACCCCGTCGAGCGCTTCTTCGAGGCTACTGACGGAACGAACTGGTATCTCTACTGTCTGGCCGCAGCCAAGGCGTTCAAGGTCAAGGCCATCACCACAACGCCCGTGCTGGCGGAGACGAAGAACTTCACAACCACTGGGTTCTATTTCGCTAGTGGCAAGTATCTAGGAGACGGCAAGGACAACCGCCAGATCAAGGGCGTAGGTTTTGCCCCAGATGCCATCATTCTCAAGAGCTTGGATGACACCACAGTGGCCCTCCTAAAGACAAGCACGATGGGTGCTTACACGAAGAAGTGGAGTGCCGACTGGGACAATGACGACATCTTATCGCTGGACACTGACGGCTTCACCGTCTCTGACTCCATCGACGTCAACAACAAGGCCACATGGTTCTACTGGCAGGCTTGGAAGGCCGATGGCTCTACTGTTATGAAGGCTGGCAGCTATACAGGCGACGGAAACGATAGCCGCCAGTATACCGATGTTGGCTTTCAGCCTGACCTCGTGCATATTGGCATCGCGGGTGGGAACCGCCCAATCACTTCTCGTTCCTCATCGCTTGCTGGTGATAAGAGTTTCCAGTTCTACAACGATGCAGATGTCGTTACCAACCGAATACAGGACTTCATAGCCAACGGGTTTGAACTCGGCGACGATCTTGACGTCAACGAGAGCGGCAGCACTTATCACTACGTCGCGTTCAAAGCCGTTGCGGGCGCCTTCGCTGTTGGCACCTACAGCGGCAACGGCGGAGATGACCGGAGCATCACGGGCTTCGGTTTCGCGCCGACCTATGCCACCGTTGTCTGCGAGTCTGCGGCTGACGACCGGCGAGCAGTTCAGGCATCGCACAAGGGAGCCGCTGACATAACTTGGTGGTTCTACACCAACAGCGAGCAGGCAAACCACATCCAAGCATTTGAGCCTGATGGCATCCAAGTGGGCAGCAGCAACTTCGTCAACCGTAACGGCTCGGAGTTTCACTGGATGGCCTGGCGGGGACGTGGTGCGATTGGCAAGCCTGCGCCCTGGAATAGAAGTTGGCGAGTGCCACTTGGCACCGAGGCTGGCATTGCTACTCTTCAGAAAGTCTATGACGAGAGTGGCGCTGGCGATGATACCTGGGTTGTTGACCCGATTCCAGCAGATCATCTTCAACGGCTTAGGAACAAACTAGCGCGAGCAAGAGACCAGTATGTGTCTCTCGTGTCTGCCGACGACATCGGCAATCGTGCCAACTGGGGCGCTGCCTATGGCGGCGTTGCCGAGGTTGCTATCGGCGCGCCGGACGTGGAGATCACCGATCTCGTGGAGTGGGGCCGAGAACTCGCCGTCTGCGCTACCGATGGGATGTATATGTTCGATGGCGTCGCCACGACTGAGCAGCAACTTCCGCTCCTTGGCGGCCTCACAGACGCCGACAACGGCAAGGGTACGCTGCGCTGGGGTTCCTACATCCTCTACCCTTCTGCTGACGGACTCTGGCGCTGGCGCTACGGGGAACACAGGACTGTTGGGCCTGACTCCATCCCTGGCTACGGACCAGCTCAGGAGACCTCCAACGAGCCGGTCAACCTGAAACACTACGGCTTGACCTTCTGCGGCGATCACATCTACGAGGCGGCCTACGATGGCACCAACTACCTGCTCATTCACTATCGACCAGTAGGGGATGGATTTATCCCTGATTGCCTTCTAAGCACCACAAGCGTCATCAAGGTTCCCTACGTTGACCGCAACCGATACCTCTGGTTCGGCTACGGGAACAACCTGGCCTATATCAAGCTCTCTCAGGGTGGGGAGCCTGACGGGGGCAACTTCGGGAACGCCTCGCTGGTCACGACGATCTACGAACGAGAGATCATCCTGGCCGATGACGCCGAGGTCCGGCTGCGGATGATCAAGGCCATCGTCCGCAACATGGACGTTGGGGGCGCGGACACATACAAGTGGGAGCTTCACGCAAGCCGCGATGGGGCTGCGTTCGGTGTCCAGATCGGTGCCGACATCGAAGGGGCAGCGATGAATGGCGTCAACAAGCGCTACTGGACGGCTGCCAGCAACCTGAGAGCGCGGCGGCTACGAATCAAGGAAGTCGGGACTGCGACTGCCGGCTACACGCCCACCACCACAGCGCCGGAGATCATTGCTCTAGACATCTATGGCGAAACCGTGCCTGATGACGCTGAGATCGTCAAGGCCGTGATCAACTTGGATAAGATGGAGCTTCCCACTCGTTCGGCCAAGGCTGTCTACACCGAACTGAAGGCCCGGGAGAACGCAGGGGTCGTCCAGGTGCGGCACCCGATCTTGGACACTGTGTTGAACATGATCATCTATCGGTGTGAGTTGACCCAAGTCAAACAGAAGGGATATGAAGATCCGATAGGCGTGGTCATCCTATATCTGCGGCACGGAGATACCTCATAGTGGAAGATCAAGATCGTCAACGCCTCGCTGCGGCAGAACAGAGCCTCGCCGCTCTCACTGCTCGCCTCAACGCCTTGGCCGAGGGCAACTTCGAACTCGGGGCAGAGGGGTTTCGTGTCGGGTCCACAAGGCTGCTTGAGAAGCTGGTCGGGAGCCTTTACCATCTCCACCAGCGCGATGAGGCTGGCACTGAGAATGACCTGACGGATGCCCTAAGCATCCAGGGCGTCGGTGTCTCTGAGACGGCTCCCACGGCCGCTCAGGTGCTTGTCTACGACGCTACCCTAGATGAATGGGTGCCTTCGGCTCCAGGGACGCCTGGGGCTCATGCTCTAGGCGGCGCTGCTCATACTGTCGACACCTTGGCGCACCTCAACACCAAGGTTTCTGATGCTACGCTGGACGACTCTGGCGCTAGCCGGACCCCTAGCGCTCACACTGTTGCCTCGCACTCCGACACAACGGCCACGGGTGCGGAACTTGAAACCCTCACCGACGGTTCTGATGCTGACTCCCTGCACGACCACGGGCAATTTACTTCGGCGGCTGAGGCCATCGCTGCCGTGGAGGGCGAGGCAACCTTAGACCTTACAGGCGACGTGACGATAGCAGCGGCCAAATCCCTGGCCGTGGACACCATCAACGAAAAGACTCCTGCTGCGGGTGTCATCATTGACGGCTCCAAGCTCAAGGATAAGTTTATCTATCCCGATGCAGGTGATTCGGCTTATTGCTTTGGCAAGGCTGCCAACACCGTTCTTCTTTACGGCGACACCAATGACTATATGGGCTATTCGCAAACTGGCGACGACTGGCAATTCAGGATCGGCGGCAATCTCATCCTTGACATTACTGCCAGCGGAATCAGCGCTTTTGGGGACATCTTGGGCAGCAGCAGCATCTTCCTTACCGAGCAGGCTGCGGCAGGTGCTGACGTAGGGGCTAAGGGCCAGGTATGGGTCAAGAACACTACACCTAACGAACTCTGGTTCACGGATGACGCAGGGACAGATTTTCAACTTGGTCTTGGCACTGGCGGCGGTCAAGACCTTGCCACCGATACCCTCTGGGCGGCTGCGGGCGATCTCGCCAAGGGAACTGGTAATGATACCGCCGACATTCTCAGCGCGGGTGCTTCGGGTACTTTCCTACGCATCAACGGCAGCGTACCGTATTGGGATGCCCCAGGCATAGCAAGTGGCGACCCTATAATAGTCGATGCTACGGACGGCGCACCCAACGATGACGAGTATGCACGATGGACGGCGAGCGGCCTGGAAGGTAGGACGGAAGCCCAGTTCAAGAGCGACTTCAACCTAGAGGACGCTGACATTAACACACTGGCTGTTGCTGCTGTGGCAACGGCTGACGATTACCTGAAGAACGATGCCAACGATGAAACTACGGGCGACCTAACGGTAGCTAATCTCATTACGGCTGGCTTGGTGGATGGGCTTGATTGTTCTGGCGTAGCGGCGGGCGCAGACGTAACCGCAGACAACACCCCGAAGGCACACGGCCCGGCACAGCACACAGAGGGCACTGCCTGGAGAGTAACCTATCAGAACGCGGCTGGCGACGAAACGGAAGTGGTGCTTGGTGCTGACGGTACGTTCTTCCAAAGCGAGGGAGCCTCAGCAGCGCCCACGTTTGGCGCGTTGCAAACCACCGACATCCCCGACATCAGCGCAACCTATCAAGTGGTGTCCGAGAAGGATGCCAACAGTGGCTACGCAGGGCTGGAAGCGGACGGCGCTGTCCCAGTGGCGCACGGGGGTAGTGGCGAAACAACCGTACAGGCTGCGATAGACATACTAACCGCCGTCTCTGGCGCTACCAACGAGCATGTTCTGACGAAAGACACAGCGACGGGGAACGCCGTATTCAAGGCTGCGGCTGGTGGCGGTAACGGCGCAACCACAGCCCTGGACAACTTGGCCTCAGTCGCCATCAACACATCCCTTCTCTCCGACACCGATAGCACCGACGATCTTGGCTCGTCTGCAAAGTATTGGCGCTACGGCTACATAGACAGAGTTTATGTCAACGATACAGCGTATTTTGACGGGGCGACGGCGGGTAGGGCGGCGCTTACGGGCGACCTGTCAATCTCTGGCGTTCTTGCCCTCAAGGGCGCCGCGCCAAATGCCTCATTTTGGTTGAACATTTTCCCTACTGGCGTAACGCTTACTGGCTCCAATTACGCTGCACAAATCGCCGCCAGCGGCACCCTCAACGCCGCAGCCACGTTCACGGCTGTTTATGGTGCGACGGCGCTTCTTCGCCCCGATGAGGCGGCGAGTGGAACTATCTACGGTTTGCGGTACCAAGTAGGGGCCGCAACGGGGGCCGTCACCGCAACTACAACAGCGATCTACGGCGCTCACATAAGAGCTTATGCCCAGGCCATCAATTCTGGAACCCACACCGTCCCCAACTGCTATGGCCTTTACGTTGCCGACCCTAGCCCTTCAGCGACAGGCTCCGCCGACCTGGACATACAGAACTACTATCACATGTACATGGCAACAATAGGCTCGGCCCACGCTGGTAAAATCCGCAACGCCTACGGTCTCTACATTGGCGACCTCGAAGGGGCTAGTCACGCTGGCGGCTCGGCCCCTACCTGCCGCATCCTCGAACTCGGCCCCGATGGTGCTCCCTACATGCGGCTTCTCGGTTCGGGCTCGTGGACACCTGCGGCCAACGAGACGCCGCTGTATCTGGCCTACGATGGTGGGCCAACGCTGGGGCAGGTAACTCTGGGCGCTGCCGACAGCGGTGGCACAGACTACAGAGTACTTCGCGTACCTAATGCTGTATAGGAGGACAACATGAAGACGTTGACGGGCCTATCTAAGCCTGTACTCAATCCCGCAGGGGAGCCGCTGAGACAGCCCGACAGGGTTGTGGGTGACAAGGTTGTCGAGGGCGAGAAACTTACTGTCGGCTCCGTCATCGCTAGCTGTCTAGGTCGCGGCAGCAGCGGAGATCCCGTTAGGGCGATGGATGTGGCGATCAAGATTCATAACGCCAAGGACAACCTTGAGCTTGAGGACGCTGACTTCGCGGAGGTTCTGCAAGCGGTCAAGGACGACCGAACCTTAAATAACATGGCGAAGGCAGCAGCCCAAAGGATGCTTGATGCTTCACAGGACGCCGCGAAAGAGAAGAAGGAAAAGGCGGACTAGGAGGAACATCATGCCGGACGGAGTAGCCGAACTGATACAGGGGATAGGGCCGCTCGGCGCGTTCTGTCTGGCTGTCCTCTACCTCCTGATGCGGGACCGCAAGAATAACAAGGCTGGCAACCCTAGCTCCAGTTGGCAGCAGGACATGAAGCAGGCTCAGGACACGGCCAACTCCACGCTAGGCCGCATCGAGAAGCAGATGGAGAAGTCGGTTGACCTTCTGAACAAGATGTGGGGTCGGCAGAGTGGGACAGAATAGAGAGGGAACGTGAAGCTGCCCGTCATCGTCAAGTCCGGCGCAGAGATCGCGGCTGAGGCCGCCCGGCTCCGGCGCTTCCAGGAGATCTATGAACACACGGCCCAACTGAACAGCGGGCCCCTGAGCGACGTGGCCGTCGGCGGGAGCGACGCCCTGGCGTGGGTTCTGGGGGAGACACCAACCCTATCTGGTTGCCTTGAGAGTGCGCTGAGATGCGCCCTGGCCAGCCAGCCGCACATAGAGGCGGCACCAGGACTAGAGGCCGCTTGGTGGCCACCGTGGAACCATAGGCGGCGAAACGAAGGGAGGTTTGGAGTGGATTACGATTTCAAGAAGGTTGCGGAGCTCGGCTGGTTCGTTGCCGTAGCAGTAATCGCCTTCATCGCTCAGGCGACGACTCAGGCAAACTTCCAGGAGGTCGCCGCCGACTGGCAGACCTATGCGGTCTGTGTCCTATCCGGGGCTGCCAGGGCTGGCGTAGTTGCCTTCGCCGCTGCGCTGATGCGGCTCTTCGGTCGCTAAGAAGAAGCCCTAAGCCGCGGGGAGCCTACGCTACCAAACTGTGCTTCTTGTGAACGCCCAATGCCCTCTGTTCCTGCACCCAGGCCGTGTATCGCTGCACCATCGCCAACGATGACCAACCGCATATCTGCTGAAGGGCCAAGGCATCATTGGTTTGCAAGTAGAAATAGCAGGCGAAGGTGTGGCGAAAGCGGTGCGGGTGGACACAAGAAACCCTCGCACGGCGGGCTAGGCGGTCTAGCAGCCTACCGAGCGCTGGCCTGTCAAAGCCTTTAGGCCAGATCGCCCCATTAGCCGACTGGTTTTGCGCGAGGTAGGATCTCAGCGCCTTCTTAGGGCCACTGTTGAGGGCGACCACTCGTGGTTTATCACCCTTGCCGTGCCGAATCCATAACAAGCCCTTCTCCATGTCAACGTCTGGCTGCCGTAGCGCGGCAAGCTCTGCCCCCCGTAGGCCCGTATCGAGAAGCAGCTTCACTATCGCTTCCTCGAACGTGTTGGCCTTGGACAACAGCGCCTTGATCTCATCCTTACGAAAGGGCCTAACGGGATCGGCCTTGGGCTGCGGTAGGCGCAGGTTAGCGATGGGACACGTCTTGATAAAGCCCTGTTCGGCGCACCAGTGGAAGAAGCCCTTGATGACGTGCCCAACCAGTGACCGATACGCCGGGCTAAACGTAGCTAGCCCCGCAAAGTAGTGGTGGAAGTCCCCGATGACGATTTTGCCAGGAGGCCGATCCCCTACCGCTTTGGTGAACCGCCCTAAGATGCAGCGATAGGTGTGCAGCGTCTCCTCGCTTCGGTTAGCTATGGTTAAGCCAGACAGATAAGCCTCTATAGCCTGCGTCAGCCTAGGTTGATGAGAGAACATCGCAACGTTAATATACCAGCGGCGTGGCCTCTTGTGGGAAAAGAAGTGGCACCCCGCAGCGATTCCTTGACGATTAAAGGGATCGTATAATTTTCTGGCGAGAAAGTGGCCCAGACCCCTTGACATTAATTCGGCAATTTAATATGCTGGTCTAGCAATGCTAAAGAAAGTCTCCTTGACAGTACTCGCCAAGAGGCTAGGTATCTCTCGGCAGCGAGTCCACCAAATCCTCCATGACTCCGAGTATGGCGTTTGCCCGAACTGTGGAGGGCGCAAGTGGCGGCGGGCTGAACTCTGTCGCCAGTGCCGCACGAAGATTCGCCGCGATGGGGGGAAGCCATGACGAGACAAGTTAATGGTAAGGGCCGTCTATTGCCACTCAATTGCAACATGCATCCAGAGGACATTGTGTTGGGATTGAAAGAGTGGCGTCGAGAGGAGTTCGCCGCAAATTGGCCGCTGGGCTTCGCTAAGTTGGTCGATTCGGCCATCGCCGCCCTCGAATCCGAGCCTGAGCCGCTGGCGGTGGAACCTAAACTGCTGGCGACAGGACGGATACAGGGAGTGCGATACACCGAGGGGCAGTGCTTCATAGTAGTAGGCTCGCTGGATACTCAGGCACCGCAGTTTGGCGAGATTGTCACCATCACGAGGAAGCCCGATGCCTGACGACCTGAGCATCCCTGACGTGATCGCCAGGCTCCGTCGGGCGGCTGAGATGCACCGTGAGATATGGGTCTTCTATGGAGCCCCAGCCAACACGTTCCACCTAGTCCCGATTGCGGAGCGTGGCTGGAAGGGGCGACACCTTGAGGGCTTCTGGCCCTACGAAGCCCAAGACGCTCGTAACTAGGAGGGGAAGGATGGGCTTTAAAGGCATCACCGAAAGGTTCGCAGCGGAATACAGGGAGCATCTTCTGGCGAATAATCGCGTCTGGGCTATCGAGCGGATGGGCATGGTATTGGACTATCTGAAAGCGATAAAGGCGGATGACCTAGCAGAGAAAGTGGCTGAACTAGGCGATGCGATAGCCGCCTTACCGCCAACGAAGGGAATTCATGCCTGACCTCATCTCGGCATGGCTAATCGTCAGCGGCGTCGTGGCCGCGCTGGTGGTTCTCAACGCCATAGCCGCGAGGATCGAGCGCTGGAGGGGGCGATGAGTTACAGCGATGAATCTCAGGAAGAATACGCCCAGAGAGAGTTCGGATCAACTGATGCGGCAGCAAGGGCTTTCACCACGATTGCTGCGGATGACGTAGAAGCAACCCTACACCGGATTGAGGAGGCGATTAATCTCCAGTATGACGGGCAAACAGTAAGTGGCCTCGCGTTCGCCCTGCTCCATCAAATCATCCGTGACGAGCGCGAGAGGCTGGGACTGCCCGTAGAGGTTGAAGCATGACCACAGCGGCTGGCCTGGAGGAAGGGAGGCGGAGAGTGTGGGAAGGCCACTGTCGGCCAAGAGCAGGAAGGTCTACGCCTACATGGATGCCCAGATCATGACCGATGAGGCGATCCAGGCAGTACGGGGCGGAGACATAGAGGAGGCGATTCAGCTTATGCGGAAGGCTCTGGCCTACTACAAGTCAGAGACGGGAAAGGCTGAGGGCCTGGGCGAGGCACCCAAGCCCTCTGAGTAATCGGGGAGGTTGATTCCATGAGCAACGTACATCAAGACGAGCAGGCTGTCAAGCCAGTCAGTGTGGAGAAGTGTTTCATTGTCCGAGGCAAGATCACGTTTGCCTTAGGTCTTAAGGAGGAGGGTGCTGGCACCGCCGCGTTCCAAGTTCGGAATGGCCTCGATGAACTAACCGAGACGCTACAGGATGATCTCGGGCTAGATTTCACCGTCCACGAGTGGGAAGTGCTGACGGAGCAGATCGAGAGGAGCGAGTGATGGCTGACGGAGAGGACTACGACGGACTAGAACAAGCAGCAGGCGGGGATGTTCGGGCTACCGCCGAGTTGATAGGGGCAACCTTTACACTCATTGATTTCGAGGAGATACAGACTCGTTGGGAGGATGAGAAGACAGGCAATAAGAGAACGACACAGATAGCGACTCTGATTCTGGAGGGCGAAGAGGAACAGCTACGCTATTGGCTCGGTGGCGTCCAACTCAACCGACAACTCTCATGGGTAAAGACCACGGGCAGACTGCCGATGGTCATGAAGCTAGGTGGCGAGGGCAATCAGGATTCCCCCTACAAACTCGTGGCACCTGGCGAGGAGACGCCACTGGTTGAGGCTAGCAAGGCCGCTGGCGGCCTGGTGGTAGAACGCAAGGGGGCTGACGCCCTGGTTGGCTTCAGGGACAAGAAGGGAGCGCTAGACGCAAAGGCTTTCGTGGGCTTCTGGCAGGATCAGGGCTTCGGCCCCGACGATCTGAGCGAGATCATCGGCCCGATTACAGCATCCAGCCTAGAACACTGGTTCAAGACGAACAAGGGCAAGGCGGTTGAAGACCTACTGCTTATCGCCGAAGCCAACCGTGACAATCCAGAGGAGTTGCCTTTCGAGTAGCTCGCACCTACCTTTCCGCCGCCTCTCGTGCCTTTGCCGACTGGGGCATGAGGGGCGGCGACAAGGAGGCGGGAGTTATGGAACGTAGCATTTCGTTCAGGGCCGCTTTCGATAAGAGCGACCCCGATCCCAAGAAGAATTACGGCGTTCATGGAGTCGAGATTCGATTCCTTCTGAAAGGTAGCAAGGGTGCGGTGCACTTTCTTCTCTACACCAATTGGATGTTGCCGCACGTTCAGGAGGATCACGACACACACACTATCCATAATATCTTGAGCGGCGACGACTTCTACCTCCGCAAGCCTTTCTTCCTCTACAAACCCATGCCCGCTGACCTGGGCTACCACAGCCCAGTGCCAATCCACGAATGGCAGGAGAAACCATCGCAGGAGCATTGCGAGTTTCTTGATGGCCCTTGCTATTACGACGGTTCAACCTCTGCCGCTGAACGGGTCTTCGAGCGCCTGCTGCGTGAGGGCGATGGGGGCGTTTGGGCCGAGTTGGAAGACTACTACAAGGACATGTTCAGCGAGGAGAAGCCATGAAGCGCAACATCGTGATCTGCTGCGAGGCGATGCTGAGGGCCATAGGCCACCGAGACGTGGTGGTGACGGCGGAAAGCGTGGGCGGGCCTTTTAACGTGACCATTCGAGAGAGGTCGGGCAATCGGATCAACAACTGCCCTTGGTGCGGCACCGAGTTGCCTTTCAAGTATGAGGAGGAGCCATGAAGAAAAAGATAGGCGTGTGCTGCGAGGACATGCTTCATGCTATTGCGGTTGGATACATTACCCCCCGCATAGACAAGGGACTTATGGCGGTACGTGCAGAACAAAGCTATCCCTTGATGTTCGCCTTCTGCCCCTGGTGCGCGGAAAAACTCCCGTTCCCGTATGAGGAAGCCGAGTGACCACCCGCTACGTGGATCGCTGCTCCGTTGACGGGTGCCCAGAGCCAAATAGCGAAGAATGGCATCATTGTTTCGTATGCGGCAAGGCAGCTATCGACCATCATCACTTCCCCTCTCGTGCCCAGGCTGGCAAGGGTGCCAAGGTAGTTGCGGTGTTGTGCAGAAATCATCACGAGAAGATCACCCTGCACCAGTGGCGTGAGGGCGTCTACACGCATCCTGACGGCTCTGTGCGCTACTACGTCCAGAACCAAAAGGGGGAGGAGCAGTGCGAGCGCATCATCGAGGCGGCACCAGAGGAGCAAGCATCATCGCCTCAGGGGAAGGTTAAGCAAGTATCAGGCTCGCTGGAGCAGGTCGAAGAAACCCTCCCCGCCGTCAAGGAAGAGATACCCGTCCTCGGCAGAGTAGGCCCACCCCTAGTATCAGAACTTAACCTCTCGCTTGCCTCAGACGAGCAACTAGCAACCCTCTTTGCCTGGGCCGACAAGCAACAGAAGGACTCATTCCTTACTAAGTGCCAAGTCGTCCACGCCTACCGAGAGCGCCACGTCCAAGCATGGGGCGAATCGTGGGTAGAAGAAGCCTACAAACTCTTCGAGAGCAATCCCTCGCGCCGAACGTTAGAAGCCTACGCGAACATCTGGACTTGCGTCACCTCTGACGCGAGTTTGCTCGAGCACATTGGCCCCCTTACAGACTCCCGTAACTTGATGCAGTTCATAGGGCGCAAGAAGCCAGAGGACGGACAGATAGCTTTGGAGGCAGCGGTAGCACACTACGCCGAGTTCGCGGAGCCGCCGACAGTCAAAGCCCTAGCTCAGAGATTGGGTGAGGAAGCGAAGCCCGTTGAAAACTGCCCTAAGACTGGGATGCCCCATGACTGGCAGCGAGTGTGTAGCGATTGCGGGGTGACGAGATGACTAAGCGGCAGGGTCAAGTGATGGAGGCCATCCTTAACCACCAACTACAGGAAGGTCGGAGTCCATCATTACAGGAACTCGGAAAGCGCGTTGGCATATCTCCTGACGCCGTTACCTTTCATCTAACAAGCCTAGAGGCGTTGGGGCACCTTCGGCGGCCTGGTAACGGCAACTACTTTAACGGCACCCGTGTCTTGGAGGTTGTTTGGCCCGCCAAGAACCCCATCCGACCTCGTTGGCTTCTCTGGCGCATGGTGGACGGTGAACTGCTGTATGGCTGTACGGAGATTGATTGACGGATTGGAGGGAGATATGTGTCCTGCAACAATAGCATTGGCTTGTTCCTTGGGGCCGATAGTCTATCTCTTGGCTGGCTTCTTAACAAGCATCGCTGCGGCGAAAATGTTTCGCTGGAAGTTCACGCGGACGGATGACGTGATTTCTATTGGTCTTTCCGTGTTCGTTTGGCCCCTGATTCTGTGGGTGCTTTTGTTCGGGGTACTAGGCTTTGGTTTAGGAAAGCTGGTTGGCAGGGTAGTTGATGACTGACCGCCAGAAGGCAGGTCGCCTAGCCAGGGGTCGGGGCCAACGGGCCGAGTGGGAGTACATGGCCTTCTTGAGAAAGGCTGGCTACGTTCCCCATCGGGTGCGCGACCAACCCTACGATCTCATCTCTCGTTCTGAGGACGGCCACGAGTGGTTGCTATCTCAGGTGAAGTCCTATCTCCTACTCCCAAGTGAGATGAGAGAGGCTGTAGAGGCGCTGGAGGATTGTTTACCACTCCCCCCGCACACAGTCATGGAAGTTGCCCAGAAGAACCGTAAGCGCCAGCACAAGAAGCGTGTAGATAAGAGGGAGTGGGTCTGTGAGTTGGTCTGACTTGCCCCTCCTCTCAGCCGCGTCATGTCGGGTTCGGTCGCCCAGGGGGGACGGCCTCATGGCGCTGCTGACAGGGTGGGTAAGATTGCCCATCGTCAGGGGTGCGTCAATAGGGAGGCGTGGACGGGGAGAAATTGCAGGCCGAAGTAACGCTGTAAGGGCGCGGAAGGCAAGCAATTGGCGCATCCCTGAGGTTGGGTAAGTAGTTAAGGAGGTAAGCGTGAAAGGTCTAGCGATTCTAGCAGCGCTGATCGCAGCACTAGCCGTAGGGCTTGTCTCAGCAGGGCCGCCCGATCTCACCAACGACGCCCATAACTTGAGGGTGCAGGTCTTGAAGTACGGCGGTGGGTACTCGTCGCTCATGGAATTTGATGAGTGCCACGAGGCGGACGGCGGGGTGGAGTGTACCCGTGTCACTGAACTGAACGCTCCCGCCAAGGGGTTCAAGCTCTACTGGTGCGAGGACGAAGAGTGCGAGTTGCTTAAGCGCTACGATGGCGATGCTTGGTGCAATCAGGAGATCAAGCGCGGCGGCCGTGACGCCACCACGCCAGGGTGCATCTGGGGCACAGGTCACACCTACATTGTGACCGCCTACTTAAGCGTCACTGGTGACGTAAATCTCACCTATACCAGCGAATACCAGATCACGTATTTGGGCACCAAGGACGGCGTTCCTCAGTTCGGCCACGACGAGGGACACTACGGGCTACCAACCACCAACGCGGACTGCCGCGCCCTTCTACGGGAGTGGCGTGAGGGCGGCAAGATTGGCCCCGCGCCTGAGTGCCGAGCGCGCCGCTACTACAAGGAGCAGGACAGCCCGATAGTGCCTATTGATTAGCTAACAACAGTGGAGAGCGCATAAGCTGTTGCGAGCCTGCCAGGAGGCGAACAAGGGGTGGTGGCCTGGGAGTTCAGCCCCTGCCAACAGCCCGTGCCAGGAAGGAGAGGGAGGATGGAAAAGACAGGGGTAAAGGCCACAGTTGAGGAGATGGCTAACATACAAGAGTTGGCGAAGATAGCCCAAACGACGCCCGTGATCGCCCTGTCGAGCGCTGATGCCTTGTCGGGCAATGACTTTTCGAGCAGGGCATGGAAGTGCGTATACGAGGCCATTAACGCGGCGGCTGAGGAACATGGGTTGTCAAAGGTTAAAGGCGGCTATGGCCTTGCGATTGAAGAGGCGGACGATGGCGAGTTCGTATTCGAGGAGCCTTCCAGCTGAGGCTTTTCGCCGCCGCGCTCTTAGCCCTAGTGTGCGTGGTGGGAGGAGGAGATGATGGAAGAAGAGTTCTGGTGTCCCCGCTGTCAGATGTGGACATTCGGAATCCTGGTCTGTTTTCGATGTGGCAACCGCAGATGCAAGGGGCCATCAAAACGCGCAATGTTCGAGGTGAAACTGTGGTTGGAGGGCCTGCGTTAGATGTTGCCACTCCTGATAGTATCGTGCCTTGGCTGCTTCGTGGGCCTGATATTAGGGCTGCTGGGCGGGTTTCTGGATTGGCTGAACCTCTTTTGCCTGTTTCTGATAGTTCCCGTGTTAGTAGCAATGTGGGCAACGTGGCCGTCGGGGAGGGGGAGATAGATGCGGTTCCGTTATCCGACACGCCAGCCCGACCCTACGGGCAAGTGGTTCTCAGTCGAGAACTCTTCGACATCTCAATCTACTGCTGCCTCAACGACCCAGGCGGGGCGTACTGCGGGCTTACGGCGTCGGGTGTTCAGATTCGGGAAGGGATGGCGGCTTGTAGTGATTACTGGCCCCTCGGAACCGTGTTCATCATCGCGCCTGGTTCGGCCAATGAAAGGCGAGTGGTTTGTCAGGATCGAGGGTCGGCTGTTCTCTCGCGAACACACCTTGACGTTCACTTCCATACCTGCGGCGACCAACAAGACCCCAAAGAGGGACAGGGCTGGTGGTGGCTCCAGAAGGTCGGGACGAGAGTGATGGTGGAGGTGCTGGATGAACAGAGATGAGGCGCTGGACTACCTGCTTAGAGGGCTTCGGCGTGACTGGCCTACCGACTGGTCAACGGCTAAACTCGATGCCGCAATCGACGCCCTCTCTTCCCCCTGTGCCTGTGAGGGCAGGGAGCTGATAGCGAGGAGGTGTACCTACCTAGATGGGCCAGTCCTAGGCATCCTGATTCTGGATGTGGACAGCACGGATAAAGCCTACGATGGCCCTGTAGATGTTCTTGTGTTCGCTGCCAACGAGGGAGGCAAGGAGCAGGGAGATGGCGCGTAAGCGGTTCCTGACCCCTGACATCTGGAGTGACGCCTTCTTCGTGAAGCTGTCGCCACAGGAGCGCTTGCTATTCATTGGCATGATTACCCTTGCTGACGATGAGGGGCGGCTGCGGGCTGAGGCCGCTTACCTCAAGGGCGAAATCTTCCCCAAAGACGGCATGGCCGATGCAAGGGTTCGACGCCTTCGTGATCGGATTGTTGCACTAAACCGATCCGTTCATCTCTACAAAGTCGTCGGAATGGAGTACGTTCAACTCCGCAACTGGCCCCGATACCAGCACCCTTCGCACCCAACTCCGTCACGCTTACCACCGCCGCGTGGATACAAAAAGCCCCCTGTTTCCTCCGACCAAACGGCAGAGAAAGGAACGAAAGAGGAATGAGAATGGAACGACCTAGGTATGGGTATGGGGTGGGGGGTGGGGTGGGGTATGGGTTCTATAGTGAGAGGCTTACTCTACTAGGAAAGCTATGTGTAGTAGTACCGTTAATAATAGCCAACGTGATTTTTGCGAAAATCCCCGTTGGCAGGTTCAGGGACAAGGTGCAGCATTGAAGCCCTATGTATCGTCGCGGCCACGGCGGAAGGCAGGCGTGATCGGAGCGTGGGGGCTGAGATGAAGGACATTTGTCAGAACTGTCATAAGCACAAGGCTACACTGAAGTGGGTTGGCGATAGTGGTGGGCTTGCTCTTGCCCACGGCTTCCATGAGGACTGGTGCGAGTGTTGCAGCTTGAAAGCGCAATTAGAACACGCAAGAGAGATGGCAGCCAAGATACCAGGACTTGAGAAAGAGTTGATCTTGGCTGAAACACAATGCGCTATCGAGGCGAAGGATGCCTAGCCCCTGCCCCCGCTGTGGCGGCACCTATTGGTGGGAGTTTGACTACAACGATGTCAGTTGTATGACCTGCGGCTACATCAAGGTAGGGGAATCTAATCAGGACGATCTGTGCGCCAACCTCATGGCGCAACCCCCAAGTACGGGACACGGCCCAGACTGCGACTGTAAGGGCTGTAGGTTCGGGTCGGTGCCGCGCCAAGAGGGTCTGGACGCAAGGAAGATGCTGAGGAGGACTAGGTGAAAGGGGAAGCCATGACGAATAAGGAGATATGCGACAGGCTATCTCGAATCAATGTAGCGCAGACAGGGCTATGGGATCATCCCGAAAGCTTCCAGCCTATCTGGGAAGAGATTGTGGAGATACTGCAGGGGAAACCGCTGGCGGTGGTAGAAGGGTGGATAGACCCAACGGCAATGTCTATCAAGGATGAAATCCGAGCGGGCGGTGGGCATGTATATGTTGTGGCCCCAATGGTTCTAGATGAACGAGGGAAGTATTACACACAGCCCGTTACTGTGTTCATCTACGAAAGGAAACCCGATGAAGAGTGAGGAGATGTGCAAACGGTTAGCTTGGGCTTGGAATTACCTTGATGAACACGACGACATAGAAAACGCGAAGGCTCTCATTGGGGAGGTTAGTGCTGCCCTCGCCTCCGAGAAGCCGCTGGTGGTGGTGGACGGGTGGCTTCCGCGAAACACCCTTGACTTACTGGAAGGGCCGCTCTTCGTCCAAGGCATTATATATCGAGAACCCGAACCAGCAATTCAGCACTACTTGCTGCCCGTTCGCGTCATCGTCCTGCCCTTGGAGCCTACCCGTCAGGGCTGACGTGAAATTCCACGTCGGCCAGAAGGTCAGGGTCGTTAAGGTCAGTAAGGACGGGGATACGCGCCATGTGGGGCAGTGTGGCAAGGTAATGACAGCTACATCCTACGGGTATAGAGTGCTGCTGGATACCTGGGACGAGGATGCCATATTCTTTGAGGACGAACTGGAGCCTACCCGTCAGGATTGATTCTCCTTCTGGCAGTTCTTGCAAAGACCCGTGAGGGTTGGGCTTCCGTGTAGCCACCAAAGGGTATAGGTGTCATAGTGAACCTCTTGCAGCCAAACGTATTCGCAGTGCCGACAACGCATTCTCACAGGCCAATCAATCGACGACATAATGGTATCAATTGACTGTTTCGACGTCATCATCTCTCTCCTGCCTCTCCTTCTCGACAACCTCTATGTCCTTGACGCGCCGTAATGCCCTGTTCTTTGCCTCTTGTAGCGCCTCATCAGACCAGGGGCGCAGCCGCGCCAGTCTCTTGTCTTTGGGTGTCTCAACCATGTGTCTCCTTCAGCCCAACAATGGCGACGGGTAGGCAGCCTGGGCAAACAATGTGTCCTGGGCCTATCCCCTTGTAGTTAGGTGTGCCATGGTGGGTGTGGCGGCCACAAAGACAGCAATTGCCTTCAACTCCACCCTTAATTGTGTTCTCCTCGCGGACAGTAGGTTTCATCTCCGTCTCCTTTCC
>Ga0209991_10000040_pt1 | contig 50190 bp, 101 predicted proteins | sample ChitaG_FD_183167 | JGI IMG/M metagenome (GOLD analysis project Ga0209991, IMG submission 183167) | Deep subsurface microbial communities from South Pacific Ocean to uncover new lineages of life (NeLLi) - Chile_00310 metaG (SPAdes)... | ecosystem: Environmental > Aquatic > Marine > Oceanic >... | reverse complement strand
CATCAGCACCAGCTAACCTTGCCATCCCTAAGACAGTTGTAGCTGCTCCTGCAAATGCAAATAAAGATTGTAATGCTTGCTTCCTGACAAATGGGTCTAGCTTTATATAAAACCCAGGATTAAGTAAGTTTAGTCGGGAGGCCATTAATCTTGGTGAAAACAGAACTGTGTTGAGATTGACGGCAGACCTTTCAAGTATCTTCCACGAACCACGCCCACTCCCTGCGTTAACGAACTCAATAATACTATCTACGAGCTTAGGGTCTTTCCATGGGTTGCGTCCAGTCTTCTCGGCTGCCCTTACTAAATGGTCGAACACATCTGCCCTTAGTTTATTTGCAAAACCAGTGTATGCCCTATTCGATGCCCTAACTCCCTTGCCAACGAGTGGTATTTTCTCTGCCCACGCTGCTCCCATAAATGCTTCCTCTCGCAAACTAAGAGTAGCGTCCATCTCCGTAAGTGCCAGTTGTTTTTTACCGTATCGCTTCATTAGTTTATAAGTTGGGCGACTGGCTATTTCTTCACTTAGTAACTTGGATGCTTTTTCGCTCCCGAATAACTTGAATTGAGCAGCGAAAGATTTTGCAAACTCCTTGGGATAGCGAGCTGCAAGAAACACGCCCTGCCTGAGACCAAAAGATAAATCAAACGATGCCATAAGTGCCCGAGGAACATTTGCTCCCTCTAGCATACCAGTCTTAATTTTATCCCACACGGGACGCTTACTCATTATAGTTTGAATAAATTCCTTGGGGAAAACACGATTTAGTAAAACTAATTCTCCTTCAGTAGGTACAACACCACCATATTCCCCAAATAATTTAGCAAGTCCCTTTCTGGCTGGAACTGTTTCCAACCAAGTTAATGCTGGACTATCAGTAATCTGTTTAAACATTGAATCAATATCTGCCTGTGTTAGTTTATTCCTAATAGATTCAAACCCAGCTTTTGGTAATTCACCCTTCAGTTGTGCTATCTCAGTATAATATCCTTTTTCACCCTTAACCTTTTTGCCAACTGCTTCTGCTTTTACGAACTTCTTCCCACGTGCTTCTACATACAATGCTTCCTGCACTTTCCTGGTTTTACCCGCCTCTGTAATAGCATTTACAACTTTCTGATACGGGGATAGCTGTTCTATGTTTCCAAGTGGTAATTCTAGCTGTCCTGGAATCTTTGATTTTATCTCAAGTTTTTGTTTCTTACTTAAAAGCTTATTAGGCATCTCATCTATAACTCGGTGTATATCTTTCCCAGTGGTAGGCTTCCCAGCCTTTGCCTTTGCTTTCATTGACTTGTACCCACCTCTTGCGGTTACAAAGGCCAACATCAAGATGCCTGCTGGGTTATTTTCTATTGTATCACCAGGGTTTTGGACAAACTTATCAAATATTTCTGGCAAGTATGTGAAAAAATCAATGACACCTTTTCCAGCACCAACTCCTATTTCCTTGAGTCCAGGTTTTTTCTTTATTGATTGAAGGATAGCCTGTGGCTCTTCTCCGCCCACGACACTCCTGTATACATTTTCACCATACCATTCTTGTAGTTCTGGGCTCATCTTCTCGCCAAGCCTTACTGCTATCCTAGAAGCCTCTCTTTCGTCTATGATTTTCTCACGCATAAATTGTTGTATTTCGGTTGCTAGGTTTTTCCCCGATCTTTTCCAGAACTCCTTTGAGGGAGCTTGTTCAGTTATAAACTTAGACCAACCCTTGACTGCGGGTATCTCCTTAACAACTTCTCCTAGCGAAGGCCAGAATTCTTCTTGCCAACGAGAAGTGCCACCCTCGGGTGTGATGGGTTTAGCCTGCTCCATCCACTTGGATAAATAATCAGTTTGTTTCTGGGTAGCTTGGGGTTGTTGGGTTGGGTTCATCCACTTGGTTAGATAATCTTCTTGCTCAGGCATTGTTATTTCTTAAAAATCTCATACCATAATTTAATTTGACCGTTATCAAAATTTGGGTCATCTCTCAAGTCTCTTGTATTTGGCGATGCTATGTATTTTTTAAATGAATCAATGCCTCCTGCCATTAATCTATCCCGAAAGACACTGAACATGGCATCGTACTTTGCGATTACATCTAAATCCTCTACTGTTGGCACGCCATCTCTTTTATTTAAGATAGCCCTATTGTATCTTTCGGGCATATCTAGCCTATATCCCTGTGATGAGAGGGGAAGACCCCCTTCTTGTTTTTCTACTATTTTCCTTAATTTCCTAGAAACCATACGCCCCTTGTTATCTATGAGACCAGGGATGGTTTTAAAAAAATCCCTTATTTCCCTCATGTTACCATCTCTAATTGTAGCTCCCTTACGCCTCAATTCACCTGGTGTTAGTTCTTGTTTCAAATTAAATAGAGACTTGTTATATTGATCCTGAGTAATAGTTCCTACTCGTAAGGCTTCACCTAGGTCTTTCTTTTTCCTAGAATAAACATCTATTGGTTCTTGCCCTATCTTTAATATCATAGACAATGCTTCGCCCCTGTCCTTTGCCACTCCTTCTGCTACCAAAGAATCTGCTTTTTGAAGATAGTCGGGAGTTGTAGGTGGTTTAGGTGGTTGCAATGTTTTTTCAGTCTGGGCTTTCCACAACTCTTCCTGTACTCCCCAGCGTTCAAACTTCCTCTCTCGCTCTTCTCTCTCAATTCCTCTCTCGAATTCTCTCTCGCCACGTTCTTCGCCCCGTTCTTCTTTTAACTGTTTCATCATCATGATGTTTTGTAATAAATCTCTTATTCCCCGTCCCCATGCTGGGCCCTTCTGATAGGGATCGTGCCAAGGGCCTTGTGATTGAGGCCTACCATAATAAGAATATCCCTGTCTTTGTCTACCGTCCATTTTATATCTCCGTTAAGTTTTAATGCTTAAAAAATTAGCTAGTTGTTCTTTTAAGAATAGATTTTCTTTATAAACTTCCTGTACTCTTGTATTGTGTTCATTCCCTGGGAGTAATTTTAAATTCTCAATTCTATTATCTGTTTTAATTCCATTAATATGGTGGACAGTTTCCCAGAGATATAAGTATCTTCCGATGTGTTTTTCCATTATAAGCCGATGTTCAAATACACAATTTCGGTTATTTTTATTAGGATGTTCAAAAACATAAATATAAACATAGCCTCCTTTCGCTACGCTTCTTCCACCCTTCCATTGAGCATTATTACTGCCGGAAAACTTTCCTTTACGAGCCTCGCTAAGGGTTCTTCTTGGAATATTAAGCTTCTTCATCGAGCGGAGAATGGCATTTTTGCGAACACCACAAATTTTAGCAATTTGACAAGAACTTAATTGCTTTTTCCAATATTGTTCAGTTAACCAATCTTTATTCCAATATATAAGCTTGCATTTTTTTCGTATTATTAATCGTACTTCTGAATGATTTCGTAATTTAATTCTTGATTTATGCATCCAATAACAAATTGTACTTTGTGAACACTCACACAACCTAGCCATCTCATATGTGCTTAATTCTTCATCCCAATACTTCTTTTGTAGCCAATCCTTATCTTCATATTGTTTCATCATGCCTATATTATACACCATATCAAGCCCATCATCAATATTACTTTAAGTTTATGATTATAAAAGCCCCAATAAAAACGGAAGCCAACTCATTATATTACCCCCAGCAGAAGGCCCATACATTTGGGGCCCAGTTGGAAGTCCAGTGGCTCCACCAAACATATACTGAAGTAAAGGTGAGTATTCAGGTTGAGTTCTCATAAACTCTTGAAGTAATGGGGCAATCTCTTGTTGTTGCATTTGCTGTAACATGCCTCCCATTCCCATCATTTGTTGTGATATGTCAGTTGGTAAGCGTGCGTATTGTTCACCCAGTCCTGCTAACTGTCCCGTGGCCCCTAAGCGTGCTCCTCTTTGACCCGCTATATCCTGCATTCTCATTTGTTCCATTTCGCTTCCAAATCTTTCCGATGCTCCGCCCCATATATCCTCAAGCCTACCAGCAAGTGGTGTTGACCAGCGAAGGCCTGAAAGACCAGCCTGTTCTCTCGCCTGCATGGCTTCTTCTTGTCCCCTTCTCTTGTACGGCAACCAAGCTTGCTGTGCGTACTCTTCTGTCATTCCTGGCATACCTGTTTGTGCCATCTCTGTTAATACATCACTTGCTACTCCCCATTGTGTAGGATATGGAAATTCTTCTCCCCCTGGAGGTGCCTCTTCTATTTGTTTCCATGGTTGTGCAGCTGCCATTGAAACAGCTTCAGGAGACCAGGGTTGTGTCGAGAATTTAGCCCATTCTGCTGGTATTTCTTCTGTTCTCATCCACCTCGTTCCACCCCAACTATAACCTTCACCTGGATATGTTTCCCATTCGGGAGGACGTGCCCCAGGGATATTGGTAGTGTACCCTGGTGTGCGTGTGAGTTTTTCTATATCAAACATTTGACCTGGTGGTGGCGGAAGTTGCTGTGGTTGTTGCATAAATGCCGCTGCACCAAGTTCGGATGACCAAGGCTGCTCTGAAAACTTAGCCCACTCCTGCGGTATCTGTGTTGTTGGCATCCAACTTGTTCCACCCCAGCTGTAACCCGCATCTGGACGTGTCCCCCATTCTGGGGGGCGTGCTCCAGGAATGTTTGCAGTATATCCTGGAGTACGAGATAGCCTCTCTAGGTCTATCGCTGTAGTTGGTTGTGGCCAGGATGCTGCCGAAGCGAGTTCGGATGACCAAGGTTGTGTTGAAAACTTAGCCCACTCTGCTGGTATGTCCCCCGCTGGCGTCCATCCCGCTCCTCCCCAACCGTAATCTCCAGTTGGGCGAGTTCCCCACTCTGGAGGACGGGCACCTGGAATATTAGCCTGGTACCCTGGAGTACGTGTGAGTTTTTCTAAATCTAGTATTTTTGTTGTGTCTATCATTTTAATCCTCTAGAAATCTTGAGTATCTTGTCTTTAGTAAATCTTTGTTTTTCTCATTAAATTTTTTAGCACTCTCAGTAAACATTGTTTTTATCTCTGAATCAGGCCCTTTCAAAAATCTGAAATATCTACTCGTCTGAGTAGGGTTTTTTATGGGTAGATTCCATAATTTATTTAATCGGTTTTTCATCATCGCATAAAGGGCAGGCGTGGCCGTTGCATCGCCCCAACTCGTCCCCCTGTCATTCCTGGTTGACGCACCCCAGGCATTTGCCCCATCGGTGGTCGCTGTGGAAGCTGTGAAAGTCGCTGTATTAAAGAAAACAACTGCATGAGGTCTTGTCCAGTTCCTGTCGGTGGTCGTTGCCTTCCAGGCATTTGCCCCCGCATTGGTGAAATATCGACACGTTCCCTAACTCCTGGTTCCACCTGAAAAGTTTTCGGCCCAGTTACTGTGCCATGAAATCCATGTTGAACCTTTTTTACTTTGTCTTTATCCTCTTCGTCTTCATCCCCATCTTTTCCACCCCCGTCTCCATCATCTCCATCTTCGTCTCCATTTATTGGCCTAAAATCTGGGTCATCAATGGTTATTGGATAATCTTCATCGGGAGAAGTAGACCAGTCTGTTGCACCAGGATAACCCATGGCGGTTCCAAAGCCTGGCATCTGTCCCCAGTTTCCCATTTTGCCGTATGGAGACTTTGCCATCATTCCCATTGCACTCTGGGTAAACGGGTTCATAGCAGGTGCTGTCAAAGGCCCCTCAAAAGGTGTCGCCCCTCGCCCCAAGGTAAATTTCCCCAGTGCGGGCGTAAGAAAGTCTTCAAAGAACTTCTTCGCAAACTCCTTTTGGTGTTCGGGTACCATTGCTTCAAAATCTATCTCCTTTCCTTCAAAAAGTTCACAACACATTATAATTCCTCCTTTAAAATTCTTAACATATGAAGCGTATAAAATTTATTATTCCATTTGAATCCACATTTAAACCTTCCCTCAACTTTGAATCTTACCAACTTTGCCATTTTTACAATTCTTTCATCCGGGCTCGAAGTTGATATACGCTTTAAGTTATATTTATTCATAATCTCCTTTATTAATTCTCTTGCCTCTCTTACAAATTTTGTCCCCCATAGTTTCTTATCCCAAAACTTCAGGGTTACTCCACATTTCCAGCCCTCTAAAATACCAGTAAAGCCAAGTATTCCACCAAATTCACCAATTTCCCAAAAATCATTAGACTTTTTGTTACTAATATTATTGAAGAGTATTTTATAGATTATTTTCCAGTCCCTAAATTCGTCCGAAAGATAAAGATAATCATTCATTAATCTACTTGCCAACTCTTTTATCTTCACATCAGTTGGTTTGAATGGTTTGAAATATTTATATTCCATTAGATTATAAATAAGCCAATGTCAAGATGATACAGTAAATAATAAAAACTAACCAACTCTTTATTCTCACCTTTCTTTGAGTAGTTTATAAAAGAATTATTTCCCTATCTCCATTTTACCACTATGCCTAAAACATATTTCCTATGAATAGCATAAGATGTTCCTGGACGATAGGTATAATAGACGTAATTTCCATAAATAAAAGCATTTGCGGTATCAGGTGTACGATACGTTCCCACATATGGCGTTTTTTTATCAACGATAATAATTGCATCTCCCCCAATAGAAGCAGCCGCTTTTTTCATGACATTCCTAACTGTGTTCCATGAAGCTAGCGCAGCACCAGCTCCCTCTATTTCTCCAATAATTTCAAACTCAACTGTAGGTGGCATATAATAAATCAGAACTTCCTTGGGTTTCGTAGGCGTGTAATTAAGTTTTGGATATGGAGTAACTCTTGCACTTGCACAATAAATTAGAGACAAAATAACAAGGCTAATTAAGCTAAGTTTTAGATGTTTCATCTCGACCTCCTTTGTAAGTATATTACAAAAAGGAGGTTTTTGTCTATCTTTTCTGTTATATTTTCCCATGATTACCCCGTCCATCTCGCCATCTTACGCCACTTCTTAGTCAACCTTGGGATTATTTCATAACCAACATCATAGTGAATAAAGGGATTTATCTTCTTCCCATCTATAATTCTTTCCCTATACTTCCCAAGCCTTAGCTCTGGGCTAAATGTAAGAATACATTGATAAAGCCCTTCAAGTTCGTCATTATCTTTACATTCTAAATCACCAGCCAATCCAAATATATGGATACTTATGGGGCTGCCACCTTCATGTTCATTCCAATAAGGACAGCGGTAACCTGATGTCCAGTGGATTGGTCGCCCCCAAGGCACTCTGAATTTTTCATATGCTGAAAAAAACTCCTGATAAATAACTGGTGTCCTACTCCTTACTCCACCGTCGTCGCTGTAGAAGTCTACGGGGAGTCGCCTGCAATGATTGCACTTGTAGTCTTCATGAGTTATAAACCTCGCTATGTATCTACTCATCTAACCTCGCCTCTAATGCCTCGATTTTCTCATTAAGTTGACGTATTGCCCCCATCTGGAGCATGTTCAATCTCTTGGTGCTCAGAAATGGTCTTAGTAATTTCGCATCTTCTAAGTCTTTTTTCTTATATTTATTATTGCTTTTTAATTTATTTGATTTATCTAAATTTACTTCAAGTTCGGCGAGTAATTCTATATCATCATGGTCTTGATAAGCACCTGCTGTACCGTCATAAAGAACATCACCATCCTCATCTACTATGAATCTAGTCCCACCCACCGCCTTTACGGCAAGAATATTAGCATCTGCACCTTTTGCGCCCCAATTTGTCCCAGATATTGTATATGTGTCTAGTATTATTGTTGCATGAGCAGTTGCGTCTTTATCGGTATTATCAGTTCCAGTGGCACCGATAAAATAAAGTCCGTATTGCCCTTCACCAAACCCCGTTATATCTAGGCCACCTCCAGTAGCCGAGACTTTTTTAAAATATCCAAATGTATCTGTTTCTGCTCTAACAGTACATCCATGAGCTATATCACTTGATTTAAAGGCAAGGATTTCATTGTCGTATGCACCTTGGTTTATGGTAAGCCCTGCCGTCATTTTGGTGTTGGCATTGTCATTAATAGCAAGAAAGCCATTATCAAACTTACCATAGATAAGAGGCGTGGCTGTGTTGGAGTTTGCTATGTAGAGTTTGTTAGAGCCAGTAGTTTCTCTGGTATAGGCACACTGATAACCAATGAAAACATTTTTTTCACCTGTAGTGAGACTCCCCCCTGCATCAGTTCCAACACATACATTTTTTGTGGCTGTTGAGCCGTTCCCACCTTGTCCAGCACCAGAGCCAATAAGAGTATTTTCAGCACCAAGTACATTTTGTCCAGCTACAGCACCGACCATAACATTGCTACCTCCTGTAGTGTCCTCTCCTGCAAGCCATCCAATAGCAACATTACTACCAGCAGAATCAAGGTGAGAATACAATGCCTTATGTCCTATTGCTACATTATTATCGCTAATTGTATTTGTATATAAACTTTGATAACCAATAGCTACATTAGAATCTCCCGAAGTCATGCCTATTCCACACCCAACACCAATAGCTACATTATAATAACCACCTACATTAACTTTTAATGCTTCATAACCAATGGCAACATTTTCATACCCCGAAGTGTTTGTTCCCAGGCAACCAAATCCGATGGCGATATTTTTATCTCCAGTATTCGAGGCATCCAAGGCTTGGTAACCTATGGCTATATTATAATCTGCACTCGTGTTTCCAGTTAGGGCACTGTGTCCAATCGCTATGTTGGTGTGTCCATCCGTATTTGATGTAAGGGCGTTATAGCCTATCGCCAGATTAAAACTTGCTGTAGTGTTCGCAGTTAAAGCAGACTCTCCAATTGCTACATTCCCTGCACCCGTGCTGTTAGCATCAAGGGTTTGATATCCAAGGGCAATATTATTCGCCCCACTTGTATTTGCTACCAAGGCCTGATAACCGACTGCCACGTTATTACTAGCGGTAGATACTTTTAATGCTTCAAACCCAACTGCAACATTGTAATTTCCAGTTGCATTTGTGTATAAAGCATCGTTCCCAAGGGCTACGTTATTGGCTCCCGTAGTATTTGAATATAAAGCCTCTGAACCGAGGGCAGTATTTTCGCCACCAGTAGTGTTTGTGTATAGTGGTTTATATCCAATACCAATATTCTTAATTCCCGTAGTATTTGAATACCCAGCCTGATGCCCTATAAAAACATTATAGACTCCTTCAGTATCATCAAGGGATATTGTATTGCTTATGCCAGCTTCATGACCCAGGAACACATTGTAGCCATCAGTATAGGGCACATCTAGCTCTATTGCCCTTAATGCAGACTCCTCTGTTAATGTTTGATACAATAATTGACAATAACTCGAAACATCTTCGAGGGATTCAAACTCATCTATATAAGGCCATTCCATGCGTCTTGAAATTTTCATGATATATCGAAGTATTCGCCCCCTATTGTCAGGTCTGCCTCCAACTCCAACCACTGAAAAATATCAGCACTTGCAGTGAAGGTTATCTTGAAATTAAAGTGTCGCCCCGTGATACGATAATAAAACAACTTGGTCTTTACTTTCCTTAATGTGGCATCGCTCCCTGCGGCATCAGTTCCTATGGTAGTTGCCGAACTATCTGTCCAGCTTACTCCACCATCTACACTCACAGATACAGTTATGGAAATATCTCCCATATCAACATATGTGAGTTCGAGGCTGTTTAGTGTTTTCCACCTACCAGATGCTTCTGGTATCTGATCGACAAAATCAAGTCTCCCCGAAATCCACGTTGCCGCAATATCTTCTCCACCATCACCCTTGTAGTCTGCGTGATGGAGATGCACGGTTCCAGCGTCTGTGCCGAGGTATCTATTAAAAGTAGTCATTACACGCCTCGCCCCGCTCCTGTAATGCCATCGTGAAAGTCATAAATCATCCACCGCCGATTGAACCAGTTATAAACAAAGTCAAGCTGCCCATAAGTGGTCGTTTCAGCTATCCAGTGAATCTCGTGTTCCAGTTCATTCACAAATCCCCATGTCTTTTCTACCTCAGCCTGTGTAACCTCACCGAAGAAGAGCTCTTGTATCGCATCACCAATCGCTTGGGGATATATACCAACAATTGCATAGAAGTTATCCCGCCCCAAAAATGCATTAGTTCCCATAAAATCAACAAGGCTGTATGGTGCTGTTAATCCAAGCCCTAACTTGTGCACAGGAAATTCAAGTGGTTTAAATGCGTTCCCCGTTCTATTACCAACATGGTAAGAGTCTTTTTTATAAACAAATAGACTGGTTCCAATCTTTCCTAATCCAGTGATAAAGTCCGCAGATTGCAGAAAAGCTACAGCCCCAGCAGAGCTTGCAGTCCAGTTTGTGGGATCTCCCTCTTTAGACCACCCCAGCCCCAGCGGGTCACGAGTGGTGCCGTAGTCAGCTATAATCAGGCGATTCGCAAACTCGATACAATACCTTGCCTGCCTGGCTACAGTGAGGGCTGTTTCAAGGTCAACAGCGTAAGTATCTGCTGCTCCATCCCAATATTGAACATCTGTATTTCCATTAGTAAAACAAAATTTATCATCCACTATAGCCCATGACCAACGCTCATTGGTCGGCATGCTATATATCCTACGAATAAGACAATCTACATCTGCGTGGTCACCATCTGTCCCCGTATAGGCATCATCAAGAACTATGCTTGTAAAATAATCCCCATTTGTATTTACTGTTTTAATTGTTCCCCAATGCTCATCAGGCTCTATTGATGAAGAATGATCAATATCAAGAATAAATTTATCATCTACCGCTATGTTCTCCGTCTTCGCTATTGTGTTTGCCTTAAATGTAACCGTATCGGTTGTTATGTTGGTAACGGAACTATCATAATCTCCCGTATCTGTTTTATATGAGAAAGTATTACTTCCACCAGTTTCCTTTTTGCATAAATCAGTATCAGTTAAATACAACGTATGCCTTGTTGCCGCCGTCCCAGTCTTTAACTGATAGTCAATAATATGCTGAACATCAACCCCAGCACCCATGCTCTTGTGTGCCGTGTGGTATCCCCACCGCTTCTTTGCGCTATTCTGGTCTATCCTTACATTTTTGGAAGGGTAAAGCATGGAACCAGGCGGGGCGTAAAGTGCGGGAGAAGTGTAGTCTAGTCCCTTGTTTAGTCGAATAACATATTTCTTTCCCATTGAAATTCCTTGATAGGATTGGGGGTGAGAAGAGGCCTCTCCTCACCCTATATAGTAGGCAACCCCCCTAGGTTAAGGATGCCTTATTTGTATCCAGAATCAAGAAGAGCCATACTCTCTGGCGTGGCCTTTGGTCGCCTCGCCATCTCTTCTAAATCGTAAATTCCTATAATTCCAGCAAAGCTCTCGGCAAGGTCTTTCTTCATCGCCCCTGCCTTGTCATATTCTCCTAACCACTCTTTTCCTATAATGTAAGCCATCTGTAAGATCACCTCATCCCACTCTGTGCCTATGACAGTTTTTGCACTACTCGAAAGAATGGTAGGAATCTTCCTGTAATAAACATACATGGAATAAGTAGCATCAGGAGTCGGGTGTAGGTAAATATATGTACCCCGCCTTACCCATTCTTTTGGCTCACCCTCAGAGCTTGAATCAGCACGACCCGTGTATCCAATGTACTTACTATGCGGAATGTTATTTAGCCGCACATCATTTGTGCTATCCCAGACTTCTCTTATAATCAGGGCATCAGTGGGTGTGGTGATATAGGCAGTTCCGTCAGTAGTGTCTGTTCCGCTGTTGTCAACTTCAAGTTCTGGGAAGTAAAAACTCTTTTTTAGTCCCCAGAATCTGTTTCGAGTTGTGAGGCGAATATAAGCTAGATTTATAAATTTTTCATAGAGGTTTACGCCCCCAATGGATGTTAAATCCCCTCTTTCCCCAAACATAATCTGTAAATAGTCAGTAAAATCATCAAAGCCGAATGTGCCGCTCATAATTTACTCCTCTGAAATTTTCCCCATAATTTCACTCTGCGTTATAATCCTCACTGTATCATCAAGTATACCCTCATCAGGAAAGTGAAGCGGAGTGCCGCTGAAGAACGCAATGAGGATCTTATCCCCAAGTTGGAATTTCTTATCAACCTCATCACCCACCGCTATAACCGAGCCAATCCGAGACTCCTCGCCATGCGTATCAGGCAGCACAATACCACCCTTAGTCACCTTCTCCTTGACAGGAGTCAGTTGAACCAAGAGTCTTTTACCACAAGGAATTATCTTTATGCTCATGTCTTTCATGCCTTACCCCTCTTTGCATCTATAATAACTTGCCCTCGCCATTTATAGCCCTCTTTGATACTCCAGAGTAAGCCACGGTCATAACACTCTGCACAGATAACTTCATGATAGTCCCCTATCCTAAAAATCTTGTCCTTGGGATATTCCTTTTTCTCTTCACAAATATCACAAGTCCACTTAATCTTTTTAGAGATCTTTCCAGGTTTGCCTGTTTGGGTTGCCATGTAATCCCTCCTTTGTTTCTGTAAAGATTATTTCTCTTAGGTTGAGGATTTTCTTGCAGTTGGGACACCAAAAAACGTCATAATCAACCATAATCTTCCTGCCATGCTTATCCATATCAAAAGTATGTACCGAGCGTTCACAGTACACACACTTGATTTTACTTAATGGGAAACGCTTCATTCCTTGCCCCGCTCCTCTTCTGTTACAATAAGCTTATCCTCGTCTCTTAGCTTGGGTCGTGTCCTCCACCCGAGGTGTTCATTACAATACCAAAACCCCCGAAATTTAGTGAGCATTCGTTTTGGCCACAAAATCGCCCATATTTTGATGTTCCCTTGACCATCCGCAGTTAAACAGCTATCGCCCGCTGTGCTTCCATTAATGAGTTCATCATCTGTGAAGATTGAATACTGCTCGGGATCATCACCCGAGAGCGTGTCCACATGTAAGTATCCAGCCGCATCACTATCACCCCACGCACCAGAGATTAAAGTCTCTACCTCAGTAACCACTCCTGTATCTCCAGAAGTAGCTCCCTCAAGAGTTTCCCCCACAACTGGGAGCGTTGAGCCACTATCAAACTTGAGTTCTGCTGTTACCCACCTTGTGCCGCACAGCCGACAGGGCTTCCACTTTGAGTGTTCCCCTGGTGACATGGATGGGGGTTTAGGGCGAATTGTGCTTTTTCCCATTATTTGATATAAAGGTAAATTTCGTGAGTATCGCTAGACCCCTGTAGATATGAAAGGTTCTCAAACCATCTTCCCTTATCTCCCCAGTCCAATGGCACTGGATGAGAAAGTGTAGAAATATTATCTGCAATTACCTTCATGCATATTTCGGGAGTATACGTTCTTATTCTGGCAGTAGCACTAGTCCCAGCAGTAAGAACCCTAGCAACACCACGTACTAGAGTAGTATGTTCTATATCAAAAGTACTATCACCACCATCGGTCTTGAGATACCACCATCCATCATTAGCCGCTATACTACATTCGGTGATATGAACCCAATCATTGGCAGCAATATTAGTCCATTTGTTACCAGTAGCCGCATCGAGAATTGTGTAAGTATTAGCATTAAACGTCAGGTTTGTAAAATAATTATCGTGGTCTGTCGCCGTGCTGCCAAATAAAGAATAAAAAGTCCCCACATCGCTCGTTGCGTTTACTATCATCTGAACCTTGTGAATGCAGATAGGGGCTGCCGAAATAAGCTCGCTTGTGTTTAAAATCCATAATTTGGACTTGGTTTCTATTGAATTTGCCATGTTATCCTCCTTTTCGTCTCATACACGCCATGGCTAGACGTAGTTAGACAGTACACGTACCCCCTTTAGTGAGGGCGATTCTTGTGCTTTCGCCGTACGGTAAAAGCAATTAAATTAGTGAAAAAGAATTACTTCTTTTTCTTTTTGCCAGGTATTGTTTCTTCTGGTTTTTGTTTCTCTTTCCCAGGACTTGGGGGAACAACTAGCTCATTGCCAGCAGTATCTTTCCCCAGAATCCTCATTGCCATCTCATAAGCCCCTTGAAGTCTTAATATCCCAGTCCCAATCTCATTGAGTGCTCGATCAACCTCAGACCTTTGTTTCATCAACTGGTCTCTTTGGTCAACCAGCTTATCAAACTGAGCCTTGACTCTCGTAGCCTCCTCACTGGGACTGAATTTAATTTCTTCAGACATAAATGAAACCTCCTATAATATTTTAAAGCCCGAAGGCTCTTTAGTCATATCCAATAAAACCTATCTCCCCAGAAATACCATGTGTTGACAAGATATTCCCATAGGTTGTATTAACATCAATAATCCATTCTTGTAGATCATGTTTGATATCTTCAGGAACATCCTCTACCATAGGGAGAATCGGTTTCCCAATTGCCCGTTTTGTATCTATCGGCTTATCTGTTGAAGCCCAACTCATGTGATTCAGCACATTATACATATTTAAGAAAAGAAGTGTCCCCGAAAAACCAACTTTCTCCATTGTCTTCGCCAACGATTTCGGCGTAAAATACCATCTATGTGCTCTATGGAAAAGAACATCCTTAAACCCTTCACTCCCATAGACTACATTGATTATATCATTCATATTTGGGACTTCTATATAAACCATCCCATTCGGTTTTAGGTTTTCCTTAATCATCTCTAAAAAACTAATCGGGTCGTATGTATGCTCTAAAACGTGCATTACTGTAATAACATCAAACAATTCGCCTGGTATTACAGTAGTTGAATCGCAATCAACCCCAACAGCTTTTTTCACAAAGGATTGAACCGCTCTAAGGAAATGCCCCCCTGAACAGCCCACATCTAAAAGTACCGTATTCATATTAAGATATGGCATTAAAAGATTGACACGCTGTATTTGATAATCAGCATACTCTTTATCGGGCATTAATTTGTGGCTTTTTCGATAATCACCTTCATACCACCTACGTATTTCTTCGGGACTTAAATTGTCCTCAAGTATCCCTAAATCACATTCTGGACAATACCGCACAATCCCAGGTTCATTATTTCGTAACTTCCTAGTTAATACTTCTAATTTCTTTTCACCGCACAAAATACAATTCATTTTTGATAATGCCCACACCACTCGTATCCATACCTACCTACGCCCAACCCAGTACCAAAAAGAGTTGTTAGTCCAAAAATATTAACCTCTATCCCCCTGCCCCTAGCGTAACCTATCCAGTATTCCACACAAGCTCTTTGTTCTCTATACTCTAATTTATTAACCAACGGCACTCCATATATATCTATTGCAGTTGCCCCCTTATGAACAGCATAAGCTATCATGTAGGCAAAACTACAAGTATAATAATTAGAGTGCATATCATCTACTGGAAATATTATTGCAGTTGGTAAGTAAGGATACTCTTTAAGAGTCATTACTGGGATGCCGAGTTTGTTTACATTTTCTATTATTTCTTCGGTATCGTGTAAACCTTCTTTAAGAAGTAAGTCAATGTCGTGCATAAGAAACAAAAGTTTTACGGGCCTGCTCGATAACATATTGTTAAGACTCCAAGTCTCGCCTTCCATCGGAGCTTTTTTCCAACTAGACCCCATTCCAATAATAATTATCTTATTGATATCCCTATGCTCTGTCATTTCTCTTGAGAAAAGGGAGGGGACTCTCGTCCCCACCCTGAAAAATCAATATTAAGAAGCAGAACAACTTGTAGCAGCTTCTAGCGGGCCTTCGGTACCATCAGTGCCATAACCAGTAGCTATCCACTTATTAGCAACAGGGCAAACACATCTAACAAGAGTATTTGCAGCAACAGAACTTGAGGCATGATCACTTGTAGCAGCAGCACCATTAAGAGTAATAGTCGTACAATTAGTAGCATGAACCGACAACTCATAACCAGTGGCACCAACATAAAGCCATATAACATTTCCAACCACGGGGGCAGGTAACACTATATGGTCATCAGCATCACCACTAGAAGTAACCGCAATATAACCTTCGCCAGCAGCAATCTGAGACGTTCCACTACCAGCGGTATCATTACTAGTTCTTGCAGTAGCAGAAGTCTGTTGTCCAAGAGCAAAAGTAGCAGCACCAGTAACGCCAAGAGTAGTTCCAACACTTAGGCTTTCATCAAAAGTAACAATACCAGTATTTACTCTCAGTGCTCCACCAGTCGTTATGGCAGCAATCTCCACTAACCAACCATCTGTCCGAGCATTACCTGTACTTTGAATAAACCTTGCACAAGCACCAGTCTGACCAGCCTTAGGCTGCACCGCACAGTCAATAAATAACAAAGTAGAAGCATTGTCTGTCGCTACGGTATCATTCATAACATGAAGTAAACCAGTGTCAGCACCACCGAGATAGTTATTAGCCGTACCATCCATAATAAGACCAGAAGCAGTCGCATTAGTAGCACACTCTATGGTCAAGGCTGTCTTAGCAGCAGCAGCAGTCTCTAGCTTCATCGCATTACTAGCTGTCGAATTAACATAAGTTGCATAAGACGTTCCAGTAGTGGGAGTCCCGCTATCAATTATTCGTAAAACATTACCTTCCGTTGCATTAGCAAGGGTTCCACTAGCGATAAGTTCACATACATAACTTGCAGCAGCTTGTGCACCAGCTTGGTCTACACGAAGTAAATTTGCCCCCGCAACCAATGAGCCATCACTATCAATATCAACTAATCCTATATCGGTACCACCAACCCAAGTACCCGTAGTTCCATCAACAAAAATACCAGCAGCAGTTGCGGCAGTATGTGGTGTTATGGTTAAGGGTGTAACTCCAACCGCACCAGTATGTATTTTCAGAAAGTGGTTAGCATTTGAAAACATCTCTGCGGCATAAGTACCTGACGTATTAGATGAACCGTCAATCCACCGCACCATAAAGCCTTCTGCCGAACCGATGGGTTTTCCACTATTGTCAATGTAGAATAAACTAGCACCAGCATTACCTAAAGCAGCGTCAGATCTAATATGTAGTAATCCAACATCATTAGCCCCAGCCCATTCAGCCGTATCATTATCAAAGTCTAGGGCAGCAACGGTTTGCGACGCATAAGATTGCACTACTATGCTATTGGTAGTAGCACCAAATGTAACATTAGTTACGTCCCCTCCAGATGCAATAATGAGGTCATCGGTTCCAGCACCAGCAGAACCTCCAAATACAAGTTTAGCACTATCATTAAAAACAAGTTCACTTTCAGAGCCGTCCCAATTTATGTCGTAACTAGCACCATCAAGATAAAAATCTGCAACAACACTCTCGCCAATCCTAACTACGTCATTCGCATGACCACTAACAGGGTCAATATTCAATGTTTCACTACCATCAAATATGATCTGAAAACCATCAGTAATCGTATCTACCGCACTACCACCAATCTGAAAAATAGTACCATCGGTAATTTGAAATGTATAAATATCAGCTACCCAGCCAATATCTTTTCCTGTACCTGTTTTGCTTTCCCAAATCCAATCTATATCTTGACTAACACCAGAAATGATTTTCACATCGTCAGCACGACCAACAATAGTTAAATCAGTACCATCTGACATAAATTGTATGTCATTCCCAGTACCAAATTTCAGAATAGTATCATCTTCAAATGTTAGAGCTTCTTCATCTTCGTCAAATGTGATAAAATTAGTATCAGTGTGAGCGTGCCATACAATATCAGCATTACCAGCATCACCGCCACTAGCACCAAATTCCATTATACCAACAACATTAATCTTGCCACCAGTTCCACCTTTCATCGTAGCGGTAGAATTCAGGTACAAATCTCTTGCATAAAGAGATACCCATTGATACGAAGCGTCACCAAGGTCATCAGCAAGGTCGCCATCAGATTGAATACTAGTATTAATAGCAACAGTACCAAGATTACTTAACTGTTTGTTGACCATGGCACTAGTTGCAGTATTATCAAGTGGGTCTCCAGAGCCATCTTCATCTGTAGGATACGTAGAACTATAGCGAAGTTTGTCCGAACTATCTGCCCAGAGGTATAAACCATCTTGCATAGTACCAGTACTATCTACAGCTTCAAGAAAAAGCAGCCCAGGCTTGTCAGCAGTTCCACTACCAGCCACGCTGCTTGCGGGAATATAAACTATTCCCTGTTGTGTGTTTGATTTCGAGCCAAGCCAAATATTGCTTGCACCCGAAATATCACTTATTTTAGCCATTTTATTTTTCTCCTATTTTCTTTCCAACCAAAACCATCCTCCTCAAAGAATAATAGGTTGAAGGAGACCCAACCGATTAAGATTTGGTCGAGTCCCCTTAAAAATCAAAATCTATTTACGCATCTTGCATACGTAAATTTTCAACAAAAACTTATGCACCATATCCAACATAGAGCAATCTAGGATCGCCCCATCCGTACGTGAAATACTGAAGTGAAATGTTAATCTTATCAAGTGTATTATCCGGAGCATCGCGAGTCACGAAAATTGGTTCCATACTTGTAAAAACATTGAAATCGTAATCTGGATCATTTGGAGCCGCTAAACCCCAGTGAGTTGTAGTTGTAAGTCGATGGTATTCAAAGAGCTTTAAATTCATATCACCGAGAACATTAATAGTATTTGACAATTCATGAGCCTTCAGTTCACTACCAAAAATCTCATTCGCAGTAAAATGCAAAGTCGGTTCGTAGTAGAGTACAGTTGGAATTGCACCCACCCATTTGCCATTAGCATCTTTCAGGGTAGCAAAATAGTATCTTGCATTCTGAATAGAAGTGATACTCATGGCAGCGTTACCATAGTTGTTATAAGTCGCTACGGCAGCACTTGGGTTATCATGCGTGGCATCGGCAATCGCATTGCCATCAAATCCAGTTCCACAAGTTAGAGTTGTGCTGTCTGGATCGTTGAACATAGTTGCAATTTCGATGTCTTTGGATTCCTTCTGAATTTTTCCGAGGTCTCTTGCCCACCTTTTCCAAAATGAATACTTATTAAAATAATCAAAACTGTGAGTCATTCTGAATCCAGCAGCAAACCGCCTCTGAGTGTATGTTTTAGATTCACCCAAAGCAGGGGCTTGGATAGGAATATTTTGACCCTCAGAAATCTCGACAGCCTCTACGAGACCTGACATTTCTTGGTCACGTTCATACTCATCTGAAGTTTTCAGGTCTTTACAAAGAACCTGATATTCAGTCTTAGCTTCACGGACGGTATTGTCAAAAATCTTCCGAAGTGCACCAGTTTTTAGTAAGTCTTTATTGCTTGTGGTATCAAAACCTAGTCTAATTATCGCCATTGTTATCTCCCTTAGATGCCAATAAAGACATCGTAGTTAAACCGCACGAGCATTCTTCCTTCATCTACACCAGCACCAGCAACTCCAACATCAGATGGGTGTTGCCCAACAACATAAATGTCTACAGTAGAAGCATTGTCTGGGTCTATGCGTTGTGTGCCAGCCGTAAAATTCAAGCCATACGCATTTCCTAAATACGCTATGGCAGAATTTTTAGCAGTCTCCACTCTCATCATGTAAATTGCAGCGGGATCAATCAGGAATAGTTCAAACTTTGTGTCATCTGTTCCAGTACAAGCGTCACTTGCAATTCCACTAAATGCACCAGTGGCACCAACCGTATCAACAGCACCATCGGCTGCGAATACAACCAGATCGCCTTTATACCAGGCATTGGCAGAAAGAGTGCCTCCTTCTTGAGCTGGGACAACTTGACTTTCGACACCACTATATAGTTGTACGCTTTCTACAGCGCCAGCAGCTAAAGCCATTATAGTTTTCTCCTTTTAGTTTTTTCGGATTAACGATTCAGCAGAGAAAACCTAAATTGTAGGAAAAGAAACTTATTTGGGCATAAGCTCATCAAACATTGAGGATGGGATAGAAGCACCATGCTTTTCCATTTGTTCCTGCCATTTATCAAGTTTGGCACGCCCAACATTGGAACGAGCACGTTTTTTCCTCTCCAGTTTATCCTTCAAGTAATCAATAAGCCTACATTTAACAAGAATGAGATCGCCAAAAACATAGTTCCCATTCTCATCGGGTGCAAGTGGTTCGGGCCAATAGGGGTCTGTGTCCACATTAACTGGAGTGAACCCGCTATTTCCGAACATTATCTTCCACTCTCTAAGTTCCTGATAGTTGTTTCGAGGGTCATATCTGCACCAAGTGAACCACCAATTCGATTCACGAGCCTTCCCTGTCCCCCGATAGTCTACCTCGATCTTCTCATCAAAGTCGTATACACCATCTTGAGGCTTGGATTTCTCTTTATTCCACTTAGAGGCTTCTAAGTTGATAAACTTTATATCACTTAAATACATTATTTCTCCCCCCTTGCAACTCTTTCCTGTCCCTCTTTAACAATTTCCTCTGCTTCCTCTTTTGTTAACCCATACTGTTTCATCATTTTCTGGACTCCTTCATCGGTATAGTCGAGTCCAGTAAACGGCTTCTCAGTAGTTCCTGGTTTTGCAGGAGTTGGAAGTTCACCGCCGACAGTCTCAACGGGCTTAACACCAGTAGATTGAAGTCGGTCAATTTTACCATCACGCAAATGAATTAACTTGGCTGCCATGTTCCATGCTTCTGGATTCCTTAGAGCGTGTGCACCTATAATGCCAGTCATATAAGAATTATAGACCGCATCTTCAGTCTCACGTTCAATGCCCTCAAAAAGATCTGGATTTTGTTTCAAGGCCAAGCTTCGACCTTCGGCATAGTTTGACTTAGCTTCGGCTTTCACCTTTTCTAAATCATTCACCTGCCTCTTCTTCTCTCTTGTATCAAGCTCTCTCTTGACTATCTCTTGAACAGATTCGATTGGTTTTTCGAAATTCCAATCGAGCTTCAGTTCCTCGGGCTGTTGAACAGCCTGGCTACCTTCCCTGGCTCTCTGCATTGCCAGTTCTCGCAGTTGATCTGAATAGGCTAAATTATTCTTGAGATCGCCAACTTGCTTGGCTTGCTCACCTATCGTCTTCTGCGATTCTTGATCCATTCGGATCATTTCCTCCAATGTCTTACCCTCGTATTCTTTTGGAATAGTCGGTACAGGAGGCTCCTTTGGCTCTGGTTCGGGAACAGGTTCGGGCTGTGGGGTAGGATCACTAGGATCGGGTTCCACAGGATCTGCTGTCTTCCCCTTGTCCTTTTCTGCCATTAATTATTCCTCCATATATTTTTTAGTGGGACGATTTTCACGCTACCCCACCTTTATTTCGGAGTTCTTTTAAAATTCTTTTAGGTAAAGATAAAATATCGTCTATTACTTGTATCTTCCCCTGAAAAAATCTTATACTCTCTCGCTCTTTATCTTGGATGCAGTGATTAACTGCGCTTTCTCTCTCTTTGCCGATTTCTGTTATGTATAGTGCCCAGAAGTCCTTTCTCTTGATTTCATCGAGTTCTCTTTCAAGTTCTATTACGTCGGGCATTACATCGGTGCCTGTGGCGGCTTAACTCCCTGTGGTGGTCTCACCTGACCTGGTTGTGGTGCGCCCCCCTGCCCAGGCTGGGGCTGTGGTTGCATGAGATCGATACTCTCCTGTATCGCCTTCTTCGTATCCATGCTCTTTTCAATATCCAGAACAAGGTCTTCAGCATCTTTAATCTCGAAATCCTCAAGTAGTCTATTTAGTAATTTCACGCTAATCTTATTTCCTTCGACAAGTAACTTTTTAAAATCACTCGGCACTTCTTTACTTGTTATCATCTGTCCCATACCAGCAATCTTGGTCATATAGTCACTTAAAATCTGATATATGGTTAAAGTAATCTCCCGCCTTATCTCTTGGTTCAACATCTCGGAAGACGTGGCAAGTTCGATATTTATCCCATCTCTCATGTATTCAGTGGGAAACTTTATTGTTTGCTCTTCCCCCATATCACCATACTTGTAGGTTGGTTGATATTGAGTAAAGAAATCAATAAGCTTCCAAACAAATTCGGTAAATTTATCTCGAAGATTATCTATTCCAGCCTTGAATTTCTTATTCGCTTCTTGCTGTAAAGCCAGGGTCTCCTTGGCAACGGGCCTCTCAGCAGTAGATATCCCCATAACAGCAGGTGTAATCCCCACTGCCCTGTCGGCGTAGGCATTAATCCTGTCCTCACTCTGGAATGTTACTGGGGGTGGCCCTGGGTGCTGAATAATCTTGATAGCACCCTCCAGTTCGTCATTTATGGGTGTAACCTTACCTGGTGATGGCTTGAGATCATCAATCCCTGCACCAGCCCTAACAAATATCCACGGCGCATTCATCAGCGTCATGGTGTCAAGCCTCTGGTTCGTAATTGTATCAGCTACTTTCTGGAGTGGCTCAAGGATCTCACAGATACCCTCTCCATCAGAACAATACTCGGTGGGATAGAAAATAAAATCCTGAAAGGGTCGAAACTTCTTAAATAATGGGTTATAAATACACCTTAAAATAGCCCCCGTATTCCTATGATAGCTGATAACGATATCATCTTCTTCGCCATCTTCATCCACATCATAGTACATGTGCAGTTGCCAGATTTCATAAGGCCCTTCGTATTCTGTCTTCTTAATCTCTTTGCCCTGAGCCTCGGCCCTGCGCTTCGTGGCCTCATCAACCTCATCTGGTTGAGTTAATTTCTCGGCTTCTTCTTTGTCATATAAATCCTGCCTTACCTTTAGGTCAATCTGGGGTTTTCTAAACCTGCTCCTGAATCCGCACATATAGGCATCATCAATACTCGTAGCATCAGAAGACATTACCCAGTCACTTCTCGGAATGGGAAAAATATCTGGGCCAGTATAGGTTTTATCTATTCGCTTAACTAATTTACTTGGAGTTCCCTTTGCCGAATATTTTTTAACATCTTTATCCTTCAGTTCCGCAGGAGTAGCATAGGCCATCCGTTCATCATGCCTCTCCACATTAGTTATCATCACAATCCCAGTCCCAGTTTTTACGCATTCAAGTAGAGGGGAGAATAACTTCTTTTTAAGCTGAAGAACATTCTTCTGAAACCAGTTAAGCTGGTCTTCAAGTTCCTTATCAAACCCGACAAACTCTTTCGTCTGTGCTTTTGCTATCCAGAGTTTTACTTTATTGAAGATTGCATCTATGATTCTTACGAAGATAGCATCTGTGTTGGATCGAGTGAGGGGAATTGCCACGTTGGCACAATTCTCCCAAGGAAATGACTTGGGTTCTCTTTTACCCCGATACTGGTCATGCCAGTAAGGGAGTTTGTTTATGAGGTCTTCCTGGTTCTTTAACTCCAAATCCAAGGTTTGACCGACATGCTGCGAGAGTACATCCCTGAGCTTCTCGCCAGACTCCATAACCCTAGAGAGGTTGACTTCAAATCCTCCTTTAAAACCCGTAATGTCTTCTTTTGTGGCTTGTTCTTTCTGTTGTTTTGTTATTTTTTTTGTCTTCTTAGGCATTTAATTCCCTAAACCTATAATCAATTGTCTTTCCCCGCTTATCTAGGTTACATTTTTGACACAAAATCTGTAGATTATTAAACTCGGTTAGACCACCCTTTGTTAAAGCGTGAATGTGGTCTACCTGATAAAACCAACGCTGAGAATCACCTAGAAATGTCTTACAATTCTCGCAATGATGTCCCCCATATTTAAAGAAATTAAAATAAATAGCCCTTTTAACTTCTTGTGTGTTATATTGAGCTTTCCCACCACGACTGTAATAATTTTTCCTATGAGACAACTTTCCAGCTAATGTTTTTCTATATTGTCCAGCGGCTTTTTTTAGATATTCTTTATTTGCTAAATAATATGTTTTGTCATATTCAAGTTTTTTTGGATTTTTATTCCATATAAATTTATTGTAACAAGAATGACAAAATCCCCGACTATGATGCTTTTTATTATCACCACAACCAGGACACGCAACAACCCTGCGACGACTGTCCCTCCCAGCCTTAGACCAAGCCTTTATTCTACATTCGGTAGAACAACATATTGCAGACTCCTTTCTACATTGAGGAACATAAAATGCTTCCCCACAAATTTTACAGGTTTTATTTACTCCTTCTTTTTGTCGCCCACCTGTTTTTCTACCCCTAGCCACTATTTAACCCCTTTTGCTGACTTTTAATAAAATCTTCTATCCATTCTTCAAAGGGCGTGGTTTTTTGTAATATCCTAACTTGAATACCACCACACCAATCGCATGGTTCATTGAATTGCCCCTCCCACTCATGCATACAATTCCCACATTTCCAGAGAGGCATTAAATCATCCTAACTAAAAGTAATAGTTGTATCGTTACCTGTACTATCAGAAGTCCATGTAGTACCAGTATCCCAAGGATTAGTAGTATAGGGATACGGCTGATAAGGATATGGATAATACGGATACCAAGGTTGCACCTCAATGTTCCGCCGTCCGCACACGGGACATTTCCCACAGTGTGGGCAATCCTTAACTTCCTTCTTCTTTTTCTTTGATTCCATGTTACTTCTTTCTCCTTCTCGCAAGCCTGCTAGTGGGTTTCCAACCGTGTTCTACCCCACGAAGTAGATTCACCGCTTTCTTCGCCGCGGCAGGAGACGCACACACCTGTTTCGTCTTCCACTTGCCACCCTTCTTGTGTAAAACCCTTTTTCCAGAAACCCTATACGGCAAAAATCATCTCCATAACAAGTCTCATGCTTCCCCAAGCATTATTAATTAAGACTTAATTTCTCCCTACCAGCGCATGCTGGCCTCTCTCCCAGTTCTTCCATGGCTCCATTTATCAGTTCATGTTGTAATTCCATAGATAGTTTCATAAATTCATTGTACACACGAAATGTATCCATAACAAGATTACCTTGTTCATCAAGCTTAAACCCGATAGTGAATAAGGGAACCCTTGCTTCTTTGTCTTTCATGGTATTAAGCGGTAACGGAAAGGTTATCTACTCCCCAGCTACGAGAGGCAAACATGCTTTCAACTTGACCACCAACTAGCTTATTGATATCATTCAATAATCTTGCATTGCCAAGCACCCCCGCCTTATACATTGCTGTGTATTCAGCAAGGCAGGTTCCCTTACCCCGAAAGTGAAAGGGTTACTTCAGGCACGTCACCATTAATTAATATGGTGATCTACCCCCCGATTTGTCAAGCTTTATTTTACTGGAAAGGCTGTATTATATATACAGTGAATTTATTTTTATTTTTCTTCTAAAAGCTCGGGGTTCTCATAGATGTTGCCGATGATTTCTACCTCCTCATGGTTCTCTCCATACTCCCCATCACAAAAACAAACAAATCCACCCCTACCATCCCATTCTACAGCTTGTCCCTTACATCCTCCCGTCCATCTGTCATTGAAATAGATATCACCCTCATAAATCTCCTTGCCGTTCTTGTCCCTTAAGCCCGTGTATTGCATGAGGATATATCTATCTGGAGTGAGATAGGCAAAGCTTCCGCATTCATCGCAGGCGATAGGTTGTCCATCAAAGAGGAGTCCCATGCCCTCCATGTCCACAGATATTAAGTGTGCCGTAGTTTCCTCGGAGGGAGGAAAGTCACCTGGATAATACATCTGCTTTCCATTCTTGTCCCAAGCCCTGAATTTAGTCTCTCTCATATCCTCACCTCACTATAAACACCAAAAAAAGAATACCACAGACAACCACGCCCCACAAGAGGCAGATGATCGCTATCTGAAAGATTCGCTTAAGCCTTGTTCTCATTACTCACCACGCTGACTAATCTTACTCAACTGACCACCCAAACCACATCATACGACCAACTCGGGAGGTCAAGGCTGGGGTCATATGGTGTCTACGGTATGCATGGAGCGTTAACAACGCTCTCCGTCCATGGTGGGTTTATTGTTTAGCTTACCTACAAAGTCACCAATCTTTTCTCACCCAGCCTTGTCCGATTTAAAATAAAAATCTACTTTATCAAGAATTTTTCCCGTAAGCTTATCGAGAAGAGTGTTTTTTCTTTCTCTTAATTCTTTATCCTTGATAAACATATTGGCGATAGTATCCCAGGCATTGGTTAACATTTCAATTTGCCGTAAGGTTGTTTCGCTCATCCCCCCTCCTCAAACTTCCCATTCTTGATATCCTCATGCAAGGTGCAGAGATGTGCCGCAACCCCAAAGAAATGTCGGTAAGTATGCAGCACCCTCAGTGCCTTCTCCTTGTCTGTGTTCGCCTTATTGTATTTCTTCACAATATCAGAGAGATACTCCCTTGAGTCCTTCATCAATCGCTTGTAGGCACGATCGAGGGAGTTCACTTAGACTCCTTTTTTACAGAACGCATCGGCCTCCACCACTTACACTTTTTATCCTTGTTTCTCTTCCTTCTCTCCTCACAAGTGGGGCAAATACACTGCCCATCTTCAGGAATGGGGATATCCCATATTTTCCGAATATTATCTGGAATGTCCATGAACTCACCATGTAATTTATCGTGTATCTCAAGCTCATGTAAAACATCCCTCTCTGGTGAACCATGGGGATAAATACAAATTAACCCCCTTCTGAGATATATTAAATACCTCTCTAGGCGTTCAAGAGCTTGCTCGATACGATCTAGCTGTTTCACTTCCCCTCCAGAATATCCGTAATATCAGGCTGGTTACACTCCGCCTTCAGCCTCATCTCGTCCAATACATCTCCGTCTGTATAGATCGCCTCAGCTATGAGCCATCTCAGCATTTTGTGTATTTCATTTAATTTTTTATCTCGCGTGTTCATAATAATCCCTCTTTACATGAATCTGACTGTGAAGTTTTTTCGTAATTAGCGCCAAATTGCAAATGTCGTTATTTTCTTTATTTCTGTCTACATGATGAATAACATAACCCTTAGAAACTTCTTCTCCCCAATATTCGCCCCACGCTCTACGTGCTACACGACCCCAGTAGGTGAGCTTCCCCCCTTTCCAATTATAATGTTTTTCTTTAAACATGCCTCTATTTTTGCTAGACTCCTTGAGGTTTCTTGTTTTAATATTGTGATATTTTAGCCAATCCCGGACAGTAGCAGGGTCTGCTTTTATTATCTTTGCTATTTCTCTTATCGATTTCTTCTCGTGCCAATATAAATCGTAAAGTAATTCCTTGGCTTCTTCTCTATTAATTTTTGTTTTCTTCTTCATTTCTCCTCCAAGATGTCGCTGATGTCGGGCAAATCTACCGCTAAGTGCTCTGCGGCTTCTAAGAGTTTCTTAGCCTTCTCTTCATCTGCATGAAAACTCGCATTTTCAATACCATCAACATTACATCTCACCACAAGCCACTTGAGCATTCTGTTGTTTTGTACTCCTGTGTTTATTGTATCATGTAAAAGTTCTTTTATTTCATCTGTCATTTTAGAAGTAGCCTGACTGACACAAGGGCTTTTAGGGGGCCAATCTCCCTTAGTTTGTGGTTGTTGCTGTGCTCTATTTACTTTTTTCATTTCTTCTCCACGTCATCGAGGATGTCACTTATGTCGGGAATCATTTTTTGAAGCCTACTGTAGTGATATGTTCTCCCATCAAGACTATAAAAATATCTCTCATCATCGAGTCTCTTCACCACAAGCCATTTCAACATCCTCTCCACCTTGTCAAATCTGTTGATTTGATTGCGCAGGAAAATCGTAGATTCTTCAATCCTATCCAACTGACCCCAGTACTTCTCTAGCCCGTCCTGGATCTCTTGCTCTTTACTCATCTCGACCCCTTATTTTCTCACCACAACAAGGGCAAAAATCAAATTTCATCCCCATGCCTACTTTTGTATTGTCTTCTGTATTCGTGTACACAACCGTGAATATCAAGGCATCCCCATCGGGTGAATCCTTTAAGCTAGGGCTAAGCCAATGTGGGGGCTTGTCATAATCCCGTAAATCATACTTATCTAATTCAGGACAAGAATGCATCATGTGTTACCTCCTAATGAAGATTATAAAGTAAATCATGTTCATTGTCAAGTCTTGTCCATGAAGCGTGTACACTCCTGTAACAAAAACATACCATAGTTCGTTACGCCTTACCCCGATACCCCCATGCCCGCCTCTTTGAGCATTTCTCTTAATAAATCCCCCGTCATTGGATAATCATTACAAGCCGCAAATTCTTCAGTCCACTTCCCCACGAACTCCTCGGTGACCCCTGGCTTCTGGATCAGCTCTTTTATTTGTCGGTAGGCTTGTTCATCTCTAGTTGTCCACGCTCTTATGGTTAATCCCTTTGATTTAAAGAGACCTTCAAGCCATTCCAAAAGCTCCCCTTTCTTTAACCTGGCGTTTTCACTATACTTGTTCTTATCTATAAGTGTTTTTGTCATTTAGTCCTCCTTGCCAAAACTAGCAACCCTTGTTCCCTCCTTAATATCGGCTATCTCTACCCACTCACCATTCACCAACCTGTGGCTTCTATGAAAATACTCCATTTCGGGGGCAATCTTAAAATAATACCCCCTCTCTAACCTACTAATTGTACTTGCATCATACCTCTGGGTAAGACAAAACTCCCTCAATGTCCTTTTTCTCCTTATTCTCTGTCTCTTTAAATACCACCCGATTAACTTGTATATCATTCTTGCCTCCGCATTAAATTATACTTATCTCCCCTAATGGGGCGTTGAAGATCCCCATACTTGTGCCGCCTCAACCGTGCAGTAGCCCTCGGCCCTCTCCTCATGACCACTCCAATCTGATTCTTCTTTAAAAACTTATATCCACTCTGCTTACATGCTTCCCTGTAATGAGAGTTGTTGTTAACTAAAAAAGCAGTTGTGTGAACAAGCCCACAATCACAACAAGCAAGCCTCACCACCTCGTTTAGCTTTATGATGAAAACCTCGTCATTCTCATGTTTGGTATATTTTGTCATTTTCCTTATAAAGTTCCTTAAAATAATCCCTCGCAGACTCGTACTCTTCTACCGTACCCTCCATTACCCACGCCTCTCCATTCTCATCAAATATAGGCATGAAGGGCAAGGGAATATTCACATCCCTTGCCTTGATAATCTTACCAAACTCTTCAATGGTAATCTTCTTCACCTCAACTCCATGTGTTAAAGTATAAAGTAAAACATGTGGGATGTCAAGTCATAGAACACCTTGGGCCAGCCTCTCCTCGGCTATCTTGCAGTAGTCAGGGTTTATCTCTATGCCGATGAAATTGCGGTGTGTCAGTTTACACACCTCTACTGTTGTTCCAGAGCCTAAAAATGGATCAAGAACAACATCTTCTTCCCTAACGCTTCCTCGCAAAAGTAAGTTTTCCCAAAACTGAATTGGCTTAGGACAAGGATGCTCACTTTTTGCGGGTGGTCTGTTATCGAAAATAATATCAGGTCGTCCACCTAATCCATCTTGTAAGTATGGGTCTTTTCCATAAGCCAAGATTGGCTGCCAGCATTGGAACCCCCAGCTACACCGATTGTTGCCCCCCTTATAAACCCATGCTAATATCCAATCTGGTTGTGGGTAAAAATTTATTTCTAATAAACCGCATGCTATTAAAACTCTCTTTCCCACCCTGAGTATCTCAGGCATTATTTTCTTTATTAGCTCCCCTAAATTATCCCTATTATCACAATATTTACCATAATCTAAATCAATGCCCCTCGGTGGGTCAGTTATTATTAAATCCACACACCCATCAGGCATATCCTTCATCACTTCAAGGCAGTCTCCACAGATTATCTTATTGATAAAATCTTCTGGCCACCCCAAACTCATGTTGTAAATAATAAAGTAAAACACACCTTATGTCAAGTCTTTTATGAAGTACTCCTCTTTACCCCTTTATTATACCCCTTATATTATATATGCTTGTTTTGTAGCCTATACTCTAGGGCAGGTAATCTATGATAATAAACGAAAATGGGGGTTTTGGCTCTCTCTTGAAGCGATCTCGGGGTATGAGGGGATTATCAGGGGTAACTTGTGCATTATCAGCGATTCTAGTTGACATAATAGTAGTTATGCGAACCAACTCACCCCTGTTGGCTGTGTCGGAGTGGAGTTATCTGGGGGAATTCAAGGCTTTGGGGGATTCGGTAAAATGTGGGGGAAAGAGATGTGAAGAGCAAGAGACAATATCAGGGGTAGAGAATATGATATTGAGAATGATTCTCAATTAGAATAACACATCTCGGTAATCTCTAGCCTTGGCCTCAATCTCCTTTAACCTAACCTTCAACTCCCCAAGCTCTTCCAGTCTTTCAATAACCTCATCCCTTGCCCTATCTACCACATTATTACTCTTCACTGTCCCTAGTTCTCTCTTTAAGATTTCAATCAACTCTCTAGTTTTCATCTCATCACCTCACACTAAACCATAGCATAGACCACAAGCATTGTCAAGAAAAACAAGGGGGGTTAGTCGTATTTAACAGCTCCCTTGAGGTGAAGGGTGATGAAGCGATGATATTTGATGGTTAACTTTATTGTTTACAATATGATTTAATTTAAGGACTTGACATTTGCTAAAATATAAATAGATTGAGTGGTGAGGTGAAAGAATGAAAAACTTAAAAGATGATTTCATGAATGATGAAAGACATGAAAGAATTGAGGGCATGTTTGTTGTGTGTTTAACAACTGGAATTAATTTCATTGCTAAGACAGCCTGGAGAATAAAAACAAGCGATAGAGATCACTTTAGGTTTTATCAAGAAGGACAAGGAGAACACAGAATTGAGCCGGAAAAGGTAGAGGCAATAATTAAGATTAATTCACCAAGAGACAAGGGTGCCAATGTTTGAAATTGGATTAGTAATAGGTTGGTTTTTTGGGATATTCGTATATTGGATATCTGCGTATTTTATATGCAAGAAGCTTAGCCTAACTGATGATCCTTGATAGGTGAAAGCGGACTGCACATCCGCTCTTAGGTAAAAGGAAAGCTTCCCCCCTTATGTAAAACATACCCTCATAAGATAGATGCTACATAAAACAAGATGTTGGTATATTACACCATGAAGCACCCACTTTAACACAATACATGGTGTAACAAAGTCAAGGTAAGTTTTCACATAGGGTGTAACATAGTCAGGGTTGATATGAAAGAGTGTTTTGATAAAGACAAGTGTTATCAAACATAAGTTAATAAATCTTTGAGTACACCGACGAAAAGATTTATAAGCTTGACACAAAGAGAGTAAGTCTTTATACTAAGGTAAGAGTCTTACTTGAAGACTCTTTAGTATATATATACTAATATAAGGAGAGTGTTATGAAGTCAAGTAACTTTAGCTTTGTATTCTTAGTGGGAAAGAGAGTAAGCATTGAAGTAAGAGAGAGGCCTCAAAACATTAAAGGCAAGGTTAAACAAGCCTTTCAAGACTTTGTGGTAATAGAGTGTGAAAAGAGTAATCTTATAGTTAGACAAGATGATGTAATCTCCATTGAAATCTTTAATGAAGACAAGTGATAGAGTTAGGGGGGTGAGGCGAAACTCTCTACTTTGAGTAAAACATATCATCTTATTTGAGGGGTTGTATCGAGGGGAGTTAAAGTAAAGATGATATTCAAATATCATCTCAAAAGGTATTGACAGGTGAAGGTAAAAGACATAGATTAAGAGTAAATGAATAAAAAGGAGATGAGAATGTACAATCCATATTATATCGTTTTAACTCCTGGTGGTGGCGAGATGTGGATTAGAGCAATAAGTGAAAGAGATGCAATTAGGCAAGCAAAAGAGAGTTATGGAATAGACGGAATAGATTTAAGGGGTCGAGGAAAATCATTTAAAGTCTTAAAACAAATAGAATCGAGGCAACCAAATAAATAAATAATAGGAGGGATTAAAATGAAGAAACAAATTTGTAAGAACAAAAAAGGATGCGAAGATAATTTTGAGTATGACGGCAAATATGAATTCTTGGAGTTTGGATGGGTAAGATTTTATGGCTACTGTTCTAAATGTGGCCACAACGGATGGGAAGATTTTGAACACTCAAGCTACGATTGGAACGAAGAAAAATCAGGGCGAAATAAGAAAATACTTATGATAAAAACAAAAGACCTCGTGGGATTTATGGACAAAATTACCCTCATGCCCACGTGTATAGAAGAGGGGAAAGAATACAAACAGGAAATCATGGCAAGGCTAAAAGAGTGGGAAGAATTAAGGAAAATACCAAAAAATCGCGGCAAGGAACTAAATAAATAAGCAAGAGATAATCTATCAGATGTGTGAGTGCTGCCACTACTGGGTGAACCAAGACCAACTAATCTGGGACCTGAAAGCTGACCGGCTAGTGTGCCGGCTGTGCTACTTTGCAAGGATTGAGGCAAATGATAGCCACGCAGACTAGGCTAAGTAGTTTATCCTCAATTAAACTGATGATAAACTATAAAGCTTACCACTCCCCCCTGTCTGTGTCTGACTTGACATGGCCGGGGATGGAGTTATAAACTCTAAAGGAGCTTAACGTGGAATTAAAAACTAAGAATGACTGGATTGATGTAATGGGAGATCATTGGTCGGCACTTGAGCAAGCTCAATATCAATCTATGAAACACAGGGTTTGTATTGAGTGTTTTACTAAAAAAAATCTTATTTTAAAAGACAAGAGGGCGTTGATCAAGTCCACTGACTATTATCTGTGTAAAGAATGTGATGATTATTACAAGGGCAAAGAAAAGACTTGACTTTAATATCTTGGGTGATAGACTTGGGAGGATGGAATAAAGGAGAACAACATGCAACAAACACCCGAAGGCTATGAAAAGTTTGAAGCACGTAGAGGTGGAAGGTGGGAAACCTTCGACCTTCCCATGCTTCACATATCAAGGTGGGGGATCTACATAAACAGAGAGGCGGTTAAAGAAGTCGGCGAAGAGTACAAGTATGCAGTCTTGTACTTTGATAAAAAGAGAGACAATCTTGGTTTGTGGTTTTGGAAAGAACCAGTGATCGGCTCATACGGCCTTGTAAACAACAAACAGAGAAATGCCTGGCACATTACCGCAGGGAGTTTCTTGAAGAAGTATGATATACTTGAGAAGGTGAAGAGGACAGGCAAGGTGTACTTTCCATTTAAGAGGAACGAGGGGAATAGCGAGTTTTATGTGAGTGAGATAAGATGAAGACCATACTTTCAGTTGTATTTACCATAATCATAATTTTAGTAGCACTGGCTGTGGTGGGTGTGGTTTTAAGGTTGATCGTTGGGTTAATATTTATTATAGGGAATTTTGTGCAAAGGATAAGAGGAAAACAAGAAGACTAAAAATGGAAAAGATATTAGACAAAGTGGTAAAGAAGATCAACGCAAGGTTAAAGGAAATAGACATGACAGGAAAAGATTTTTCAAGAAAGATGGGGAAGAACCCAAACTGGTTGACAGCACTCAAGCATGTTCAAAACGATATACTTGTTAAAGACTTGATTAAAGCGTGTCAAATATTGAAGATGAATCCAAGCACATTATTATCAAGTAACTTCTCTCCAAATATTTGCGATATGAAGATTGATGAGTTGATAGAGATTCTTGTTAAAAAGAAGCTTGATGAATACTTGAAAAGCAATAAGAAAATAAGCAAGTTACTTGAGCACATGAATGGTGAGGCAAAAGATGAATGATGCTAGACATAATAACCGTTATGCGACACAAGATTATAGTAAACACAAAGAAGTCTTACTAGATTCACTCCGCAACTACCACTCCACCCATCCCTATTCTTTCCATAGACTTGCTAAGTTTATGATCGGGGTATCTGCCATGACTCTATGGCGAATTATCAATGAAAAGACTGAGCGGATAAGCCAAAAGTCCTTGTATCATATATATCATTTCTTAAAAAAACAACAGCCTTATTCACCCATTGAGAGTGAGTTAAGGAATGGTAACTGGATAAGGTTTTCTAAGTATTCAAAACCAAGATTTTATTAAGGAGGTTTTAATGACAAATTGGGAAAAATTAATTAGGGAAATCATTTAATAAAAGGTCAATCGGAGTAAAACGGAGTAGACTAATGAATATACAAAAAATTTTTGGAAGTATTTTAATTATCTTTTGCGTGGGGATTTTTCTTACAATAGTGTTTATCCCCATCCCCGCAACTCAGGTAAGATGGGACATACTTGCCCTTACTGCGATTATTGGAGTCGGTTCTTTCGTGGTGGGAATATTCAACAAATCGGGCAAGAAATAAGGTAATAACACGATATAGATAAAAGGAGGCTTAAATGACCTACAACCTATTTGATGTAGCCTCTCAAGTGCTGGCTGATGAGTATGGAGCCGATCAAGAGAGGGCAAGGAGTTTGCTTCTAGTCTTAGACCTTGACCCAAAGAGGGCGTACTTGAAGCTGAGTAATATACTACAGCTCTTTGGTGGGGATGGGTGGCCTGGGTGAACGAAACCATAACCTGTTGTCCAAATTGCGGTATGCCCTTGTTGTTTGTATTGCCCGTAGATGAGGTTAAGCTGATTTGCCCCGAATGTGGTCTGAGGCTATATGGGCGTAACAAGGTGTTGAAGTGGGAGAATAGGGCAAGCAGGTGGTTAAGTAGGGGTATTGTCCCGATTTTTCGGGTAAATAAATAAAAGGAGCGTAAAATGAAAAGAGAAGACCAAGTATTTAAGGGAGAATTAAAAGACAAAGAGTTATATTTAATCGAGGCTGCCCTAAATGGAAGAAAGGTAGGGAAAAAGAAAGCAAATGAGTTAATAATGAAATTGTACCAGAATTTCCACGAATCGGGCAAGAAAAATGAAAACAGGCTATGAATGTACAGCTTATTTTAAGGGGCTTGGTGATGGAGATTGTGATGATAAGTGTCAATGGTGGAAAGAAGATGGTTGTCCCTGCGCTAAGGGAAGTAAATCATGGGATGGTAAAGAATGGTATTTGGGAGATTCCATAGACAAGAAATCGGGGTAAGAAAAAGAAATGAGGGTAGAAATAAAGATATTCAATAATTGGGATAATTGGAGAGAGTGGCGAATAATACATTGGTTTTCTATAACAAGCATTCTTGAACCACTGAAACATTACAACCCATTGATAGAATTGCACATGTGGGTATTAAACTTTAATATAAGAATTGCGGTTCTAAAATCGGGATAAATAAAATGGAGATGAAAAACGATTAAAAAAATCGCCCTTTGGTTGTGTCATATTGGCTTTTTATTGTGGCAATACCAATCTAGGCGAGCAAAAAAAGGAGATAAAGATGGAAACATTTGAGGATTTTATTATCAAAAAGGCAGATGAGATTTATGATGAGTTTTTCTATGAGTATGGTGAAGGAGTAGCAGATGAAGAGAGAATAGAGATTGCGGAGACAATGAAAAAGACTTGGGAAAATCGGTCAAGGGAGGAAACGTGATAATAAAACGTAAATCAGTCGGGAGTTATGAGAGACAATTAAATAGAATACAGCTACGGGGCGAAGTAACAGGGATATTAAACAGGTTGATAGATGATATTTATGAAGAAAGATTATATTTCGATATAAAGGCAATCGAAATTATAATTGAGGGTTCTGAACCAATCGGGGTAGGCAGGGATTTAAAATACCCATCTGGTAATCATGGCCCATATCCAGAGAAAGCCTAGGGAAAGGAGGAAAAAATGAATAAAACCAAGTATGCAAAGATGTCAAACGGGACATTCGCCATTTGCCCCAAGTGTGGAAAGACAATGGCAAGAAGAATCTGGCCCAAAGAGTTTGTGTGTTTAATGGGTTGTGGATTTACATTGAAAAATCGGGGCAAGTAGAATGACCACCCCACTCCCCCACTGTGATATCTGCGGTAAAGAATTCAAAGAAGAGGATCTCACTGGTAAACAGGTCGGCATCTGGTTTGTCATCTGCTGTGAGGGGTGCAAGAAGAAAAAGCAAGGAGTGGGGAGGGTGGTGTATGAGCCTAAAGGAGAGAAAAATGATTGACTATCTCTTGCCCTTACTCATAGTCGTGTGCTTCGTGTGGCTATGCCATGAGATTGGAAAACAACTTAAAGAGTTGTGGTGAGGAGGCTTAGATGAATATTTTAAGAAGAATAAACCGGGGATTCGTCGTGGGATTCCTGGTTATATCTGCCATCTGTGCGGGTGGCTGGTATCTCGTTTACTTGTTTGTCAAGCTAATAGCGAAAGGAATGGGATGGGCTTGACATAATTTAAAAGGTGTGCTATGCTAATTAACATCATGGAGTTGGTAGAGAAAGAAGATAGGCAAAAAGCTAAAGTCCCATTTATAGATCGAATCTTTTGGCTGAAAACACAGGAGAGCCTCATAGAGGCACGATCTCGGGACTACCCTACCCTTGATATCTGTTTGGGGTGTAGTGAGGGGTGTCGGCAAGTTCAGGTTGCAGGTTTAACCCGTCTTTACTGTGGGATTAAAAATAAGGAATGGAGGAAAACATGAGTGAAGAAATATGGGTTAAGACAAACTTAACAACTGAAACCTGTGTTGATTGTGGGGTTACGTTTGTTATGCCCCGTGAACTTCGAGAGCAGAGGATAAGAGACTTGGAGGCTTTTTATTGTCCCAATGGACACTCAATGAGCTTCTTGGCTGAGAAAAAGAGGGCTGACAGTAGCAAGAAAACCAAGAAATAAATAATTGGCAACACTCGCAGACTTCAAGCGTGTGTTCGGAGAATATAAGATAATAAATAATTTTAAAGGAGTGAATATGAATGTTACAAAACGAGTAAAACTCGTAAGCGTCAAGCCTGCGGGCGATGGACTCAGGTATGCCCTTCTTAGTTCTGACGGTGAGTGGTTCAGTACCTTCGATTCTAAGGTGGGTAAATACATCGAGGGTGTGAGCGAGGGCGACACAGTGGAGATTGAGTACATACAGAATGCCAAGGGATTCAAGAACTTCAGCTCAATCAAGCTCGTAGGGAATGATGAACTCCCCGAAGAACCCCCCGAAGAAGAGGGCGTGGAGAAGCCTCCCGTTAAGCAGAGAAGAGGGATAGACAGGATTGACAAGAACTCTATCTCTGCTATGCAGGGGGCGTTGGGGCTGATGAATCTCCTCGACTTGAGCAAGATGAGTGAGGAGGGGATAGGAGAGAAGTTCAAGGCTCTTTGGGAGATGATTAAAGAAGAGATTGAGAAATGAGCGATGTAATATATTTAACTATTAATGGGCTTATTAATTTACTTGAAAATGAAATTGATGGGATTAAAGGAAAGGTTGTGAGCGAATCTGGAAAAGAATATACGTGTGAGGCTAGCTGGGAAGAAAAGGAAGATTGTTGGGTTATAAAACTTTGGGATTGATGAAAACCAAGGCTCACACTCGCTACAGGCTTGAGAGTGGAACTCAGGTTGCGGGAGTCACGACCATCACGGGCATCCTCGCCAAGTTCCCACTCTATAACTGGTACTGGAAGCTGGGTAGAGATGGGATAGACCATAGAAAACACCTAGACTTCCTCGCTGACATCGGTACTTTAGCCCACTCTATGATATTTCACCACTTGAGGGGTGAAGAAGTCACCACGTCCGACTACTCACAGAACCAGATTGACTTGGCGGGCAACAGCTTTGAGTCATTCTTAAAGTGGGAGAAGCAACACAAACTCAAACCCCTCCTTTTGGAGGAGCAGTTGGTGTCAGAAACATACAAGTATGGGGGTACACCCGACTTCTATGGTTTTGTTGATGGGTGTGAGACACTCCTTGACTTCAAATCCAGTGGGATTTATGACGATCAATTTATCCAGCTCTCAGCGTATGTGAACCTCTTAAAAGAGAGTGGAAAGAAGGTTAGTGCTTGCAAGGTGTTGGTGATACCCACAGATAAAGACAAGGGATTCAGGGAGGGGCAGAGAGAAGATGTGAGTGTGCATTGGGAAATATTTTTGAGATGCTTGGATATTTATAATCTAAGGAAGGAGATTGGGAAATGAAGAAAGTTTATTGTGAGGATTGTAGGCATTGTTGTTTTAGTGAGTACGGAGAGTGGTGTTTCCCAAAGAAGGAATTATATAGCACTGCAATTAGGAAAAGAACATGGAAAGGACAAGACCCCTGGGCGGTAAATGCTCACAATGATTGTAAAGACTACAAACGCAAGTGGTGGAAGGTGTGGGTGAGATGAAAGACCACTACTTCCAATATGCCTTGATTACCTTGGTTGCTATCTTGATGGTTATGCTGACTGGGGCGGTGGTTTTTATTGCTGAGTTAAAAGTTCAGAATGAAGTTCTTGAACAAAAAAACCAAGAATTACAAGAAACTATTGATGAGGGGATTGATGAAATAGAAATCCTCTCGGATCGCATCGAGGAGATAATGAGCGATGTGGGGGATTCGGAAGATTGGAATGAAGAAAATCTTAGGAGGTAGTAAAATGAATGAACCAACTAGGGAACAAATCAAAGAGGCGTTTAAGAAAACGATTGAGAGGTGGGAGAGGATTGTGGAGGATGTGGATTATTTTAATGATTCGGCGTGTGCCTTGTGCTTATTGGAGAGTCCCGATGGTGAACGCTATGTATGTGGTCAATCATGTCCGATAAGGCCACACACTAAAGAAGGTTTGGGTAGTTGCTCTGGAACACCATACAATGATTTCTTTAATGACAAAACCCCAGCCAACGCCCTAGCCGAGCTTAATTTCTTACGCAAGGTATATATCTGGTGGATGGAAGAAGAGGAAAAGGACTCAAAGTGGGAAGCGCTAACGGGTTATGTGAAGGAAGAGAAAAGGGAAGAGTGGGTGGATGTTACGGGTGAGATTACATGGATTACAGAGAATTATAAAGGAGCTACGCTCCCCTACTTGCTCTATGGGACATATTTAAATGGAGATAAAATGGCATATGTAAATAAGGGGGGTTTTCAAATATGTTCTGGGCATGAGGATGGGTATAAAGTTGAACAACATGGTCAAACCTTTCGCATCCTCAAGAAAACATAATGTTTAGTTCGAAAGACACCCCCCACTTACCAGAGAAGTACAAGCGTGGGGGTAAGCTTTAGGATAAAGCCCCGGAGGACTTACAGGGCAAGATGTTCACCTTTTACTTACAAGGTGAGGATATAAAGTTCATCTGTGTCCTGAGTTGGATTCTGGGGTGGCAGGCGAGAGCAAGGAGGAAGGAATGAAATATTTAATAAAACCAACTCAACACGGGTGGTATATTTCAATAAACAGCACTTGGAATTACTGGTCTGTAAGGAGTGGGTGGTTTACTCTGCTTGAGTTGTTATGGTGTGGTGAGTTTTGGAATTATTATACTCCTCGATATTTCTCTATCACCATCCTTGGGTTTGAGTTAGAAGTGGGTAAATTTAAAAACAGGAGAAAAAATGCCACAAAATGAATCTATAGAAGTAACAAACCAACATGGAATCAAAATGAAGCTCGATGTTTCTTGGGAGGACAATGTGTGGGCTTGGGCTAAGACATTCAGGGTGATTCTCAAGTGGTTGGAGTTCCCTGAGGTGACAATTGATAGGATACTACCTAAAGATGTGGATTTGAGTGAACAAGAACAATAAGAAGTGGACTCACGTAAATGTAGAGTACGTCGATGAGAACGAATTTCCTAAAAATATCTACGAAGTTGAGAGTCCCCGTCAGTTAGAACGATGGTTAAAGGACGTGATTGTTGATGCATATGCTATTGACCTTAGTAGAGCTATCGGGCGTATCGTCCACATGGTGGAGAGGAACAAGGATGAGAGCCTCAGTGTGGCGAGAGAGGTTAGTGATTACATTATGACCACAGAGGGTGCTTGGTTCTCGGTAGATGATATCTATAAGAGTCTACATTTGTCTACAGATAATGAGGGCAGAAGAAAGCTACGAAAGAATATTTCTACTTGTCTAGTTAGAGAGAAGGACAAGGGCATTGTCTTTCCAAGTCCATATAAGGATGGCAAATACAGAAGGGTTATGGCTGACAGTGAAATTCTCGACTGGAAAAATGCCCCAATGAAATCGTTAGATATCAGTTGGCCTTTCGCGATAGAGGAATTAGTTGATATCTATCCCTCTAATGTGGTTGTGGTTGCGGGAAACAAAGACAGTGGCAAGAGCACACTAATGTTTAATATCATTCGCATGAACATGCACAAACACAAAATACATTATTTTTCATGTGAGATGGCAGAGCAGGAATTAAAGCTACGGTTAGAGAAGTTCGATGATGTGGAGGACTGGAACTTCACGCCTTACCTAAGAAGTGCTAACTATGGAGATGCGATAATAGGAAAAGAGGATGATTTCATAATATTTGATTGGATAGCAACCCCAGATAAAGCATGGAGGATTGGAGACACAATAAAGGCCATTCACGATAAATTACGTGGAGGCTTCTGTATTGTGGTCATTCAAAAAGAATCATACAAGGAACTTGGGCGTGGTGCTGGTTATACTATTGATTATGCAAGGCTGTATCTAACAATGCAGTGGGGAAAGATGAAAATAATCAGTGGGAAGAACTGGCATGGAACACGCAACCCCGTGGGGCTTGTGCATGAGTTTAAGATAGTTAACGGGGCAAAGATAATTCCTCAAGGTATATGGCATGATGACGATTCAGACCCATTTGAGAAAAAAGGAAGGTATTGATGAAGTTTTATCATCGAAAGTTTGAAACAAAACAAATAACGCTATATCCAATAGGAGACTGGCATTTTGGCAGTCGGCAATGTAACGAGGAGTTTATTAAGCAAATAATAAGAGAAATTGAAAGAGATAATGATGCTTACTGGGTTGGAATGGGTGACTTCATGGAGAATGCCGTGGTGGGTAGTAAGTCAGATGTATATACACAGGTGCTACCGCCGAAGGAACAGATGGAGTACATTGTAGAGGTTTTATCTCCAGTCAAGGAGAAGGGTCTGTTTATGATCGCAGGAAACCATGAGAGCAGGACACATAGAATGGTTGGGTTAACCCCCGAGCAATACATCGGCATTCAACTCGATGTTCCCTATGGTGGATACTCTTCCCTTGCTGTATTGCAGATGGAAAGCAAGACACCCAATTCATTTACCTGTTATTTTCATCACAACTACGGGGGCGGTTACACCCACGGAGGCAAAGTGAACCGTGCCGATGCCCTGCGTAAGATAGTACCGACTGCCGATGCCATCTTCAGTGGGCATTTCCACATTACAAGCAGGATACCCTTTACCTGGTACGATGCAGGCAAGACAAGGGTGCTTAAACATATCGGTTATAACTACATTACTGGCTCTGCCCTTGAGTGGGACGGTAGCTACGCAGAGGAGAAAGCGAAGCCCTCGGCTACCACAGAGCATATTAAGGTAACATTTAAGGGGTGTACGAGCGGGAAGAAAGATAACCGCAAACAGATTTATAAAATAATTATTCCAAGGAGTGAGTGATGACTAAAACAGAAGCCTTAGCTTGGTTACGCCGAGTATCACCTCCTGAATTTTTTAAAAATCTGGAGTACATGGCATTAGAGGACTTGATACACCTAATCTATGATAACGGGTTGGAGATTAGAGATAGGATTATTCATGTGGAGAAAGAAGCATGAACATCAAATCTCTCCCTCGAAGGCAAGCACGAGGCAACCAGAGCGGAGTGTGGACAAGGTGCTGGAGGAAGGACTGTCGGCGAAGGTTCAAGGCTGGTATGTGGCAAGACCCCAGATACTCTCTGTGTCCCAAGTGTAAGAGAGAGGCAGAACGGATAGGCGTGGGGCTAGGGTGGGTGGAGAAACAGACGAGTATACCGAGGAGGGTAGGGTGAATAGAAAAAGAGAGGTCATTGTGTTTGGGTATGGGGATTTAGGCATAGCTCATGGGGCAGAAAAAGGACAACTTAACAACGAGCTTATTATTTATAGACTTGAAAAACAAACACTGCCAATCGGAACAAAACTCGAAGGAGATGTAGGGAAAACTACAGATGAGTTGGACACAATCGCTAGGTGGAGATTTGAGAATCCCGATTCTGTTCAAGTGGTTATTGATGCTCTTGAAATAATCAAGGAGAGATTAGATGAGGTGGCGTAACTGGGAGGTAGTGCGGTGGCCCCTATCTCTCTCTTGGTGGTGTATCAACTGGGGCTGGTGGCCTAACGAGAGGAATGCGGAGTTTAGATTCTGGAACATACTTTTCTTGGAAGTGAGGAGATTCATAATCCCCAAAGAGAGAGTGTGTAAGAAGTGTGGACAGGAGTTGCCTTAGGAGGTGAGGATGAGTTTAATTAGGAGGAAAGTATATAAAATTAGGATTGATTATGTGTGTCCGAAATGTGAGAAGGGAAAAATGTTATACCAGTTGCAAAGTGTTGCAGACACGAGTTTTCTCCATAAGTGCGATATGTGTAAACATGAAATATACCTAAAAGCAGAGTATCCGCATTTTCAAGACGAAACAGAATTGTGGCGACCATAAATCAGTGTCGCATAATAGTAATTATGTCAACTAAGGAGGTGAAGATGAAGAAAAAAATACCAAAAGGAATGATTCGATGTGGGATTTGCAATAAAACTTTCCCATCGAAATCCCTAGAAGCTATCGAACATTTTAAATCTGAGGAGCATTTAGAGAAAACAAGAAGGATTAGAGAAACATACGAAAAAAGCCTTTATAACCTTACTAATTTTAAGGGTTTATAGTGTCGCATAAGGATTATGTCAACTTCGGGAGGTAAGAATGGGAAAATATTGCGAATGTGACAAGAGATACAAAGCTTTAAAGAATGGTTTTATTGCTTGGTATAACAAAAGTTATTACATTTGTAGATTTAGGACAGATATTAAAAAAGAAATACACATGCAAATATTTTATTGCCCATTTTGTAGTGAGGAACTTGAAAGGGAATAGTGTCGGATAAGGGATATTATGTCTACTAGGAGGTGAAAATGAGATGTAAAAATTGTGGAGAGAAATTAATTAAAAAATACAATATCGAATATCACAAGTTGGGTAAAGTTATTCAATTAAGCAAAGATGAATATTTCTGCCCAAAATGTCACGAAACCTACTTAGGAGGAGTGAATGAATAGACCACTTGACAAAATCCATGACCCCTTATCTTCGTGGGGGAAATTAATCATTCCTTGGCTTGGCAAAGACCAAGAAGGAAAACACAGGTGGCTTGCATGGTTTGATATAAGAGGAACTTCCCATAAAAAACGCCTCAAAGGAACTGACAAATATGGATTTCATAACTGTCGCCTATTCGGAGGCCGTGTCGCATAAGATTATGTCAACTAGGAGGGCTAAGTGAGAAAGAGTGAACTCTTGGCAATAAAAGTAAGGGAGTATGAGAGGGGCTTGGCTGATGCGTACAAGAAGTTCAGGATAACCAAGAGAGACATTCAGGGCTGGGCTAACGAGGCGTGGAGTAGGGTTCATAACAATCAAGACGCAAGCTACATAGAGGACACCATGAGGGATATGCTTACCGAGCTTGGCGTGGAGATTGTGGATGAATAAGTACTTTTTGAGTTTTGTGGAAGAATTCTGGCCGAAGCAAAAGGTGAAGATCGTGTGTCGCATGGAGGTGAGTCCCGAGCCAGCTAAAGATGCCTACGACAAAGAAGAAGTACATTTCCACACAGACAGGGTAGATGAGTATGAGAAGCTTAGGGAGAAGTGGGACTTCAAGACCGTAACCGAGGAGGAGTTAGGATATATCAAGAAGTACATAGAAGATAACTTTAATGAGGAGATAAGGGATGAAAAAAATGATTAACACGGTAGCCAAGGGGACAAGGAAAGAGAAGGCTTGTGCGGATGTACTCAAAGAAATGGGCTATACCCAAGACAAAATCAAAATAAAAGACAAGCCCATCTCCTTAATCTGGAAAGTCATTAGGACTAAGTATTGTTCATTAGACTTGTTTGGACTCTTTGATGTTTGCGCCCTAGCCCCAGATGGCTCTCACCTACTCTTTATCCAAACAAAGTCTAACCGATGTGATGCTAAAACCAGAGATGCTATCCAAGCACTAAAAATGCCCAAGGGCTGTAGGAAAGAAATATGGATTTGGAAGGACAGGAAATACTGGATTAAAGAGTATTACGATTACTACTAAGGAGATGAAAATGAAAATTGAATTTTTAAATTATTGGTGCAGTTGTTCCATGAAGGATGGTGGCTGTTTTCCACTCCATTTTCTCGATATCTACGCAGATATACACCCGTCTTTTAGTTTTTTTGGTATTACCATTCTTAATCTTGGGATATCCATAGACTTCTATAAGAAAAAAAAGTAGGGAAGCATATGTTATTATGAGGCTGAAAAATTTCCTGAGCTGTTTCTTTGAGAAGGAGGAGTGAGGTGAAAATTAAATTTAACGAGATGGAACCTCCCCTAACCCTGAAGACTAATAGCTTTTTAAGTCAATGGTGCTGTAAGTGTGGTGCGAGACATATCTGGTATTTCGATGTGGTAAGAGAGAAAAAGCCAGAGGATGATTTAGTTTTTATAGATATTTTTCGGGATTGGAAGGGAGAAGAGTTAAGGAGATTCTACGAGAAACACAAGGAGGAGACATGAAATTCACCAAAGAAGAAATAAGCCTGTGTAAGCAGATTTATAGAAAGCATGGAGAAATCTTAGATACGAAGTGGAAGCCCTCTAATTTAAGTTGGAAAGAACTTGCTAAGATGGTTAAGGATGCAGGAGAAATGCAATCTTGGACTATATCCGACTGCTTGGAGTTTTTGAAAATGAATTTCGAGGCTTTACATTGGCTTCATGGAAACAAAACATTTCAAGTAGAAATAAGTTCCTCAACTTTCTGCGTTACTCATTATAGAGGTAAAACCCCACTTGAAGCTTGCCTGAAAGCCGTATTAGCCGTACTTGAGGAGGAGAAGTAAGTGCCGATATTCATACTTCAATGCAAAAAATGCAACTACGAAACCGAGATCCTACTCCACACCGAGAGGGCGATAGTGAGCTTCAAGTGTAGTGAGTGTGGGGCTAAGGGCTTGTGGGAGAAATGCGTTACTGCTCCTGCACTCAAGCGGGATGGGACATACTCTTATTTAGAAAATTTAAAGAAATGAAACTACCAAGACCATCTGCATTAAAGCAAATAAGAAAGCAATGTCTTGACTGTTGTTGTGGTGGCGTCAAAACAATACAATTTTGTTGCAACCTAAACTGCCCCCTGTGGTTTTTGAGATTTGGAACCTTTCCTTCTACATATATTAGACGAAGAGGGAGAGAGTATACTGGGTTATTTAATAGAAATAATTTCAAGCCAGGTAAAAAGTATGACCCTGTTCAGGAAGTTGAAGATATTAGGTTGTGACCTATGAAAAAAAATGATTGAAGTGTGCTGGCTAGGGTATTTCGTTCCCACGGGGCAACGATTGTAATAAGGAACAAGGAATTGGGTTAATACAATGAATAAAATTAAATTACATAAGTCCGAAGGCTATTGTTTCGTGAACAAGAAAAAACAGGGACTCTTCATTACACACAAAAAGGGTGTATTCAAGAAGGATGACGAGACTGAGATTCCATACCACAAAGTGAGACTCACCCAAATATTTCAACATAAGGGGAAAGATAAGGGCATCTCCATGTCCCTACAGAGACCATATAGGTTCATCAGCTTCGAGCCCGATATGCTCAAAAATGTCGCTGAATTATTAGGCGAGATACACAAGGAGATCTTCGGAGAGCCACTCTACGGTGGTGAGATTAAAGAAGTGAAGCCCCAAGAGCCGAGGACAGAGCAGGATGAAGTTGAGGAACTTCTTGCGGAGCTTGAGGGGATGAGGGGGAGGAAGTGAAGATTATGTTAACTAGGGAGTATTAACATGAAAAGAGATACACAACATGAGTTAAGGATGGCAAGCTTATGTCTAGGAAAAAGAGAACAGGATGTTATTGAATGGATGAAAGACCCGATTCACAACCATAGTGGACTACCAATAAAATTAGAATCTATCAGGGAAGCGAGGAACTTGATTGATAAACTCATAGAAAAAAATCGGGGTAAATAGAGGAGATCATGTCTGCTAGGAGGTAAAGGTGAGAAAATTAAAAGTTTATGGTGGTAATGAATTTTACAGATTAGAAAGTGGCTTAAAACAACTGAGGACAATTATTGCTACCACAAGTCAAAAAGAAGTAGCAAGGATAATGAATATTTCTTTGTATGAAGTAAAAACGTACTGGGCAGAAACGGGGAATGACGGCGAACTATCTGTAGCCCTATTAAATCCTGGTGTTGCTTATGTGAGAATTAAGGGAGTTTATATGCGGGCTGATTGTGTTGCATAAGGAATGTTATATTAACCAATACTGCGGGCTTGATAAGTCAAGCTCCTAAAATAATAGGAGGAAAAAATGAACACTGAAGAAAGGCTAAGAGAGCTAAGAGATGATGTGTGGGCATTAATGGAATTTCTGGGTGTTAAAGTTGTTACTTACAAAGAGGGTAAAACTGGCAACCCTGATAGTCCATTTACTTTTGGAAGGGGAGTTGTGAGGATAGAAGATATAAATAAAAAGAAATAATCAATACCCCGTCGTCTGGTCTCTACTTGTCACACTCCACACATGACTCTCTTTTGCGAACTTAGAAACATCCACCATCTTGGTTCTCATCCAGTAGATACGATTAAGTTTCGCCAACATCTCAACCAAGTCTACTGTAAGCCCACGAGGATATTGTATCATCTCTGAAATTAAATCTGTCATAGTCTGATGTAGATGAATCTCGCCATTAGCTACGGGATTTATGAGTGCCTGGATATCGGTATTTTTAATGTCTTTTTGTGTATCATGAGGTAGCGGGGAGATATTCATCTGTGGACACTTCTTTTGTCTCTCTTCAAGTATATCCCCGAACATAGTAGACCCCACGCCCTTGTCATCTATTCTCCACGCTCTGGGTTTGTACTTTTTGTGTGTCTCATACAGCTTTTCTCGAAACACGCTCGGTTTTTTTAATCTCATCGCCCAGGCGAACACCACAAACTTCTGTATCATGTCTATGGGCTGCCCGCCGACAAGCAGTGCGTTCCTCGCCGCACCCTTCACGGACTTAGTCTCACCAAACCCAGCCACGTCAGCCATGCCGTACAGGGGGATCGCCGCCAATGGCACTTCTATCTTACACTTGTCACAAACAAAGTAAGTACCCTTCTCTCTCTCCTCTATTCTGTAGAAATGAATCCACTCTCTCTCAATCTTAGTAAGCCCTGTCGCTTTCTGTGGGTTACACTGGTGCTGAGACCAAAAGATTGATTGCTTCTCTGGGTTTGCCATCATTGTCTTGTAGTACTTAGTAGGGAACATTGGGAAATTTGATTCACCATCTCCGACATTGGGATTCTGCACCCAAGTAATCTGTTCTGTATCCTTTAGTTCTATATCCTTTAAAGCGGGGGCTATCTTCCATTGATACTCTGGGTATTCTCTCCTGGTATAGTCATACACATCTCCTTCTCCCCAAGGAGAGCCGACCATTTTAATCCTACTACCCGATGGTCTCTCCCAGTGAGGGTCAACGAGAAGTTCATTTAAGTTGTCTATCCACGTGAAGGCATTCTTCATTACAACTATAGAATCAAGAGCGGCCTTTCCGATAATATCGTCGGGTCTAATTATGGTGAAATGTCCTGATTGAGCAGCACTCTTTATCCCAACAATTTGGATACTAGGGTCAGCATATATTCCCTCTCGTGGTAAATCTATTATCTCAGAACTCCAGCGAACATCTTTATCCTTAGTCCATGCGGGAGTAACTTTATGGAGTCTATCGGCGTAGACTTTCCTAAGAAGTTTATTACTCAGGAGTTGTTGTTTTATCCAGTTTAGTTTCTTCTTAGCTAACCCTGCTTTCTCCATGCCGATAAGCTGCCGTTCCTCTGGGTTTAGAAGATAGTCTCGTATGGCATCCCAACATGTGAAGTCCGTGCTTTTCAACCAGTCACGAGGCATACCAAGTCCGATTCTCTTATTGTTGGGGTCTTGCCACCAGTCGCAGAGTGGCTTATGAATTTCTAGAGTGGAGTCCTCACCCGCTTCCTTTGCCGCCCTCCCGAAAATCTTGATAAACCAAAAGAGTGAGCTGTCGGTGATGAAGCGGAGTTGAGAGAGAGTGAGGTTAGCTAAATCCAAGAGCTTCCTTTATTACATCCTTATCTGTATCTGTCAGCTCTTGTTCTCTTTTCTTTTCTTCGGGTGATACCTTCTCTATCTTTTCTGGGAGTAGTGCTTTATGGACTCTAGCGAGTAGCTTCGAGGCATCTGTTACATCTTTAGCCTTGGAGTCCTCATCTTTGATGATCTTTAGTAGTCTTTCACGTATGAGTCTCAGGTCTTTCTCTTTGTGATGGTCAATGGGTACGAGTTTCTTGGTCATAGTATCTTAATCAACACCCAGACTAGTCCGTTTAACACAGTGAAGCCACCCAGCATCCAAGCAATTTTTACACTAAGTTTATTAACTTTTTCTTCAAGCGAATGAAACTCGTTGTTCCGAAAGGCTTTAAAGTCCTCACGTAGAAAAATAACAATTTGGTGTAGTCCATTTATGTCCATAATTAATCCTTTAATTATAATATGTAATTTACAAGTCTTTGTAGCATAGGATTTGCCAAGGCTCGTAATTTCTTCTTTATGGTACGAGAATAGTACTCTTGTTCTGTTTTAGATTGGGAGAATTCATGTAACCTACTGAAAATAATTTCCTTTTGTCTTGCGGTAAAAAAAGCATCCAAACTCCTACTTAATGAAACTCCCCGAAAATCACCTTCTTTCTCAAGTATATTTAGAACAACCCTTTCCCACTCCTTGGAGTCAAGGTGAGGTAATGTTGGATGTGTTTTGTTGTCTGTTAATGCTAAATTTCCTGGGTTATCATTATGTGAGTCGCCGTCTTTATGGTGTACTAGTTCTTTGGGATTTAATTTCCTCCCTAGTTTTTGTTCCATGACTTTTCTATATTTGTTCATATATTTATTTTACCATATTGAAGATAATAAGTCCAGCTAAACCTAATACTATACTTGTTTTAAGCCCACCAGTTAGCTTGAGTCTTTTTATTTGCCAATCCTGAGCGGTTACAATAGATTCTAGCTTCTTCATATTCAAGGTAAGGGTATCATACATATCTTTATATGCATTACTAATGACCAGTTGTGCCTGATATTGTGCAGTAAGGCTGAATATTATGTCATCTTTATCTGCAATAATACTCTGGCTTAGTGAAAACTTCTCCTTCCACACTTCGACTTGTTTCATGAGGTTGTCAATTTTGGCGTCTTTGTCGGCAAGGCCACCAAACTCTTCCTCTAGCTCAGTAACCGTATTACCCAAAATTGAAATATGACTCTCCTTTATCTCAACCTTTTTATTAGCTTCAGCGATTAGTAAATCTTGTTCTTCAATCCTCTTCTCTTGTTCCTTTATTATCTCTTCCTTTATCAGCCTCTCCACTTTAGCTATCTGACTGGCTTCTTCATACCGCTCCTTCAACTCATCCGCCTTGCGGGAGTTGCCGCATTTGTCCATCAAGAGAAACACCATCGCCAAGCTTAGTGCGACAACTACTGTGACACCCTTTAGGTTCATTGCTTTCCACCATTAAGTTTCTGATGCCTCTGAAATAATCGCTTCCCTGTGTATGCCGTGAGTCCCAGCGTAATCCACGTAGCGTAGGTGCTGAATTGGGCAGTTTCACGAAATCCAGTAAACACAAAGGCACCGCTGAGCAGAGCAGCCCAAATCAAAAAAGCAATAGAAGTCCTAACTTTTATTTTACCCATTTTAATAAATAACCTTCGGACCTCTTGTGCCATATGTTTGTATCCCAGTACCAAAAATTCCTAAGATAGACACTGGCAACAACTCGGGATCTTCTTCAGCTAATTCATATATGTCTTGCATAACCATCGGTACAAACTTTTTGGCAGCTTCACTAGGTATGCTTCCACCAAAGGGGCCACGGCCTCGCAATAAAGCAACAGCAAAAGATGCGACAGGGGCTAGTTTATATTCCAATCCCCTCCCCACAAGACCCAACCTAGTTGGAGGCTTATATCCCTCGCCAACTCCAGTGATTTCTCCCGTTGTCGTGCTTTTAATCTGACCAGTCGTGAACTGTGCTGCCGTTCTAATGTATTGTTGGAAACCACCCATAATGTCGATACGAGTATCCTCAATTCTAATCTTACCAAAGTCAGCACTGCGCATATTAGTCTCTACATCAGCACCAGCTAACCTTGCCATCCCTAAGACAGTTGTAGCTGCTCCTGCAAATGCAAATAAAGATTGTAATGCTTGCTTCCTGACAAATGGGTCTAGCTTTATATAAAACCCAGGATTAAGTAGGTTCAGTCGAGAGGCCATCAACC
>Ga0209991_10000039_pt1 | contig 50465 bp, 74 predicted proteins | sample ChitaG_FD_183167 | JGI IMG/M metagenome (GOLD analysis project Ga0209991, IMG submission 183167) | Deep subsurface microbial communities from South Pacific Ocean to uncover new lineages of life (NeLLi) - Chile_00310 metaG (SPAdes)... | ecosystem: Environmental > Aquatic > Marine > Oceanic >... | reverse complement strand
TCGGAAAAGCCCTCACAATCCGGTTAATTCTGCGTTATCTGAAAGGAATAAAGGCATATGAAAGAAAAAACAATTAAATTATGGAAATTACTTGATGATATTGATACAGCAACAGATTTATTTAGCCTCCACGATTTAAAATCTTATGAAGCATATTATAAATATGTAACCAAAAAACAGCAGGAACGGCATAAAATATTTATTTCGGATGGGTATAATTTATTTGATCCGGAAACTAAAGAGAAAATATGACTAGGCGTGATCAGGTAAGACCTATAATCGCAGAGATTATATCTATAGTTGGCACATCTGATATAAAAAATCTACGTAAAAAACTACGACAGGCATATCCCTACGGCGAAAGGGCAATGCACCCGTACAAAATTTGGTGTGATGAAATCAGAGTACAATTAGGCATTAAAAAAATTAAAGAGAAATCGGTGTCTGAGAGACAATTGACACTATTTAAAATATAACCAGCGCATTCAAGGGACGCACGATAGAGCTGTGCGCCCCTGATGTATTCGTTATTTCTTAACATCACTAACCCTATGGTGATGAATTGCAAAATTATAAAGACCAAAGATCTCACTACAGCACATATAGTCTTTCTTCAATTTTATTAATCCAGACTTTCATATCTTCAAGCTCCCTTTCTATAGATTCATTGGCCTTTACTCCCCATTCACACATTGCCGGCATGTTAAAATAATTCCTTTACGGATTTTTTCTCTATTGCTTTCTGAATATCCTGCCCTACTAATGGAAGAACTTTCTTTCCATATCTTGTAAAATGTTTTTTAGTTAAAAGTTTCTTTTGTAAAGCCTGCCTGGCCCCTTGCAATAATATTAAATCAAGTGTATCAGCAATTGGAGCTAAAGAAGCCGGGACTATATCTTTTTGACGTTTCCATTTATAGGGCCCTAACCCCGTCGCTTGCCTTAACAGGTTTTTTTCATCAACTACCCCTGTTTTTATAAGCCCACCAATGGCCACATATAATAACAATCTTCTTGCAATAGCCTGCCAATGTTTCTGTTTAACATCATCAACCAACAATTCAGTATAATTAATCGGCCAGGAGGCATATTGAAATAACATCCGACCCCCGGGATGGGACGTAATTAATGGAGAGTCCTGCTTTGTATAAAGATATTGTGTATCGCCTGTGATCTTCTCAGCATATATCTTTCGTGCTTCGTTGACATTACCCGTTTGTAGCGCTTCCGTTATGTCTTCTTGGTATCGAGGGTGCATATGATTAACTTCAAGCCATTTAAGGAATTTAGGTATATTTTTATGTTTTCTATAGCTCTTTAAAAAATGGTCGAATTTATCAATAGATCCATAGTAAGCAATACACCTATTTACCATATCACTGAATTGAAACATGCCTAAAGAGTAATCCTTAGTGGTCTTCCACCAATCACCATAATCACCTTTAGCAAATTCTCTGAACATGACCGGCGCAAACTCTAAAAGTATACCTGCTTTACTAGCTTCCTTAAATCCTTTTTGAAATAATCTACCAAACCCCCTGGCTGTCCAATACAAACCTAATTCCGGAACAGTATTATTTATAGTCTGAATTAAATTTTTAGTAGGGCTCTTTAATCTGAATCCAAGGTGCCGGACATAAGCAAAATCCACTAAGAACTGAGCTAAATTCATTGTGCCTTTTAAACTAAGCTCACCTTTTACCCCAGGGAGAACGCTCAAACTTCTATTTAATAATTCCTGAAATTTATATGCCTGTGTTGTCGGATACCCAAGAAGCCGATAGATATAATCATTCATGGCCTCTTTCATGCCCGGCTGCAATTTTGTGAGGTCTTCTTTACGCATATTTTTTAGCAAATCGTCAAAATATAACTTCCTGGTCCCTGCCCGGATATAGTCTTTGTAAATATCAAGAGCATTTTTCTTAGCGCCCTTTAATTTTCCTGTCCGTGTCAGATCGAACCAGTTTTTGATTTTCGGTAATACCTTCTTATCATCGACAAAGTCAGTCAGCCGATCCCGTAAAATTTCTTCCATGCTGAAAGCTTCCCGATCAAGGCGCCTGGATATATAATCCTCTTTAACGAATCCTTTTACTTTGAATAATCCGTGCAATCCTTCACCCGGATTTTCACCCTGTTTTTTGTGCAGCCAATCCCTGAACTTAGCCTGTTTTTCTGTTAGTGTCGTAGGCGCCTCTTTGGTACGTTCCATAAATTCCCTGACGGCAATAAGGTCTTTATCAGACATGCCTAATTTTTTCACTACTTCATTCACTTCTTTTTCCAGGCTGAATCGTAATTTATCCGCAGCCTTTGATGCTTTCTCTAAAGGCTTATACATACGCCATGCTTTAGGATCTGCCTTAAATACATGTCTCACAGGTCGTAAATTTGATAAGTATGTCGCTTCAATACCTGGGAAATCCTTTTCTTTAGTTTCGGTCATAGCTTTATATACGCCAAGATCTTTTAAATCTTTTTTGCTGACTTTGCCTTGATTAATCCTCTCAACTGCCTTTGCCTGGTTTTCATAATCTGCCGGCGCAACTGTTCGGCCTATTCGTTCCAATCTGGTAATTCTGTTTTCTAATATTTCAGCTTTCCTTTTTGGCGAAATCAATATACTTTTCAGCGTTTTATCTTCCTGCACTCTCAATTTATCATCAATGGCGTGGATAACTTTCTGTGCATCCTCTTCGGATACTTGTGTAATACTTCTAACCCCTGCCATTTTTTCTATTATATCCCTGTAAGCAACCTCATTCATCCCGGCATCTTTGGCCATGGTATGCACTATTTTCCGCTGTATTTTATTACTCGTTCCCTCGATAATAGGTTTGTATAACTCTTGCCCTTCAGCCTTGAATTTAATGCCGACAGTTTCTTCTTTACCGGGAAATTTTTCAGGTATGCCGGGGACAGGTTTCTTTATTGCCTCTTCTAATGTCAGACCGACTTTTGGTTTAGCTTTCTTTATGCCGAAAAACTTTTCCATCTTAGTTGCTGTCTCAGTTTGTTTTTCAGCCTGTAACTTTTTAATCAACTGATCGGCTTCAGAAGAGGTGAGACTATTGATTGATGATTTGCCTGTCTGCAATTTTAATTCCAGCTCTTTGATCTTAGGACGAAGATTTTTGATAGTAGCTTTTTGTTGCTCGGTGACAGGCTTTTGCGTGAGGTATTTTGTTTTGATCACTTGAGCTCTTGCTTTGGCCCCAGGACGCCCTTTTATTTTATCATGTAATTTATTAACAGCGTCTTCCATCCAGAAATATCCGCCGCCTTCTTCTAACTCCGGATGTCTCAGAACATAGCTATGTAATAATTCATGGGTTAATGTTTCGACAATATCTTTTTCACCCTTTTCTATTAAAACAAAATGTTCACCCTTGCCGCCTCTTTCAAGCCTTCCCCCTTCCCCTTCATATAGATCTGAAAATTTTACCTCTACAATAGCCTTTACATCGATGTCGTTTCTAATATCTTCAGGGATTAATTCCATGGCCTTATTATATGCATCTTGAATAGCGGAATTTTTAATTATCGGCTTAACCGGGACCTTTATTTTTGGCAGAGCAGGCGCTTGTTTCGGCAAACCTCCCGTAAAAAATGCCTGCATCTTTTCTTGTGAGGATATTTTTTGTGGCGAAGAGATAGCAGGCTCGCCAGATATGACTTGTTCACCAGGCGGTATTTGTCCGGCTAAGCTCTGTAAAAACATTAATCCCTGCTCGGTTATCGGCCTGACCGCCTCGGCGGCCGAATCAATGGCCTGTGCTATCGGCATCCCGCCTTTTATAGATCCAATAATACCGCCAACAAGCTTTTCTTTCATGTCCGGGGGCAGTCCTTCAAAACCCGGCATCTTTGTTTCAATTACCTGTTCGTAAACTATTGGGCCAGCTGTTTTAAAAACCATATCATGAAGCTCTTTTATGGTAGGATGATGCGGTCCAGGCTTCACTAATTTAGCGCTTACTTCAGCCTCAGACATACCAAAAACCTGTTTTCCTATAGCCTTTGACAGCGCCTTTGGTTCTAATAATGTTTTTCTGGCAGATGCCCACTCTGTTGCAGTACCAGCTTTTCCATGCATAATACCAGCAAGAGATTTATTCTGATAAAAATCTACTATTCTGGCTTCTTTTAATTGCTGAGTAAGTTTTGCAGAGCCAATAGACCGAACCGCTGTCCTTATACCTGCCATGAGCGTAATATCTCTTAAGTCATTTATTACATCTTCTTTAGTATGCTCTTGCCCGCCATATAATTCCCATAGCCTTTTACCTGTTTTTACTATTGTGTCATACCCTGCACTAGCTGCCCCCGTTACTGCTAATCTAGCGGCTGTACTCTCTATCCCTACAGCGCCACCCAGAACTAATCCAAAACCTGCCATCTCTAAAGGTTCGCCTACAAGCTTCCCGACTGTGGGTTTTTCTCCTCCCACGGCTATATCTAAGATATTATCAGCAAGTTTTTTAGCGCCATACGCAGAAACGCTTCTAGCGGCATTGGCCATAATATTGATTGTCTGATTAATATTAGGTCCAAACCTCTGAGCTGCTAACCATATCCGGGGACTGGTTTTCATTGCAGCGCTAACTCCACCAGTAAGTATATAACTAAGAGCATAACCTGTGAGTTGCCCGCCATAATAAGAAACAGGATAATCCTTTTTAGCCATCTTCAACATAAGCCTTTGCTCTTTTGGCTGTGTCGGCAATAATCCGTGCTGAAAAGCCTTCTGTTGAAAATCGGTATGGGGTAATAATTTTTGAATTTTCCCGTAAGGCTTTAATGGATCGGTTAGTTGTTCCTGAACAGCGGCAAAACTCTGTTCTAGGTTCTGCATAGGGGAGGGTTGCGGCATAGCCGTACCCGGAATAAGCGCATTTATGCCCGGTTGTATCTCTTGCGGCTGCGCCCTCTGCGCTGCAATATTCAAAACTTTTGTTTTGGCTTTTTCAAAGGGCGCCTGAACAAATTTGCCTTTAAATATTTTATTTATTACTCTTTTTTTTTCTTCTTCAGAAGCATTTAAACTATTAAACCGGGGGACAACATGTTTATCATAAAATTTCTGTCTTACTTTTTGACGCTCTACCTCATCTGTTAAAGTCAGATATCGGGGATCTTTTTCAACTTCTGACCATCTGGGCATTAAAACAGATCTCCGTATTGGTCAATTTCTTTAACCCCTCTCAATGTAGGTTTTTCCCAGAAAAACCATGATTTTACTCGCTTTACCGCACGCTTGTGCGTTTTATCAAATCTGGTATCCATTATCTTTAGTCGTTCGATAGCCTGCCCTAAAAGATCATTCGTCATTCCTTGGCCGGGGGCTATTGCTTTGGCCTGCTCTAATATTGCCTTAATTGCTCTATAATCGCTGGCTTCATCTATTTTGGCTAATTCTACTAAATATTTTCGATTATCCAAATCCAGGTCTGCAGTAGCTAAACCTAATCTTTCTACAGCGATCTCATATCGTCGGTCATCGGCCAAACTAAGCCGTTTTTCTCTTATTAATCCTATTCTTCTGGATTCCTCCAAAGACTTTTGTCGTCTTTCACTTAATTTAAGTCTTCGTTCTTCATAAGGACTTAGCGGTTTATGCGGTTTTAATGATGGAAAAGCAGCAATCTCTTTTCTCTCTTTACCTTTAACACCTTTTAATATACCAAGTTCTTCCTGTGTCATTCGTTCTGATGGAGTTAATGGATCCGGAGGAGGACTAAACCTTTGAGGGAAACTCTTCTGCATAGTCTCAAAGGTAGCTGACCGGGGATCGGCCTGCATTAATCCGCGAATGCCTTGCTGCTGTGGAGAAAGAAACCATTCACCTTGCATTGGTAATACTGTTTGCTGCTGTAAGGCAGCAGGCAGTTGTATATCCTGTCGCCATTCATCTTGCATTGGTAATACTGTTTGCTGCTGTAAAGCAGAAGGCATCTGTTGTTGTATATTCTGTTGAGGCATAGTTGAAGGGGCTTGTTGTATATTCTGTCGAGGCATAGTTGAAGGAGGTTGCGCACCCTGCGCCTGCTGTTGTAACCCCTGACTCAATACATCAAGAAGATTCTGCCCTGTCTGGGTCTGTAGTGTTGCTTTCTCCTGTGCGGCTGAAATATCTTTCGGGTTTGCAATATTATTTTTCTGATCCTTAAAAATGGCGTCTACTATATCCTGAGATTCCATGCCGGTTGACTGCATATATCGCCAATACTCTTCCCTGCCGGGCTTGAATAACTTCTTTACTGTTAATTGTTCAAGGAGCTCACCCGCTCCGACACCTTTCTTTTTCCTTCTTCTTCTTTTCTCTCCTTCTATCAGCATTTCGGAAAGCGTTGGCATATATTTTTACCTCCTATTATGCGCGTACAGTGTCATCCGTAACCCATCCGGACGGTGTTGTATTCCCTGACCCACCACTACCTTTATTACCAAAAAGGCTAATAAGAGTATTAAGCCCTTGGCCCATCTCTAGTCCGCCTTTAGCACCTCCAAGAATATCCATTATCCCGCCGCCTGTAGACGCCCCTTGCTGCGCTACTGCCGTGCCGGTAGTAGCTCCTGTCTGTGTAACATCTCTCGGTCCTTGCAGTCTTGACATACCAAGTTGATTAATCATCTCTAAGAACGGCTGATTATATTGCTGCTGCAAGCTTCCCATACCTTGCATATACTGAAGATTCTGCATGGGATATTGTAAAAGATTCTGTAACTCCTGCCCCTTGGCCTGAGTATACCCTTGCGCTAATTGCTGCATCATTTGAGCGTCAATATTAGATTGGCCACCTACCTCCATGCTTGATCCTGGTAATCCTCTACCTTGCCAATACTGCTGATTGCCTGACTTTGCGCCTTTGGCGTACTGCTCTAATTGCTGCTGTAATCCTCGCATAAAATTCTGTGTCTGACCCTGAATGAGTGCTTGCTGCTGTGGGGATACCTGTGGGGCCGCCCCTCCGAAAAGATTACTCATGGCCCCCGTAGACTGTCCGGCTAACCCTAATTGCCCTTGTGGGTTATATCCTTGCATCATCTGCATGAGAGCATTTTCGCCATATGCCTGCATTGGTGTAGCACTCGGCAAAGCTTGTCTTGATGTCTGCCACGACGTTCCTGACGTTGGTACTGTCGCAGGTGTGCTCCCCGAGCCTTTTTGGCTGCCTTTAACCGCCCCCGCAATAGCACCGACAGCACTAATAGCCGCGGGAATCCATTGAACCCAACAAAAATACAGTAAAAAACATAATACCGGACAAAAGAAAAAACGAAACAAACTTAATGTTATCATATCTATTTTACCTTCTTATTTTATAACGCCTCACACCTTGCAAGCTTCTCTGAATGGCATATGGTGTAATCAGTAAATTTAGCAGTTTCATCTCCTCAGGTTATTTTTTATATTTAATTTACCTTGACAACAAATTTTTTATTGTCTATATTTTTTTTATGAAAATAAAATCTATGATAAAATTTTTACCCCTCCTCATCATACCGTTGACCGCAATTTTACACCACGCTATTTTCTATTATCCAACTTGCATGTTGAACCCATTTGGTAAGGATTATACAGTAATTTCTCTCATTAAATGGTTATCATATGACCCCTCTTTGCCGTGGGCTATTATAATTGCAATAATAATCTTACGACTGTCCCCTACACACCCACAGATAAAAAAAATTATTATGGCCTTCTTCTTTTCATTTCTTCCCCTAAGCTTTTGGATTTGGGACATTCCTTTTACGAATAGGGTTATTTGCCATTATTTTCATGATGGAAAATTGTCTCTTTTTGGTGAAACTATTCGTACCCGTCATTTTTATGTGCTTGGTATATTAATTTTTTTATATATTTTTGTTAAAAAATTAAAAAAGCTATAACCCTGTCCCGTCACAAGCCACCCACCCTGATCCGTTCCATACAATGGCTTCAGTTAAATTTGTATCCCAGTAAATAAACCCTGCATCGGCGGCCCCCAGTGTCGGCCTGGCCGCTGTAGTCCCCATTTTCCTTGCGCACGTGCCGGCAAAGGTTTTTGTATTTATTACTGCGGCTACATATCCATAACCAAGATTTGAACCAACAGACCAGTTATCGTGCCCGTACCCCGTTGGGGTAGTAAATGTATACGGTGTATCATTGTCTCCCTCAACCATATTATTCCAAAAAGCCCCGGCAAAAGAAGATAACTGAATCCCGATAATAGGAAAATTGGCGTCAGTAATAGCAGTATAAATATAATTATCATGAACAGCCGTTTTTGTATCTGCCGTATTTAACAGCATTCCCCATTTGTTACCGGCAGCAACACTAGTGCTAGTATACTCAATTTTATTATCACATATTTTATTTTCATATGCCTTACTGCCCAAATTAAGACCAGTGCAGGTAGCAACAGCATTAGTTAATTTTATATCATTCCCTGAAACAATACCGTTTGAGGGATAATAGGTTGCTTCATCGGCATCTGAACCGGCTTTTGTTAATAGTAATCCGTGAATTCCAGTACAAATTACCGTATTATTTTGCAAAGAATATCCATCAATTCCTCTAAGATGTATCCCGGTGGCCCCATCAGTTTCAATCAAGTTACTATTACATTTTATATTCGTTCCTGATCGAAGCTGGATAGCTGATTTATAATCGTTTGTTCCAACCCCGGAATGAGAAATGATATTACCTGTAATATTTACTCTGTCAGAAGATCCTGAAACATATATTTCGGCAATACCTCTACAATTAGCAACTGTATTATTATTGCAATTAACATTAACACAAGCGGTTATTTGTATTCCTGATCCTGATGTATCGGCCGCATGATAAGTTGATGAATGAATTATATTATTATTAATGTCAAAATAATGACAAAGATAAGAAAATATAACTCCCGTCCCCGAGGTCTGTACCTTGAAAAGCCTACAATGATGCACGTTCCCTTGAGTATTATATAAAAATACTAATCCTCCAGCCTTTCCTTTTGTGCCCGGGATAAAAATATTATCAACGTCTATGCCCGAAGACCGATATACTCCCAAGCAGGAAAAATTTTCACCTCCGTCAAGATTTTTAAATGTCATATTTTCAATAGTAATTCCGTAACATTTATCAACAAAAACAGGGATTATAACGGAACTGGATGTAGTTGGTTCATTTCCCGAAAAGTATAAATGAGTATCTGATATTTTAGAGTCTCTGCTATGAACCATGTTAATAAACTGTGGTCTATCACCAGACATTGAGACTGTTTTCCCATTTCCGTCAAAATTAAATCTATATGGCGTATGCTCATAGATAATACAATTCGAATCTGCGTCAATATCTAAATCTCTGTCAAGAGTTAATGTAGTATCAGCGATACTGACAATTCTATAATGAGAATCAACATATGCCGTTGTCTGCGGCTGACGGAAGTAAATATAATCTCCAACTGCAAGCCCTGTAGCGCTTGCAACCACTACACTTTCTGATCCCTCGTCCTCGTCTGCCGAAAGTGCGTAAGTAGACTCACTTAAAACTCCGTCAACATCAAAAATCGCACTTGCTGATAATGTGCTGGTAGCATCACACTCAAGAACAATTTTTATATCTTTAGCAATTGCAATAGAGGAATTAAGTGTCGAGTCAGTGATATGCAAAATCTGATCGTAAGAAGCGATAGAACCTACGGCCGCAGTTAAATTCTCATCAAACCATGTCGAATAAACATCTATCGTTGTGTCGGCAAGCGATACTGTTGAATTAGCGTCTACATCAAATATTTTATACGGCCCTGCATCAACATATCCGCCTATTGCTACAGTTATGCCATCATTCACATCCAAAATAGCGCCTTTATCAAATTTCATTGTAGTGGTCGCTACAAAAGTCAAAGACGCATCTATGTCCCATGTGCCTTGAGAAAAATAAAGAGGAATACTACTAGCCCCAAGAGCATCAATAACATCTTGCAATACTACATCGTCGTCGGCTGTTCCAAACCATTCGGGCAAAATTTCTTTTACTGAGTCTGCGCCAAAAGCAACAACTCCTGTACCTGTAGCATTAAAAATATATTGCCGGTCACACCTGAAAGGGGAATTGATTGTTAAATTATAATCTCCGAGGGTAATTATTCCGCCTTTGGTGAAACGAATTTTACAGGTGGCAGGGACTACACAATGCGCCGTTAAGGCAATTGTTTCATTGATTATTAATTCCTTATCGTCCGAGCCGATAGCAGCAAGCGCCGTACTCAGATTATCCGAATACTGGCTGATTGAAACCGTATCCCCTACATGGTAGGAGCCGTCTGTTGATCGATAACCGGCGTACGCTGTTGAAGCAAAGAACAAAATACACAAAATACACATTATTTTTTTCATAAGGTCTCCTTTTATTTTTCAACTATTTACCTGTTACATATTAAAAAATCTGTAACCCTATATTCATAAATAAACTATTGATTTTTCATTACTTAGTCCTTTTTTTAAAAAAATGGTAAATACCTGGTTTCTACCGTAAATACCAGGTTTTTTATTTTTTTATTTTCTGGTAAAGGCAAAAGTTTCTAACCATCCGCCAAGAGATCTCTTTTTTATTGCTAAATCCTGAACGCTGCGGGTAATTCTTAAGCAATTATCCGTTGTCTGCTCATTGTCTGAAGGATAAAGATAAATCGCTCCGGCTTTATCCAAATAGAAATTGTCAGCCTCAAGGATTGTCGGGTCTAATGGCTCGGTATACCCTGATATTTCTACAGGCACTGAAGGGTCTGCTGTAACCGGCTTAGTATCAAATATCAAAGTCCATGTGCCAGTTATTAACTCATGCCAATATACAACACCTTCAAACCATGTAATACGATAGCAGCCATTAGTCGTCTCATCTCCGCCTGTAGCAAAAAGGTATATACACCCGCCGTCATTGATATAGACATTCTTTGTAAATACATCATTAAAATCTACCGTAGCTGAACCTAAAACAGCCGCCGTATTTGATTCAATAGCAAACTTCTCTGTCCATACACTGAAATCTTTACGCTCAAAAGCTACATCATCCGGATAATCACTAGCTGCATCGTCGGGTTGATTATTAAACATCCGCCAGGTGTTATCTTCATCTTTGCCCCAATGCACAGCAGTCTTGATATAAAGAATATCGATAGAGATATAGGCCGAAGCCGTTGGAACAATTCTCCCCCTGATCCCTTGCGACACAAATTCACCGCCTACGGAATATATTTCAACTGCCTCCTCAAAAGCTGAATTTTGACAGTTGATCGTTAAGATATGTCCTGATCGATCAACAGGGAATCTGGCGATTTCTGCTCTGATTTCGTCAGCTGAGGCTGTTTTCTCGTTTGAAATTATGCTGTGAGTATCCGACCAATCATTATTATCAACTTTAGTCTTTACGTCTATCCCGCCACCTGTAGGTGAAAAACTGATAAATGCTTCTCTAAATCCTTTCCATATTTTTCTGTCTTTTGGGTTAATTACCCATTCAGCTTCCATAGTGAAAGCAGAACCGTAATCATTTCCCATCTCGGGCGCTACTCTTAATAACCGCCTTGAGTGATCTCCCATATACAATGAAGGGGTTCCGTTATGCGTAAGAATTCCCATAGATGAAATATTATGCCCTGTCATTATGGCCCAACCGCCATTAGGGGGGACCGCATAAAAGAAAAATATAATAGTGTCATTTGTGTCTGCATCCTTACTGGGAAAGACCCAAGCGATACATGACTTAGACGGCCAATGAGCAGACCTGCACCAATTCAGCATATTAGTTTTATCGAACCCGTCATAAAGATCCTGGATAGCATGAGAAATAAAAAACTCTTTATTGTCTCCATATTGCTCAACGGTAGATAAACGATGGATACCTTTTGTAGAGGCAAAAAATAAATCGTTGTTCGCCTTTACTACCGAACCTCTAATCATGCCTATCCCATCAATAATCCCGGCAGGGGGCATGACAAAATCGGCTTTAGTTGCCCCGATTATCCTATGGATTGAATCTTCTTTTCCAATAATTAACTGCTCATAATGATCACCAATTATCTCGGTAATCACAGTCCCATCATCAGTTCTGACAGGAATTTGTGACGCTCCGACAAGAGCAAACCCATCTATTACGCTATAGGCCGCAAGATTTGTATTAAAATCATAACCAATATGAGGCACTGATTTATATAAATAAGACGGATTGCCGGGATGCCCTCCTGCCCATAAACTCCATCCATGGACAGCGATTACGGCAGGAGCAAAAGTACCGATTATTCCGCTCTCGGGCGGTGTATCAATATCTTGCCAAGTAGTTCCATCATAATATTGAAGTATAGTATTTCCGTCAGCAGCGTAATATTTGTCTGCTAAGACTGCATGGGAAATATAATTTCCTACAGCCATAGCCGTTGAATTTAATGCCGATTTATTAGCCAAAACATCAGATCCGGATAAACTGTAAGCGTATCCGCCGGTATGAATAATTTTTTTTACCGTAGGGTTGCCCGTTGTGCCCTGTTTGGTATACTCAAATATACCGTTTATAGCTACATCTCCAAGAGCGGCTAAAGACATATCTTCCAGAGAGACGCCCGGACGTTTTTCCACATATCCGTTTCGATCCAAAAATATATTATAGGCTTTGGATAAATATCGAGAATCGAATCCCGGCTTATTTTCATACATAAGCCCAAGAAATGGAGCGTCTACACTAAACGATATCCGTCTTGTCGGCATCTTTTTATTTCTTTTATATTTTCTCTGGTATTGGTTTCTTCGGTTTAGGTGCAGGATTAAATATCTGCAATAATCGATTAAGTTCGTTTAGTTCTGGAACTATCTCTCTTCTGGTTCCTTGAAACACAACCAAATTTAAAAATACGTTGAGATTTTTATGTTCTTGCTCTGTTAATTCAAATGTCATTATTTTTTCTTAATCCGTTAAATCTACAATGCTTATTGCACCATTATTAAGCTCTATCCGATAATATTTATCGTCTGTCTGATCTTTCAGAATAAGACCCTTCCAGGCCGCAGGCGCATCATCATCATTTTTGCCCAGATAATAAGTATCATCTGCCGAAGGATAATGACTAGCCGTTGTGGCTAATCCCGCGCCAAGGGCGCCGGTAGTAATCAGGTTCCCGTCACCGAAATCAAGGTCATAGGACGCCTTATTTGAGTCTATAGTTAAATCGCCGTCTGATTGTACGACAAAAGTAATATGATTTGTAGTATCATGAGAAAGTTGCAATTGTATAAATGTATCAGTAAGTATTTCAACCCGTGCCGCAGGTGTTGAGTCACCTATCCCAACATTGCCAAAATGATTTATTGTCATAGCTAAATCACCAGCAGTAAGACCGCCAGCATAAAAAACTATATTTTTTGATGCTGTAGCCGCAGCAAAATTCATACTAGTCCCATAAGTATACCAACCGGCAGCATTGCCCTGTGAACGAATACTGATATATGAACCTGCTGTGTCGCTATAAACATTCAAAATTCTGTCAGCCACATCATCTTCACCTACATTTAAATTATTTCTCAGAATAGTAACTAACCCGGCGCTATCAATTCTAACAGCTTCTGTTGGAGTATCACCGTCCGTCCCGTCATTAGTATAGAATATCAAATCGCCTTTCTGATCATCACCAACACCGTCATGTGAAGCCTGTATTATTGCAAGAGTTGTTTCTTCGCCACCCGACTGCTCACCCTTAAATATGATTTTACCTTCTCGTCCTCCTTCTGTATCTTCTGCTGTACTATTATGTAATGTTAAATAAGGAGCCGTAGATGACATCTCAAGGAGGGTTTCGGGGGCTATTTCGTTTATACCGACGTTGCCCCCATCCTTAACAAATATCCCGTTGCCGTCATCGTCATGCAACTTTAATCCGTCGCCGTCCCTGGCCCTGATTTCATCTGTGGCGATATATTGCGCATCATTCTGTGTAAATGAATTTTTTACATTAATATGCTCATCTGCTATAAAATCAGCAAAATTATCATGAGACAGTGCATAAATATTTGACGGGGTAGAAATTGTAATATCGTTAAAAGTGGGAGATGAGGCTATTAAAACCGATTGATCCTGCCCGTCAAGGAAGGCAAACTCATTCGTATCTAGGGTATTTGCACCAATAATAAATGATGTGCCCGTAATTGCTCCTGCGCCTAGTGTGCCTATAGTAAGCAAATCTTCATCCGTATCTGTCCAATCTATATGCTCATTCGCTTCAAAATTCAGCAGAGCATCATGATCGATAATAGAATCTTCATGTATGACGAGATTCATATTTCTTGTAGGTCTACCGAGAGACATTTTATTTACCTATAATAATGAATATCTAAAACACCGGGGGTTCCGCCGTCACGAAAAAACCGAACTTTCTTTATATTATTTATCCCGATAATATCAAAAAAATCATCTTCGGTAACTTGCGTTTTATGAAGTCGTCCTACGGTAGCTGTTGGATCTGTACCATCCTCCCGGCTCCTTATATCTGCCGTTTCAAGCACACAACGAGCTTTTTCAGGCACAGGGATAAGCCCATCAGGATACACAGTAAAATCAAAAACATCATCTTCCGTATGCCCTGTCTTGGCTGCAAAAGTAAATGTAAGCCCACGATTTAATGTGACAGGTGTCCCGGCCACCATCGCTACACCTGTTTTCTTAAATGTAGATCCGCCATCATCTGACCATTTAACCGTCTCCGGGTCAGATGCATCATCATCAACAACTATCTGATAATTATATGCTTTTTTGCCGGTAAAGCTTGAAGCGTCAATAGTTAAATCATTAAGCCCTGACCCCGTGCTCTGAGTTATGGGCCCGGCCCTAAGTGTCCCCGGTATATTCGCAAAACCGATCGCCACATTTGTAACGGTCAGCGTTTCAAAACCTATACAGTCCATAATTTTCTCCTATGGTAAAGGCCTGGCATTTACCATTTTCTTAGACTTTGTTAAGCGTTACATATTAAAAAATCTGTAACCCCTACATTCATAAATAAGTTATTGATTTTTTTCTTATACTGCCGTTCTTTTTATATTCGGCGTGATTTCTAATGGGTCAGTATCCCAAGCTGCCTTTCTGATTAATTCTGCCCGTCGTTGTTTAAACTCAGTTAATTCATCTCTTGCTCGAAGATCATCATCATATTTATAAATATCTGCCATAAGACCCATAACAAGCACATCATGAAAATTAATGTCAAATATCGGCTCATCGGCATCATCTGATAAGTTAGTCAAATCCTTTGTATAATCAATAGGTAAAAGAATTACTCTTGATGGAACAGGATAAACGATAATCGTAGAAGGCGTCTTATAACACCAATACAAAGGATCGGCTACAGTAATCGGATCAACAGAGAATGGATCTGCAAGTTGTAATTCACGCATTTTTCTAATACCGATTTTATCCATAGCCTTCGGTCTTCTCCACTGACCAATAGATACAACTTGGGCACAATCGGCAGGAAGAGAAATTATGTCTTGATAGATCACATAAGAAAACTCATCACCGGCATCCTCATTACAGGCTTTTGTTATCGTAAAGGCTGTGGCAGAGGTATAGGTATCGAGTTCATAAACCTCATTGAATGAACTAAGTTTAAATTTCCTTCCCTCCATAGCCTCAGTCCATACCGTATCAGTCCCGACAAGAGCAGTAGTTCCATCTACTTCAACTGTTCCGGTATTATAAGAAGCTACAGTCTCCAAAGTAGACTTTGCCCTACCGTATACAGGGTCACGATGCCCTAAAAGAGAACAGATATTTTTATATCTGTGATTAATCCATTTTTTAACCTCAATGAGTAACTCGGCGTCTGTGCCGGTTAAATCGGGATGATGGCAAGCCCTCATACCCGTTTCGTATATTTCCTGAAAATCCATTTCTTAGACCTTTACAGCTTGATGTTTTCCACCAGCCATAAGAACCATTGCGCCCTTATCGCCTATAAAATTTAACAACTCTCCCTGTAATTTTTCACCTGTTTTCATAATAAAACTCACCATATCACCGATCTTTGATGCTTTGGATAATGATGTTACGTTTTTTGGTTGCACTGTCTTTTTTGCAACATTCTTACTGTCTGCCATAATGTTTGCTCCTTTAAGAACAAGGGAAGAGGCTATGAAACCTCTCCCCTATAGCTCTTTTATTCATCCGTTTTAAGTGATTAATCCACCATTAAGATAACATTTATTATACTTACCTGATCCGGTAGCAGGATCATTTGCCGACGCCTCTACCATAACGTTATTAAAGTGAACTAAATCAGTATCATCATCAATTCCTAGAGCAAGAGTTGTCCCACCCCCGTTAATAACTCCGTTATTGCATTGCGTATATGACGGGACAGTGTTTGCGTCAAAATAGATACCTTTTTGATCACCGCCTGTTATCACAAAATTTTCAATTATATTACCAGATGCTTGTTTGCTGTTGGCATTATCCGTATTTATATAAATACCATTTCTGCATACCAACCATTTACACCCGCTTAATATATTGCCAGTCATATCTTTAACTACTTCAAAACCCCTTGTTGTGGTAGGAGACGCCCCGGCTACCCCGGCGAATAAACACCCGATCATAACATTACGATTAAAATTATCAGCTTGAAATAATACTTCCGTACCTGCATCCGTGGGAGACGCAAAACAAATATTCTTAATCAGTGAATTGATTACAGAAGTACAATCAACAGGACTCCCGGAGGCAGGTTTAATAGTTACTCCCCTTTGTCCGTTAAGATCAAAAGCATCCCCTAACCCAATTACAGAACACCCATAAGGCAATGAAGTAAGATTCTCCGCATAAACACCAGGGGATATAACCAAAACATCATTAGCGGCCCATCGTGTATCTGACCAATCAATCCTAGCATTCATAACAGTTATAGCAGCCGCAATAGTAGCAAAAGGCTCGTCAGGCGTGTCTCCAATATAACTATCACTCCCGTATTTATTATCTACAAAATAATATTTACTCTGCTGTAGAGCTATGGGAATGCTTTCACCTAACTGAGGTATACCAAAAGAAGTAATTCCGTTCGGAAAATTTGTTAATGGCATATCAATCCCTCCTTATTGTCCTGGACTTCCCCACCAACCACGAAAGTCAAAATGACCCTCCTTCTGTCGGAAACTTCCCACGGTAATTGCGATCTGTTTACTGATATCCGTATCGTGCGCTGTGCCGAAGGCTTTTCTCTCATACATCATCAGCTTATGCTGATTTGGCGCTGCGCCCAAAAACCATGCTTTAGGATCTGACAAGTGATGCCATGTAATTCCTCTAAGACTGGTCTTTCTCTTGATGGCATTAAGGTCATTATTAGCCGAATCGGTTTGCTGCTGACCATTAAGGACCTTTTCCACCTTCCACTGATTAGCTGTCGCATGGAGTAATACTTTAGGAATAATATGAAGTTTGCGGCCTCGATGATTAACTTGATAAGTCTGAAAATCATTAATTGCAAGCTCTAAGGCGCTCTCGGAAAAATCAGTTCCGGTTGTAGGCTCATTTTTCGTCGTACCACCTAGAATCGGGTGAACGTCAGAAAAGAAAGCCACACCATCAGGGCAATCAGTTGTTGAAGTAAACCCATTATTGAATTTATTCACAGCTATTAAGTCAGGCGTTACCGCTGCGCTATTACCCATAGCTCTGGCCGCGTTCTCCATTACTCCAAGCTGATCATCTTCCAGGCACTCTTCGGAAAGTTCGTATTTTAAGGCATAATTAAGGATTGTCAGCCGATTATCGTACATTTGATACATGCGGTCTAAAGCTGCGTCGTCGGATTCTTCTTTTTCCTGAAACAATCCTAATCCAGAAACTCCTGTCCCTTCTACATAAGGTTTAGAAGTAGACTTTACGTTGTAGACTTGTTTATAGATTGGATCGTATTCGTTCCACTCTTCGAATATCATCATATCCAAAAAGGCTAAAAACTCAGCAAATAAGTCTGTAAATTGGCTTCGTAGCATAGTCATAGTATTTTCACCTCCTCATTATACGCCGGCCGTAGCTTTGCGTGCTTGCTCGTTAATCATACATACCCAATCACAGTTATCTCCAACAACGTTTTCAACTCCATCCGGGTATCTGGTCTTTGCCGGGTACAATATTCTGCATTGTCCGTCTGATGTAATAGCCGTTGCAATTAGCTCAACATCCGATTGATCGGTGGAGGAGCCTTCAGTAGAAAAATCCATATTCGCATTCTGAATGGTAATATCTAAGGTTGCCGACGCATCATCTTGACATATAAAATGCTGCAACGGGTGGTCGTAAACCCACAATGTCCCGCCTGTGCTGGCCGCAATAGCGTTAGCCGCAACACCTAAAATTCCTGTGTTAGTCGTTGCCGCAAGCTCTACATACCCACCTGCTACCGGCTTAATCGGACTGCCTTCCTTAATGGCTGTAGCATAACTACTGCTTACCTGGTAAGGATGTGTCCCGTACATATGCCCTGTAGGTCGAAAGCCCAAAGGTGTATCTCCGTTTGCGCAAAGGCATATAAGAAAAATAAATATGCCAATAATTAACATAAAAACATTAATCATTTCTAAAACCTCCTGTTCATAGTAATTCCGCCCGACACTTTTATAAGATCAGGCGAAACTCCTTGTTCGCGTAACTTTTCCTGCGCCGCTTCAGTCGCTTGCTTCATGTCCTGCATATCTCTTATTGGAGCGTTGCCTTTGTCTACATAATGCTTCTCTCTTGCCAGAGCCATCTTTTCCGGCATCCATCCCAACACCATAGTCCCGACACGCACTTCCGTACCCGCATTAGTAACTGACCCGTGAGTAAGTTGCCCGGAATTAGGGTTCGCTGATTTAGCTCTCATGGGATCATTAGGCCCATGATCTAAATCCCAACCATCTAAATCCCCTTTTTTTACATCCTCATCAGATAAAAAATGATAGCGTCTACCGGGAACGGGGTTCTTTATTTCGCGCGGATCTGTTTCTCTCCATATAGGAATATTGATTCTTTGTGGCTCTGCTTGTTGTGGCGTTTCCGAAGAAGCGTTTTCCTGCTGTGTAACTTCTGCTTTTGGCGCCTCTTTTACTGCTGTTTGCGCTTGTTTTTCGCTCATGATTGATTGCCCTTTCCGTAAAGAGGCGTACCATCAGACCTAACATATTTGGCCTCATTCGTTTTCATAAATTGCTGTACTTTCTTAGGATCTCGTCCTAATTGCTTAGACCAATTAAGCTGTCTTTGAGAAAGCTGTGGTAAACTGTCTACAGGTTTCGGCCCTGCAGGTCTTTGTATGCCGGGAATTGCCGGTCTTGTTTGCTGTAATGGCTGCCCAACTTGAGGATTCTGTTGAATGTTCTGTGGTAAAACACCACACTTCTGTGCGGCTATAGCTGCTACAGATTCCAACGTAAACGGATCTGCCGTCTGTGGATCAATCCCTCGCTGGCAACAGTCTTGCGTAAACTGCTGATGTAACACAGATGCAGGATTACCCATATCAACATATGAATTAATTATTCTTCCCGCTGCCTGCTCTCTTTCTGCCTTTAGAGATTTTTGCTCAAATCTTTGCTCTAATGCGTCCAGATCGGCTTTACGCTGTTTGGCATTATCCGCCTGTATCCATCTTATTGTATCTTTCGGATCTTCAAACTCCGGGATTTCTTCCTGCTGTGGTACTTGAGGCTGTGGCTTATTCCGCTGTTGCAAGTCAAATAATTGCTGCTGTGTAAAATTCATCTGCTGTTGCAATAGTCCAACCTTGCCCTCCGATTCCTGATATTTCCGCCTGTACTCCGCTGCATCCTCCTGCGCTCTTTGTTCCGGAGTTTTCTCTTGTGGGATTTCAGGAGATAGATCACCTTCAGGCTGTTGATTTTTCTCTGATGACTGTAGATGTTCTTCATATCCCATTGACAACTCTTCTGCCGGGGGCGTTTCCGGCTGTGCGCCCAAATCCGGAGCTTGGGGCGTTTCCGGCTCCTTTAATCTTTTCGCTGCCCTATATTCTTCCTGTGTCATAACAACCTTTCTCAAAAACAGGGTTAAAAAACAAAAAACCCCTGCCAAGATCAATTACGATCTCAACAGGGGTTCAGGTTTAAATCCTTATAATAGGTTAAATCTAAAGTCCCACTACTTTATTTTACTGCTTTTAATATTGGTTCCTTTTTCTTTAGGAGCTCTATTTTTGATGCCTGTAACTCCTTATCTATAGCTGAATTAGAAGAATCACAGGGCCCCTGCTCCTTCCTTAACTCAATACTATATGTCCGCGCGCCTGTTTCCTTATCAGTGCTTTTATGTACTGTGCATTTATCAACAGCTTTCAAATCTTCCGGCGTAATAGTTACTGTACCACCATTTTTATACGCCAAAAATACGCATAATTCAACTACCTCACGTCGCAGATTATCAACACCCAACAAAGCATTTATCGTATGCTGCAACTGCATATTTTCAAATCTTAATTTCTTGACTAATTCCTGTGGCGGTAAATGCAATGTATTACTCACTTTAATATCCCTTCTATAAATTTTTTTATTCTGTCTGTTAATTTGGGCGGTTTAATCTGGTTATGCGTTACTTCTACACCGACAACTCCACCGCTATTAAACGAAGTAAGAACCTTCCCTGCAAAATCAGGATTATCAATAACGCAAGTAAGCATCGTCGTTATAGGCCATTTTAATTTATCTTGCAACTCTTTGGTTTGGGTCATTTAACCTGTTTCTCCAACCGTCTGACTACACTTTTTGAAGGAGCGTTTTGTATTAAATATTCCTTTGCATTTAATTTAGCTAGTTCTTTTCTGAATTTTGAATTATCAAAATCATAGCTAGTTACTTTTTTTACCTTGCCATCTCTTCTGTCTACTTGTAATAAATCACCTATGATACATTTTTCGCCAACAAAAAAAGAATTAACCTTATCATTATTTGTTACATGAACTCCATTATCTATAATAAGTTCCCCCTCTTCAAAATCTTCTAATGCCTGTATCAAAATTGGTATACCAATACAATGCTCTATTAGTTCGATCATCTCATTTATCAGCGTTTCAGAAAATACAATATATCTTGACCCTTCAGGATAGTCTTTCTGTGTGCCGTGTCTTTTAGCTTCTTTTAATATTTTTAAAATTTTATCCATAGCGCCTTTCTTTTAATCAGAATGACACAAATATGTAAAAGTATAATCACAATCTTTACACGTTAATCTATGCATTGCGTATTTATTTTTAATTGGCTCATTTGTTAGAATATGACCCTTTATTTTACATTCTATAATTTTATCCGGTTCTATATCCCAAAACTCACTTCTACCAAAATCTTTCATCCATAACACCTTTCCAAATACGCCTTATATTTACGATAGCGTAGGTTGTGTGTGTGGCGGATTGAGGGACCTCTTCTTTCTTCTCTTTCTTTAAACCCTTTAACCTTAAACAATAACCCGCCTTCTCCGGGTTCTGCGTTTGGAAACATTCTATTGAAGGCCTCCATTTCCAATACCTGTAATTCATGCAATTTATCACGGCTTATTAGCATTTATTTCCCCACCTTCTTCGCCTGCTCTTTCATGCCCAAAAAAGAAAACAATTTTTTGCCTTGATATAGCCCTGCCTCATAATCAATTAATCTCTGCGGGGTTGTATGATTACGGGATAAAATATTATTAGCTAGTTTCTCTAACTCCTCCGCCTGCACCTTTTTCAATACATCGGCTTCAGGATAATGCGATAAGGTGATTATTGCTTCGGACTCTTCTTTGGTCATACCTGATCCACAGCCAAAATATCATCAAATCTTATAATCAAGTGAGGGACCTCATCAATTTCAAATAGCTGACCGGCATACCTGCCAAAACACACCGTATCACCTATCTTGAAATTGACTAATCCCTTGCCTATAGCCACTATAGCGCCAAACATACTCTTTTCTCTTGCTCCGTCCGGCATGATTATGCCGCCTTTTGATTTCTCGGGAACAACATTCTGCCTAACCAAAAGTCTGTCTCCAATTGGTCTTATTGTCATTTCTTCATCCTCATTCGTCCCTGGCTATTGATGCATTAGCCCAAAAAATTGATGTTTCAAGCTGAGTGAAGGCAACAGATTTTTCTCTACTGTCAGGACAAACCTTATTAATTAATTCTGCAAATTCTTTTGCTTTTGATCTTAATGCTTGATATTTTTCCTGTTGACCTTCTTTTGGCGCATGATAAATAAAATTATTGTCTATTACTTTTTGTGGTGTCATTTTTTACCTTTCTTCTTCTCAATCTTCTTCATAGCACCGTAAACATAAGCAAGTTTCCGTTTACCTTTTAATCCTTGCTTTGCTGCCTCTTTAGCTAATTTATTGTGCAGAGCTTTTGGCATCTTCAAACCATTCCTCTAATTCTGTGTCGTCTTTTTCGTAACTACAAAGCACTGTTCCTATACCGTCTTTTGTAAAACCGAAATCATATCTTATATGCTCTTTGTCGTGCATCTCTATTATACGATTAGAACAATCTTCAAAAATTGTACCTGCTTTAATAATAATATCCTTCTTTAATCGTTTTTTTAGCATTTACGTCTTATCCTTTAACGTCTTTAAATGTAATTCAGCTTCTAATAATAACTTCTTTAACTTTTCAGCCTTATACTCTCTAGCACGATCACTTAGCGCTATTGTTCCATCAAGCCAGCCTAATGCGCCAAACATCTCATCTATAATCATTTCCATTATTTCATAAGTGCTATAATCCATTTACATATTTTCCTCAAAAAATTTATCAAGAATATCAAAGAGGTTCTTTTCACTTATACTCTGGCCTTCGCCATCTTTTTTTTCTATCCAATAATCCCAATTATTTCTTACATCGAGAATATCACCCGTTGTAATCTTGTACGATTTATCTTTGTCTTTTACTGTCAGTTCAAAAGCCATTTATCACTCTAATAAAATGATCCCTTGGAAGACCTATCCATTTTCTCACTGTCGATATTAATAAGATAAGTCCTCCGCGGGATATAAATTAAGCCAGGTCATTGGCTGTAAGCCTAGAACTCCGCATTGGCCCGGCTGTTAATGTCTCTCATAGCTTTTGTCTCATCTTCGGTTAATTCCATTGTTTTTTTACTTTCGATAAAATCATTATCTTCCATACAAGGACGCCCACATACAGCACACCTTAACATGTAACTTATTTTATGAGTAAAGCCATTTACAAGCTTTCCCTTAATCTTTAAATACTGTATTTCAGTCTTACCGTCGTAAAACTCTGTGCTTCCACAAGCCGAACATGCCCGAAGATGAGCTTTCATATCATACTTTCATAAAATCTTTGTTGCGCTTTATTAAGAAAAATATACTCAGACAGTTTTATCTTTACCTGTGGTTCTAATTGTAACTTCCCGCCATTCTTGCTCATTACTTTAAGACCGTTATAGGCCTTTTCCAGGACCTCCACCGATAATGGTTTACCTGATGTATTGGTATATTTCAAAACTCAAGCCCTATCTTTATCCCGTAAACCTTCTGGTCTTCTATATCAGCTAAATGATTATGCCGCCATACGTTACATATCTTTAGGTTTGAGGATACTTTCTCACCCTCAGTTAATTTCGCCTTTACACCTGCATCAACTATACTCTCATAGTCATAAAAAGCCCTTCTCATATTAAAGTCGATCTCCGCCTCACCGTATGCTGAAAAAATATCATTGATCGGGTAAATAATCCCTCCGGATAAATTCAGAATGGTATTGCGCTCATAGGTATTATCATCAAAATATTTTGTATTTAAAAAAAGTCCGGCCTGAATATTATAGTCTAAAAAATCCTCTTGGTTTGGATCTTGTAACCCAGGAAAATACCCGCCACCCATTCCGAAGGAAGTAGAACTCCTTATTTCATAGCCGGTATTGGTTTTATATTTCATAGCCGCATAAGTATATACCTGCTTACTTAATAGAATATTGTATTGAATCCCGGTATAAACGTCCAGTTTGTCAAGCTTCTCGGCTGTCTGCACCTTATTTAATTCAAAATCCAATTCTATCTTTATATTTTCCCGATGCACCTGGAAGTCAGCATCAACACTTAAATCTTCAATACCCGTTTCAGATGCTTTCTGCACCATAAAGTCTATGACACCCTTGGTTTGAGCGTAGGTCATACAAACCAATAATACACACACTGTAAAAAATACGGTTAATGTGATGATAAAGCCTTTGGTTAACGCTTTTAGATTGCTATTCATTGTTTTTATTATCCTTTCTTATATGATGGTTATTCTTTTAAAGTTCTAATCTGTTTAATATATCCGCTTGTATATCCGTTATATTATTTACCTGATTTGCTAAAGTCCTGAGTTTAGCTCCCAGAGGGGTACAAGTATTCGTGGAAAGTTTATCCGCAGAAGGTTCTAGTGGGTCAGATCGCAAAACAACAGATAGCTTGTCTCGTAACGTCTCACTCATACCGACCATTTGTTCAATATTCCCTTTTAATTGATCTACCTCTCTTTCTATTTCATACAAGTTTTTTGGTGGCGCACACTGATCTTGCATTTCATTCCTTTCCTATACAATAAATTTTATCCGGTTTCTGTGTACCGGGTTCGGCAGATCCCTTACCTGCCAACCTCACAGCGTTATACACCCACCATGCTCTTATTTTATTCATGCCATCTTGTATACATACCCTCCTTAATAATCTGTCTGATATTTTCCTGAACGATACAGGTAATATATACATTCTGATTAGCTGATACAACGCATCATGAATTAATGCTCCTCGCATGAACGTTTTTGTATCGGGAGTGGGGCCACTAGGCCCATCCCACCTATAACCAATTTTTATGGTCAACTCACCGTCAGGGAACAGCAATATATATTCTGTTGTAGCTCTACGGCCTTTTATGCCGGTATTATACTTGAATGGCTTAGCCAGCTTATATTTATATTTGTGCAGCTTTGTGTAGTATAAGGGAATCATGTAAAATACTGTCCTCCTGTTCCGTATATCAAAAAAGGTCCCATACCTGATGGATACCTGATGGATAATATGGTTTAGGTGTAGGTGTAGGCATTATCCTATATCTTTCCATTTCATTTGGCCATATATAAGGCAGGTGTGGTGGCACACTTGGTTTTATTTTTATTTCCTCAACTATAGGCAAATCAGCCGAACAATCACATTTATCTATATACGGCGCATGTATCGTCTTACATCTTGGACATATCCAGCCTTCTTTCATACAATTATCCCCTGAAAACCTTTCCAATTACAAAAAACCTCTAATTCCCTTACTCTTGACCCTTGTTGATACATTACTAACTGTCTTGCAAAATTTACTACGGCCAATACTTTCCTGCATATTTGAAAACCTTTATCACGAAAAACCTTCTTTCTTATTTTTTTAGTCGTAGTTTCTATAAACTCATAAGTTAAATATTCTGTCCTGCTTTGTGCCCACAAATAAGCCTCTCTCTTCCGCTTCCAGCGCTTGCTATGCTTCTTGTATGGTAAGGCGCTATGTTTTTGGGGTTTGGTCATGATAATCTAGCTCCATATAAATCTAATCCATACCCTCTTGGATATCCTTCAGCTATCTTAGAAATAACATATTTATACTCTTTGGGCTGAGGTGGTTCTTTTAATAATGGTGGATTTTTTAAAAAATTCTTTCCATGTCCTTCATATTTATAAAATGATATACTCCCTTTCTCATAGGGAAGAGACATTAATTTATTTTTTTCTGGACCATCAAGAAAAAATACCGATTTACTCACAATCCTTCACCTTCGTAACAAATCCATGCTCATTAACCGTAATTCTTGTTTCCCATTTACACATAGGACACCTAATCACCAAATGATGATTACTTATATATAGCATTAAATTAGTGCATATATCTAAATTACCTTTACACCCTTCACAGATTAATTCTACCATTATGATGTCTCACACTTCACATACCCATATTCATAACTCGTACTTGCAACTTCTTTATTTTTAAACAATTTCTCGTCCATATTATCAATCCATTTAAACATCTCTTTTTCTGTTAATATAGGACCTTTTAATACTTCCTTTTTACCGTTTTTATATTTAATCAATACTGTAGGTTTATATTTTCGCTGAAATATTGACACAACAATAACAATAAGAGATATAATTACAACTACAATATCCATTAATATATTCACCCTATCTCCCCCATCCCCGGCATCTGCATATTAAGGCCTGTCATATTACCTTGCGGTGACACCATGGCCGGCCCCCCCTGATTTTGAGACTGCCCGCCTTGTCCCGCTCCTTTGCCCCCTTGCTGCCCTGCCATCTGTGCCATCATTAACTGTTGCTGCAATTTAGCTTGCTGCGCTTGTATGTGCAAATTATTATGCGCCTGTATTCTCATTACTACTTGAGCGAAGACTTCAGGTTGTATCTGTTGCGCATTATTCACCGGAAATACCTGATGTATCTGTATATGCTGTGCATCATCATCCAAAGGCGAAGGAACAACCTCTTCCCCTTGCACCATAAGATAATTCTCTTCTTCCGGATCGTGCGGAGGTTCAGGTTGCGGAGGTTCAGTTAAATAATCTTTGGCTCCCTTACTGAATGACTCAGCATAGTCTTTAGCCATCTCATACATATTCCTCGGTTGCACTATGCCGGCCTGGATCATTAACGGATTATTGGCCAAGTTCATAAATACCTCCGTGATCGCCGTTTGCATATACTCTTTAGAAAGTTCTTCGGCAGTCACATCAATATTTATATCCGGATTCTTGATTATGTCTCGTCTGGAAAATGTCTGCACTTCTGTGCTACCCTTTGTCCGATATTCCATATCGTCAGGCATATAAGCGACTATATTCATCCAAATCATCTTATGAACTTGCTTTATTGCATCAAGAACATTCTTAAAAATAATAGAAAGATTCTGATAATTCTCGCTTAATGCCTTCATGAATGCCGTAGCCGTCTTCAACCCTCCTTGCTGCCCCTGCAGTGGCTCAGAAACCATAGATTGTTTCTGAAATTGCTCCATATAATGTTTCAACATCTCAAACAGAGCCCTGAGATCCGCATTAATCGGTATGGTCACAGGCGGATTACCACTACCACCAGGGTAGGGAAGATATTGCCCTATCTTTGTAGTAATTTTTTCGTTTGTGCCGCCTACCGGGTCATACCAACCGGGTGGGTTGGCCATATATGCGGCTGTCTCTAATATCTGATTCCTTAGATCGTCTATCAATAACTGAAGAGAACGCATTTTCTCAGGTAAGCCAATACCGAACAGCCGATATTTTCTTGGCAACCACTTACCACAAGTTATGGGACGCTTACCATGCCGGTACTTATCTGATAAATACCTTTTCTCTATCACTACTCTACATTTAGAAACTATAGTAAATATGCACTGTTCAAGTTTACCATTACCCTCCACATCAAACAAATAATACCCGGTTAAGCAGGTTACAGGCTTATAATTTTCAGGGTGCATTGACTCTTCAGTGCCTTCAACGGTTTTTTCCTTCTGCTCTACAGAAGAATAAGTATACTTTTTCTGATGATCGGTATTCTTTTTAATGATGTCCATATCTTCAGGAGAAATATGATATTCGCCTTTTTCATTGCCGGCAATCAATTCAGATATGGTTGTCTCAAACTCGACTATCACATGATCACAGCGTTGCAGGTCTTTGGCGTCGGCAGGATGGAAGACACGATCATAGTTGAGATTATCAATTACTACTCCATCATACTCGACTTGCGGCATTTCTACCTTAGCAATTAATATGCCGTTACTCTCATCTACACTGAAATCTATTATGCATACCTTTATGTCCCACTGCTTATTCGGATCGGTAGGGTTATCAATATGCTGTTCATAGATTATCTCAAGACGGTCTTCACCGATTTCTTTTATTTTGCCTGTAGGCTCTTGAATCCGATATTTATCAGATGAGAATATTTCCCGAACTATCGTCTCTTGTGTTATATATTCGCCTGTCTCCTGGCTGACTAACTGTTCTTGGCCTTGTTCGTCAATCATTATTTCAACAGGATATGGACGTATATCTATATCTTTAGTTTCTCTCCTTTCCCAATTAATCTGAGCTATTCCAAAGCCATAATCCTTAATGGTAGTGATATATTCAACGATGAAATTATGGAATCCATCCAGGTAATCATTGACGTAATACCGATAGAATTCCTCATTCTTCTCAGCTTTCTCTGCGTCGTTCTTTTCAGTCGGCATAAAAGAGACAGGTTTTTGAATAATAGATAATACCCGACTGATTAATATATCACCTGATGAGTTGGTTTCAGTGCCTTTTGTATTGAATTTTCTCTCTGAAGTTTTTTTTTCTAAAGCTTCATTCTGTTCGTCCCACTTCAAACGATTGGCTCGGTATGTGCCAGAATCTTGCTCATCTTTTGCCTGATCGTTGATGATGCGATTAAGGATGATTTGATTTTCTATGTTTAAATGCTTTTGGCGTTTCATTTATAGTTTCTTCTCATCGATCATATAACCACTATAATATTCTGTTTTATGCTCTGAACATACCACTGTAGCAATATTATCAAACTCTATAATCCGCCAATTTTCGGCCTTTATCATTTCTTTTATTTTTGGCTGATCGTCACCATAACAAATATGAGTAGAGATCTGCTTTTTTGCTCCACAAACATCACAGATAACGTCTATCACTTGCTTACATTCGATCATTTTATCCGAATATCCTTTTAACAATCACATTTATCCTCTCCTCTCTCTGTACTTACCTGTATCACCTGGCTATATGCTGACTTTCTCGGTGTCCTCAAATCGGCCTGTATTGCCAATGCAGCCTCAATAACCGTATCATCGAAACAGCCTTCTTGAGCGTTGGTTGTGCCGTCTGCGGCTACTATATAGGTCTTAAGTTCGTTTGCCATTACCGTAGACCTTACGAAAATTGTTCGTTCTCTTATAGCTGCGGCAAGCTCAGTGATCATCAGCTTTTTTGTGCCCGATATGCCTGGCCCGGTATACCAGCCGAGCTTTTTGCTAACTTTCTTAGCCTTTTCGTCGTATGTTTCACGAACATATATGCCTATCCTATGCTTCAGATGATCGATGGTCGTCAATCCATAACTATTAGCCTCTGGAAATACCATCTTAATACCATAAGCTAAGGCCCCATGATAGGCTTCATCAGCCAGTAAATCAGGCGCCATACGTGATCTGAACTCAGCTACCTGCTCAAGCCTTACCTGTGGGAAGTCTTTCAGCTCTCCCGGCTGTCTACGTCTAAAGATACCTATTGTGCCATAATCACCCTTCTTGCCGTCCACATTCCCTTCAATCTCTTTCTGCCCCGGTGGATCGACAGTCAGCACATAGTCAACAGGATGTATTGGGTTGCGCTCAGTGGGTGGGAACTCCCATATTTTCCATTCTCCGTTTCGCTGCTCGAAGAAATTAATTAACTTGGAATTGTCTTTCTGTGGTTCAAGGATGCCGATCTTATAAGATTGGGTGAGGGTATAATTGTATATCTCTTTGCAGCGTTTAGGATCAAAGGCCATACGTCCACTAGCCAGAAATGCCTCATCGACTGTGGTCGGCATCATCTCATGAAGCCTATCAATGTCTCGCTTATAGTCGTTCTCTAATACCCATCGACGATAATTGAGGTTCTTGAGAGACGTGTATCTTGGACCGTCGATAGTCGAATATTGCAGTTTTAACAATGCCTGCTCTTCATCGTCAAGGGAATTGATTAACGATTGGCGCTGCTCCTGATTCTCAAATGGCTTGCTATATTCTTCATGTTCCATGAACGGTACAAAAAATAGCAACCACTCCCCCCTATAGCTTGAGTAATCGCCATCCTTGAACCGTTCGCTATTCTCTTCGGCCTGCATACATAATGAATGAAAATAGTCTCCGATTCCGTTAGCTGTGGACTCCATCACAATAATCGATCCCGGAGCTTTCGAGACTGCGGGTAGGAGTCCGCCGAAGAGCTCATCGGTATAATGGAACTTAGAGACCTCTGAGCAGTGCAAATAATGAAGCGTGTACTTCTGGCCGGCATCCTTATTCTCAGAAGATTCAATGAATATCACCGATCGAGTATCACGAAAAGCCAATTCAAGCTTATTATTATGAACTGTTGATATCGCAAGATGGGGATAGTCATCCTCGACGGATTTCTGAAAATTCTGTGCCATACCAAGAATATATGTCGCTCCTTTTTTCTCATCAGCAATAATCATACTGTTGATATTGGATTGATAGGCTGTGAGAGCATACATAATAGCATCAACAATGGTAGTGCCTCCCCATTGACGAGCTTTGAGAATGACTATACGGATTGGTTGATTGGTTTTTTGAAGTTTTCGGAACAACTGAAGAAATCGACGCTGCGGACGGTTAGGAATGAGCGGGATGAATGTCCCTTTTTCCTCATCACCCGGTTTTATGTCCTTGATCTTAATTCTGAGATATCCCTCCTCGACCAACGTTAGAGGATCAAACTTGATTATAGCCTTCTCGGTAGCCAGACTCTCTTGATATGCTTGGGATATAGAAATAGAACGACAAAAAATAACGATAAATAACAATATAAATGATAATGCTATTAGTTTCATATTATCCTTTTGTGTTAGCTTCAGTCTGTTTTTTGACAAATAGCTTATTAACCCTCTCTGTAGCGGCTTTCTCAGCCTCGGGCGTAATAAAATCATGCTCTAATTTCTTCTTTTCAGCAGGGAAGGCATCACGAAGCTTGAGACCTGTCTCAAGATACTTATGGCGGGTTAAAAAATCGTCGGTTTCTTCTATGCCACCATCCTTGTCCAGATGCGTTCTAGTAGCGGCTAAACCTTCCTCTAATACTTTCAATAACTTAGCTTCAGTAATCCCGGCAGAGTCCATCCTGTCTGCTATAGCGGCCTTTATGTCGGGTTTTGTAATGTTCTCGTTAGCTTGCTGCCGAGCGTTACCCTCAGCATACCCGGCGTTTCGTGCTGCCTCCGCTCCATTGCCGGAATCAATATAATTATCAACAAATCTTTTCTGTCTCTCAGTCATAAACACCAATACCCTATAATTATAATAACTGTAGTCACATCTATAGTCATTTGTCAAGTAAAATATCCATAACCTTACGATAATTATCCATAAGTCTCACAAACAGCGTCCATAGAGACCTGTAATTTCATTATTGATAATTGCGTAAATAACCACGACTAAATTGCATTCGACCAGTTCATAAGCCTAGGTTTTCTAATCCTTATATATATAAGACGTCTCAATTCCGTTACAAAAACCCAGACCTAGCTCCGCATCGGATATGCTAAGTGGTTGTTATTATTGATATGGCATATAACTTGCTATTAGATAATAATGTAATTTGGCAACATAACATTAACCGTATTGGAGGTAATGTAATGATTAAGGACGTATTGAAAATATTTGAGCGGTTAGCGGGCAAACTTCAAAATTTTGCCACGGTATTGGAAAATGATCAATTAGACAGACTAAAGCGTGCAGGATGGAATTGCCAAGGCAATATTGAGGAATGCAAAGTAAAGATCAAACCAGGCAAGAAATACGTAAAAGTAGATGTGGGAACATCAGGGAAATATATGGTTGATGCGGATGGGCAAATATGGGGAATTAAGGCTTATGGTGTAATCCATAGAGGACATTATTATGGCACACTAGACACAATTAATCATTATTACTGGGGAGAATATCATGCTTATAAAAAATGATGAAGTTCAGAACGAAGAGCCAAAAGTCCTTTGGGATACCCCTCAAGTAATTAGAGGATACGATGGACAATATACTTATGTAGGTCCGTTACCTCGGATATTATGTGATATTAACGGATGTGAAATAACGCCGAAAAAATTCAATCGATATTATGAAGCTGTGGATTATGCGCAGAGTCATGGTATCACTGTAAGATAACCAATAACAGCCGCAAGGTGGGAAGGAATAATGAATTATGCCAATGCAGGGAATGATCAGAAAAAACGCAATGGACAAAGCAAGGCGACAATCAGCAACCGAGAAGCTAAAAAAAACCGGAGCAAGAGTATACGTTTTTCGACATGCCATTGAATCAGATCAATATTATACTCAAGGGGAATATTATATTCTGGAGGTTGGAAGGGAAAAATCCTTCAATCTTGGTGGAAAAGATAATGTTTTTCGTTATCTTAACGGGAAAAGAGTATAACCCATCAATAGCTGACCTATCGGCTGGACGGGGAAACGCAAGGCGGGAGCGATCTCGCCGCAAGAGGAGATTTGAGAGATGAGATGCGTAGACGAACAACACAAGATAGGGCTCGCCGTTGATCGAGCACAGGTTGTTAGGGACTATTATCAAGGCGTTGACGCCTGTATAGTTTTTATTGTAAACCTAGATCTTCTTTGGACGATACCCAAAGAAAATCGTCCGAAATTAATCCGGGCCTTGAATATAAAAAAAATTTTTACGGCTTTAAAAACTACCAGAATTATGTTTTCTGTGTGTGTGGATAACATAAATTCATTCGATGATAAATGGATAGCGGTGGAAACGGATGAAGAGTTCCCGGAAAGAGGCACTCTTGAAAAAGAGATGAATAATTTTGTGAGAGAAGAATTGGATTATATAAAGAAAAATAATTAACAGCTAACCAGCGGGAGCGATTCCGCCGCAAGAGGAGATTTTGAGGATGGAAAAATTAATAGGATTTTCAGAAAAAGAGGAAATAACTAATAAGGAAATTATTAAAAAAGAGGAAAAAAGAATAGCAAAAAGAATAGCAAGAGATATTGTTGTTGGAAATAATCCTGCTATCGCTGTCAATAAAAATGAAAAAATAATCAACACTTTTTCTACACTCCAGGAAATAGAAAAGGATGTAGTGAAAAGTGTTGAGATCTTCTGGTGGTCATACAAAATGCGGCTTAATACAGAAAAAGTATATTTAGCTGTTCTTGAAATACTTTTTCCTAATTAACCAATAACCAAGGCGGGAAGGATGAATGATAACCAATAACAGCCGAAAGGCGGGAATAAATGATGATTAAATATATTTTAAAAAGTGGCGATTTATTTTTACATTTTGAGATGGGTGGGATTGTTGAATGGCATAACATTAACCCTAGTTATTTGTGTGCTTTTGATAGTAAGAAAGAAGCGCAAGAGATTATTGACGAATACAGTCTTGATGGAGTTTCTGTTGTTGAAGAACATTTTGCTGAAAATTTTTTTGATTGATAATAACCGGGGAGGCTAACCCCTACCCTAGCCGCAAGAGGAGATTGAGAGATGCCTGCAAAAATAAGACTTGCCAGAACTGATTTTAGATCAAATAAGCAGTTTGACGCATTACTGATGAATTTTACAAGAAATGATGCTCTTATTAAAAACAGCATACGTTTAGACATAGATAAAGTTGAAGTCATTTGGGTAAGAATAGATAAAATTTACTCTTTGGAAGGTAAAGAATTAACTGAAGAACAGGAGACCAACCAATAATCGGGATCGCTCCCGCCGCAAGAGGAGATATTGAAGATGAAAACCGGCTACATAAGAGTAAGGGCCAACAATATCCGTAAGCCGACAATCTTAACAATACCTGTACAGATAGTCGGCACACGCAAGATATTCGGCAGAGTGGATTATCTCGTCACACCTTGTGGTGGTGAAGGTGAGGCGTGGGTAATAAGTAAACGAGTAAAAGAAGAAATTGAGAGATGAAAAAAGGGCATAGTCCTAAAAGAATAGAATTAATTTTAATTGGATACAAATGGATTTGTCCTCGTTGTGGAACGAGAAATGAAGAAGAGGAGGATCAAGGGGAGGTTGAATGTTGTTCTTGTGGATATTTTTTTCAAGTAGACTATTCTAAATTATTCTAAACTATAGACTGCAACAGAAAAAAAGGGGCGTCACAGCCCCTTTTTAAATTCATTTCTCTGCACATTTTTACTATCCGCAATATCATTGACCAAAAAACGGATTAAAGAACCCTTGGATTCAATTTTCACTTTTCTGTCAGGGGATTTCATAATCTGTTGTTCTTGACGATGAAAATATTCCAACATAGATATAAAACCTGTATTTATTTCAATTGTGTCCGTTGCATACGTCCAATCATATAAAACTATCATTTCTTCTGTCATAATTAATTTCTCCTTAAATATTAGAACATTATAATATTACAACATACGATTCTTTTTTAAACAAACATCTGAAAAAAGTAGTTCATTTGTGCTTTTTTCTCAATAATTTTAATAATTTATCTCATTATATTATACTGATTTTTTTTGATTTTTATCTTTTTTTCAAAATTATAATTTATAATATACTAAATTGTAAGAATTTGTCTGTGACATCTCTTTACCGAAAAACCCTTTTGGTGTCACAGCGACCTTTAGCGACTTCAATAATTTATATCTACCTTGTGACACCTTCCAGGTAGTGGTGTCACAGCCTTATTATTTGTTTTAATTGAAATAAAAGTCATTTTGTGACACTACAGCCCATTTATTTGCGTATTTTCATAAATAAAATAATATTTTATTTAAAAAAATTGCGAGATATGCCGTCACACTGTCACAAAACAATACTTATATTTTAAAAAACAAATAATAACCTTGTGACACTATAAAATTAAGTGTCACAGAAATATAGATAACTAATTGATAAAAATAAATAATGCTCTGTGACACCAAAAGTCAAAAAACACTATAGTACCCCAGGAGTTTTTTGAGGTGTCACAAAATTATATTTTTGAATTTATCGAACTCACAGATCCAAACCCGTAATTGTTTTTTTTCTGTCCGGATAACTTTTTTTGTGAATCCGAAAAATATCAATGCGTCAACAATCTCTGCCTGGCTTATTTTCTTGGAGATATTGTCCACCTGCTGGATGATTGTATACATGCTGACGTAAATATATCCTTCGTGCACAACAATCGATTTTTCGACCATTTCAAGGGCGCTATGAGTAATATCATCAATCCGTCGTTCTATCACGTGTCTTATAATAGAATAGGCGCTATACTCTAATGGCTTTTCAATATGCTCTGCCTCAGCGAAAACTTTTTGCATTATCGGCGCTATAACTTTTTCAGTTACCGGCATTAAATATTCTCCACTCGCATTAAAGACAGAGCTTCTTAATAATCTGTATGAAATAGCTTCTTTGCCGGTGATGACACATTTTTTCCCCTTGTCAAAATAAAAAATAGCGTCCCCGTGACCATCTACAGCATCTCTGATTACGACTTTTTCAAAGGAGAAATCAGCGCAGGCTTTCAAACACGTAATTCCCTCCCGGCCCGATATGCTGTCTGCAACTTTTCTTAATTCTGCGTCAGTCAATGGAGGAATATTTCTTTGATTCCACCCATATAGGCGATCAAAAGCCGCCTGCTTATTTTTCCATATAAGCAGCCACCACCCAAAAAGCCTGGCGGCTGCCGCATTTCTTCCGCCCTCACATACGCCGGCTAATAATTTATTTTGCCAGTCGGGTTCGTTTTTTTGTTCCTTTATTGTTTTCTTGCCTGAATCAATAAGGAACTGCAGTAGCTCTTTCGGCGCTTGAAGGAGATCATTAAGACCCATTTCAACGGGGTCAATAATCCATTTATATTGATTTTTGGTAATTGATGGAGGAACAACTACGTACCCGCCTTCTGCCCTGATATCGACCCCGGAACCTTCGCCGAATAAATCCGTTGCGTTTTTTATATGCATACCTTCCGGCCGGATATAAAAATCCTGCTCTCTGTCAGGACCGCCACCGGTCTTTTGTCTGATGGTATTAATCCGGTCTCCTATGATCCTCTGATATATTCCTTGTGCTTTCAGGCCGTCGTAGTCTGTAACCAAGAGCTTAGATAATTTGCCTGTAACGACAGCGATATTCTTATGCCGATCAGTAAACCAATATCTGATCCTTTCTTCGCTCGGCAATTCTTTTTGATACGGCGTCCAGGTCTTAATTGTCGGATGTTTGCCGCGGTTCTTCGAATCGCACTTATCGCCTTTGCCACAAGAGCAATACCCGTCCGCCATAATATGATGCAGGGGAATAACCGGCCACCCGAGGGCTCTGTAAGCTATTGCATAATCTACTAAATCCATAATCTCCCCCCTTTAACCTGAAATAAGATTTTTTATTTTTTTAGTCGAATTAATATTTTTTCTTTTATTTTTTGATAATATTGTTTGGCATATTCAGCCCATTCATTAATATTTTTTCATACTTTAATATATTCATATTCTTTCTGTTTTTTCGTCGATACTCTGATATTTTTTCTTTATTTTTTTGATAATACTCTTTGCTGTAAATACGCATTTGCTCTTTTATTTCTTCATATGTTTTACGAGGTTTTCTTGCTTCTCTAGGTTTTCTAGGAGGCCGATGTTTTAAATCATATTCTTTTTGATATTTTAATCTTGCTTCTCTATGTTTTTTATAATCTTCTCTATGTGCTTTATTTGCCTTTTCTTTCTGTGCTTTATTTGTTTTTTCTTTCCGGCATTTCCAGCAGTTTTTCGGGAGCCTCTTTGCTGTTGTGATAAATTTTTTTTTACATATAGTGCATATTATAAGTTGTCTCATCATCTCCTCCCCATAATCCCGACCGTGTTTTTCGACCTGGTTATGGCCACATACATAATCCGGAGTTCATCATCCCGGACGCTTTGATCCTGCGCTTCGGCCTGTAAAATCCTGCGGGTCTTAATGGGATCGATCCACACGTTGTCGGCTTCACCGCCCTTAACACTGTGGATGGTGCCCAGGATAACGGCCTCTTGGTCCAATTTGTCCATATCAGCCAAAATTTTGGCGTATTTTCCGCTTAATGTCTTGAAGCTTATGATCTCATCAAGAGACTTATTAAACGCTAAAAAATTATCAGTGAACCCCCAGGAGGCATAATCAAAGATATCTATTTTTTTTGTTTTTGAAACAATTTTAGCTTCGATGATTTTTTTCTCCCCTCTCTTAATGTTCCCCTCAGCACGGATTTTTATGGCCATTTTCTTTAGATCTGGCTCAAAGACATCCTCACCATGCGCCAATTTTAAATAAGTCTTAATCGCCGAAAATTCACTTGTTTTTTCGATGTTCAATATTTTATCTTCCGGTCTCCAAGGATTTTCCCAGAGCATATATTCAGACTCCAATCTTCGCCGCCAGTGTTCAACCCTGAAATTGCAGCGGGCAATGATCATATGCTTACCCGGGAGGGAAAAATCCGGTTCATTGCAGTATATTACTTGCCCTTCGCCGTTTGTGTTGCATGGACGGTACTCAATTTTTTCCCTGTCGTATATTTGAGACAAAATGTCCATAGCTTTTTTATGGACGGTGGGCGGGACCCGGTAACTTTGAGTTAGAACATCCCCCCATTTATAGGATATATTGCGAAAATTTTCGGGTTCCGCCCCTGCAAATCTGTAAATGCACTGATCGGCATCACCGACTAAGCAGCATACCTCTACAGACTTGGCCCACATCATTATCACTTCAAGCTGGAGTTTTGTTAAATCCTGCGCTTCATCGACAAACAGAACTTTGACAGGAGGACACCTGCCGATGAGCAGGATTTGCTCTAACATGCCAGTAAAATCGATATAACCCATCTCGGTACACCAATTTTTCCAGCATTTCCAAAAGTCCAGCACATATGCCGGCCAGGACCCCTCCGGGGTCATCTTATTACGGCATATTTGTATCGCCTGCCAGATCTCTTCATTAGTGTCAATCAATTCATTTTTTGTCTGGTCTTCATCAAGAGAAGTTGTTTTCAGCATGTACTGCGGAAATTCCTTATTCCACTCCCGGAGATTTTTATCCGCTACCTGTTCCTTATCCAGAGAGAGCAGGTTGAAACACATACCATGCTCAGTTTTTACCCACTTAATAACTTTAGGGTCTACATCAGACGATTGAATAATTCGATCGATCATTGTATTCACTGCTGTATTGGTGTGGCTGACCGCTCCGATATGCTCGGGGGAATACTTATCACAGGCCGAAGCAATTAGCTCTAATATTTTGTAGGTTTTGCCGGTCCCTGGCGGGCCGACGATACGGTATATGTTCAAAGCTTATCCCACGTTTGATAATCCGCTTCAGTCATATGGTCATTTTCGCCAAGGAGTTTTTTGGCAGAATTTTGTTTTTTTACTTGAGGACGTTCACCTACATACTTTTTATACAGTTTGTTTGCGAATTCAAATATTCTTCTTTCCGATTCTTTGTCTTCGTTAAAAAGACCAATAATATGAGAAATAGCGTCTAAATGTTCAGAGGGAAAATCTTCTTCAACAAGATAATTTATAATCCAGATCAATTTTCTTTGTCGTCTTTGATCTTGAAACTTTTTATCCATACCTGAATATTCTCCTGCAGGAAAAGCTCCCAACCCGTCTTATCAACATCAGGCAATAACCGGCCGGTGAGACCTAAAATCTTTTTACGGAACACTCCGTAGCCGAGGATGTCTTTGGCTTTAAGGGGGGGAATGTTTTCAATAACTTTATTGAACAAAATTTCAAAATTTCCCTCATCATCCTTTGGTCCTAAATTGAACTGTATTTGAATCAATCCAAGTTGTTCTTTAATCTGCTTACCTGAATCCAGGTTCTCACCCCTAAGCCTGGTAATCGTTCCCATCAGCTTTGCGTTTTCTTCCTTCATGGCTTCGATCTCTGAATTAATACTGTCTAAAATATTCTTTGTATCCTCATTGTCTAAAGTATTATCACTTTGGGGTACTTCTGTTCTATTATTTTCCGGATGAAGATCATCAGGATCGGCAGAGCCAAACGGTCTGGTTCCCATAATAAAATTTCCCCTCTTATTAAACATAATAAAATTTCCCCTCTTATTAAATTAGGTTAAAATATTATATATGGAACTGGCCAAAAAAAGCGTTACTACATGCTGTGGTTTGGCAGGGCAGGGGATTTGCACCCCCCAGTTTGCCCGTATGACCATGTCAATTCATGGATCACCATTTTTCAGGAGCCACTTCCGCAACAGGACCTCCGGCACGTTACCGGCTTTGCGTTACCTTTTGCGCCACCCTGCCATGTGATTTACTTAGCTTCGATAATCTGACTTGCTTCATAATCTGCGGTAAAGAGAAGAGTTACTAAAGGGTACTTATTGGTTGCCGTCCTAAAGGGAAATCCGGAAGGATAATTAAAATGTATCCCCGGGTCAAAACTTACCATATGCCAACGAATAGCCAACTTCTCTTCTTCAGTCAAACTTATATAATCTTGCAGGATGGACACCGATTTTTCACCATGCCCTATAGGGAATTGATCATTGACCTTATAGACTTCTTTTGTGATCCATCGGCCATCTTCTTTGACGTTTTTTGTTCCCTTGGCATAGAAATTAACTTTGCACAGATCATGACCGAGAGCGCATATAATCATCGTGTCATTAGATACACCTCCACAATTGTATCTCTGTGTCTTCTCTTTCAGCAGATTAAAAACATTCAGAGAATGTTCGGCTAACCCGCCCGGATAACAGAGATGATATTCAGTGGAGCAAGGAGCTTCAAAGAAATCGGAATCTTCAAGAAATGCATAAAGATCGCTAACTCCCATACGTTCAACAGTATCCCATAATTTTTGTATTTCATTTTTGATTTGTTCTCTATTCATTACTGTCTCCTGTAATGTTTGGGATGTAATCATCGAAAGTTATATCCTGTTCATGGATAATAGTTTCAAATTGATCGGCTACCTGAAGGCGCTTACGGCATGCCTCAATATCTTGTTCGATACTCGTCGTAGCTATCTTCAGAATTGAATATACCGCTTTCCCTTTAGTTTCCCTATCCAAAGTCAACTTCACATTCCCCGCCTGATACGGCCAACCTGCGCCCATTATGTCTGTAGAAAAATCGCTGAAGGCTGGAATACTTTTCGGCGGGCAGGATAACTGCAAAGGAAGCTGAAAATCACCAACCATCAAAAATAAACGCCGCATATTTTTACACATTTTAAACCAATTTTCCTCTTCATCTTTCTGAAACTGATTCATCGGGCATAAAGCACAGCCCTTTTCACACTGAATTTTTTGACTTGTGATTGCCGGCTTGATACTATCGTAAGACTTGCATAGAGGAGGAGAAATTTCGTCCTCATTTTCCCTTTTTTCCCAATATGCATTACATTTGTACTGATCGATAATGCATCCGCGAATCTCTTTTACTGCCAGCTCCCCCGGCATTTGGAACATTTGCGCCTCATGAATAATTTTAATCTTAGGAAGCTGTTCAATTGCCGGCGCTTTATCCTTGAATAAATCAAGAATTGCTTTCTTCGCTTCCGGTACAGATAAAGCTTGTTGCGGTTGCTTTACTATTTCCTGATTCCCTTGTATTGCTGCCGCTAATTGATCTTTTGCCTCTTGTGGTAATGTTTGTGCTAATGCTTTTTCATTTGTTGTTCTTTGATGAAGAGGTTGACCCTCGGGGGGTTGTGGACTCGCTAACTGACCTTTTAGAGGTTGACCCCCGGATGGTTGTGAACTCGCTGACTGCTCTTTTGCTTCTTCCGCTAATGCTGTATTACACATAATTATTTCTCCTTTTTTTTGGGTAGGCTCATTGAACCTGCCGCATTGGTTACATTTGACACATATTTCCCCATAAGTATCAGAATTAGAGCATCCCGGTGCAGGGGCATAATCTATATGGGCTATTATTGGCTCATTCATGATGTTATTCCTCTATACAATGAAACTTTACGTTTCATCAATTTTATTAATAGTCTGTCCTTTACTCCTTGTGGTAAACATTTTTGAAGAATATCTTCTAATCTTTCAGCTTCTTTCTCATAAAGCTCTTCAGCATTTTTGAAACAGTCTTTTCCTTTAAATTCAGGAAGTCTATCTGTAATATGTATATATACATCAGGAATTTCTTCCTTTTCTAAAAGATCAGCTTTGAAAAGATCAACAATAATAGTATTCATTACCCCATTACACCATTTTCAATAAAAAACATTCCGTCCTCTGCGACCTCAGCCACCTGGCAGCGTAAGAACTGGAACCCGTATTTTTTGACTAATTTATCTAAAACTGCTGTGTTTTCTTCATCAATTTGTGTTTCACTGAACGAAAGAACAACCTTAAGCTTCGGGTTCTGCGCTCTTAATATTTCAAATGCGGCAAAAAGTTGAGTTTTGCCGCCATGGGACCGGAGGGGAATATCTATACCGTCTTTATTTTTCATGGTTACTTTTCCGTCAGCGAAGGACATTCCCTCGCAGGGAAATTTTGTTTGAGAGAGGAGTTCTCTTTTGTACTCGGTAATTTTCTGCATTTTCAGAGTAAAATCAATGCTTCCTTTGGAAAGTTTATCGACTTCAGCTTCTTTGATCTTTTTATCTTCCACCTTCGCGGCCCAGACGTTTGTCTCGTCGGCTTTGGAAATCCTGGAGTCGATCTCGGTGTAATCAACGGGGATAAGAGCATCAACAGTTTTTTGTTGAAAATCGATATCGCTGTTGATATTTTTAATTTGTTTTTTCAGATTCTCACGTCCAACGTTCCCGGCATTAATCTGGATTATTTTTTCTTCTTTGAGCATATTGATTTGCTTATGTAGAACTGCTATCTGATTGTCTATGGTGTCGATATTTGTTACCTGTTGTTTTGTGCAATTTTCAAACTCACGAAGCTTATCATCCTTATCAACCTTCAAATCAATAAGTTTTATATGTTTTGCATCATTAATTTCCTTCTTTTCATCTAATATCTGCTTTTCAGCCAGCAACTCTACAAGTTTTACGGCTTTTGTATCTTTGCGGTCTTCCGGGATCACAATGTCAGCAAAAACAGCCTTAGCTCGTTCAAGATACCGGTTCGTCTCCTGCCTGCATACATATAGCTTATTTGATAGTTGATCCATACAGTCCAGATCACTGTCCGGCCAGATCCAGGCATTTCTTTCAGGGTCAAGTCCTGCAATCTCAGCCAGTTTTTGTCGATCGAGCGAAATTTTTACTACTGTTAAAGCCGCCGCCATCTGGTCTTTGTCATCCAGTTTTATAAAAGCCCACGGATCAAATGATCCCAAATCAGCAATAAAACTATTCAATACATCCTTTGGAGGTATTTTTCCTTTGAAATCATTTCCTACATATTCACAAACGACGGAGCCAACTCCTTTTACCAATACATCTACGTTGTTTTTATCCTTCGATATACTATCAGGCGTAAATCTGCGGGAAAGTTTATATTTGTGGATTTCAGGCGTCGGATTATCTTGCACCTCTAAACCGTTGCCGGAATCTCCCAGCCAGGCAATGACTTCACCTGATTTTTCGCCGTTTTTCAGAGGGTTTTCTCCTTTTCTTGGAAAGGGTTGTAATAATATTGCAATAGCTTGTAAGGCAGTAGTTTTACCTACATCGTTCTTCCCGGAAATGGTATAGACCCCCGGGCCATTGAAAATCAGCTCAATGTTTTTGATTGGCCCGACATTAATAATTTTAGTTTTCTGTAATAATAGTGATGACATTTTATTTTCCTTTCTTATTTTTAAAATGATTTTTGAAAATTATCCATCCTTCTGCTATCCATATGCCGAAAATAACACCTCCTATGGCTTCATAAACAGCTTGGATCATCTCTCACTCATTTCCTTCATTTTTTCCAAATAATTTTATATCGTTTAATAATTGTATCTTCTAAGATAGCGGTACAACCATCACAGATACCGCTTAATTCATTTATGTCTCCGATTAATAAAACGTCTCCCGATTTTAATTCAATTAAAGTCCCTGCTTTATTTAGCTGTTGTTTACAAAATGAATCTTTTTCGCTGTATTCTCTTCCCCATGGAAGATTTATTTCAGTCCAGTTATGGATTATCATATCCCCCTCATCTCCTTCATTTTGCCTTTCTTTTTAGCTGAAATACTTGTTATTCCTATTTGCTTCTTCTCGGTGATAGAAAAGGCAATTTGTTTCCCTTTTAACGGCCCGTCAGCATAAACCCATACCTTTTCACCGTCGATTTCTTCTTTGATTGCTTCGCCTGTTTCAACCATTTGACGGAAATCGGCGCCAATAGTCTGAGCGTTCGTCTTCTCTTCAATAAAAGCCTCTTTACCTGTTTTCCTTAACTGTTCGTGCCCCTCTTCTCTCATATGCGTCGGAATAGACGCAGTCCGGTAAAGCTTAGGGGCTAAGGTTTTATTTTCTATCCCCACTGACGGCATATTCGCTTCAATCATCAGCGAGTACAGTTGCTCGCCTTCTTTTGCCAGTTCGGATTTAAGGGTCTTAGCTTCCGCCTCTAAAGCCGTTTGCCTGTCATTTTTCAACTTCAGGGTTTGCGCTAATTCCAAGATATTGGCCTTAGATTCTTTATCTTCAAACATCTGACTTACCTGTAATGCTTTATTAATTCCTTCATCAATAATATCAGCCGGTTCATACATTACATTACCTCCCAGGTTTCTTCCGCCCAGGACAAAAATATTTCTCTTTGCGCCGGGTCCGGAATTAAATTTAGATTAACTTTCCAGCTTTTTTGAAGCCTGATAGATTTCACAGTAAGAAAATATTGCGGGTCTTTCTCATTAGTGTCGTCTTTTGTGATTTCCGCGCATGTAATCATTTGACATACCTTCTATTGATATGTTAGTTTTGAGGGGTATCCTTTATAACCGAGTTGCATGTTTTCAAAGGGCATGGAGCTTGCTGGTTTCATGCCCTAATCCTCCCAATGTCTGAGCAGATAAAAATCTCCGAGGTCTTTATCCGAAATATTTTCCAGTCTTTTTTTTACCTTGCACTCACCATTCGGCATAAGCGCATCGTATATATCTCCGCCTTCTTCGTTCTCCATAGCTTCAAATACACAGCATTTCTCGAATAAAAGGCACACAGGGCATTCATCCCTTTCTAACAGCGCTAAGCGTTTAGCGGCAAGCTGTTCGATTATTTTGTCGATTTTTGGTTCGTATAAAGTGTCTTCAATTAATGTAGACATAATTCACCTCCCTTGAATGTATCTAAGAACTGCCATTGATACATCTTGCTTATTCCGAAAAGCTCTATAGATAACAAGGTCTATAGAATTAGCCGCCAGCAGGTAATAATACGTGCATATGTTCTTTTGTTCGTTACGGTGCAATCTGCTGTTCCATTGTCTATCTGCATCGGAAGAGTAAGAAACTGAGAAATGAATACCATAAGAACATACGTGCTGCAGGCCGTCAGTCCCATGGCCCATTGACTTTGGATGACAGATCAGATATTGAGTTCTCTTGGCCATAAAATCTTCTATGGCCTTATCTTGTTGTTTATAAGAAACTGTTCCGTCGTACCTTCCCCACGTCTTTTTGTGCTCATGAGAAGGAATGGCATTATAGTCAGAAAAATATTTCTCTATTTGATCCCCTTCCGGATGGAATTGCACGCTAATCAATACTTGATGATTTCCGATTTCATCGAGGAGCAATATCAATTCATCCAATTTACTCTTTCCAAGCCTTGTGACTCTTTTATCTGCGCTTATTAGAAACCCCGCTGTAATCTGCCTGAGCCTCATTATTTTTACGGCTGAGTTAGCGGCTACATATTCCACATCTTTGAACAGAGTGTATAAATGTCGTTTCATCTCTTTGTGCGCTTTCGTCTCGACGGCATCCATGGTAACTTCGCGGATATTAAACGTTTTTTCAGGCAAGTCCAGAACATCTTCCTTGAAGACAACACGAGAAACTGATTTAAGTTTGTCTAAAAATTTCTGTTTCATTTCGTACTTCATAACATAGTGGACTTCTTTCACAGCTTTATTTGGAGGTCTGAAATAAGTGTTTCTGAAAGCATAATAACTCCTGCCAAAAATTTTTTTATCCATGACCCTGATCTGGTTATAATATTCAAGATAATGATTAGGCGCAGGCTCGCCGCACAAAAGGTAAACGTATTGAATAGTATCGCAATATTCGATCATCATTTTAGCAATGGAAGATTTAGGGTCCCGAATGCGGGTAGATTCATCAAGAATTACCATTTTGAAACCGGCGTTCCAAATATGTTCAATTTGAGATTTGAACGATTCGTAATTCACGATTCCAATTTTGCAATGTTTTAGGTTTGTTTCATATTTAAGCTGTCCGCCGATATTCTTACGCTTCTTCCATAATTCCCATAAATTCACATAATAGGGGAGCCACTCCGGGGCAAATTTTTTTAGATCTTTAATCCACGCAGTTTTTATGACCCCTCGAGGGCAGACGACTAAGGTTTTAAGCCCCGTCATTTGGATAACAGCAATCATCATTGCTGTTTTGCCGACGCCCATATCATCCCAGAAACCATAATAATCGTTTGTCTGCGTTATGAGCAGCCCTGTTTTTTGATGATCCATCAAATAATTAAATGACGATGGAATTTTTGTTTTCGTCGTTTCGGTTTCAACAGGACGGGGCATGATTTTGCTCCAATATTTTATTTAGAAAATCATCATTAACAGGCTGCCCGGTTGGTTCCATAGTCAAAATTAACCCTGTCGGTGTATTTTTACCGTAACAGCGCCCGTCAAACCCGCTAACCGCCCTGACTAAATGTTTATGTTCAATGGTTGCCTGTCCGCCGAGTTGAAAAAGCAGAGCGGCAAGTAAATTTTTTGGATCGTTTAGCGCCTCCAGGCACTGTTTTTTTAATACTTTTAAATCTTTCATATTTATCCTTTCAGCCGATCAAACCTTGCAGACTATTTTGATTAGTGTTATAATTAAAAAAGCGCAAGGGGAGGGAGTAAATAAAAAAACTCTCTCCTTTTTGTGTTTTTGTGGGGGGAAGAATTCATCTTGGTAGGAGTATTCTTCCCTCTCTTTTTTACCGTGCCGTTAAGTCCGGAGCCGAGCCGTAAAAACCCGGCCCCGTGTGTCCTCTTAGATATACTGGCTCCAATCCAATTAAAACATTAGCATTTCATAGGCATACCCTCCTTGATTATAGTTGTTTTTCAGCTCACCTATACTCTGGCCGACGACATTATTTTTAGTGTCTGTCCGGTTCCGCAGGGCATTTTATAGAGCTTTCATGCCGGCTGAATAGGCCCGGCATATTCCTGCATCTTTCCGCGTATCCGGGCAAAGGCGTCGTTCGTATGCCATCGTGGCGTCGATACGTGCAGTTACCTTTTTTTATTCAGCCGTTATTCCCTTAATTAATATTAATCCCCAGCTTCTCTAATTCCTGCCTTATTCCCTTATTTATTTTTCTGGCGCCGGTAAGAGATTTATAAAAATACCCTCTTGAAACGCCTGCCTGCTCTGCTATTTCATTTATTTGCTTATTGAGAAGTCTTAAGCAAAATGGTACACTATGTTCCAGCGATATTCTTTTATAATTCAGATAATCAAATATATTTGCTATTTCTCTTGTATTCATTGTGTCACCTGGTTATAATAATGATCGGGGAGGATGACTGCCCTTTTGTAAACGGTAATATTATCCATGCTTTTTTCTCCTCTCCCCTAAGGGTTTTTTATCTGATAAGAAATTAAGTGAAACGACAAGGGGTGACAAGGACACGTAATTACTGGTTATACTCATTTTTATTCCCTCCCTTGTAGTTTTACTTAATTTCTTACCTCTATTTTTTGAGATTCAATCCACTTATCAATTTCTTCTCTTTTTAATAGTACTTTTCCCCCTATTTTATAGGCAGGTATTTCTCCGGCTTTAATTTTCCGTCTTATTGTTTGATGATCCATATTAAGTATCTCAGCAAATCGTTTAACGGTAATAAATTTTTTTGCCATATCCTCCTCCCCGTTTAAGTGCTTTTCCAATATTCCTACACAACCTCTTCTTTCTTCCATCTTTATTCCTTCCCTTAATAACCTTATCGGTAAAAATTATTTACTTTAGCTATATAAAGTTATATCAGCTTTATATTACCTTGTCAAGAAAAAAAATAAAAAAAATTATTAATCTTCTTCAAGACATGCCTGAAGGCCGACAGGAGAGATATGGATATAATTGGAAACAGTAGTCCCCAAAAATTCCATGACGAGTTTTTTTGATACGCCGGCGTTAATGGCCCGACTGCAAAAACTATGGCGGAGGGTATACGGGGGACAATGAGGCAAATCACAAGCTGTAACAGCCTTAAGCCACACACGCCGAATAGTGGAATGACTGATTGGTTTATTTTGAGGAGTCAGAAAGATGAAACCTTCTTTTTTTGTTATTTTTTTTAATGTTTCCCAGACTAAAGGATGGATAGGAATTATCCTGATTTTTTTATTTTTAGTTTTCGCGCGATAAACATTTCCTGAATATGATCGTCTGATAGTTATTGTTTTATTATGTTGATTAATATCCTCTATTTGTAGAGATCTGGCCTCTGCCGGTCGGCAGCCTTGTTTCCAGAGGAATAGAATTACAGGCTTGTATGCCGGTCTGACCCGGTTATAAATTTTTTTTATAGTTTCTGTGTTTAATATAGGCATAAAGCTGTCTTCAGCTTTTATTTTAGGAAAAACCGGAAGATAAAAAATATCCTGCCGTTGTCTTGCGTAGGAAAATAATGTATGCAGCCAGCGGAGAATATTCTTCTGTGTGTTAATTTTCAGAGAAGCCGGAAGATCATGCCAGAAGTCGGTTATATCGCTGTTATTAATATCTCTGATATCAGATTTTTTAAAATGAGGAATAAAATAGAGGCGGGTATATCTCTCCGATGCTTTGTATGTAAGAGGAGCAATAATATTTTGGTCAAGTTTTGTCCGGCATTGCTCTACCCACTTAACAGCATAATGCTCGAAGGAAAAGTGTATTTCTCTATTTTTTTGATAGTCCTCCGGGTCAAAGGACCTTTCAGCAATCCTGTCTTCTATTCGCTTAAATTCTTCTTTTACGGAATCGAAGGTTTTAAATCCTTTTCCTCTACTCGAAGAATATAATCGATATTGTTTTCCCTTCCAGCATATCTCGATATAATAATATTTCGGATGTGTCAGGCATTCTCTTTTCGGGCAGATAAAGGTCCAGCCTATATCGACAAATCTCCCCCCGCACAAAGGACATTTTTCTTTAGTTCTGATTTTCATTTTTTGCTAAAACCTCGGAGGTATTGTTATTATACCACTAATCAAAATAGTTTGCAAATTAAACTTGACAAAACAGGGAATATAGTGATATTAGTTTTAACAGAGGCATAAGTTCACTGACAATGAAGGGAATTATAATATTATGATGTATAAAGGGAAAGTAAGCCTGGTTATGACGCCGGAACTACATATGAAATTAAAAGTGCTTTCAACGGTCACAAAAAAAAGCTATTCGTGTCTGGTTACTGAATTGCTGGAAGAATATCTTCGGCAACCGTTAACGGTACAACTTTTAAAAATTCATATAATCGGGGAGTAGAAAAGCTATATACCCTTAGAAAAAGAAAATGGCCTATAAAATAAATTGGGAAGAAGAAGAACGACTAACAGAAAAAATAATGAATGATTATGGGAAAAAATGGAACCAAAATGATTTAAATAGGCGAATAGAAGAAGATATGGGAATAGTCGGCGATAAAATGAAAAAAGAATTTTTCTTTTTCATAATAAAAGAAAATAATATTAAATACGTAAAAGACCCTAAAAATGGATACAAAAATTTGGTTACTTATCGCGATGTTGTAAAAATGATTAAGATGGATATTATAATAAAATTTAGACAAGAATATATATGTGAGGATGCCTTATGAAAAAATCCGTACTTATGAAAAATTATGAAAATTGACAATTTAAATAGGACTATCGGAAAGCTGTTAGCAGCCTGCCAATGGGTTTATTGTAAATATTATCTTAAAGATAAAACTTTAGAACGGGATGAAGTAGGCAATAGCTTATTAGATGCAATGCGGCATGTTATGGGAGATAATGAATTTGAATCTTGGTTGTATGATATGAAAACATTTAATCAGGATTCAAAATGGCAAAATTCCACACAAATGTCTGAATCTATGAAAATAACAAGTAATGAAATAAGACCATTATCTGAAAAAGATACTCTCCTCCATTTCAAAAAAAATTTTGGCATTGACTTGTCTAAATTTGAATCAATCATTAACAAAAAATATCGTTTAGAAAAGGACCTGAATAAAGAAGTAAAAAAGTTATGGCCTCTTTTCGGTAAAGATCTTCAGGCAACCAGGAAAGAGCAAGGTCAATATTGCAGTTGTGCCGGTATCCATGATTGGCTGTTATGCTGGAAAGGCGCGGCCGGATCTGTAGAGCTTAAATCTGCAAAAGGGACCCCTTCTCCTCTGCAGAAAAAATGGGGCCGGGAAGCTGAGGCAGCCGGCAGGGTCATCGGCTATGCCTGGACTATCGGCGATGTCTTTACGGTCATCAAAAAACTTGAAGCAAAAAAGATTTCCGGAGATAATTAATAAGTAAAAATTGATGAACTAATTAACTGCATTAATTTTCTTATGGAAAAATTAGCTAACCAGTCATTTAACCGGAATTGTTCGGAAAAGCCCTCACAATCCGGTTAATTCTATCGTTAAGGGAGAATGATAATAAAAAAATTATAATAAGGGGGACTGTACGCCAAAGTAGGCCAAGTGCCCAGGTAGCGAATGGTTAGGATTATGTATAGTTGAAAGCATAAACTGATCAGGTTTATGCAGCCTCATAGAGCTTTGTGTTGGGAAAGCCTGGTATTTAACCGACACACCCCCTAACAAGCCAATCAACCTGACCTTCGCATAAAGGCTCAGGCAGGTTATCGCAGCGTTATATTTTAAATAATAATTGGAGGTTGGTAAAATGAGAAGAAAAAAATGTGTTAATAGTAATTGTAACAATTGGGATATTTGGGGGGAAGATGATTTTATTGAGGAAAAAAATGGGCATTGTTTTCTTGGTCTTGAACATCTTGCCGCCTGCGCAAAAAGATTCAACCGTCCAAAATCAACTCCGAGGATGCCAAGGCCTGATGGGGCTACCACAAAATTAGGATGTTGTATGCAATTAGATGATTAAAATATAACAAGCCAATAAACCTGACCTTCGCATAAAGGCTCAGGCAGGTTATCGCAGCGTTATGCGAAAGGAATAAGGCATTTTGATTTGGGGTGTATCAATGAAATGTGATTTTATTAATTGTAGTTTACGGCAAATTTGTAAAATAAAAAATATTAAATATAATTGTTACCGATATCAGATAAGAGAAAATTTAAAAAAGAAACCGTATAACAAGTCATTTAACCGGAATTGCTCGGAAAAGCCCTCACAATCCGGTTAATTCTGCGTTATCTGAAAGGAATAAAGGCATATGAAAGAAAAAACAATTAAATTATGGAAATTACTTGATGATATTGATACAGCAACAGATTTATTTAGCC